>Ga0335070_10005659_pt1 | contig 14712 bp, 15 predicted proteins | sample Lox_Sample_13_FD_206722 | JGI IMG/M metagenome (GOLD analysis project Ga0335070, IMG submission 206722) | Soil microbial communities from Loxahatchee National Wildlife Refuge, Florida, United States - Lox_Sample_1.3 | ecosystem: Environmental > Terrestrial > Soil > Wetlands | place: USA... | reverse complement strand
CGGTGCTTGCCGCCGGCGTCCCGGAGGTCGGCATCGGCTATGCCGGCGTCGCGCTCGCCTTCGGACTGACCGTGGTGACCGGTGCCTATGCCTTCGGACACATTTCCGGCGCCCACTTCAACCCCGCAGTAACGTTCGGGCTCTACGCCGCGGGACGACTCCCCGCGCAGGACGTTGCGGTCTATTGGATCGCACAGCTTCTTGGGGGCATCGCAGCGGGTGCGGTCCTCTACCTGATCGCCAGCGGCGCGACCGGGTTCGACGTTCACGCGGGTTTCGCCACCAACGGCTATGGCGACCACTCTCCGCAGCATTACTCGCTTCTCGCCGGGTTTCTCTGCGAGGTGGTGATGACGTTCATGTTCCTGCTGGTGATCCTCAACACGACATCGCAAGGCGCCGCTCCCGGCTTCGCGCCACTCGCCATCGGACTCGCGCTCACCCTGATCCACCTGATCTCGATTCCGGTCACCAACACCTCCGTCAATCCGGCGCGTTCAACCGCCGTGGCGATCTTCCAGGGAGGCTGGGCGGTCGAGCAACTATGGCTGTTCTGGGTGGCGCCGCTCATCGGCGGCGGACTGGCCGGCCTCGCGCAGCGGTGGCTGGCGCCGAAATAGGCCGAGCCACGACCCTCGCATGCCGCAACGCGGCATGGCATTGTCGTCGAGCCGGACTTGGCGGCAGGGAGCAGGCGTGGGCTACGAAGGTCCTGACATAATCAAGTTGCTGGATGCGGACGCGCTGCGCCGTTCGCTGACCGCGCTCGCGCATGACGCGGCGGACAAGGCGCGCCTGCGCAAGGATGCGCTGGCATTGATCAAGGGCGCGTTTCTCGATGCGCGCACGGTCGTAAAGGCCGATGTCGAATCCGGCGCGTTGACCGGCCTCGCCGCCGCGCGCGCGCTCTCCAACCTTCAGGACGCGACGATCCAGGTCATCTACGATTTCGCCACGAAACACTTCTACTATGCACAGAATCCGACGGCAGCCGAGCGCATCGCCGTCGTGGCGACCGGCGGCTATGGTCGCGGCGAACTTGCTCCCGGCTCCGATATCGACCTGCTCTTCGTGCGTCCGTTCAAGCAGACGCCATGGGGCGAAAGCGTCATCGAGTTCATTCTCTACATGCTCTGGGATCTCGGGCTCAAGGTCGGGCATGCGACGCGCTCTCTCGGCGAGTGCGTGCGCCTTTCCAAGCAGGACATCACGATCCGCACGGCCATCCTCGAGGCCCGCTACCTGTGGGGTGACGAAAACCTTTACGAGGAACTGCGCAAGAAGTTCTGGACGGAAGTCGCCACCGGAAACGGTCAGGATTTCGTCGAGGCGAAGCTCGCCGAACGAAACGAGCGCCACGCGCGCCAAGGCGAGAGCCGGTATCTCGTTGAACCGAACATCAAGGAGGGCAAGGGCGGGCTGCGCGATCTGCAGACGCTCTACTGGATCGGAAAATATCTGTACCATGTTGACGACGCGGCCGCGCTCGTCGAGCACAACGTTTTCACCAAGGACGAATACAAGACGTTCCAGAAGGCCGAGGCTTTCCTCTGGGACGTCCGCGTGCGCCTGCACTATCTCGTCGGGCGCGCCGAAGAACGCTTGTCGTTCGACGTCCAGCCCGAGCTCGCCAAGGCGATGAAGTTCACCGATGACAATCCGCGCCGGGCCGTCGAAGCGTTCATGAAGACCTACTTTCTCGTGGCCAAAGACGTGGGCGACCTGACCCGCATCTTTTGCGCCGCGCTCGAGGACCAGAACAAGAAGCGCCGGCCGTCGCTCGCCAGCATGCTGCCCGGATTTCTCAAGCCGCGGACCGGCGGCGAGGATTTCTACGTCGAAAACGGCCGGCTGAACGCGCGGTCCAACATTTTTCGCGGCGATCCGATCAATATGATCCGGATCTTCCACATCGCCGACGCCAAGTTCGTGGACGTGCACCCCGACGCATTGCGGACGATCACGCGCTCGCTCGACGCGATCACCGACGACGTTCGCCGCGATTCGGAAGCCAACCGACTGTTCCTCGAGATCCTGTCGTCGCGCAACAATCCCGAACGCGCGCTGCGCCTGATGAACGAGGCCGGCGTTTTCGGACGGTTCGTGCCCGAGTTCGGGCGCGTCGTCGGGTTGATGCAGTTCAACATGTACCATCACTACACCGTCGACGAGCACCTTATACGCGCCGTCGGCAACGTCGCCGCGATCGAGCACGGCGTGCTCCGCGACGAACATCCGCTCTCCACCGAGATCATCAAGCGCATCAAGTCGCGTGAGGCGCTTTATGTCGCCATCCTCTTGCACGACATCGCCAAAGGCCTCCCCGGCGATCATTCCGAGGTCGGCGCGGCGATCGCGAACAGCCTTTGTCCGCGCCTGGGTCTCAGGCCAGAGGACACGTCGGCCGTGATGTGGCTGGTAAAGAACCATCTGGTGATGAGCGACATGGCGCAGAAGCGCGACATTTCCGATCCCAAGACCGTCAAGGACTTTGTCGGCCAGGTTCAGACGCCCGAAATGCTGCGCCTCTTGCTGGTCCTCACGGTCGCCGACATTCGCGCCGTCGGACCCGGCGTCTGGAACGGCTGGAAAGGCCAGCTCCTGCGCGAGCTGTATTACGAAGCCGAGAGCGTCATGTCCGGGGGCGACGCCATGCCGGCCCGCGCCGCGCGCGTCGAGCATGCAAAGGCCGCGCTGGAGCAGCGCATCGCCGACATGCCGCAGGAAGTGCGGGAGCGCGCCCTGTCGCGTCACTACGACAATTACTGGCTGGCATTCGACGACGCGGCGCATGAGCGCCATGCCCGGCTCATGGCCGATGCAGACGCCAAAGGAGAGCTGTTCTCGCTCGCCGCCGAGAGCAACGATTTCCGAAGCGTGACGGAGATCGTGCTTTTCACGCCCGATCATCCCGGTCTGTTCTCCCAGCTCGCCGGCGCGGTCTCGATCTCGGGCGGCACCATCGTGGACGCCAAGGCATTCACCACGACGGACGGCTTCGCGCTCGACGTGTTTTCGGTTCAGGATGCCGAGGGCGGGACGTTCGGCGACGCGGCGCGCGTCGAACGGTTGCGCCAGTCGATCGAGCGCACCCTCCGTGGAGAGGTGTACCCGCGCCGCGCCATCGCCCAAAGGCCCGCCAAGAAGCGTTCGAGCGCCTTCCGGGTCACGCCGCGGGTCAACTTCGACAATGAGGCCTCGTCGAGCGCCACCGTCGTGGAGGTGGAGGGTCTCGACCGCCCGGGCCTCCTCTACGAGGTCACCGACGCGCTGTTCCAGTCGGGTCTGTCGATTTCGTCCGCCATGGTTTCGACCTACGGCGAGCGGGCCGTCGACGTGTTCTACGTGCGCGACGGATTCGGCCACAAAGTCCGCCACGAAGATCGCCTGAAATCCGTATATGCGAGGCTTTTAAAGGCGCTTGAGCCGGAGCCTCTTGATGCGGCCGCCGCCGCCGGGGCATAACCGCGCTCATTTTGCAAAAGCGGACGCCATGACCGACGAGTCCAACCACAAGCCTCTTGTCTTCTCCGGAATGCAGCCGACGAACACGCTGCACCTCGGCAACTATCTCGGCGCCCTCAAGAACTGGGTGCGCATGCAGAACGAAATGGACTGCATCTATTGCGTCGTCGACATGCATGCCATCACGGACGACGCCGGCTATCGCAAGCCGGCGGAGGTCAAGCATGCGACGTACGAAGTGACGGCCGCCTATATCGCCGCGGGAATCGATCCGGCCCGCTCACCGATCTTCAACCAGTCGCGCGTGCCGCATCACGCAGAACTCGCCTGGATCTTCAATTGCGTCGCACGCCTCGGCTGGCTCGATCGCATGACTCAATTTAAGGAGAAATCCGGCAAGCATCAGGAGCGGGCATCTGTCGGCCTGTACACCTATCCCGTACTGATGGCGGCCGACATTCTCGCCTACAAAGCGACGCATGTGCCGGTCGGCGAAGACCAGAAGCAGCATCTCGAACTTGCGCGCGACATCGCGCAGAAATTCAACAACGACTACGGCGTGCCGGATTTTTTCCCGCAACCGGAGCCCGTGATCACGGGCCCCGCGACGCGCGTCATGAGCCTCCGCGACGGTCTGGCGAAGATGTCCAAATCGCACGAGTCGGACAATTCGCGGATCAACCTGACGGACGACGCGGACACGATCGCCCAGAAGATCCGCCGCGCCAAGACCGATCCGCATCCGATGCCGAGCAACCACAACGAATTCAAGGGACGGCCGGAAGCGGAGAATTTGATCAACATTTTCGCCGCGCTCTCCGACGAAAAAGCCGAGCATGTGATGGCCCGTTTCGCTGGCGAACAGTTCTCGACGTTCAAAGGCGCGCTGGCGGAACTTGCCGTCGCCAGGCTTTCGCCGATCACGGCCGAGATGCGCCGCCTGATGGCCGATACGGCGGAGCTCGACAAGATCCTGAAGGCAGGCGCCGAAAAGGCGGCGGCCATTTGCGAGCCCATCGTCGCCGAAGTCAAAAAGATCGTCGGATTTGCCGACTAGTCGCCGGGTTTGCCGACGGGAGCGTCCGGCGGAATGCCGTAGCTGAACATGATGTCGTGCGAGCGCGGCTGCAAATGCTGCCCCCCGTCGACGACGATCGTATCGCCCGTGATCGAAGGCACCCTGGTGAGATAGCTGAGCGTCTCCGCGATATCCTGCGGCCTGCTGCCCAGACCGAGCGGCGTCTTGGAGTGAGCCAGTCTGAAGTCCTCCTCGGTCTGGTCGCCGCTTCGCAAGGTGAGCCCCGGAGCGATGCCGCACACGCGCACATCCGGCGCCATCGCCATGGCGAGCAGGCGGGTCGCCGCTTCCAGCGCCGATTTCGTCAAGGTGTAGGAGAGAAAGTCGGGATTGAGATTGAACACCTTCTGGTCGAGGATGTTGACGATCAGGCCCTTCGAGCCCGGGCGCAGCTGCTCCCGGAAATCCCGTGCAAGAAGCACGGGCGCATGATGATTGACGGCGAAGAGATTCTCGAGATTGGCGCGGGTCACGGACGACACGTCGTCATACTCGAACGCCGACGCATTGTTGACCAGCAGCGAGCAAAATCCCCACCCCGCATTGGCGCGGCCGAAGAGGTCGGCGAAGGTATCGAGCTTCGCGAGATCGCCCGACAGCGTCGCAGCGCGTCCTCCGGCCGATTTGATTTCCCGCGCGAGCGCATCGGCGTCGGCCGTCGAGCGGTTGTGGTGAATGGCTACGGCCCAGCCGTCGGCCGCGAGTCGGCGGACCAGCGTTGCGCCCAGACGCGCGCCGCCGCCGGTGACCAGCGCATAACCGTTGCGGTCCGGAGAGTCGCTCATGACCGCTCGCGGAAAATCTCGACGCCGGCGCCGGCGGCTTCGTTGTAGATATCGGGCTTGAAGATGGAAACCCGGCATGCGCGCACCCGCTTGTCGCGGAAGCACAACTTCACCAACTCCTCCAGCAGTGTCTCGATGAACACGGTGTGCTTGCGGCGCGGCCATCTGCGGATCGCCTCGCGCACATAATCATAGTCGACGATCGAGGACACGCCCTTGACGCGGCGCGGCTGCGGCGCGGCGTACATCTCGACGTTAATCACGATGCGCTGGGGTTTTTCGGGGTGCCGCTCCCAGGGATGCAGTCCCAGACGGACTTCCGTGACCAGATCGCGGATCATCATGCGGACATAGCCCTTGTCGGTGGACCATGCCGGCGCCGCAGGCGGCGATTGGGGCACTTTCTTCATGCGGCGAGCTTTAGCATTCGACGCCAAAGCGGTACAACTGCGCCTCCGCTCGATTGCAGGTTCCATGTCCGGTTCGAACGTCACCCGTCTTCCCCTCGCCAGCGCAGCGCTTGCCGTGCGCCACGTGTTTATCCGCAATCTGGAGGTGCTCGCCCATATCGGGGTGCACGGCCATGAGCAGGGCAAGATGCAGCCGGTGCGGATCAACGTGGACCTGGCCGTCGAGGATTCCGCGGTCATGGCCGACAAGCTGGACGCGGTTGTCGACTATGATGCCATCACCAGGAAAATCCGGGCGATTCTGTCAGCAGGTCACATCAATCTGGCCGAAATCCTCGCAGAACGCATTGCCGCGGCGTGCCTCGAAGATTCGCGCGTCAAGACGGCGAGAATCCGTGTGGAAAAGCTGCACGCCCTGCCCGGCGCCGAGTCGGCCGGCGTCGAGATCGAACGCGAACGGGCATAGCCTTTCGCGCGGCCAATCGCGCTATTATATCGTCGCCATGAGCGACGACCAGATCAGCAAGGCCCCGGAAGCGCCTCTCAAGGGTGCGGAACGGATCGCCGCCTATCTGAAGACCTTGCCCGACGTGCCGGGCGTCTATCGCATGATCGACGCCAAAGGCGACGTGCTTTATGTCGGCAAGGCCAAGAACCTCAGGAAGCGCGTCGCTTCCTACGCCGGCGGCCGGCCGCACGCCGATCGCCTCACGCGCATGATCAACGAGACGGCCGAGATGCTGTTCGTCACGACGGCGTCCGAAACCGAAGCGCTGCTTCTCGAATCCAACCTGATCAAGCGCCTGAAGCCGCGCTACAATGTTTCCTATCGTGACGACAAGAGCTTCCCGAATATCCTGCTGCGCCAGGACCATGCTTTCGCGCAACTCCTCAAACATCGCGGTGCCAAATCCACCAAGGGAGTCTATTTCGGACCCTTTGCCAGCGCGGGGGCGGTAAACAGGACGCTGAATACGCTGCAGCGCGCGTTCCTGCTGCGCTCCTGTTCGGACTCGGTGTTCGACGCGCGCACGCGGCCGTGCCTTCTGTTCCAGATCAAGCGGTGCAGCGCGCCGTGCGTCGGTCGTATCGACGAGAGCGGCTATGCCGAGCTCGTGCACGAAGCCGAGCTGTTCCTGACCGGTAAAAGCCGCGCGGTCCAGGACATTCTGGTCGGTGAAATGAACAAGGCCGCGGCCGGCCTGGACTATGAGGCGGCGGCGCGGCTGCGCGACCGCATTCGCGCGATGAGCCATGTCCAGCTCAACCAGGGCATCAATCCGTCGACCTTCTCGGACGCGGACGTTTTCGCGGCCTACAACCAGGGCGGCGAGACCTGTATCCAGGTGTTCTTTTTTCGCGCCGGACAGAACTGGGGCAACAAGCCCTACTTTCCGCGCCACCCGCGCGAGATGCCGACGGGCGAAGTGCTCGAAGCCTTCATCGGACAGTTCTACGACGAACGGCCCGCCCCGCCGCTCGTTCTGCTGTCCGAGCCGGTTGGGAACGCCGAACTGATCGGCGACGCGCTTAGCCTGCGCGCGGACCGGAAAGTCGAGCTTTTGGTGCCGCAACGCGGAGAGAAGCGCGAGATCGTCGACATGGCACTCAACAATGCGCGCGAACAGCTCGGTCGCCGGCTGGCCGAGAATTCGGCGCAGCGCGAGTTGCTCGACGGCGTCGCTGACGTCTTCGGGCTGGACGGTCCGCCCAAGCGGATTGAGGTATACGACAACTCCCACATCATGGGAACGAACGCCCTGGGCGGAATGATCGTCGCCGGGCCGGAGGGGTTCGAGAAGGGCGAATATCGCAAGTTCAACATCAAGTCGACCGAACTCACGCCCGGCGACGACTATGCCATGATGCGCGAAGTGCTGACGCGCCGCTTCTCCCGCCTGGTCAAGGAAGGTGAGGACCCCAAAGCCAAATGGCCCGATCTGGTGCTGATCGACGGCGGTCCGGGGCAGCTCTCTGTCGCCTGCCAAGTCTTCGCAGACCTGGGCGTCGAGGATGTCACGCTCGTGGGTATCTCCAAGGGACCGGACCGCGATGCCGGCCGCGAACATTTTTACATGGCGGGGAAAGAGCCGTTTCGCCTCGATCCCAAAAGTCCGGTTCTGTACTACCTGCAGCGGCTGCGCGACGAGGCGCATCGCTTCGCCATCGGCAGCCACCGCAAAAAGCGCAGTAAGGCCATCGGGGCCAACCCTCTGGACGAAATCGCGGGCATCGGTGCGGGCCGCAAGAAGGCCTTGCTGCAGCATTTCGGCTCGGCACGGGCCGTCGCGGCGGCCGGCGTCTCGGACCTCGAGGCGGTAACGGGCGTCAGCAGCGCGATGGCCAGGAAAATCTACGATTTCTTCCATCCAAGCGGCTGAGCGGCGATGCAATTGGGTCCCGAATTGCTCTAAGTTCCGTGCATGTTCCATATCCCGAACACTCTGACCGTGATGCGCATCCTGCTCGTGCCGGTCTTCGCCATCGCCTTCGTCATGCCCGGCGAGGCGGCCAGGCTGACGGCCTTTGTGGTCTTCTGCATTGCCGGACTGAGCGACGCGCTGGACGGCTTCGCGGCGCGCAAGCTCAACGCCGGCTCCGATTTCGGCCGCATGCTGGATCCGATCGCAGACAAGATCCTCGTCGGCGTCGCCCTGATGATGCTCGTCGCCGAAGGTTCGGTGCGCGAATTCACCCTGACGACCGGCCTGCCGAGTCTCTTGAAGCTCGTTCCGGCGCTCATCATCCTGTCGCGCGAGATCCTGGTGTCCGGCCTGCGCGAATTTCTGGCCGGCGTGAGCGTCAGCGTTCCGGTGTCGAGCATCGCAAAACTCAAGACCACGATTCAGATGATCGCCATCGGGGCGATGATTCTCGGCCCCATCGCTGACCGCTGGATTCCCGGATCGCTCGCCTTCGCCTACACGCTTCTGTGGGTGGCGGCGGCCCTTACCGTCTACACGGGCTATTCATATTTCCGCGCCGGCCTCGCTTACACGCGCAAGAGCCGCGAGAGGGCCGCGTGAAGATCCTATACTTCGCCTGGGTGCGTCAGAAGGTCGGACGCGGCGAGGAAACGGTCGAACGCACGGCCGGGCTCCGCACCGTGGGCGATCTCGCGGCGCAGTTGCACGCGCGTGGGGGCGGCTATGCCGATGCATTCGGCGACATGTCGCGGCTGCGCGCGGCGGTGAACCAGGCGCACGCCGCATTCGACGCCGCGATCGCAGACGACGACGAGATCGCGTTTTTTCCGCCGGTGACGGGCGGATGAACGCCAACATCCACATTCAGGTCGAAGACTTCGATGTCAGCGAAGAGATCGACGCCCTGACCGCCGAAGCCCCGCGGATCGGCGCGGTGGCGACCTTCACCGGCTACGTCCGCGGCGATGACGGCCTCACCGCGCTGACGCTCGAGCACTATCCCGGAATGACCGAAGGCGAGATCGCGCGCATCGCCGCGGAAGCGGCAAGTCGCTGGAGCGTCGCAGGCGTCACGATCATTCACAGGATCGGACGGCTCGAAGTCGGTCAGCGCATCGTCCTGGTCGCTGTTGCGGCGTCGCACCGCGGGGCCGCTTTCGCGGCCTGCGAATTCCTGATGGACTATCTCAAGACCCGAGCACCCTTCTGGAAGATGGAGGAACGCGAGAACGAGACCGGCTGGGTCGAGGCGAAAGCGTCCGATGACGCCGCGGCCGGGCGCTGGCGAGAAAATTAGCGGAGGCGAAGTACATGATCGAGCGCACGATCGATATTCCGACCAGGGACGGCAAGACGACCACGTTCATCGTGCACCCTGAACGCGGCGGACCGCATCCCGCGATCTTTTTCTACATGGATGCACCGGCGATACGCGAGGAATTGCGCGACATGGCCCGGCGTTTCGCTTCGGCCGGATACTATGTCGTTCTGCCCAATCTGTATTACCGCAAGGGCGTGCTGGAACTTGGCCCTCTTTCGCCCGATCCCCAGTCACCCGTGCGTAAGCAGATGATGGAGCTGATGAGTTCGCTCAGCATTCCCATGATCATGGACGATACGCGCGCGCTGCTGGCATTCGTCGACGAGGATCCCGCGGCGGGCAAAGGCCCGATGGGCGCGGTCGGCTACTGCATGAGCGGTCAATATGCGATCAATGCGGCGGCCCAGTTTCCGGACCGCTTCCGTGCCGCCGCCTCGATCTACGGCGTGCAACTGATCACCGCTTCTCCCGACAGCCCGCACAAGATGGCCGCCAAAGTGAAAGGCGAAACCTACTTCGCCTGCGCCGAAATCGATCATTGGATGCCGCTGGAGAACGTCGAGCCGCTGCGGGCATCCGTGAAGGGCCTGACATCGGAGGTTGAGCTCTATCCGAAGGTCGAACACGGATTCGCTTTCCCGCAGAGACCTGCGTACAACAAGGACGCGGCGGAACGTCACTGGGAGCGGCTCTTTGCGTTATGGAAACGCAATCTCTGACCTGCACTATCTGCCGAAGACGATGAGCTCAACACTGACGCGCGCGAGGAGAGTAGCATGGGACTTCTGGATGGGCTGGTCGGTGGCATGGTCGGCGCCGAAATGGTCACCGTCGTCAACGGACTGATCGAAAAGCATGGCGGCGTCCAGGGCATCGTCAATCAGCTGCAGACCAACGGACTCGGCCCGACCGTGAATTCGTGGATTTCGGAGGGTCCAAGCGCCGCCGTGACGCCGCAGCACATGCAGCAGGTATTCGGCGAGACGACTCTCAACGAACTCGCCGCCAAAGCCGGCATGTCCCCGCAGGATCTGGCGGCCAAGCTCGCCCAGGTGTTGCCGCATGCCGTGGATGCGCTGACGCCTGACGGCGTCGTGCCGAAGACCTAGGCGCGCGCCGCGACGGCCTTGCGCCGGTCGATGATCGTGTGGCGGTAGAGATCCGCGTGCATCCGAAATTCGGGCGGCGCGGGCCAGGGCAGCGCAAGCAGATCGAGCATGGTTTGCGCATTGCTTCCCATCTTTGACATACCCGTGCCGCCTTCGCCGAAGCGGACGACCGCGTTGTCCGCCAGACGCACGATCTGACCGTTGTTGGAAGGATTGACGCCGCGCGCGCAGGGCCACGCGCAGATCACATCCTCGAACTGTAGGCCGGCATCCGGCGTCAACACGCGCAGGATGCTCGCCAGTGCACTGAGGCCGTAACTGCGGCTGTAGAGCGGAAGGCCGATCATGCCGCCACAGGTCAACTTCATCAGGACATGCGCGCGGGTGCGGCCGATCTCGACAAAATGCGTCTGCTTCATGCCCGTGAAAGGAAGCTGGCGCGCGCGATCCGCGTCGGTGATGGTGAAGAGAATTTGCGCCGACAAGCCCGTGGCGATGGTCTGGTAGGGCACGGGCAGCGCCAGGTTCACGGCATCGCGAAACCGGTCCGCCGCACCGCGCGCCCTGGCGTAGTGATAGGTCGCGCTGGGGCCGAGCGACAGGCCGACATAGTCCACCGGGACGCAATCGAGCGCGCCGGTCAGCAGGTTCTCAACCAGGACTGCCGCGGCGCGCGGACCGTCGAAATAGATCTCCGCTATGCGATGGCGGTGCCGATAGTCGACGCCCAGCTTTTCCATCTCCGCACGGCAAACCGCATCGAAGCCGTGCCGGATGCAAGCGTTCTCGGGAAAGATATCCGCTCCGACGACGCGATCGAGGATCGCCGCGCCGTACAGATCCGAAAGGTCCTCGCGCGAGAGCGCGCGCGGCGCCAGACCGACATGGCGGCGCAGATCGTCATTGTCGCGCAGCGACTGTCGATAGTGGTCCTGCGCGAAATAGAGAAAGACGGCGCGCTTCTTCTCATTGTCCAGCCGGAACGAGCAGCCTAGCCGCCGCTCCAGGAAACTGAGGATCGACGTCGACTGCCTGGACGCCAGCCGGCTTTTGGTGTGTTCGGTCGTCAACCCGAGCCGGTCGCGCAGCATCTGCCGGATGCCGTGCCATTCGTTGCCGAGATAGATCGGAACATCGCGCAAGGTGATGGCGCGCGGCCAAAGATCGACCTTCTTGTACCTCACGGAAAGCGCGACGTCGGGATCCGGTTCGCCGGCGAAGGCGCGCGCGATGGCGCTGAGCAGGATGCCCATGCCGGTGTTGTCGAGCTCGGCGTTCAGCGCGTTGGCATGGTTGATGTGTTCGTAGCTCGCCGATCCGCTCTCGTTGGACTGCTCAGCGCCGTCGAGAACGAAACGCACGGCGAGCGGCAGCCGTTCCGCCATTTCGGGCAGGGCGCAGAGGAGCGCCGCCATCTTCGCGGCAGGGCCGCCGGAGAACAGCGCGGTCGGCGCGATTTCCCCGCGCGCGCGCCCGGCGCGATGCGCGGCGACGGCAGCACGGTGTGCGGCGGGAGCGTCGGCGAGCGCGCGCAGGCGAATGCGGTTTTCCCCGCGCCCGCGCACCGCTTCCTTGCGGAACGCGTCGCCATAGGGCGATTCCGACGCGAGGTGGGGATGCGCCGCGAGGAGCTCGGCGTAGAATTCGCGCGCGGCGGGCGCATCGTTGATCCAGATGCCTTTGCCGTCGCGGTAGCGGCCGGCGAGGAGATAATCGAGGAACCGGTCGCCGTTCTTGTTCGCCGCGGTCATGGCGCGGCGCAGTTCGTCGATGCGGCGGAACACCGGGTCCGGCGACGGATTGAAATAGGGTTCGGTCGGCATCGCTGGGACGGAAACAACTCGGGCTATACGGGCTCGGCGACCGAAATCGGACAATCGATCGAAGGATGAATGGTCGAGCGTATCCCGCCGGTGCGCGAGAAGAAAGGAAGCTGCGACAGGACGGCGATTTTCAGACCCGCAGCAGCGCGACGAGAACCAGTCCCCACCACAACGCGCCCAGCGCGAAGACGAAGGCGAAGCTGCGGCGCCAACTCCAGAACGCGGGGTGCTGCGGCGCGCAGACGGCCGGGGCATGCTGCAGACTGTGAGCCATCATCCCCAACTCCACCCTTGCAGCCGAGCCGCCGGCCGCCCGTGAACATCAAGTGTGAAGCAAGCTCACCAGACCGCGGCGGCGCGCGCGTTGATCCGAGTCAAGCGCGATGCATGCGCCCGCCGGCCGCGCCATTCGTCCGGGCACGGATTCACTGGATGTTTACAACGCCCGCAACCCGGCGCGGCGGCGTTACGTACAACTACCTAATCCCTTGCTGGCGGCGCCGCGCCGCCGCACTGTCGTGCCGCGAATCCGCCGCGCTCTGCGCACACAGGCATAGCACGTCGCATTGCGCCTCATACGACGCGGGACCCGGACATGCCGTTCGTGCATTGGGAGAACAAATTCTCCATCAGCAACGACTGGATCGACGCCGAGCACCGGATGCTGTTCCTGCTGTGCCGCAAGCTCGACTACGCGCTGAAGAACGATCTGAGCGAGATCCTCCTCAGGAGCATTCTGCTGGAGATCAAGACCTTCACCGAGTTCCACTTCCTCAGCGAAGAAAATCTGATGCAGGAAATCGGTTATCCCGGGATCGGGGAGCATTCGTCCCTGCACCGGCGCCTGCTCTTCGGGCTGGAGGAAATGACCGGCGACATCGTCAGGCACAAGACGAGCGAGTTCAGCATGCTCGAATTCCTGCACAGCTGGCTGCTGAACCATATCGAGCATGTCGACATGAAGCTGGGCGCCTATGCCCGTTCCGCGCCGGCCCGCCCTGTGGGCGAGAAATTCTACGGCCATTTCCTCAAGCCCAGGGGCTGAGCGTCGCAAAACGCGTTTGAACCCTCGACCGCGAACGACTTAGAGTCCGGTCCGGCGGCAGCCACGCCGCCAGGGAGGGACTCATGAAAATACGTTCGACTTCATTGGTACTGGCGGCCGCGCTCGCGACCGCGACGGCCGGCTTTTTCGTCGGCGCGGCCTGGGCGGACCAGCCGCACATGGAAGCGGCGCTCGACGCGCTGCGCACGGCGCATTCCGAACTCGACATGGCGCGGGCCAACAAGGGCGGCCATCGCGAGCGCGCCATGCGCCTGATCGACGACGCCATCGCCGAGGTCAAGCTCGGCATGGAATACGCCGACTGAACGTAAGAAATAGGCGGGCGGCCCGGCCTCTTCATCCGTATACTGACGATGAAGGGAGCGGGCGGCCCGCCTGGTTTCGGCTACGCGGCCGGCAGGCGGAGGACCGTTCGGCCGACCGCAAGCACCCTCGCCTCTTCCACCTCGATCCTGGGACGTCTTCGCTCGCCTCCGTCATCGCGCGTGACGGGATACGCGAACATGTCCACGCGGATGCCCAAGAGCGCGCACCCGGATCTGTATGGTCTCCTGGATCAGTCCGTGAAGATCGCCGTTCCTTCTCTTGCGCCTGGGCAGGAGATGGGGATCGGTTAGAGGACATCAAGCCTATTACGAGGAATTAATGCCAGAGACGTAAACGCATGCGCTCCGGACTAGCCGGCCTTCGCCAGCTTCACCACGCTCACGGGACGGCGCACATCTTCCGCATAGTCGGTCATCAGCGTCTCGGTGATCCTGGCCGGCTTGTAGCGGTAGGGTCCGATTTCGGAGACCGGCGTCACTTCGGCGCCGGTGCCGACGATGAAACATTCCTGGAAGCCGGGAAGCTCCTTCGCCTCGATGCGCTTCTCCTCCACGGGAATCTGGCGCGCCTTGGCGAGTTCGATCACCGATTTGCGCGTGATGCCGTTCAGAAAGCAGTCGGCGATCGGCGTCACGAGCCGTCCGTCCTTCACGAAGAAGATGTTCGCGCCCGTCGCTTCGGCGACGTAACCGCGATAGTCGAACATCATCGCGTCGGCATAGCCTTTGGCTTCGGCCGCATGCTTGGAGAGCGTGCAGATCATGTAGAGACCGGCCGCCTTGGCCTGGGTCGGCGCGGTGTCCGGCGCGGGCCGTTTCCATTCGGAGATGTCGAGGCGAATGCCCTTCAGCTTCTCGGCCGGATCGAACATCGAGGGCCAGGCCCAAGCCGCCACGGCGACG
>Ga0335070_10005658_pt1 | contig 14713 bp, 14 predicted proteins | sample Lox_Sample_13_FD_206722 | JGI IMG/M metagenome (GOLD analysis project Ga0335070, IMG submission 206722) | Soil microbial communities from Loxahatchee National Wildlife Refuge, Florida, United States - Lox_Sample_1.3 | ecosystem: Environmental > Terrestrial > Soil > Wetlands | place: USA... | reverse complement strand
ACAGCCGGTCGGCCACCTTGAGCAGCTCGCGCTCCCAGTCCTCCACCCGGTTGGTGCGGCTGGCCAGGTGGGCGCGCAGGTAGTCTCCCCACAGCGCCGGGCCGCGCTTGCGGTCCAGGCCCTCCAGCCGGGCCAGGTACATCTCGGCCTTGCCGCCGTCCACCGCGTCGGTGGCGAACGCCGCCAGGGACGAGCGCAGCGCGGCGTCGAAGACGGGGATCTCCTGGTGCAGGTCACGGGTCAGCCGTTCGTACTGCTGGAAGCGCTCTTCGAGCATGGGGTCTCCGGGTTGGTGGCGCGTGGACAGACAAGGATAGCAGATCGGCGGGCCGGTGCGGTGGCGGGGCGCCCGGCGGGCCCGGGTGGCCGGCCCGGCGGGGTGCCGGCCCGGCCCCGGCCTTGCGGGAGGTCGGGTTGCTGATAGACTCGGCGGACTGGCGGCGACATCGGGCCGAGAGGCCGGCGCCCTGGAGGGCGAGATCCACTACCTGGAGGAAGTCGAGGGCGCCTGACGGGCCGCCGCAGCCGGCCCGCCGCGCCGTGGAGGGGACCATGCCCGTCAATCTGTCCACTGCCGCCCGCAGCTTCTTCGAGGCCCGGCGCATCGCGGTCGCCGGCGCCTCGCGGACGCCCGCCAGCCCCGGCCACGCCATCCTGCTCAAGCTCCGGGCGCTGGGGTACGAGGCCATCCCGGTGAACCCCGCGGCCTCGACGCTGGCGGGGGTGCCCTGCTACCCGGACCTGGCCTCGGTGCCCGGTGGGGTGGAGGCGGTGGTGGTGGCGACGCCGCCGCAGGCCACCGAGCAGGTGGTGCGGGAGTGCCACCGGCTGGGCATCGGGAAGGTGTGGATCCACCGCGCCCTCGGCCCGGGGAGCGCCTCCGCCGCGGCGGTCGAGTTCTGCCGGGAGCACGGCATCGCGGTCATCGCCGGCGCCTGCCCGCTGATGTTCTGCCGCGCCGCGGACCTTCCGCACCGGTGCATGCGGGGGATCCTCGGCCTCTTCGGGCAGCTGCCCAAACCCGAAGGGGAGTGGAGCTGAGGGGGCCGGAGATACCCAGGGCCTCCCCGCTCGGACCGCACGCCGCTGCGGCACCTTGTGGGGAAGGTGACCTGCGGTATCCGGTTGGTACTATCAGCGGCGCAAGGGGCCGTGACCAACGGCAGGAAGCAGGAGATCAGTGAGCGGATTTCCGTGGGGTCGCGCGGGGGTGGGTAGTGCGGCGTGGGCATTGCTATTACTGGCGCTGGGCCTGATCAACGTTACCTGCGGGGACAATTTCGCCCGACCTCCTGCGCCGTCATCAGTCAACGGTTGGGTGGCCTACTGCGTCTATGATTCCGTCATTCCCGCAATCTGGAAGATCCGACTTGATGGGACGGGAGCACGGCGCCTGGGCGTGCGCGGATGGAATTGCCGTTGGGATCCACAAGGTGCACGCCTTTCGTTCGCAAACAGGGTCGGCTTCCAGTGGCACGTGTTCATCTCTGATTCAAGCGGGGCTCACCTGCTCGATACCGGGGTCTCCGCCAGTGATTTCTCCGCCTGGAGCCCCGATGGTCGGAACGTACTCGCTGGGGGACTGCTCCGTGACGCTGAGACCGGGGAGCAGCTTGGGCCCCCGCCCACACCTCCCCAAGTGTTCGACGGCGATTCCGTCTATCCCGCGTACCCGTGGGAGTTCACCAGGGATGACAGACATGTCGTGGTGAAGGGCTTCAATCATCATCCAGGCGGAGCCGATTCCTGTCGGCTGCGCTATGACTACTACGTCACCGACATACACAGCGGCGCGATCGTGGAGAGGCTGACCAAGACACGCTACACGGACTGCACCGACAGCGTCTTGGCAGTCTCGCCGAACGGACGGAAGATCCTCATGCGCTGTGGGTTCGGAGCGCTGCGGATCACACTGGCTGTCCTGGATGTGGAAACGCAACAACTCGTTGGGGTGACCAGTGGGCGCGTTGACTTCGCCGGACGCTGGGGGTCGGACAATCGGTCCATAGTCTTCATAAGGCTGAGAGAGCCTGCGGGTCGCCACGAGACCCACTCGCTACTGTATACATCTCTGGACTCGCTGGGACATGAGAGGATGATCCTGGACCAGGACGTGGAGCTGAAGGGCTTCGATGTGCATCTGGATGCCGGCAGGCCAAAGTAGGTGCTAGCGGCGGGATTCACTTCGTGCGATCGCTCAGCTCGACCCGTCCGGCAGGCTGGCCGCAGGGGGGCCGCGTCGGCTCGGTCGCCGACGGCCCACGACAGGCGGCCTCGAACCGACGCCAGAACCTGCAAGCGGTTCGAGCCCCTTGAGGCTCCGAGATTCTGCTGCTTGACCTACAACCGGCTAGGTAGTCAGCGCGCAGCCGACCTCCAGGCTGACAGAGACCCCGGGCCATCTCAGAGCCTGGCGCGGGGCCCGCGCCAGGGCCCCGCGGTGCCCGGTTGAGCCCCCGCGGCGGCCGCGGCATAATCCCCGGAACACCGGCCCGCACACCCCTGGAGGCTCCCTTGAACCCGAAACTGATTGATCTCGGCAGCGACACCGCCCCTCGCCGGCCATGCGCCAGGCGATGGCCGAGGCGGTGGTGGGCGACGAGCAGCGCCGCGAAGACCCCACCGTCAACCGCCTGGAGGAGATGAGCGCCGCCCTGCTGGGGCAGGAGGCCGCGGTGTTCCTGCCGTCCGCCACCATGGCCAACGCCATCGCCTTCAAGGTCCACACCCGCCCCGGCGAGGAGGTGATCCTGGACCACTGGGCGCACCCGGCCAACTTCGAGGGCGGCGGCCCGGCCGCGCTGGCGGGGGCCTCGCTGCGCCTGGTGGACGGCCGCTGCGGCATCTTCACCGTGGATCAGGTGGAGGTGGCCGTCCGCCCGGACGACCCGCACTTCCCGCGCACCCGCATGGTGTCCGTGGAGCAGACCACCAACATCGGCGGCGGCGCGGTGTGGAAGCTGGAGCAGGTCGAGGCGGTGGTGGCGTGCGCCCGCCGGCACGCGCTGCGGGTGCACCTGGACGGGGCGCGGCTGATGAACGCGCAGGTGGCCTCGGGGCTGCCCGCAGCGCGCTTCGGGGGGCTGTTCGACTCGGTGACGCTGTGCTTCTCCAAGGGCCTCGGCGCGCCGGTGGGTGCGGTGACCGCGGGCTCCAAGGCCTACGCCATGGAGGCGCGCCGCCTCAAGCACATGCTGGGCGGGGCCATGCGCCAGGCCGGCGTGATCGCGGCCGCGTGCGTGTACGCGCTGGAGCACAACGTGGAGCGGCTGGCGGAGGACCACGCGCTGGGCCGGGTGCTGGGCGCGGGGCTGGCGGCGATCCCGGGCATCACCCTGGACCCGCCGGAGGTGGAGACCAACATGGTGTTCTTCCGCGTGGACGGCCTGGGCACGGCGCCCGCGGAGTTCGTGGCGGCCATGCTCCGGCGCGGCGTGCGGGTGGGCTCCAACACGCCCGGCCGGATCCGGGCGGTGACCCACCTGGACGTGGACCGGGCGGCCGTCGAGCGCGCGCTGGAGGCGGCGCGCGAGGTGGCCGCGGAGCTCCGCGCGCCGGCCCGGAGGTGAGGCGCGCCATGACTTCCCTGAAGAGCAAAGTGGCGGTGGTCACCGGCAGCACCAAGGGCATCGGGCGGGCGATCGCGGTGAAGCTGCTGGAGGAGGGAGCCTGGGTGGTGATCTCGGCGCGCAGCGCCGGGGAGGTGGCCCAGGTCGCCCGGGAGCTGGGCGCCCGCGGGGAGGTGGAGGGCGTGCCCTGCGACGTGCGGGTGCGCGGCCAGGTGGACGCGCTGATCCAGGCCGCGGTGCGCCGGTTCGGCGGGCTCGACATCCTGGTCAACAATGCCGGCGTCGGGGTGTTTCGCCACGTGGCCGAGATGAGCGACGAGGACTGGGGCGCCACGCTGGAGACCAACCTGAGCGGCGTGTTCTTCGCGTGCCGCGCCGCGGTGGCGGCCATGAAGCCGCGCGGCGGCGGGACCATCATCAACATCGGCAGCCTGGCGGGGAAGAACGCCTTCCCCGGCGCGGCCGCCTACTGCGCCTCCAAGCACGGCCTGGTGGGCTTCACCGAGGCGCTGATGCAGGAGGTCCGCTACGACCACATCCGGGTGAGCTGCGTGATGCCCGGGAGCGTGGACACCGCCTTCGGCGGCGAGGGCAAGGCCGCGCCGTGGAAGCTCAGCGCGGAGGACGTGGCCGAGGTGGTGCTGGGGCTGCTGCACCAGGATCCGCGGGCGCTGGCCTCGCGGGTGGAGCTGCGCCCGAGCGAGCCGCCGAGGAAGTAGCGGCGGGCGGCCGCCCCGCCGGCCTCAGCTGCTGGGGGCCTTCGCCAGCAGCTTCTGGATCGTCGCCACCAGGTCGGCGAGTTCGGTGGGCTTGTGGAGGAACTCGTCCGCACCGGCCTTGCGGGCGCGGATTTCGAAGGCGGGCTCCAGGTTGCCGGTGAGCACGATCACCGGAGTGGCGGCGGTGCGGACGGAGGCGCGCACCCGTTCCAGCACCTTGAAGCCGTTGCCGCGCGGCATCCCCAGATCCAGCACCATAAGGTCCGGCGGGCGCCGGGACGCCTCTGCGATGGCCTGATCGCCGGTGTTGGCGGTGGCCACATCGTAACCATCCTGTTGCAGCCTCAGAGAAAGCACTTGCAACAATTCGGGATCGTCGTCCACCAGCAGGATGCGGCTCATGAGTAGAGTCTACGCCGCCGCCTGCCGCCCGAGCAACCGGTCGATGGCGGCGAGCAATTCCTTGGGATCGGCGGGCTTGCGGAGGAACTCGGTGGCCCCGGCGGAGCGCGCGGTGGCCTCCGCCTCGGCCTCCGCCTTGCCGGTCAGCACCAGCACCGGGACGGCCGAGGTGCGCCGGGAGAGGCGCACCCGCTGGAGCACCATGATCCCGTTTCCGCCCGGCAGTCCCAGGTCGAGGATGATGAGGTCCGGAATCGCCCGGTAGACCTGGGTCATGGCCAGCACGCCGTCCTCGGCGGTGGTCACCCGGTGGCCGTGCGAAGTCAGCAGCAGCTTCAGGGCCTGCAGCAGCTGGGGGTCGTCGTCCACGAGGAGAATCGAGGCCATGCGGCTGGTCCTTGGGGGGCAGGTCGGGGCGCCGCGGCGGGGGGATGCACCCTCAAGGTTGCATTATCGGCAGCCGGAGCCGGCGGGTTTAGGGGGCCGCCCGGCGGCGGCCGAGCTCACCGGACGCGAGCAGGCGGCGGTAGGCGGGGGTGAATCCGGCGGCCGGCATCCCGCGGCCTCCTAGTACCTGGCGACGCGGCGCGCGGCCTCCACGATCTTCTCCGCGCTGGGCAGGAAGAACTGCTCCAGCGGCGGGCTGAACGGCACTGGGGTGTCCAGCGCCGCCACCCGGACCACCGGGGCGTCCAGGTGCTCCAGCGCCTGCTCCGCGATCTCCGCGGCCACCTCGGCGCCGATCCCGCCGCGGCGCCGGTCTTCGTGGGTCACCACCGCGCGGTGGGTGCGGCGCACGCTGCCGAGGACCGTCTCGAGGTCCATCGGCACGAGACTGCGCAGGTCCACCACCTCGGCCTCCAGGCCCTGGGTCGCCAGGCGCGCGGCGGCCTCCAGCGACATCCCGACGGTGGAGCCGTAGCCCACCAGCGTCACGTCGCGGCCCGGGCGGCGCACCGCGGCCTGGCCCAACGGCACCACGAAGTCCTCCGCCGGCACCTCGTCCCGCACCCGCCGGTAGAGATACTTGTGCTCCATGTACAGCACCGGGTTGTCGTCGCGGATGGCGGCCTTGAGCAGGCCTTTGGCGTCGGCGGCGGTGGCCGGGGCCACGATCTTGAGCCCGGCGGCGTGGAAGAAGAAGCCCTCGGGGTTCTGGGAATGGAACGGCCCGCCGTGCACGCCGCCGCCGGAAGGGCAGCGCACCACCAGGGGGACCTTGAACCCGAACCGGTAGTGCAGCGTGGCGGCGTTGTTCACCAGCTGGTTGAAGGCCAGCGAGATGAAGTCGGCGAACTGCATCTCGGCCACCGGGCGCAGGCCCCTCAGGGCCATGCCGATGGCCATGCCGACGATGCTGGACTCGGCCATCGGGGTGTCCAGCACGCGCTCCTCGCCGAACTCCTGCTGGAACCCCTCGGTGATCTTGAAGGCCCCGCCGTACGCGCCGATATCCTCGCCCAGGCACACCACGGCCGGGTCGCGGCGCATCTCCTCGCGCAGCGCCTGGCTGATGGCTTCGAGGTAGGTCAGGACCGGCATGGCTGGGCGCGCGTGCAGGCCGGCACGGGCCCGGTCCCGGCGCGGCGCGGGCTCTCGGCCCCGCGGGCGCGGCCCCGGCGCGCGGCGATCAGTGCAGGCACGCGCCCTCCCCGGGCTCGGCGAACACCCCGCGCCCGGCGTCGGCCGGCTCCGGCAGGGGGCTCTGCTCGGCCCACTCCACGGCCTCCGCCACCTCCCGGTGCAGGCGCCGGGTCCAGTCCTCCACCTCGGCCGGCTGGAGCACTCCCTTGCGCAGCAGGTAGCTCTCGTAGCGCGCCACCGGGTCCCGCCGGCGGCCCGCCTCGATCAGCTCCGGGGGCACGTACTTGGCCGCGTCGTGCACCGAGTGGCCCAGCATGCGCACCGTCTCGCACTCCAGCATCGTGGGCCCCTCGCCGCGCCGGCCGCGCTCCACCGCGCGCCGGGCGGCCGCGTACACCGCCAGCACGTTGTTGCCGTCCACCCGGTCGCCCACCATCCCGTAGCCCGCGGCGCGGTCCGAGATGTGGCGCACCTTGTACTGGCGGTCCACCGGGGTGGAGTACGCGAAGCGGTTGTTCTCCACCACCAGCACGAAGGGCACGTTCAGCACCGCGGCGAAGTTGAGCGCCTCGTGCACCTCCCCGATGCTCGAACCGCCGTCGCCGACGTAGCTCATGGTGACCACGCTCTTGCCCAGCAGCCGCCCGGCGTACGAGATCCCCACCGCCACCGGGAGCATCGCCCCGATGTGGCTGATGCAGCCCACGATGTTGAGTTCGGGGTTGGCCAGGTGCACGTTGCCGTCCTTGCCGTGGGTGGGGCTGGTGGCCTTGCCCATGTACTGGGCGAAGATGAACTTCGCCGGCTGGCGGCGGGCCAGGTGCGCCCCCAGGTCGCGGTGCAGCGGCAGGAGCACGTCGTCCGGGCCCAGTGCCAAGGCGGTGCCCACGGTGGTGGCCTCGTGCCCGTAGCCCGGGTACAGCCCGCCCACCACCTTGCTCTGCTTGAACAGGTTGATGAGCTGCAGCTCCACCTCGCGCGTCAGCCGCACGTAGTGGTACAGGTCCAGGAGCGTGGCGCGCGGGATGTCGCCGTAGTCGGCGTCCGGGATGTCGATGACGTCTTTCGGGGGCGCGGGGTCCATCATGGGCGGTCTGCTTCCTGCCGGAATGGGTGCTGCGGCCGATGCGAGCGAGGCGAATATACCCGCCGGGGTTCCCGCTGGCAAGGCGCGCGCGGGCATGGCAGAATAGGCGCCGTCGCCGGTCCGGACCGGAATCCACCGGCAGCCACGCGTCTTGCGAACAGGCTGGAGGTCCAATGTCCACCAAGGTGCCGGTTCTGCAGCAGATCCGCGGGTTGAAGCCCAACTTCTGGTTCTCCAACTGGATGGAGGCCAACGAGCGGCTGGCCTTTTTCGGGGTGCGGGCCATCCTGCCGCTGTCCATGGTGTACGCGGTGGCGCAGGGCGGCATGGGCCTGACCTACTCGCAGAAGGGCCTCATCTACTCGGTCTGGGCCCTCGTGCAGTGCCTGGTGCCCATGATCTCGGGGGGGTTCACCGACCAGTACGGCTACAAGAAGAGCCTGTACGTCGCCTACACCATCAACATCCTCGGCTACCTCTGCTTCGCCTTCGCCACCGGCTTCTGGAGCGCGCTGGGCGCGTCCTGCCTGATCGGGCTGGGCACGGCCATCTTCAAGCCCCCGGTGCAGGGCACGATCGCGAAGGCCTCCACCGAGGACAACAGCTCCATCGCCTGGGGCGTCTTCTACTGGATGGTCAACCTGGGCGGCTTCCTGGCGCCGATGCTGGCCGCGCAGCTGCGCGGCGAGACCAACTTCAAGCTGGTCTTCTACTGCGCCGCGGGCGTGACCGCCTTCAACTTCGTCCCCACCCTGCTCTTCTACAAGGAGCCGGAGAAGGTCGGCCCCAGCGAGTACAAGTCCCCCGGGCAGACCTTCGTGGACACCATCACCACCCTCAAGGACAAGAACTTCCTCATCTTCCTGGGGATCTTCAGCGGCTTCTGGTTCATGTTCATGCAGCTGTGGGACCTCCTACCCAACTTCATCGACGAGTGGGTGAACTCGCGCGACATCGCGGGGGCCGTCCACGCCATGAACCCGGGCTGGCTGCTGGCCAGCGGCAACGTCAAGCCCGAGATCCTGGTCAACATCGACAGCGCCGCCATCATCGCGTTCATGCTGATCATCGCCTGGATGACGGGCAAGCTCCACCCGATGGTGGCGCTCATCAGCGGGATGGTGGTGTCGGTGGTGGCGTTCATCGGGACCGGGGTCTTCAACGTCGGGCTGCTGGTGGCGCTGGCCATCTTCATCTTCGCGGTGGGCGAGATGATGTGCAGCCCCAAGTTCTCCGAGTACATCGGCCTGACCGCGCCGGCGGACAAGAAGGCGGTGTACATGGGCTATTCCAACATCCCGTTCGCCGTGGGCTGGGGGCTGGGCAACTTGATCTCCGGGCCGCTGTACGAGCACCTGGGGAGCCGGGTCCACTTCGCCCGTGAATACCTGGTCCACAATCTCGGCATGCCGGCCGCGGCGGTGGCGCGCATTCCGGAGGAGAACGTCCTGAGCACCATGACCGCGAGGCTCAATGGCGGACTGGGCGGCACCGTCGAGCAGGCCAACACGCTGCTGTGGAACGCCCACCACCCGTGGCGGGTGTGGGTGATCCTGGGGGCGGTGGGGCTGCTCTCGACGCTGGCGATGGTCGGGTACTACCAGAAGACCAAGCACTCCGGCATCTCATCCAACCAGTCGGCGGCGGCGTAGCCCGGCGGAGGCGCCGGGTCCTCGATCAGGAGAGTCCATGGCCATACTCGAGTTCGACGGACAACGGCTGGAGGTCAACGAAGAGGGCTTCCTGGTCCACCCGGAACAGTGGAACGAGAACCTGGCGCGGTTCCTGGCCCGGCACGAGAGGGAGGCGGAGGTGCTCACCGACGAGCACTGGGCGGTGATCCGGTTCATCCGGCAGCACTATGAGGCCCATCAGCTCGCGCCCATGGTGCGGTCCATCTGCAAGACCACCGGGCTCCCCCTGAAGCGCGTGTACGAGCTGTTCCCCTCGGGGCCGGCCAAGGGCGCGTGCAAGGTGGCGGGGCTCCCCAAGCCCGACGGGTGCGTGTAGCGCTTCCATGGAACAGGCCCTGAGGATCGCGGTGCTCGCCGGCGCGGCGTGGGCCCTGGCGGGCCTGGCGCTGCTGGCGGTGCGCGCCCGGGCTTACGGGCCCAAGAGCTACCTGGCCGCGCCCGCCGGCAGCGCGGCCGCGGGGGTGGCGTACGCCTTCGGCCCGGGCATGTCGCCCACGGCCAAGGAGAGCACCCGCGAGCACCCGGGCGCCTACCTCACCGGGGTGGGCTATCATCTGGGCGTTTTCGCGGCGCTGGCGTGCCTGGTGCTGCTGCTGGCGGACCGGCCGCCGCACGGCGCGGCGCTGCGCGTCCTGCAGCTGCTGACCCTGGCGGGCGCGGCGTGCGGCGCCGGGCTGCTGGTGAAGCGGCTGAGCGTCCCGTACCTGCGGGGCATCAGCTGCGCGGACGACGTGGTGGCCAACCTGCTCACCACGGGCTTCGCCGCGCTGGCCTTCGCCGCGACGCTGGCGCCGGGCGCCCGGGCGGCCTTCCTGGCGGAGACCACGGCGCTCCTGCTGTACGTGCCCCTGGGCAAGATCCGCCACTGCTTCTTTTTCTTCCCCACGCGGTACCACATGGGTTTCTTCTACGGGCGGCGGGGCACCTTCCCGCCGGGAGCGTAGCGGGGCGGGGGTCGGGACACCGTGGCAAGCACCGACGGGATCGAGGAACGGCTCGAACAGCTCCAGCCGGAGGACTTCCGGCGGGGCCTCGAGGTCTTCCGCGGGCGGCTGCGGGAGGCCGAGGCCTCCTACCTGCAGACCTGCGTGCGCTGCGGGCTGTGCGCCGACTCGTGTCACTACTACCGCGCCGACCGCGAGCTGGAGTCCGTGCCCGCCTACAAGCTGGGCCTGGCCACCGCGGTGTTCAAGCGGCACTTCACGACCATGGGCCGGCTCGCGCCGGGCCTCGTCGGGGCGCGCGACTTCGACCGCGCCATGGCCCGGCGCTGGGTGGACGCCATCTTCGGGCGCTGCTCCATGTGCGGGCGCTGCACCCTGAACTGCACCACCGGCATCCACATCGCGGCGATCCTGCGCGCGGCGCGCGGGGCGCTCGCCGAGATGGGCCTGGTGCCTGCCGACCTGCAGGCCACCGTGGACGCCAGCCTCACCACCGGCAACAACATGGGCATCAGCAAGCAGGACTGGCTGGAGACGGTGGAGTGGATCGAGGAGGAACTGCAGGCGGCGGTGGGCGACCCCCAGGCCCGCATCCCGGTGGACCAGCCCGGCGCGCGGGTGCTGTTCACGGTGAACCCGCGCGAGCCCAAGTTCTTTCCGCTGTGCCTGCAGGCCAGCGCCGCGGTGTTCCACGCGGCGGGCGAGGACTGGACCGTGGCCAGCGAGGGCTGGGACCTGACCAACTACGGCCTGTTCAGCGGGCACGACGGGCAGGCCGGGGCGATCGCCGCGAACCTGCTGAAGTCCATGGACCGCCTGGGCTGCCGGGTGCTGGTGATCGGGGAGTGCGGCCACGGCTTCAACTCGGCGCGCTGGGAGGCGGCCGAGTGGCTCGGCCGGCGGCCGGGGTTCGAGATCCGCAGCTTCCTGGAGGTGATGGAGGACTACTTCCGCGAAGGGCGCCTCCGGGTGGACCCGGCGAAGCACCCTGAACCGGTGACGCTGCACGACCCGTGCAACCTGGTGCGCACCGGGGGGATCTCGGAGCCGCAGCGGGCCATCCTGCGCCGAACGGTGAGCCGCTTCGTGGAGATGACGCCCCACGGCAAGGACGCCTTCTGCTGCGGGGGCGGCGGAGGCCAGCTGTCCATGAGCCGGTTCCGGGACCGGCGCCTTCGGGCCGGCGCGGTCAAGGCCGAACAGATCCGGCGCACCGGCGCCCGCACCGTGGTCGCCCCGTGCCACAACTGCATCGACCAGCTCATGGAGCTGAACAAGGAGTACAAGCTCGGCGTGGCCATCAAGACCGTCGCGGAGATGGTGGCCGACGCCCTGGTTTCCAACGCCCGCTCCCAGGGTTGAGAGGTGAGTCATGACATCCACCGACAGCAAGAGCCACGAGATCCGATGTAGCAGCGAGGGCCCTCCCCCCGGCCTCATCTACCTGGACAACGGCGCGACTTCCTTCCCCAAGCCTCCCGGCGTCTACCAGTTCATGGACCTGTTCTACCGGCACGCCGGGGTGAACCCCGGCCGCTCGGGCTACGACCTGTGCCTGGAGTCCGGCTTCCTGGTCGAGGACACCCGCAAGCTGCTGACCGAGTTCTTCAACGGCACCGATCCCAACCGGCTGGTCTTCGGCTACAACGCCACCGACGCCCTGAACCTGGCCATCAACGGCCTGCTGCGGCCGGGCGACCACGCGGTGACCACGCACCTGGAGCACAACTCCACCCTGCGGCCGCTGTGGCACCTGCAGGACCAGGGGGTGGAGGTGGACTGGGTGGACTTCGACGCGCGGGGCTTCATCGATCCCGCCGAGATGATCGCGCGGATGAAGGGCAACACCCGGGCGGTGGTCATGAACCACGGGTCCAACGTCATCGGCACCGTCCAGCCGGTGAAGGAGATCGGGCGCGCCTGCCGGGAGCGGGGCATCCCCTTCGTGCTGGACGTGTCCCAGACCGCGGGCAAGGTCAAGGTGGACGTGCGGGAGCTGGGGCCCGGGGTGGTGTGCTTCACCGGGCACAAGTCGCTGATGGGCCCCATGGGCATCGGCGGCATGTACGTGGCCGAGGGGGTGGAGATCCGGCACACCCGCGCGGGGGGCACCGGGGTGCGCAGCGCGGAGCGCCACCATCTGGAGGAGTACCCCTACCGCATGGAGTACGGGACCCCCAACCTGCCCGGCATCGCCGGGCTGCACGAGGGGGTGAAGTGGGTGGTGGAGCAGGGAGTGGAGGCCATCCACCGGCGCGAGATGGAGCTGTGGACGCGGCTCCGCGACGGGCTGCGCCGGGTCGAGGGCGTGACCCTGTACTGCCAGGACTCTGCGGAGAACCACATCAGCGTGCTGGCGTTCAACGTCCAGGGCCTGGAGGCCGGCGACGTGGGCACCATGCTGGACGTGGACTACGGCATCGCCTGCCGCACCGGGCTGCACTGCGCGCCCCGGGTGCACGAGCACCTGGGCACCGACAAGATCCACGGGACGGTGCGCATGGGCATCGGGCCGTTCAACACCCCGGAACACATCGACACCGCCATCCGGGCGGTGGGCGAGATCGCCGCGTTCCTCCGCCAGCGCGCGAGGTGAGCGGCGGCGGGGACGCGAGAGGGGCGGCCCGGGCGGGCCGCCCCTTCGTGTTCGCGGGCGCTCCTCGCGGTTCCGGCGGCGCCGGCCCGAGCCCGCCGGCCGTCCGGGGGCGCTACCTGCGCCGGACGGAGTACCCCAGCCGTGGGTTCAGGTCCGCCACCAGCGTCCGCATCCGCACCGCGTTGGTCGGCAGGCCCAGCTGGCCGTACACCTGGCACACCGTGCCGGTCTCGCCGGTGGCCGTGACGTGCACGTAGATCGCGGGGCAGGTGGTGTCGCTGGTGTCGAACTGGCCCAGCACGCCGTAGATGGTGGCGACCAGGTTGTTGTTCTTGCGGATGTTGCCTCGCACCCGGGCGCTGTTGGCGTTCAGGCTGGAGGTTTCCAGCGTCAGGCTGTCCAGGGTCAGGTTGTTGGCCCAGGTGTTGCCCTGGTAGGAGTGGCTGCCGGCGAAGTCCACTTCGGTGAGATGTGTGTTCTGCGAGTCCCCGATGAGGTCTCCGTCGGTGTGGATCGCCAGCAGGACGCTCTCCTGTACCCCCTCCCGGCGCGCGTTGATGTTCAGCCCCAGGCTGTACACGTGGTTCACCGAGTCCAGCGTGAACGTGATGGTGGTCGCGAGCACGCTCGGGAGGTCCAGCGTCACGGTCACCCCGGTCAGCACCTGCAGCGCGCCGGTGTGAATCGTGTAGGTCAGGGTGCCGATGAGCCCCGGCGACAGCCCGGCGGTGGTCGGGTGCTGGTTGTAGAACCGGAGGGTCATCGCGACCGGCAGGGTGATCACGCTGTCCGCTGACACCCGCACCGGCGCGCAGGTCATGCCGGACACGGTGATGGAGTCCGAGTCCGTCGATACCGTCTGGTTCGGCATGATGATGCGCAGGTAGGTGGTGGGCACCGGCGAGGAGTACTTCAGCGTGTCCTGCTGTACCCGGAAGGTCCCGGTCAGCAGCGAGCAGATGTCGTCGTTGGGCTTGGAGGCCCGGTGGCTGCGAATGACCCGGGCGGCCTGGAGCGCGAGGCGCGGGTTGGACGGGGAGCGGAGCAGCTCCGGGATGCCGAAGCTGCCGAGGAGGTTGGTGAACGCCGGTCGGTTCAGCATGTCGAAGACGTCGTTGTCGGTCACGTCGGCGACGGTGCTCATGACTACCGAGTTGGCGCGGATGATCTCGGCGAGATTCACGTTGTTGTTGCTGCCGCTCGAGGAGCTGCCGCAGCCGTTGAGGCCGATCAGGGCCAGGAGCGCGGCGGCGAGGAACGCGAGAATCACGTGGGTGGTGCGGCGCATGGGCGGCCTCCTTCAGCTGCTGGAACGGTCGGTGAGGCAAGCTTCGGTCGCGGGCCAAGGACTGCCGACCCGACGGAGTGGCTTCTCTTCGGCGAGGTATTCTATCACACGCCCTCCGGGGGCCGCATCGGGCGCGCAGCGGAGCGCGGGTTCCGGAATCTAACCAGATGGGGCCGGCCCGCACCGGGCGGGCCCCCGGCGCGCGGAGAGCCTCGCCGGGCCGATTGACGGACTGCCCGGCCCTCCACCATAATCGCCGTAACGGGAACAAGATCGGCCGTTTCCCGGGGCCCGCGCGCCCGGCCGGGGGCGGCTCTCGGCACGGCCCTCACGAGCCATCCACTGGAGAAGCGACCCGGATGCTGGAGCAGCGGCAGGCGGCGCAGGACCACGGTCTGGACCGGGAGCAGGTGCTGGCCGCCTACCGGACGATGGTCCTGTCCCGCCGGGTGGACGACAAGGAGATCCAGCTCAAGGCCCAGAGCAAGGCGTTCTTCCAGATCAACGGGGTGGGCCACGAGGCCGTGCTGGCCGCGGCCGCCCAGGTGCTGCGCCCCGGGCACGACTGGTTCTTCCCCTACTACCGCGACCGGGCGCTGATGCTGGGGCTGGGGGTGACGCCCCGGGAGATGCTGCTCGCCTCGGTCGGGGCGGAGGCCGACCCGGCCTCCGGCGGGCGCCAGATGCCCTCGCACTGGGGCCAGCGCCGCCTGCACGTGGTGTCCAAGAGTTCCTGCACCGGCACCCAGTTCCTGCAGGCCTGCGGCTGCGCCGAGGCCGGCCTCTTCATCGGCGCCACGCCGGGCATCGAGGGCGTGACCCAGTTCCAG
>Ga0335070_10005657_pt1 | contig 14714 bp, 8 predicted proteins | sample Lox_Sample_13_FD_206722 | JGI IMG/M metagenome (GOLD analysis project Ga0335070, IMG submission 206722) | Soil microbial communities from Loxahatchee National Wildlife Refuge, Florida, United States - Lox_Sample_1.3 | ecosystem: Environmental > Terrestrial > Soil > Wetlands | place: USA: Florida... | reverse complement strand
ACACCACGAGGATGAGGAGGCCAAGAAACCCCAGGATGCCCCCAAACACCTCGCCGTCGCGGTTCCGTCCCAGGAGTCGCGCCACCTTGCTCCCGAGCCGAATTGAGCCCAGGGACAGCGCGATGAAGATCAACGCTCCCATAGGGTACCCTCCTGGGTACTGTTTATCCAACCCGCACACATTGATCCAAGCAGACCGCTCCCGCGCAGTCAAGGAGCAACTGCGGGAGCGGAGAGGCGAGTACCGGGTGCGGAGTGCCGAGAGACGAGTGCCGAGGAAGCAACGCAAAGAGCATAGGGCGAAGGGCCGGGTATGGGGAACGAAGAAGAGTCATGGCAGCCTGGCACTCTGGCACCCAGGGGTCGGGCGAACCTCGTCCGGAGACGTGGAGACGTCTTTTCGTGAGCGGAGTCCTCCGAGGGCTCAAGTCGCGTAATCTGCTGGTTCAGGGGCTTCCGGATACGCCGCGGTGAGATGGCCCGCCCGCTCGTCCAGCCACCGACAGCGCGCGTCCGAGGGTGGTGCTGGCCCCTGACCCCCGACCCCTGCCCCCCAAGTCCTTCGTCAGGATCCGAGTCCCCATGCCTCCCAGGTCGGGTTGGAGCGCACCAGGGTCTGGTCGCGCCGCGGGCCGGTGGAGATCAGGGTGAACGGGACGCCCACCAGCTCCTCGAGACGGCGGAGATAGGCGCGGCAGGTGTCGGGGAGCTTCTTCTCCTCGAGCGTGCCGACGGTGCTCTGCCTCCAGCCGGGCAGGGGCTCGCAGACCGGCTCGCACTCGGCCAGGATGTCCGTCTCGGTCGGGAACTCTGTCAGGAGCTGGCCGCGGTAGCGGTACCCGGTGCACACCTGGATCGGGTCCAGGTCGTCCAGGACGTCGAGCTTCATCAGCGCCAAGGCGTCCAGGCCGTTCACCCGGGCGGCGTATCGAGCGGCCACGGCGTCGAACCAGCCCGTCCGGCGCGGACGACCGGTGGTGGCGCCGAATTCCTGGCCGCGGGCGCGGATCCGCTCCCCGACGGCATCCCCCAGCTCCGTCGGGAAAGGCCCCTCGCCCACCCGCGTGGTGTAGGCCTTGCAGACGCCAAGGACACCGTCGATCCAGGTGGGGCTGACCCCGGTCCCCGTGCAGGCGCCGCCCGCGGTGGCGCTGGAGGAAGTGACATACGGGTAGGTCCCCAGGTCGATATCGAGCAAGGTACCCTGGGCGCCCTCGAAGAGGACCGCTTTGCCCTCGCGGATGAACCGGTCGAGGATCTCGCCGGAATCCGCCAGGAATAAGCGGATGCGCTCGTAATACCGCAGGTGCTGCGCGAAGATCTGCTCGCCGTCCAGGGCGGCCAGGTCCTGGCTGTCCGGGAACTGCGCCCGCTTTTCGACAAGGTTCTGCTGCAGGCGCTCCCGGAAGAGCTCCGGCTGGTGGAGGTCGCCGATGCGGATGCCGGTCCGCGCCATCTTGTCCACGTAGGCCGGCCCGATGCCCCGGCCCGTGGTTCCGATCTTCTTGGCGGCGCGCCGCTCGTGGGCGGCGTCCAAGACCTTGTGATAGGGCAGGACCAGGTGGGCCCGGCGGCTGATGAAGAAGTGGTCGGCAAAGCGAACGTGCAGCTTCTCGAGCTGGTCCATCTCGTGGATCAGCTCGCCCAGATCGATGACGACGCCGTTGCCGAGGACGCAGATCCTTCCCTTGCGCAGGATCCCCGAGGGGATGAGGTGCAGGACGGTCTTCTCCTCGCCCACCACCACGGTGTGGCCGGCGTTGTTCCCCCCCGCATAGCGGGCGACCACGTCGAAGCGCTCGCTCAGGACGTCAACGACCTTTCCCTTGCCCTCGTCGCCCCACTGGACCCCCACCACGATCAGGTTGGCCATGCTGGCTCTCCGATCACAGATTGCCACCGGGCCGCCTCAGGCGGGCCAGGGCGAGTTCCCCGCCTCGACGGCCGCAACGAGGGCGTCGAGGGGCACGGTCTGCCGCGCGTCCGTCTCCAGGTCGTGAATCAGGGCGGCCCCGGCCGGATGATCCGCCGATCCCAGGATCACGGCGCGCCGAATGCCGGATGCCCGCGCGTAGGCGATGGATCCGGCCAGGTCGCGCTTGATAATGTCCCGCGCCACGGCGAGTCCCCGCTCCCGCAGGAGCCGGGCCAGGCGATGGGCGATGCGCTTGTCCGGGCTGAAGTCGATCAGCAGGACATCCGGCCCCGACACCACCGGCAGCGTCTGGGCCGCCGCCAGGGCCCCCATCACGCGCTCCAGATCGAAGCAAAACCCCGTCGCGGCGCGCGGGACGCCGAACTGCCCCAGGAGATTGTCGTAGCGGCCCCCGCTGGCCAGCTGGTATCCCAGCCCCCGGGCAAAGGCGCCGAAGACGACCCCCGTGTAGTACTCGAAGGCCGAGGCCTCCGCCAGGTCCAGGATCACGTACTCGGCCAGCCCGTAGTTCTCGAGGATCGTGACGACCTCTTGCAGGTTGGCCAGGGCCGCCCGGGAGGCCGGCGGCAGCTCCAGGGCAGCGGCCTTTTCGAGAATCTCGCGTCTCCCGTACAGGCCGGGGAGCGCGAGGATGGCCTCGGTCACGGCGGCATCCCCCGGGGATTCCTTGAGGAGCAGCTCGAGCTCCAGGGGGTCCTTGCGGCGGATGGCGGAGACCAACCGGGGGCGCAGGGTCTCCGGCGGCCGGAGCACGTTGAGGAGGCCCCGCACGATCTCGACCTGCCCGACATCGATCTGGAAGGCGGTGAGGCCCACCGCCCGGCAGCCCTCGATGGCCATGGCGATCATCTCGGCGTCCGCCTCGGGCAGGTCGAGCCCGATCAGCTCGACCCCGATCTGCCTGAACTCCCGCTGGCGCCCGGCCCGAGGCTCGTGGTGGCGAAAGACGGTCGCGGCATAGGCCAGCCGCAGGGGAAGCGGGGCCTCCCGCAAGGTGGTGGCCACCAGCCGTGCCACCTGGGGCGTGATGTCCACCCGGAGGGCGAGGAGACGGCCCGTCTGCCGGTCCACGAACTTGAAGATCTGGTCGGCGTCATCCTCGCCCGAGGGCTTTTCGAAGACCTCGAGGTACTCGAAGGTCGGCGTGACAATCTCCCGGAAGCCCCAGCGCTGGAAGACGGAGAGGAGACGCTCCTCGACAACCCGCCGCTGGGCGGTCTCCTCGGGGGTGAAGACCCGCACCCCCTTGGGAATGGCAACGCGTGAGTTCATGGAAGGGTTACCCTCTGAGCCCGCGGGGCCGTCCGCACAGGAGGGAGGATAGCACACACCGATCCGTGGAGGAAACGCATCTCTAGCCCACGCTGTTCGCGGATACAGCCCGCGAACAGCGTGGGCTTAAGCGAACTCCTTCAGCCGGGAATCGCTCCGGAAAGAGTAAGCTCGGATTGTTCACGTGCTCTTCGTGAACAATCCGAGCTAGACCCGCACCAGCTTCGCGTAGACGATATTCGGCAGCCGCCGCACCTCGTCCAGGATCGGCCCGGGGATGGGATCGTCCACGTTGACCACCGAGACCGCCCGGCCTCCCCGCCGCTCGCGTCCGAGGCGCATCCCGGCGATGTTCACGCCGCTCTGGCCCAGCAGGGTCCCGATCCGCCCGATGACCCCCGGCACGTCCAGGTTCGAGAAGACGAGCAGGTAGCCCTCGAGAACTGCCTCCAGGCGCAGCCCGTCGATCTGCACCACCCGCGGGTCCAGGCCATTGAACACGGTTCCGGCGGTCTCGGTGCACCCCCTGTCGGTCCGGATGGTGACGCCGATCACGCCGGAGAAATCGCTCGGCTCGCTGGACTTGGTCTCCGTCACCCGGATGCCGCGGGCCCTGGCGATGGTCAGGGCGTTGACCATGTTCACGCTGTCGTGGGTGGGGTCCAGGACGCCCTTGACGGCCGCCACCGTGAGCGGGACGCAGTTCAGCTCCCCGATCTCGCCGCGGTAGGCCAGGTGGATCTCGGCCAGCCGCCCCTCGGCCAGCTGGGAGGTAAGGCGCCCCAGCTTCTCGGCCAGCGTGAGGTATGGCTGGAGCGTCCGCAACGTCTCCAGCGGGATAGACGGAGCGTTCACCGCGTTGCGGATGATGCCCTTGGTGAGGTAGTCCACCACCTGCTGGGCGATCTCCACCGCCACCGCCTCCTGGGCCTCCTCGCTGGCAGCGGCCAGGTGGGGGGTCGAGATGAAATTGGGCAGCCCGAAGAGGGGGCTGTCGGTGATGGGCTCCTGGGCGAAGACGTCGAGGGCCGCCCCAGCCACCTTCCCGCTCGCCAGTGCGGCGTGCAGGTCGGCCTCGTTCACGATCCCGCCCCGAGCACAGTTGACGAGCCGGACCCCGTCCTTCATCCGGGCAATGGTCTCGGCCCGGATCAGGTTGGCCGTCTCCGGCGTGAGCGGGGTGTGCAGCGTGAGGAAGTCCGCCTGACGGAGCACCTCCGGGAGCTCCGCCAGCTCGACTCCCAGGGCCTGGGCGGCCGGGGCCGCGAGGAAGGGGTCGTAGGCCAGCACATTCATGTTGAAGGCCCTGGCCCGCTTCGCCACCTCGGTTCCGATGCGCCCCAGGCCGATGACGCCGAGGGTCTTGCCGGCCAGCTCCACGCTGCGGAAGCGGCTCTTCTCCCACTTGCCGGCCTTCATGGAGGCCGAGGCCTGGGGGATGTGCTTGGCCAGGCTCAGGAGCAGGGCCAAGGCGTGCTCGGCGGCGCTCACGGTGTTGCCGCCGGGAGTGTTCATCACGACGATCCCCCGGGCGGTCGCCGCCTCCTGGTCGACGTTGTCCACACCCACTCCGGCGCGGCCGATCACCCGGAGGCGGGGGGCCGCCTCCAGGAGGTCGGCGCTCACCCGGGTCGCACTCCGGACGATCAGGGCATCGGCCCCAGCGAGGTGGACCTTCAGCGCCTCGGGCGGGAGGCCGTTCCGAACCTCGACCTCGAGCCCCGGGGTCTGCCGGAGTAGCTCCACCCCGCGCGAGGACAGATGGTCGGTCACCAGAACATGCAGCGGCTCCCCCGGCAAGCCTCGATCGGGTCTCATGCCTCCCCCCGTTCCTGATGCCCCAGGACCTCTTCCGCCGCGCGCAGGCTGGCGCCCCGTTCGACCGGGTAGCCCAGATCCCCGAGGACCAGCTCCAGGCCGGCGAGGGCGGTGAGGACGTCGAAGTCCGCCACGTACCCCATGTGGGCGATCCGGAAAATCTTGCCCCGCATGCTGCCCTGCCCCCCGGCGATGGTGATGCCGCGGGCGCGCATCCCCTTGAAGATGGCCCCGCCCTCGATCCCCGTCGGGGCCTTGACCGCCGTGCACGCCGCACCGGGGTGCTCGGCGAAAAGTTCCAGCCCCAGCGCCTGCACGCCGGCGCGGGTGGCCCGGGCCAGTCGGTCGTGCCGCGCGAAGACGGCGGGCAGCCCTTCCGCCAGGATCAGGTGCAGGCTCTCGCGGAGCCCGACCACCAGGGAGACGGCGGGGGTATAGGCGCTCTGGTTCTTCTCGATCGCCTTCTTCTCGGCCGTGAAGCTGAAGTAGAATCTGGGCAAGCGGGCGGAGGGGACCCGTGCCCACGCCTTGTCGGAAACCGCGGCAAAGGCCAAGCCCGGGGGAAGCATGAGGGCCTTCTGCGAGCCTGCCACCACGATGTCCACCCCCCAGGCATCCATGGGCAGGTCCACCACCCCGAGGCTGGTGATGGCGTCCACCACCAGGATCGCCGGCGTGCGCCGCACCGCCGCCGCGATGCCCTGGATGTCGTGGACGGCGCCGGTCGAGGTCTCGCTGTGGGTGGCGAACACGGCCGCCACGGCCGGTGCGTGGGCCAGGGCAGCCGCCACGGCCGCCGGGTCCACGCTCTTCCCGTAGGGGACGTCCACCGAGATCACCCGCAGGCCGTAGGCCTCGCAGATCTCGGCCCAGCGCTCGCCGAACTTGCCCCCCCGCACCACCAGGACCGCGTCGCCGGGGGACAGCGTGTTCACGATCGCCGCCTCCATGGCCCCGGTCCCCGAGGCGGCGAACATCAGGACCTCGTTCCGGCACTGGAAGAGCCGCCGCAGGTCCTGGCGCACCTCGGCGAAAAGCGCTTCGTACTCCGGAGTCCGGTGGTGGATGATGGGCTGTGCCATCGCCTGGAGGACGGCCGGCGGGATCGGGGTGGGTCCCGGGGCGAGCAGGTAGTGCTTCATCATGGTTGGGCCTCGCGCATGAGGGTCGCGGAACGAGCCGAGCTGCGGGATGAGCCGACGGGGCAGCCGCGACCGGTGGAGTCCGGCGCGGCCGTCAGGGGGCTTCCAAGCCGCGGCGGACTATAGCGGGGCATCCGAGGGGGTGTCAAGGCGATTCAGGGAGCGGTGGGGCCCGGTCTCCATCCGGCTTGAGTGGTGGGTGTTCCCTGTGCTAGGGTGCCTCGCCGACGGCGGACAATTGGGCAACCCGGTACTCAGGCAGCCGGGCACCCAGGGAAAGGCCATTCTATACATCGGCAATTGGGCGATTAGGCACTCAGGTACCTGGGCACTCAGGCAGGGGCGTCCCCAGGTGCCAGGGCGCCCGGGTGCCGGATCGCCGCGGGACAGGGGAGAGCGCGTGGCGGAGGATCGACGCTGGCGGGGCTATGCCATGGTGGCGGGGGCCTGTCTCTGCTGGGGGACGATGGCCGTCCTGGCGAGGCTCTTGTTCCGGGATCGGGGGGTGGACCCCGTCACGCTGGTGGCGGCCCGGTTCTACCTGGCGACACTCACGCTCCTGCTCCTGCTGGCCGTGGCGGCCCCGCGGCGCCTGCGGATCGGATGGTCCGACTGGTGGATGGCGGCGGCGGTCGGGGTGGTCGGGCTGCTCGCAAACCAGTTCCTCTACTTCGTGGCCATCCGCCTCACCAGCGTGGCCACCGCGGTCCTCCTGCAGTACCAGGCACCCATCCTGGTGGCGCTCTATGCGCTCCTCATCCAGCGGCAGCGGCTGACGCCCAGGCTCCTTGCGGCCCTCGGGCTGGGGATCGCGGGCAGCGCCCTGGTGGTCCGGGTCCACGACCCCGCCGTGCTGCGCCTCAGCCTGGGCGGCGTTGCTGCGGGACTCGGGACGGCGTGCGCCTTTGCCTTCTATATCCTCGCCAGCCGGGCGGCGCTGCGGCGGCTGGACTCGTGGACGCTGCTCACCTACGCCTACCTCGCCGGGAGCCTGACCTGGGCCGGCGTCCTCCCCCCCTGGATCCTGCCCACCCGGGTGCCGGACCCGAGCACCTGGTGGGCCTTCCTCGCGGTGGCGACCCTCGGGACGGTCCTACCCTTCGGGCTGTTCATCCGGGCCCTCACCGTGCTCCCCGCGACCCAGGCCAGCATCGCCGGCCTGCTGGAGCCGGTGGTGGCCACTGCCGCCGCCTACCTGATCCTCGGCGAGGCGCTGCTCCCCCTCCAGATCCTGGGCGGGGTGCTGGTGCTGATCAGCGTGATCCTGACCCAAACAACCTAGCCCGGATTATTCACGGAGAAACTGTGAATAATCCGGGCATAATGGCCGCCCCTCTGATTGGTAGCCCAGGACGGATCACACGTCCCTGGGGCCTCCCGACACCGCACCGATCCCGTGCGCCGCAGGACTGAAATCCGGCGCCGCTCCTCCTCGGCCTCTTCCCGCTGCCGGATTGGCCGTTCGCATGTGAGCCCGGATTATTCACGGTTCTTTCGTGAAGAATCCGGGCTAGGTGGTTTGGCCCGGACGCTCCGTCGAGGCGTCTTCGGTCCCGCTTTCCGGCGAGGCTCCGGCGTACCGGCTTCCCGGCGCCTTGCTGAAGGGACTCGGTCCACGCCCGCGGGTCGCGCCTGGCGAGCCATCCGTCGACTCCCGGCTGCCGAGCGTCGCCCCGGCGATGGCGCGGCCTCCGCGACAGGGGCCAGCTCGATCCCGAAGATCTCCTCCAGCGTGCCCGCGCGCAGGCGACGCCCCGTCCCCTTCCCGGTCGGCACCGCCGTCACCTCCGCCTGCACGAGCTCCTCGTGATCCACGCCCCGCAGCGCGAAAAGCAGGTCCGGCGCCTGGTCGAGCCGGGCCCCCACCCCGTAGAGCACGGCCGCCACGTGCTTGCACATCACCGCCCAGTCGGGGCAGGAGCACTGCATTGTGATCTCGCCGGGCTGGGGGAAGAGGCCGCGCTGGCGGTGGGTGACGACGGCCATGACCCCGTCCGAGAGCCGACCCTTGAGCAGATCGAGGAGCGATGCGATCTGCCCCGCGCAGTGCCGCTTGATGTCGGTCCAGAGCTTGCCGGGCAGGGCCTTGACCCGGATGGCGACGGTGTACAGCTCCGAGCCGGACACCAGCGCGTCGATCTTGCCCGTGTCGATGCGCAGGTGGCACACCGAGCCGTTCCGGACGTAGGTGCGGCCGCGCGGGAGGCGATTGGAAAAATCGCTGAACGATTCGAGGTGGCGGCACCAGGCCTGCCCCCAGAAGGTCCGGCTGATCTGGCCACCCTGAATGGTGACCGGCTCAGGCGTGACTCCCTTACCCAGCCGCCTGGCCATCTGCCGGGCCGCGCTGGCCTGGCGCTGCGCCACGGGAACGTACGGCCGCCATCCCCACCCCCACATTGTCTTCTCCTGTCAGGCGGCGCGCCAGCGCCGCCTCAGGCCTCGACCTTCTCCACGTCCAGCGCCACCAGGCGCAGCAGCTCCTCGTCGCCCAGCTCCGTCAGCAGCGTCTCGGCCCCGCCCTCGAGCACCCCCTGCGCCAGTGCCTGCTTGCCCTCGATCATGGCGTCGATGCGCTCCTCGACCGTCCCCCGGCAGACGAACTTGTGCACCAGGACGTTCCGGCGCTGGCCGATGCGGAAGGCGCGGTCGGTCGCCTGGTTCTCGACCGCCGGGTTCCACCAGCGATCGAAGTGAATGACGTGGCTCGCCGCCGTGAGGTTCAGCCCCAGCCCGCCGGCCCGGACGGAGAGCACGAAGAACGGCGGCCCGTCCTCGTGCTGGAAGGCCTCCACCAGGCCCCGCCGCTTGCCGACGGACACCTCGCCGTGCAGCACCAGGCCCGGCCGGCCGAAGGGCCCGGCCAGGAGCCGGGCCAGCGGGTCGGTCATCTCGCGAAACTGGGTGAAGACGAGCGCCTTCTCCTGGCGGCTGGCGATCTCTTCGCACACTTCCAGCAGCCGCAGGAACTTGGCGCTCGACTCGGGGGCGTACCCTCCGTCGCCCGTGAACTGGCTCGGGTGGTTACAGATCTGCTTGAAGCGGAGCAGGAACGCGAGGATCAGCCCTCGCCGCTTCATCCCGCTCTGCCCGTCGAGCGTGTGGGTCAGCTCGTCCACGCTGCGCTGGTAGAGGGCCGCCTGGATCCGGGACAGGCCGCAGAAGACGCGGACCTCGGTCTTCTCGGGGAGGTCGGGGGCCACGGCCTTGTCGGTCTTGAGGCGGCGCAGGATGTAGGGCCGGACCAGGTTCCGGAGCGGCGCGTAATCGGGGGGATCGTGCCCCTCCAGCCGGCGGACGAACTCGCGAAAGCGCGAGGCCGCGCCCAGGAGGCCGGGATTCAGGAAGTCGAAGAGGGACCAGAGGTCCCCGAGGCGGTTCTCCACGGGGGTGCCCGTGAGGGCGACGCGGCTCCGCCCTCGCAGGGCCTTGACGGCGCGGGTCTGCCGGGCGGAGGGATTCTTGATGGCCTGGGCCTCGTCCAGGATGACCAGGTCCCACCGATCCTCCGCCAGCCAGGGGGCGCGGGAGAGCATGCCGTAGGTGGTGAGCACCACATCATGGGCCTTGGCCGTGTCCGGGGCCGCGGCGAGACCGTCGCCTCCGATCTCGCTCGGGTGGAGGTACAGGGCGCGCAGGGCGGGGGCGAAGCGGGCGATCTCGGCCTTCCAGTTGGAGAGGAGCGAGGCCGGCAGCACGAGCAGGGACGGCGCCGCAGGCTTGGCCCGCTTGCGGGCGAGGAGCAGGGCCAGGACCTGGATCGTCTTCCCCAGGCCCATGTCGTCCGCCAGGCACGCCCCCAGCCCCAGCTCGGCGAGGAAGCCCAGCCAGCCGGCGCCAGTGCGCTGGTAGGGGCGGAGGGTGCCCCGGAGGGGAATTTCGCCGAGCGGATCGCAGTGCGCCGGGTCCCGCAGGCGTGCCAGGGCCTCGGCGAGGCGCCCGTCCGCCTCCACCACCGTCCAGGGGCGAAGATCCGCGTCGGCCCCCTCGGGTCCGAGATCGGCCGGGGCCCCCGCCAGCAGCCGCATGCCTTCGTGGAACGAGAGCCCTCCCTCCGCCACCTGCCGCTCCACGCGCTTCCAGTGCCGGAGGGCCTCGGCCAGCCGATCCCGATCCACCTCGACCCACTGCCCCTTGAGCCAGACCAGCCCCTCCTGCGCGGCCAGGAGCGACCTCCACTCCGCATCGGTCAATGGCTGGTCGCCCAGGACGACGCCTACCCGGAAGGAGAGCAGCGCCTCGGCGCCCAGCGCCCCCTGGCCGCGCTCGCCCAGGGCCACGCGGATGCGCGGGCGCGGCCGCCGCGCCCACCAGTCGGGGACGCGCACCACCAGGCCCGCCGACTCGAGCCCCGGGATGTCCTTGAGCAGGCGGTAGGCCTCCCGGGGTGTCCAGGCCAGGGGCTGGTAGATGTCGCCGCTCTCGACCAGCTGGCGGACCAGGGCGCTCTGCTGCGAGGCGAGGTGCAGGGGCTCCAGCAGGCGGATCAGGGCCGCCTTGTTCCTGGTCCCCGCATATTCCTGCAGGGCCCGGCTCAGGGGCTGGTACTGGAGCCGCCCGGCCTGGCCCACGCCCGCGGCGTACGTCGCCAGGAAGGCAAAGGGATACTCGGCGTCGCGCCGGTTCTCGGCGAGGTGCAGGCAGACGCGGCCGACCTGGTGCCAGAGCGGGGCCCGGCGCTGCAGGAAGGCCGGGATCCCGCCGAGCGTCTTGACCTCGCCGCGGACCCAGGCGTCCAGGTCCGCCCAGAGCGACGCCAGGACGGCCGCCGAGGCGTACTCCGCCCCCGGCATGGGCGGAAAGCGGAGCAGCAGCGCGGCGAGATCGGCCTCGCCGGGCGGCGGAAGGGGCTCGACGGATGCCCCGGCCGAGGCGGGCACCTGGCAGAGCCTCGCCAGGTACCGGCAGCCGTAATCGCGCCAGTAGGCCAGGGCCGGCGGCCACGACGCCTCCGGGCGGGCCGCCGCCAGCGAGACCAGGCCCGCCGCCGGCTGCTCCTCGAAGGCGCGGAGCAGCGCGCGGATCCCCGAGGAAAGCGGCGCCGAGGGGCCACCCTCCGGCGCCCTGGTGGCGACCCGCAAGTGTCCTTCGGGCGTGAGGATCAGCTCGGACACGCTCGTCCTTTCGGCGCGGCCCGGGGCAAGACCCGGTGCCGGCGAGGCGCTCCAGCATGGCGCAGGGCCGCCGCCGCTGTCAAGCGTGGGAGGGCCGTCTCGATCTCCGGCTAAGCGCTGGCCGCGGACCTGTCACTCGCGCCTCGACTTCGTCACACCTGCCGGGTGTCCGCCCTTGCAGGCGCGACGGAGGTTGGCCGCAGATTAGCGGGCCGAATTGCAGGCCGTTTTATTGACAGGCTCGGGATTCCCTGGTACGTTGTCGTGCCAACTGGCGTTCCGGACACTCCGATCAGCCATTCGCCGGCTGATGGTCGCACCAAGGGGCCCCGGCAGATGGCTGATGCTTTTTGAGGGCACATCTCCATGGACTACAAGGCCACCCTGAACCTTCCCCAGACCGATTTCCCGATGCGGGCGAACCTCCCGGAGCGTGAGCCCGAGATGCTGCGCCGCTGGGACGGGATGCAGCTCTACCAGCGGCTCCGGGAGACCCGGAAGGGGCGGGAGATGTGGATCCTGCACGACGGGCCTCCGTACGCCAACGGCCACATCCACATGGGCCACGCCCTGAACAAGATCCTCAAGGACATGATCATCAAGTCCCGCTCCATGTTCGGCTCCGATGCCGTCTACGTGCCGGGGTGGGACTGCCATGGTTTGCCCATCGAGCACCAGGTGGACAAGGAGCTCGGCCCGAAGGCGGCCGAGGTCCCCGTGCCGGAGAAGCGCCGGATGTGCCGGGCCTACGCCGAGAAGTACATCGGCATCCAGCGGGAGGAGTTCAAGCGCCTGGGGGTGCTGGGCGACTGGGAGCGCCCGTACCTCACCATGGACTACCGCTACGAGGCGAACATCCTGCGCGAGCTGGGGAAGTTCATCGACACCGGGGGGGTCTACCGCGGCCTCAAGCCCGTGCACTGGTGCACGACCTGTCTCACGGCCCTGGCCGAGGCGGAGGTGGAGTATCAGGACCACACCTCGCCCTCGATCTACGTCGCCTTCCCCCTGCGCTCCGATCCCGCTGCCCTCGACCCGGCGCTCCGCGGCGCCGAGGTGGCCGCCGTCATCTGGACCACGACCCCCTGGACGCTGCCGGCGAATCTCGCCATCGTGGTGCACCCGACCGAGGCGTACGTGGTCTTCCACTCGGGCGGGCGGCACTACCTCACGGCCGAGAAGCTGATGGAGGAGACCGTCCGCAAGTGCCGCCTGGCGGCTCCCGCCGTCGTGGCGCGCATGCCCGGCGCCCGGCTGGAGGGCGTGGTGGCCTCCCACCCGTGGCTGGATCAGCCCTCGCCCATCTTCACCGCCGAGTACGTCACCATGGATCAGGGGACCGGCCTGGTCCACACGGCCCCGGGGCACGGTGCCGACGACTACGACACCGGCATGAAACACAACCTCCCCGTCTACAATCCGGTGGATGACCTGGGGCGCTTCGTGCCCGCGGTGGCCCACTTTGCCGGGATGAACGTCTGGGAGGCGAACCACGCCATCATCGAGCACCTGCGGAGGGTGGGGCGCCTCCTGCACGCCGAGGACTTCCAGCACACCTACCCCCACTGCTGGCGGTGCAAGAACCCGATCCTGTTCCGGGCGACGAACCAGTGGTTCATCTCGATGGAGATCGGTGGGCTCCGGCGGCGGGCGCTGGAGGCGATCCGCCAGGTCCGCTGGATCCCGCCCTGGGGCGAGGAGCGGATCTACGGCATGATCGCCAACCGGCCCGACTGGTGCATCTCGCGGCAGCGGGCGTGGGGCGTGCCCATCGCGGTCTTCGGCTGCGCCTCCTGCGGGACCATCCTGGCCGAGCGCCGCCTGGTGGAGCACGTGGCCTCGCTCATGGACCGCGAGGGTGCGGACGCCTGGTTCGCACGGCCCGTGGGGGAGCTCCTCCCGCCGGGCACCCGCTGCCCCAAGTGCGGCGGCACCACCTTCACCAAGGAGACCGACATCCTGGACGTCTGGTTCGACTCGGGGGTCAGCCAGGCGGCGGTGCTCCGCGTCCGGCCGGACCAGCACTGGCCGGCAGAGATGTACCTAGAGGGGAGCGACCAGCACCGGGGCTGGTTCCACTCCTCCCTGCTGGCGGCGGTCGGCGCCCAGGGCGGGGCGCCCTACCGGTCCGTGCTGACCCACGGCTTCGTGGTGGACGGCGAGGGCCGCAAGATGTCCAAGTCCCTGGGCAACGTCATCGCCCCCCAGGAGGTCATCAAGAAGTACGGGGCGGAGGTGCTGCGGCTCTGGGTGGCCGCCGAGGACTACCGGGACGACATCCGCTTGTCCGAGGAGATCCTGACGCGCCTGGCGGAGGGGTACCGCCGGATCCGCAACACCTGCCGGTACCTGCTGGGGAATCTCAGGGATTTCGACCCCGCCCGGGACGCGGTGCCGGTGGAGCAGCTGCTCCCGATCGACCGCTGGATCCTGCACCGACTCCAGCAGCTGACGCAGCGGGTCCGCACGGCCTATGAGGGCTACGAGTTCCACATCCTGTACCACGGCCTGCACAACTTCTGCGCCGTGGACCTGAGCGCCATCTACCTCGACGTGCTCAAGGACCGCGTCTACACCTCGGCCCGGACCTCGCCCCTGCGCCGAGCGGCCCAGACCGCCATGCACGAGGTCCTGGTCAGCCTGGTGCGGCTCATGGCGCCCGTCCTCTCCTTCACCGCGGACGAGGTCTGGCAGCACGTCCGGCTGCCGGGCAAGCCGGAGAGCGTCCATCTGGCCGAGCTCCCGCCGGTGCGACCGGAGCTGCTGGACGAGGCCCTGGAACGGGACTGGGAGCGGCTGCTCCGGGTGCGGGAGGAGGTGCTGGGGGCCCTCGAGGTCGCTCGAAAGGAGAAGACCATCGGCAGCTCGCAGGAGGCCGCCGTGGAGGTGCAGGTGGCCGAGCCGGACTTTGGCTTTCTCGCCGCGCAGCGGGAGACCCTGGAGAGCCTCTGCATCGTCTCGCACCTCACGGTCGTCCGGGCGGATCCCGCCCAAGGCGGGGCCGCGGACGGGCGCCCGGTGGTGCGGATCGAGCGAGCGGCGGGAGAGAAGTGCCAGCGCTGCTGGAACTACCGGGAGACGGTCGGCCGCTCCGCGGCCCACCCGGCGGTGTGTGACCGGTGCCTGGCCGTCCTGGAGGCGCAGTAGCCCGGAGGATTCACTCGCGGACTCGTGAATTCTCCGTAACGGGGAGGGGTGGTAGGGAATTGGCCAACTGGCCATTGGCGACGAGTGAGTACTCGAGAATTGCACCCCAGTCGGACGGAGGTTAAGTACGGGACGGCCGATGTCCGGGAGATCTGGGCTCCGATCAGCGATGCAGAGTGAAGCGGGACGGCAGGCGGTGGGCCGGGAGGGGAACGGGGATCGGGGGAGGCCGGTCGGGACCGCCGTCTTCTCCCTGGCGGCCGCCGGCATCCTGATCCTGGACCA
>Ga0335070_10005656_pt1 | contig 14715 bp, 16 predicted proteins | sample Lox_Sample_13_FD_206722 | JGI IMG/M metagenome (GOLD analysis project Ga0335070, IMG submission 206722) | Soil microbial communities from Loxahatchee National Wildlife Refuge, Florida, United States - Lox_Sample_1.3 | ecosystem: Environmental > Terrestrial > Soil > Wetlands | place: USA... | reverse complement strand
TGCATGAGCTCATGCAATCGAACGGCGAGAGGCTCAGCCGTGAAGACAAGCTCTACCTCCTCCGCCAGTACATCCTCCTCTTGGAGAAGGAACTGAGATGGAGCGAGAAGGCACTCTCACAGGTTGAAAGCGAAGGGAGGGCGGTGGTCGGAGGACCCCACGCTTAGGGTGAATGTGTATATGGAGACCAACGTAATCGAGACGCGCGCGCCGACCAACCCGGCCAACGTCATCGTCTCCGTGGAAGGTCTGACGAAGTCCTTCAACGGCACGGTGAAGGCGGTCGATGCGGTCAGCTTCCAGGTCTACGAAGGCGAGGTGTTCGGCTTCCTCGGCCCGAACGGCGCAGGCAAGAGCACGACGATCAACATGCTCACCACGATCCTGAAGCCCACTTCAGGGAAGGCCACGATCTGTGGCTATGACATCGTCAAGGACGCCATGGAGGTGCGGAGGTCGGTCGGCGTGGTGCCGCAGGAGTACACCGCCGACGAGGATCTCTCCGGCATCGAGAACGTCCTTCTCTGCGCCGACCTCTACGGCATTCCCCGTTCGGTTTCTAAGGACAGGGCGTGGGGGCTGCTCAAGCTGGTCGAGCTCGATTCGGCCGCGAAGAGGAAGGTCGACACGTATTCGGGTGGGATGAGAAGGAGGCTGGAGCTCGCATGCGGCCTCATAAGCAGACCCAGGCTGCTCTTCCTGGACGAGCCCACTCTGGGCCTTGACGTTCAGACCAGGACCGCCGTATGGGACTACATCAAGAAGCTGAAGGAGGAGTACAGGATGACCCTCTTCATGACGACCCACTACCTCGAGGAGGCGGACATCATGTGCGACAGGATCGCGGTCATAGACAATGGCAAGATTCTGAAACTCGGCTCCCCCAAGGAGCTCAAGGACAGCCTGGGAGGGGACGTGGTCGAGATAGATGTCAGGGAGGACGCGGCAGACATCTCAGACGATCTCAAGAAAGTGGAGCTCGTCAAGACCGTCAAGAAGGAGGGCCACACGTACCGCGTCATGGTCGAAATGGGCGAGGCGGCCGCCCCCGAGATAATAGAGGTCGTCAGGGACAAGGGCATCCACATCTCCAGGATCTCAGTCACGAAGCCCACTCTCGACGAAGTCTACCTCGCCATCACTGGCAGGCGCATTCGCGATGAGCAGGCCAACTGGGAGGAGACCATGAGCACGCGCATGACGATGTCGAGGGCCAGGAGGTAGAGGTGACCGCAATGTCAGGCCAGAAGACGATAGACCCAGAACAGGTCAGGGTGAACAAGAGCCCGCTCCATGGGGTCTGGGCGCTGACCAACAGGGAGCTGAAGAAGTGGTACAAGGCTCCGTTCGTCCTCGCGATGTCGCTCGTGCAGCCCCTGATATGGATGGGCCTCTTCGGCAAGGCGATGAACATCGGTGCCATCTTCTCGGGCAGCACATTCAACATACCCGGTGTCACTCCGCAGGAGATGGCCGCACTGGCAAAGACGATGATGCTGAACACCTTCGGCACTTCCGACTACTTCTCGTACCTCGCGGTCGGGATGCTCTCTTTCATCACCCTCTTCACGGCCATGTTCACCGGGATGTCCATAGTCTGGGACAGGAGGTTCGGCATACTCAACAAGTTCCTCAGCACCCCGATCTCCAGGAACGTGATCCCCGTCAGCAAGGTCCTCAACTCCGCCATCAGAGGCATCATCCAGGCTGCGATCGTCCTGGTCATCGCGGTGGGGTTGGGCATGGACATATCCCACATCTCGGCTCTAGGGATATTGGGCACGTTCGTCGCCCTCTTCCTGATGCTGCTCGGGTTCGGCTCCCTCTTCGTCACTCTGGCCCTTAGGGCCACCAGCTGGGAGACCCAGATGGCTCTGATGAACTTGCTCAACCTGCCGCTGCTGTTCGCCAGCAACGCCATGTTCCCTGTGTCCTTCATGCCCACCTGGCTTCAGCCCGTCGTGCGCCTGAACCCGGTCAGCTACGCTGCCGACATAAGCAGGCAGCTGCTCCTCGGTTCTCCTGGCATGACGGGGCTGTGGTACGAATTCCTGTACCTGGGAGCCTTCGCCATCATCATGGCCATCGTCGGCCAGATAATGGCGCGCAGGCTGCTGTCTAGGTAGGCGGGACCGCCAGCCAGCGACGATCCGAGGCCGGGGGCCCACCCCCGGCTCCTTATTTCTTCATCCTCACCCGAGCCCTGCTTCTCGTATTATCGTCTCCCCTAGCCAGCCGGCCAGCCATGGAAATCTAATTAGAGACGCATGGCGAACGGACCGTTGTGGAGAAGGTCGACGTAGTCCTGTTGACGAAGGACAGCCAAGGGGTACTGAGGGAGTGCCTCGACTCCGTCTACGCCGGCATCCCCGTCGGCAGACTGATTGTCGTCGACGCCTTCTCGCGGGACGGCACTCTTGACATAATTGCGGAGTACAACGCCGCTCACGGCAACGTGAAGGTCATCCAGGAGAGGGGTACGAGGGGAAAGGCTAGGGAGACGGGCATCCGTGAAGTCAGGACGGACCTCTTCGCCTTCGTCGACAGCGACGTCGTCCTCTGCAAGGGTTGGTTCCAGAAGGCATCGGAGTCCCTGGCCCCGGGGGTCGGGGCTGTCTGGGGAGTCGACATACCCGGTTCCGCGACGGGCGACTTCACGATCCGTTCACTGATGTGGATGGAGGCTCAGGTCTTCGACATGAGAGGCGGATGCCACGACATCCTCATCCGTTCGAACGCGGTCAGGGACATCGATATCCCAGAGAGCCTTCATACGATGGAAGACGCCTTCATCAAGGAGTGGATCGAGTCCAAAGGCTACCGCGTCGTCAAGAGCTTCTCGGCCCAGTGCCGGCACTTCAAGACCTGGGGTTCAATGCTCTCCGCGGACAGCATCCGCTCATCCGTGCTCGAGATAAGGAGTTCCAAGGCGAGGGGAAGGTGGATCTACAACGTCGTCTTCGCGTTGATGTGGACCATCTACGGGTTCCGATCGCGCGCCGACAGGACTTGGCGAGAGTGAAGCATGGGCGGGCCCCGGACTCGCAGACCCAAACCTAAAATACCATTCGCGCGTAACAGTCTCAAGCCGTCTGACCCCAATGAGAATGCTATTCGGCGTGTGCGCCTGGGGCCTGGGACACGCCACGCGCACCCTCCCAATCATTAGGAAGACAGTCGAAGAAGGGCACGACGTTACAGTCGTGTCCAGCGGGAGGGCGCTTACCATGCTGAAGCAGGAGCTAGGCGGCGGTGTCACTTTCGCCCACCTGGAAGACTACCTTCCCCCCAATATCCCCAATTCCAGCTTCTTGGCCTTGGCGACGCTAATGAGGTTCCCAGTCTACGTGACGGCGATGTTCCACGAGCACGACTACGTCAGGAGGTTCCTCATGGAGCGGCACTTCGACGTCATCTTCTCCGACAATCGCTTTGGCTTCTACTCGAGGGACGTCCCATCCTTCTTCATGGGGCACCAGCTGAGGATCCTGAACCCCCTGGGCAGCCGAATCCTGGAGGACGGCACCGAGGTCTACAACAAGTACTTCCTGGACAGGTATGCGGGGGTGCTAGTCCCCGACTTCGAGGAGGACGGGCTGGCGGGGCGCCTTGCTCACGACCTCTCGATCTTCGACGAGAGCAAGATCAACTACGTCGGCGTCCTCTCCGAGTTCGCCCGCCGACCTTCGCCCGAGGACATAGACGTCTTCGTGTCGATATCAGGCCCAGAGCCCATGAGGACCTCCTTCGAGCGCCTGGTCAGGAGCCAGCTGAAGGGCTACGGTGGGAAGGTGGTCGTCTCTCTGGGCAAACCCGAGGATAACGGGCACGAAAGGCCGTATCTTCGGTCCTACATGAGCAGGAACGAGAGGGAGGAGCTGCTGAACAGGTCGAAGATAGTGGTGGCCAGGTCGGGCTACTCCACCCTGATGGACCTCTCGGTCCTGAAGAAGAGGGGCTTCCTGGTGCCCACCACGGGGCAGCTAGAGCAGGAGTACCTGGCGAGGCACCACATGCAGCGCCAGACCTTCTACAGCGTCAGCGAAAGAGACCTCGACTTTCAGAGGCAACTCGACGATGCGCTTTCATTCAAGGCCCCTCCCCTGATGCACTCCACCGAGAAGGCGGTCGCGAAGGCGGTCGACGTCATCACTCAGACAGGAAGGAGCGGCTGAGCCCCTAGAACAGGCTGTCCAGGTACGGCCTGAGCGAGGAAAGGACACCCCTGGGCGACAGGAAGGAGTCTGTGGCGAAGTACTGATACCAGTGGCAGTTCAGGCTGCAGGCCCGCATCCTCTCCCTGCTCTCCGCCGCGCTTCTCGACGACAGGAACTCCATCAATGGCTCCTCAGAGGCGTCTATGCTCTTGTCCATCAAGGTCCGGCAGGGGTAGCAAAGGCGGCCGTCGGCGTCGACTATGATGGATGCCGCGTTGCAGGCGTGGGCCTCGTCCAAAGAGCGGAGGTACTTGTCAGTGGTGATTATGGTCCCCGGGTACTTCAGCTTGAGGCGAGAGACCTCTCTTCGAAACGCGTTCATTTCGGGGAGGTAGTCGGGCGTACCTGGAATGCGACAGGCGGGCATCACCACCGCCTTGGCTCCCGACAGGTGGCACCTGCGGACCTTCTCCTCCAGCGCCGGGAGGTCCTGCTTCGTCACTACGATCTGCACGCATGTGATCGGGCCCCATGAGACGAACTCACCCAGGGATTCGTAGAGGTCCATGTTGCCGTGCCCTTCGTCTATGCTGACGTGAAGGAAGTCGATCCATCGGGAGTACTCCTTCATGGGGCGCCTGTCGAAGAGCTTCCCGCTCGTCGTGAAGAGAAGGTAGAGGGGCTTGGCCCTGACATACTCAAGTACGTCGCCGATATCGCTCCTGAGAAGGGGCTCCCCGCCTTCCAGGCTGAGTAGAAGGACGCTCGAGTCGGCGACGTTGTCGATCACCTTCAGGACCTTCGATTTGGGCAAGTCAGGCATCCGCGAACGCCACACGTTGCAGAAGTCGCACCTCGAGTCGCACCTCTGTATCACCTTGAAGGAGCAGTAGAACGGGTAGCGGAAGTCCCTCGCCGAGTAGTCTGCCACGACGTACTTGGCCGTTGCCGCGTACTTCGCTGCGGGAAGGCGCCTCAGCCGGGGCATTACGGTCTGGAGAGCCCATGGGTCTAAAAAGACTTGCGCTCCAGGAGCGAGTCGTAGAAGGAGACTAACCTCCCGGCGACCTTTGCCATGTCATGGCCCTCCAGGGAGTTTCTGGCCCTGCTCGCCATGGATCGGGCAAGGGGCTCGTCATTCGCGGCCCGCTCCAGCGCTCCGGCGAAATCCTCCGGGGACTCTCCTAGCAAGGCGTTCCTGCCGTCCTCTAGGAGGCCCTCGTAGACCGGCAGGCGGCGCGCCACCACCGGCCTCCCCACAGCCATGGCTTCCATGACAGCTATGCCTTGGTTCTCTGCGAAGGAAGGAGCGAAGAAGACGTCCCCCCCGCAATGGGCTTCTAGGACATCACCGATCCCGCCGACGAACCTGACGTTGGGGGTGCACAGTGAGATAGCCCTTCGAACTTTCACCGGATGATAGAGGTTGGACCTCCTTCCCACCCACACGAAGTCCAAGTCCGGCAGGAGCCTCGCCACCTTCGGGATCACCTCGACGCCCTTCTTGAGGCACACCACGCCCACAAGGTAGACGGTCTTCCGGCCCTCGCTCAGCCCGATCCTGTCCCTGAATCTTGCCCTCTTCGCACCATCGAAGCTGAACTCCCCCAGGTCGATCCCGTTGCTTAGGACCTCCACCGGAGCCTTCAGACCTCTGGCCCTGAGGCGGGCCTTGGTCCACTCGCTGGGGCTGAGAACGAGGTCGGCCATGTTGTAGAAGGCGTTGAGGTATCGTCCAACCCAGCCTGACAGGACGCCGCTGCCTGTCCACGTCCCCTCGGCGTCTTCGGCCGTCGTGTGGGTGTGCATAATCACGGGGATGCCCGCATGCTTCGCTCTTCTCACCTCCAACGCGTTCCCTGGAGGGAACGGGGTATGCACGTGCAGGAGGTCGTAGCTCCTTTCATCCTTTTCATCGGTAACGGTCACTCCTTCTCGCTCAAGTGCCTCCCTGAGCCTTGCGGCTGATATGATGTTCCCGGACATCAGGCCCACCGGAGTTACTAGGAACTTCACTTTCACCCAAGGCTTCGCCTCCGCGAGTCTAAGCGTGGATGTGAAGGCATGAGCGGCGGGAGCTTATTATCCATTCCAGTGCACGAAGAGAGAAGGGGGCACTTCGGAGGAAGCGACCTGGAGTGGTGCGCTTGCAACGTACTCATGGCCTTCGGGGCCATTTCGCGTGATATGCACATGCTTCAAGATCCACTTGTCATATCTCTCGTAAAGACCGTGCTTTCAGTCCCTCATGGGCTTCCGACCGCGAGCCCGGACTTCGAGAGGTTGCTTCGTCATGTGGCACTCGACTCCCAAGGGCTCGAAGGAGACTGGAATCGAATTCTTCACGAACACCGGCAACGCCATGACCAGCCAGAGCATGGCCTCACTCCGAAACGGAATGGTCCAAGAGCGTCAACTGCATGGACTCGCAGTCCTTCTTCGGTCCCGACGCCTATCTGGCGTGATGACAGGACGACGGGGAAGCTCCGCCGAACCCAACAGGGCCAGGAGCCTTCGTGAGCGCACAGTACGGCCGGGCGCAGGATGCGCCCATTCAGCTTGTCGACTCCAGGACAGAGTTAGGACCGAAGTCCCCACCATCTAGGGGTCCGTTCGGCGTCAGGGTGACCGGACGAGCGACATTGCTTAGCGACCTCGTGAACGCCGGCATCGAGAAGCCCGAGAAGACCGCTCCCCCCTCGGCCACTATGGATATGCTCTTGCCATTCTTGGGGCTGGTGGTGCCACTGTAGGCTCCGCTTCTTATGAACATCGATCCTCCCGCGTCCGTTGCGGAGATGGCCTCCTGGATCACGGCGCCTGCATCCGTGCCGGAGAAGTCGACTGCCGCCGTCATCCCGTTTCTCGCCTTGTATGGCTTCAAGGGGTCACGGGCGTCCTTGAACACGAGGTACGACGTCGGCAGGACATACGAATCGGGATAGGTTACAGGGGAGCTCACCTGAGGCGCGGAGGCGCCCGATCCACCTGTCAGGAAGCCAGCCCCGAAACCGGCGACGCCCCCAACCCCCAAGCCAAAGAGGAGCCTGCGCCTAGCTTGGTCAACCTTTCCCCTGGTTCTCTTCATCCCACGCCCCTGCGGCGTCAGAGAGCTGATTAAGATTGCTTCAACTCCGATTCGTTTCTCGGCTGGCGCCCTTCGTGGCGCTGAAGGGGGCTCCGCCCCCTGGCCGTTCGGCGGGGGCGCTCCATCACGTCAGGCTTGGAAGGTCTGGTTTGCCGGTGGTTTTCCCGGGAGCCGGGGAAAGTAGCACAACATCCTAGCAAGTGTGTGGAAAAGGAGGAACGTGGAGGAACGGTTCATTCGAGGATGCCACGACCTCGGCGACAGCTCGTCTCAATGGTGCTCAGCTTCCCACGGCGGGAACGGCCGTCGCAAGACGTTCCACAGATAGTCTTAATTCTATGGCGTTTTTGTGAAGGGTTCGCTGATGCGATGGTAGAACTTGCCGAAGCGGAAGAGCTCCGTCGCCAGGTCGCTCTTCTCAGGCGCAAGCTGATTAGGCAGAGGGTCTTCCACAAAGCTCTGACCCCCATCGAGAGAGGGATAGTCTACCTCACCTCTCGACCTGGCTTGAAGATGACGAGCGAACTGCTGCAGGGCGTCCTTAAGGCCATAATTTCGCGGGCGTCCTTGTGGCTGCAGCCGTCGTTCGTCTCCAGGGCCTTGGTTGCAGGCTGCAAGCGGGCCTTGGCGAACGTAAGGACGGCGCTGCTGATGGGCAACAAGGCGGCGCTGTCCTGGTCGGACGACCGTCAGTACCTCATCCTTCTGGGAATACACTCTCTTGACTCGGGACCTCCCTGATCGATCGTACGCGCGACCCGTCCTTGCCATGCGGCTTGGAGCCCAGCTGATTGCCTAGCCTGAGCTCGCGCCGCCTGCTCGCGGTCATGGCGGCCGTTGCCGTCCTGCTCACTCCATTCCTCTCCAGGCCCCTGCTGGCCGACGGCGGCACGCCGGACCAGCTTTATTCCGAGATATCCGCGGCCTTCGGGCGCGTGTCCGTCGTCCAGGGAGAGGGCGGAAACGTCACCGGCGTCGTCCGGCTCCTCAATCAAGCGCTCGCCCTCGTTGAAGAAGGCGCGTCGGTGCAGGGGAGCGACGCGGCCCAGGCTCAGACCTACTATCAGCAGGCAGAGGATGTCGTCCGGTCCGTCAATGCGCAACTGCCTTCCGTGGAGCAACAGGGGCTGGCTTCCTCTCGTTCTCAGTTGGCCTGGCTTGCCGCGACCATGATCGTCCTTGCTTTGGCGGGAGCGCTTGTGTTCCGCTTCGGAGGCAGGGCGTTCTGGGCCCTTTGGGTCAGAACCCACCACGACTGGGTGGTTCGGAAAGCATGATCGTCGACAAGATAAGGGCCGTCGCGCTGGCGGGGATAATCATCCTGGGCCTGATGACCGCCGGTCAGTTCTGGCTTGAGCATCGCGTCGCTGAGCCGTTCTCAGAGGTCAGCGTCCTGGGCCCCAGCATGACGATCGGAGGGTATCCATCCACGGTCTCCGCAGGGCAGAACGCTTCCTTCTTCGTGCGCGTCAGCAACCACGAGGGGCATGTGGCGTACTACGATGTGCGAACCAAGGTGGGGGACATGACGACCGTCGTCAACCAGACGGCTTGGGCCGACCTCCCTACGTCTCTGGACGAGAGGGTCATACTGGTCGACGGCGAGAACTCGACCCTTCCCATGCAGCTGGCTTTCCTGCAGCCCGCAAACGATACCAAGGTCATCTTCGAGGTATGGGTGTTCAACTCCGCCGTTAACGGCTTTCAGTACTCGGGGCTCTGGGGTCAGATCCTCTTGAACGTCACGGCGCCCTAGCTTGGCTGAAGGTTCTCGGGAGATGCCCGCGTTCTTGCGGGACGGAGAAAGCACTGTCGAGGAGGTCATCAGGAGGGGGGAGGAGTCCGGTCTCACGCAGGAGGAGGCGGCCAGGGAGCTGTGCTCTCTGTGGGACGATGGCAGGGTGAAACTGTCCGAGCCCAAACCGCTCCGAGGTTTCTCAAGCTACCTCTTTGGCGTGCGCGGGCTCGGGTTCTTGGGGATTCTGGCATTCCTAGCCTTGGACGGGTTACTAATCTACGCAAACTCGCCCAATGAGATGTTGACTTACCTTAAGTATTTACTTGGGACGATCCTGGCGTTCTACATGCCGGGGTACGTAGTGGTAGAGTCCGTCTACTCGAATAGGAGGGACCTCGACGAGCTTGAACGGCTCGTGCTTTCCGTAGGGTTGAGCCTGACCGTCCTTCCCCTGTTGGCCCTGGCACTCTCCTACACCCCCTGGGGCGTCAACTTGGGTTCAGTGTTTTCCCTAATCTCTATATTTGTGATCTCTGTGGGGTTTGTGTCGGCCCACAGGAGATTTGAATCGTTGACAGGAGGAACGTCGCCGTGACCGAGACCGTCAAGGACGTCAAGGCGAGAGGACAGGCTATTCCGCCGCCGAACAAGCTCACACGCGTTATTCCAGGTCTGGCAGTTAGGAAGTTTGTCGTATCACCGAGGCAGGTGACAGTGGTCATTCCCACGCTCAACGAAGAGTTGGGGATCGGCGACGTAATCGACGAAGTCAGGGCCGCCGGCTTCACCAACATACTCGTGGTCGACGGAGGTTCAGCGGACAGGACCATCGAAATCGCCGACGAGCACGGCGCCAACGTCGTGCTACAGGAGGGCAGGGGGAAGACCAAGGCCATCGAGTCTGCGACAGGCTTCGTGAGCACGGACTACTTCGTGGTGATGGACGGAGACTGGACCTACCCTGCGTCCCACATCCAGGCGATGGTTGACCTCCTGGATCACAACGACGAAGTCATCGGATGGCGCCACTACGGTAGGAAGAACATACCCTTCTTCAACAGGCTGGGCAACCGCCTCCTTTCTAGGCAGTTCGGTCTGTTGTTCAACGTAAAGGTTCACGACATCTGCTCTGGCATGTACGCCATCAAGACCTCCTTCGCCGACGAGCTCTTCTACGAATCGGGCGGGTTCAGCACGGAGGTTGAGCTGGCCGCCCAGGTGGCGTCTTCTGCTGGTCACATTGCGGAGATACCGATCGAGTACAGGGAGAGGAAGGGGAACAACAAGATGAACCCCTACCGCGACGGGCCCAGGATCGCTTACGACATCGTGAAGCTGTCATGGACCTACAGCCCGATCTTTTCGCTGGCCTTCGCGTCGTCGCTGATGCTGGTGCCGGGGGTCGTCCTCGGGGCGTGGGTCGCCTTGACCTACCTCTTCACCGGTGTAGAGCACTTTGTCTGGGCGATGATCTCTGCGGGCCTCTTGGGCGGAGGCATCCCCGCCTTCTCGACAGCTCTACTTTCGCTTCAGCTCAAGAGATCGGAGATAAGGCAGCGCAGGATGAACCGACTGTTCCTCGAGCGGAGCGGCAAGTAGTGGACTCCCCCTTCGCGATCCCAGCACTGCGTCCCATTTCTTCGTCTGACTGAGCGTAGGGATCACAAGGTTGCGTCTCAGACTCTCCAGGGAGGTCAAGCTGGCCCTTCTGCTCGAAGTCTACATAGGGTTGGCCGCCTACTCCGTTCGGCTGGGCCCAAGCTCGTTTCCGTACGGAGTTTCCACCCTGATCGGCACCTCGCTCGTCGCCCTCACTACTCTGCGCAGTTCAGCGGCCTCCTCCCTGTTCAGCGGGCAGAACGTCGGCAGCCTGTTCTCGAGCGCCTTGGTGGACGCCCAAATCCTCGTCACCGTCCTCTGCATTTCCCTGCTGGCTTGCATTGAGATTGCGAACCCGTCCTACGAAGGGACCTCCGATTTCCTCCTTGAGCTGAGGAGGACTTGGGTGGCAATGCTGGCCGTCGTCCTTGTTCTCTTCGCGGTGACTGTGGCAGCCAAGATCCTCCTGCTCGGCTTCTAGGGAACTGACCTGCGCACACGACCATGTCTGTGACCGCCCCGACGGGGACTCGAAGGGCAGCTTTGCACGCGCCCCGCTCCTTCCTATCGGAGATCACGCTAGTGTCCGGCGCGGTCATCCTTTCCTCGTTGGCCGCCTATCTCCTCCTGGAACGGTTCTTGGGCCAATCCTATCTCCTGCTCTTCGCGTCAGAAGACTTCTTCCTGTTCGTGTGCCTGGCGGTCTCCCTCTTTGGAGGGTCGGAGGGGCCGCTTTCCTTCGTCGTCATGGTGCCGGTCGCGCTCCTAGCCTACATCGAGGAGCTGTTCTTCAACGGCACGCTCGCCTGGGTGGGTTTGGTCCTAGCGTTCTCCGCCCTCATCTTCCTGCCGGTCGTTGGCCTCCTGTTCCGAAAGACCAACAGAGACGTGTCTGCGGCCCTCGAGGTCTCCTCCCTGGTCTTCTTGACCAGGCTCGCCCTCTCTCCCTTTACCGTCTCGTTCCTCCAGTCGTCTTACATGATTCCTGTGGCCTACGCTTTGCTCTTCTCCACTCTGATCGCCTACATCTGGGTCAGGAGGATGCCCCTCGCCGAAGTCGGATTGAGCGCCGGCTCAGGCAGGATCTTGGAGCAGATCGCCATCGGTCTCGTAGCTGGCGCCGTCCTCGGCTACGCGGGGCTGAAGGTCCTCCAGCCTCCGGTCTCCGTCGTGGGCTCATCGCTTCTCACGAACTCGCTGAACGTGGCGGTGACGACCATGGGCCTCGTAGCACTCGCGGAGGAGCTCCTCTATCGAGGGCTGGTCCTGAAGAAGCTGGTCAGGATCATGCCCAGGTGGCAGGCGGTCCACATAACGGCCCTCCTCTTCGCTATCTTCAGCATAGGATGGTTCAGTCCCCTCGTGGTCATTCTGACGTACGCTGCCGGCTCAGTGTTCGGATACCTGATGCTCAGGTACGACAGCCTGGTCGCACCCGTCGTCGCCCACGGCTTCTGCAACATGGCGCTCTACCTCCTCGCCGTCTTCCTGTGAAGTAGGCATTGGCGAACGACATCAGGGCAGCCGTCATCGGGCTCGGCAAGATGGGACTCCTCCACGCGAGCACGCTGGGCGCGATGGGAGGTGTGAAGGTCGTCGCGCTCTGCGAGAAGAGCCGCTTCCTGACGAGGTTCGCCAGGAAGGCGGTTCCGAGTGTCACCGTGGTCGAAGAGGTGTCGCAGCTGGCCGGCAAGGGACTGGACGTCGTCTTCGTAACCACTCCGATTCCGAGCCACACGCCCATCGTCAGGCAGCTATACCTCGAAGGGATAGCATCGAACGTCTTCTCGGAGAAGACCCTCTCCTCGAACCACAGCGACTCCTTGGAGCTCTGCTCGCTGGCCGAGCGCGCATCCGGGGTCACCATGGTGGGATACCAGAGGAGGTTCGGCGTGACCTTCGCCAAGGCCAGGGAGCTCCTCCATGAAGGTTCCATAGGGGAGGCCGAGAGTTTCGAGGCGCATGCGTTCTCCTCTGACTTCGCCGGCGTCGAAGGAGGCGACATGCTGACCGGTCGCGGAGGCGTCCTGAGGGACCTGGGCTCGCATGCCATCGACATGGCCCTCTGGTTCTTCGGTGACCTGACCCCGGTCCGTTCGACGGCTCCCTCGCCCTCGTCCTCTGTCCCGACCCTCCCCATGACCTTCGGTGCCAGGACGGCCGGCGGCCTCGAGGGCGAGATCAAGGCCTCATGGTCTGTCAAAGGGTACAGGATGGCCGAGATCGGCATCTCCGTCAAGGGAAGCAGGGGCATGGTCAGCGCGAGCGACGATATGGTTGTGCTGACCTCCGCCGACGGCGCCACCAAGAGGTTCTACAGGCAGGACCTCCATGACGATGTGCCTTTCCTTCTGGGCGGTCCTGAGTACTTCCGCCAGGACGCCGAGATGATCAGGTGTCTTCGCGAAGGTACATCGCCCGAAGACTCCTTCCTGTCCGCATCCAGGGTGGACGGGATCATCGATGCCGCGGAGTCCTTCCTGAAATGACGGCTGACCACAGGTTCGTGCTCGTGGGAGACAACTCCTTCCACGGGATCAGCCACCTCTCTCAGGAGAAGGCGCGGACGAGGGGAGAGGGCGTCCTGGACCCCGGCAACGCCGCGGGCCTCGTGCAGCTGGCACTGGAGAACGGTGCCGAGGGTTTCATGTTCTCGGTGAGCCCTACCACGCTGGCGATACTCAGGGCGACGAGACGCCGTCCGTCCGGGTCGTCGATGGACCTGTACCCGATAGTCCCCTATGCCTACGAATACGTTTCGAAGTCCACGCGCTCCGGTGGGATCACTGGGATGGCGAAGAGCTTCATGGCAGAGACCCTGCGTTCCTGGAACATCGCCGCCATCTGGAAGAGTGCCGCTGGTGTCCTGACCACCAGCCCACCGGACCTTCTGGAGGCCTACGTCAGATATGAGGTTTCGAGGGTCCGGTCCGCCGCAGGCGGCGGTGCAGCGATGAGGTCGATGTTGCTTCATGAAGTGGTCACAGATATGGCTCTCGCGCTGGACCTGAAGTGGGTGTTCGAGGCTCACCTCAAGTGCTCGCGGCGACTGAAGATGAGCGCGGGATTCGAGACCCGCAACTTCTCCTCCCTTGTGAACAAGCTCAGAGATTGGCAGATGCCCATGGAGGGGCTCACCATCGCGGCGCCCTTCAATTCCGTGGGCTTCCTGATGACCCCTTCGAAGGAGGAATGCGAAAGGGCCCTGGCCCATGCCCGGGGCGCTACGGTCATCGCGATGAGCGTCCTCGCAGCCGGCTACCTGAAGCTGCCCGAGGCGGTGGAGTACGTTTCCGGGCTGCCACACCTGTCAGGAGTGGTAGCGGGGATATCCAACGAGAGCCAGGCCGTGGAGACCTTCGGGTCGTTGAGCAAACGGTTCAGGCCTCCGAAGACGGAGCGCGTCTGAAACGAAGGTCCTTTTCGTCGCTCGAGAGTATCCGCCCTTCGAGGTCGGAGGCGTGGCACGTCACACGTACAGTCTTGTGGAGCATCTGAAAGCTCTGGGGGTGAGTTGCGACGTGGTCTCCTTCGGAGACTCGGAGCAGTCACGAGACGGAGTCACCTTCATCTCCCCGAGCAGCTCGATTGTCAGCCGCGGAGAGAGGTCTGCGCTCCTCGACCTCCAGGTGCCCTTCGACATTGTCCGCTACACTTCAAAGGTCAACAGGATGGTCGAAAGGGGAGGATACGACGTCGTCCACGTCGAGGAGCCGTACGTCGGCTCTTTCGTCTTCCACAGGAGGAAGGTCACGACGATACACGACACCAGCTACGGCGAGCTCAGGTCGATCTTCAACGCTCCGGCAGGGCTCACCGACTTCAGGCGGGCTGTCTTCTACATCTACTTCGGCTTCCTGTTCGAAAGGGAGAGCTCCAGGACCAGCAGGGCGATAATCGTCCCCTCCGCGCAGGTGAAGGAGGAGCTGGTCGCAAAGTACGGCTTCGACGCCGGGAGGATAAGGATCATACGCAACGGCGTCGAGCTGCCGCCACCCGGCTCGATGACCAAGGCGGACGCGAAGCGCAGGCTGGGCCTCCCCGAGCTCCCCCTGGTGTTCTCGGCGTCGCAGCACGTGGCGAGGAAGCGTCTAGAAACGCTGGTGGAAGCAGCGAAGAGGCTCCGGGAGCGC
>Ga0335070_10005655_pt1 | contig 14716 bp, 14 predicted proteins | sample Lox_Sample_13_FD_206722 | JGI IMG/M metagenome (GOLD analysis project Ga0335070, IMG submission 206722) | Soil microbial communities from Loxahatchee National Wildlife Refuge, Florida, United States - Lox_Sample_1.3 | ecosystem: Environmental > Terrestrial > Soil > Wetlands | place: USA... | reverse complement strand
GTGGATGGTCGGCCTTCGCCGACCATGACGACCTTGTTTGGCAGGGACAATGCTGCGAACTCATCGGCGTCCTGGCGGGCACGCCCTCAACCGGACAGCAGTGGGCTTGACCCGGGCATCTCGCGCCATAATCGAGTCCGCCAATGCCGCTTCGCGTCGCCGGCAGGAGACCCACGGGTCAAGCCCGTGGGTGACGCGTGTGGGAGAGACGGCGCCGCGTCTGAGCGCAATCGGCGTACTCTTGCGAAAGAAGAAAAGCGCCAGACGGCCTGTAAGCCGGGTTCTGTCCCCGGTTGCCCGGGGGATGGCCATTCATCTGGGACGTCCGTCGCCGGACGCCTCGTGCGACCTACCCGGACGGCAGCGGGAGCCGTTCCCATATCGGGAATATTCGTCTTGTTCCCGATATGGGAACATAGTATGGTGCTGTTCGTGCAAATCATCGCCCGCCGGACGCTGAAGCAATTCTGGGAAAAGCACGGTCAGGCGGAGATGCCGCTGCGTAACTGGTACGCCACGGTCGCCGCGGCAGAATGGAAAGGGCCGGTGGACATAAAAAAGAAGTTCGGCACCGCGGTCGATTTCGTGGCCGACAACCGCGTCGTCTTCGATATAGGGGGCAACAAATATCGGCTGATCGTTCACGTCGCATACCGATATAAGCGCGTTCTGATCAAGTTCATCGGTACGCACAAAGAGTATGACCGGATCGATCCGAACACGGTGTGAAGCATGACAGCGATCCCGAAACCGAGAAGGTCCATGCGAGCCATTCGCCCCCTCAAGACCGAGGCGGATTACGACGCGGCCCTGGTGGAGATCGCGCGATACTTCGAGCGCGAGCCGAAGCCCGGCACGGCCGAGGCGGACCGCTTCGACCTGCTCGCGCTGGTCATTGCCGACTACGAGGACAAGCACTGGCCGATCGACCCTCCCGATGCCGTCGAGGCGATCCGCTATCGCATGGAACAGGCCGGCTATCGTCAGGCCGATCTCGCCAAGCTGATCGGCTCGCGCTCACGCGCTTCCGAGATCATGAATCGCAAGCGCGCGCTGACCCTGGAGATGGCGTGGCGGCTTAACCGCGAATGGCACATCCCGGCCGAGGCGCTGCTCAAGCCCTACGCGCTCGCGGAGGGCGGTCACGACCGGCCGAAAAAAGCGCCAGACGGCCTGTAAGCCGGGTTCTGTCCCCGGTTGCCCGGGGGATGGCCATTCATCTGGGACGTCCGTCGCCGGACGCCTCGTGCGACCTACCCGGACGGCGGCGCGGAAACCCGCGGGCCCGAAGGCGTGCCGTCCCTATTTGGTCTTGCTCCCGGTGGGGTTTGCCGTGCCGCCGGCGTTACCGTCGGCGCGGTGCGCTCTTACCGCACCCTTTCACCCTTGCCTCTGGGTCCGAAGACGCAAAGGCGGTTTGCTTTCTGTGGCACTGTCCCTGGGGTCGCCCCCGCCGGGCGTTACCCGGCACCGTGTCTCCGTGGAGCCCGGACTTTCCTCCCCCGGACGGCTTTCGCCCTTGTCCGGGAGCGGCCATCCGGCCGTCTGGCGCGTATATTAGGTAGGGACCGGGCGGCCCTTGGTCAATCGAGCCGCGCGATCAGCGCGTCGAGCCGGCCGATCGTGTCGGCGTCGGGCACGCCGTCGAAGCGGGCCGGCCGAAAGTGGCGCTGGAAGGCGGCGATGACGGCGGCCGTCGCCTCGTCGAGCGCGCCGCTCTGCGGCACCTCGTAGCCGAAGCGGGCGAGCAGGGCCTGGACCTCGCCGACCGGCGCGGTGCGCGGCGCGGCGCGCTCAGGCCAGAGGCCGATGCCGGCGCGCGCCAGCCGCGGCCAGTCGAACAGCTCGCCCGGATCCTGCTTCCTCGCCGGCGCCACGTCGGAATGGCCAAGCACGCGGCTGGCCGGGATTGGATGGCGCGCGAGGATGCCCTGGGCGAGATCGATCAGCGCCGCCATCTGCGGCTCGGGGAAGGCGCGGTAGCCGAACTCGTGGCCCGGGTTGACCAGCTCGATGCCTATAGAGCGGCCGTTGACGTCGGTCGAGCCGGCCCAGGCACTGACGCCCGCGTGCCAGGCGCGCCGCCCCTCGTCTACTAGGCGATAAATCGAGCCGTCCTCGTCGATCATGTAGTGGGCGCTGACCTTGGCCTCGGCGTCGATCAGCCGGTCGAGCGCCGCCTCGCCGCTCCTCATGCCGGTGTAGTGCAGCAGCAGGATGTCGACCGGCACGCCCGCCGGACGCGGCCCGTGATTGGGCGTGGGGCACTCGATCAGGGACGCCACTCAGCTCTCCGGTCGCTGGGGCACGGGCACCGGCGCCGGACGCCACAACACGATGACGGCGACGCCGGCGAGCGTCAGCAGGCTGCCGGCGACCATGGCCCAGGTCAAGCGCTCGCCCAGCAGCCCGACGCTGGCGAGCACGCCCCACACCGGCACCTGGAGCGTGTGCGCCATGGTCAGGTTGACCGGATAGCGCTGGGCCATGCGATACCAGAAGCCGTAGCCGATGATGGTGACGAACACGATCATGTAGACGATCGCGCCCCAGCCCTTCCAGCCGGCATTGGCGAGCGCCTGCCATTGTCCGTCCTCGAACACCGCCGAAGCGATCAGCATCTGCGGCGCGGCGAAGAGCGCGAGCCAGGCATTGAGTGCCATTGGGCCGACGGCGCGCAGGTCGCGCAGCTGGACGTTGCCGACCGCCCACAGGAACGAGGCGGCGACGATGAGCGCGAGCGGCGTGAGGTTGCTCAGCATGCGCGGCTCGCCGGCGATGACGACGATGCCGAGAAAGGCGAGCGCCATGCCGCCCACCCGCCGCCAGCCGAGCCGGTCGCCGAGGAAAATCCAGGCGAGCAGCGCGGCAAACGGCACCTGAAGCTGGATCGCGACCGACGCGATCGCGGCGTCGACATTGCGAATGCCCATGAACATCAGGCCGAAATGCAGCGCGCCCATCGAGATCGAGAGCGCGACGATCTTGCCGATATGGCCGCGCGGGATCGGCACGAGGCCGATCAGCAGCAGGGCGACCAAGAGGAAGCGGATGCCGACCAGCAGCATCGGCGGCAGCTCCTCGAGGCCGATCTTGGCGACCACGAAGTTGAGCCCCCACAACACCATCACCATGACGGTGAGCAGCACGTCTTCGGTTTTCATCGGGCGCTCAGCCGTCGGAGCGGGCGAGGGCGTCGCGCCGGGCCTCGAGCTCGAACCAGCGCGTCTCGGCGGCTGCCAGCTCGGTCCGCGCGGCCTCGATGCGCGCGGTCGCGCGCTCGAAGGCGGTGCGGTCGCGCTGGTAGAGCGTGGCGTCGCCGAGCGTCGCCTCGAGCGACCTGATCTCGGCCTCGAGCGCCGCGACCCGCTCGGGCAGGAGCTCTAGATCGCGCTGGTCGATATAGCCGAGACGCTGGCGCGGTTTTTCACGCGGCTGCGCCGGCGCTTGCGCAGAAGCGGCGGCCGCTGCGGCCGGCTTCGGCGCCGCGGGCCGTGCCTTGCGCTGGGCGATGTAGTCGCTGTAGCCGCCGGCATATTCGATGGCGCTGCCGTCGCCCTCCATGACGATGGTGCTGGCGACGGTGCGGTCGAGGAAATCGCGGTCGTGGCTGACCAGGAGCAGGGTGCCCGGATAGTCGGCGAGCATCTCCTGCAGCAGGTCGAGCGTGTCCATGTCGAGGTCGTTGGTCGGCTCGTCGAGCACGAGCAGCTCGCTCGGCATGGCCATGATCTTGGCGAGCAGCAGGCGGTTGCGCTCGCCGCCCGACAGGCTGCCGACCGGGCTCTCGGCCTGGCGCGGGTCGAACAGGAAGTCCTTGAGATAGGTGCGCACATGGCGCGGCTGGCCGTGGACGACGACCTGGTCGCCGCCCTGCGGACACAGCGTCTCCCACAGGGTCTTGTCCCGGTTGAGCAGCGCGCGATGCTGGTCGAAATAGGCGAGCGTCAGGTTCTTGGCGAGCTTGACCGAGCCGCGGTCGGGTTCGAGATCGCCGGTCAGCATGCGGAGCAGCGTCGTCTTGCCCGCGCCGTTGGCGCCGACGATGCCGATGCGGTCGCCGCGCAGCACGCGCGTCGAGAAGCCGCGCACGATGACGCGCTCGGCGCCGTCCTGGGTGAAGGACTTGGCGATGTCCTTGGCCTCGATGACGAGGCGGCTTTTGACCTCGCCGTCCTCGGCCGCCATCTTGGCCTTGCCGCCCCGACCGCCGAGCAACGCGGCGCGCGCCGCGCGCATGGTCTCGAGCTTGCGCAGGCGGCCCTGATTGCGCCGGCGGCGCGCGGTCACGCCGCGCAGCAGCCAGCGCGTCTCGTCGCGCAGCTTGCTGTCGAGCCGCTCGGCCTCGCGCAGCTCGGCCTCGAGCACCTGCTCGCTCCAGGCGTCGAAATCGGCGAAGCCGCTGTCGCTGCGCCTGACCTGGCCGCGGTCGAGCCAGAAGGTGCGCGTGGTCACGCGGTTGAGGAAGGCGCGGTCGTGGCTGACCATGAGCAGCGCGCCGCCCAAGGCGCTCAGCACGCGCTCGAGCCAGTCGATGGCGGCGAGGTCGAGATGGTTGGTCGGCTCGTCGAGCAGCAGGATCTCGGGGTCCTCGACCAGGGCGCGGGCGAGCGCCGCGCGCCGGCCCTCGCCGCCCGAAAGCGTGCCGAGCCGGCGGCTGCCGTCGAGCTGCACCTGGGCGAGCATGGCGTCGACGCGGTGCGACGCCGCGCCGTCGGACGCGACCAGCTCGGCGACGGTCTGTTCGGGATCGAAGGCCGGGTCCTGCGGCAGGTAGGCGGTGCGCACGCCCGGCTGGCGGAACAGCTCGCCGCCGTCGAGCTCGATCTGGCCGGCGAGGATCTTGAGCAGGGTCGACTTGCCCGAGCCGTTGCGGCCGACCAGGCAGGCGCGGTCGCCGCGGCCGAGCTGCAGCTCGACGCCCTCGAACAGCGGCTTGCCGCCGAAGCCGATGCGCGCGTCGCGCAGGGTCATGAGCGGGGGCGTCGCCATGGCTAGCGGATCCCCCGCTCCTTGGAGACGCGATCGTAGGCGTCGTTGATCGCCGCCATGCGGTCGTTGGCGGCGCCAACGAACTCCTCGGGCAGGCCCTCGGCGATCAGCTTGTCGGGATGGTTCTCGCGGATCAGCTTGCGATAGGCGGCCTTGATCGCCTCCGGCGCCGCATCGCGGGCGACGCCGAGGATGGAGTAGGGATCGGCCTTGTCCGGCCCGAAATTCTCGGCCTCGATGCGCCGGAACGTCGCCTCGTCGAAGCCGAAGATCTGCGCGACCCGCTCCAGATAGGCCTTCTCCGCGGCATGATAGTGGCCGTCGGCGCGCGCGATCAGGAACAGGCAGTCGAGCAGCTCCTCGAGGACCGCCGGGTTGTCGCGGAACAGGCGGGCCACCTGCTGGGCGTAGGGCTCGAAGCCGCGCACGTCGCGCTTGGCCAGATCGAACACGCGCGCGACGTTCTTCGCCTCCTCGGGCGGCACCTGGAACACCCGCTTGAACGCCGCCACCTCGTCGCGCGTCACCACGCCGTCGGCCTTGGCCATCTTGGCGCCGAGCGCGATCACGGCGATGGTGAAGGCGATCTGGCGCGTGCCGTCGCCCGCCGCGCCGCTGGGCGCGGCGCCCGAAGCGCCGATGTCCGACATGCGGTCGATGGCATGGCCGGCGAGCGCGCCGATCAGCGCGCCGAGCGGCCCGCCGAGCGCGAATCCTGCCGCGCCGCCGATGATCTTGCCCCAAATGCTCATGGATGCACCTGCGGGCGCACTCTTAGCGGCTGGGGCCGGCCGGACGCAAGGCCCGGCGCCGGCGCCATGCAGCCCGCGAATGCGCGCCATGAAGCGGCCGGGTTGCATCCGCCGCAGCGCGCGCCATATGCGGGATGGGGAAGATCGAAGCCGCCCACCCGAAGTAAGGAAGCATCAGCCCTCCCGCGTTACCCTTTGGCGCCAATTCAGGCACGCGTTGCACGCCTCGGGGTCATGTCCGCCATCCGTAAGCTCTTTCCGACCGAAGCCGACGAGCTGCGGGCGCATCTGAAGCGCCTGGACGCCGACGCCCGGCACTGGCGCTTCGGCCAGGCGGTCGCCGACGAGGCGATCGACAAGCTGGTCGACGACATCGACTGGCTGAACAGCCTCCATTTCGGCTATTTCGTCGACGGCGTCCTGCGCGGCTCGGCCCAGCTCGCCTGGACGCCCGGGCACTGGCGCGACGGCGCGGAATTCGCGGTCGCCCTTGAGGCGCCCTATCAGGACCACGGCGTCGGCACGGAGCTGCTGCGCCGGGCCGTGACCGCGGCGCGCAACCGCGGCGTCGGCAAGCTCTACCTCGTCTGCCAGCACGGCAACCGGCGTATGCTGTCGGTCGCGTTGAAGTTCGGGGCAAAGCTCGCCGGCGAGGGCGGCGAGGTTGAGGGCACGGTGCCGCTGCCCAGCGCCAGTCACGCCTCGCTCTTCGACGAAGCAATCGATGAAGGCGCCGCGTGGGTCGCGCAATGGCTGGATCACATCCGATTGCCGGCGCTGACCGGGGAGCCCCGCCGGCCGGCCAACGACGACGAGCCGGAGGCGGCCTAGATCCGGCGGCTCGCGCCGGCCGCCGCCGGCCGAGCCCGGCCTATTCGAGCGGCACGCGCTGGCTGCTGACCGTCCGGCCGAATTCGCGGAACAGCGCCTTGGTCAGCGACACGCTGACCTCATAGGAATCGGCGCGCGGCAGGTGCGTGGTCGCGGTGCCGACCCAATACTGGACGCCGCCGCGCTCGGTCACGATCACGTTCATGCTGTAGGTGTCGAGGATCGAGGATTCCGGCTGGCCGAGCACGCCCTGCGGCCGGACCCGGAACTGCGGCTCGGCCTGGTCGAGGAGCTGGCCCCGGTCCGTGCGCGGGTCGGTCGATCCGCGCACCGCCGAGCGGCGCGTGCCGCGGTCGGCGGTGGGCTCGGTCACCGGCGCCGAGGCGTTGTAATAGAGGGTCACGTCGCCGTTCTCGCCGAGCTTGTAGCCCAGGCGCTGCATCTCGGCCGAGACCAGGCCGTGCAACCGGCTGTTGAGATCGGAGTTGTCCTCGCCCTGCAGCGAGATGATCTTGACCTTGGGCAGGGGCGAATAGGCGCGGGCGACGATTACCGCCTCGCGGGGCGCGGGCTCGTCCTTGGCTTGTGCCCACGCCGACCCGGCGCCGGCGAATTGGACGCTAAACGCTACGCCTATGGCCAAGCCGGCGGCCAGCATTCCGCGGGACTTTCCGCGCATACCCCAATCCCTCCCCACCTTGATCCATCGCGCGCCGCCCCACCCTCCACGGTATCGACGGCGCATTGTTGGCACTGTGACATTTGGCGAACGGCCCGGCAATGGCCAGGGCTGCCGAATTTGGTTGGCCCTTGCCGCGGCGGCAAAAAAGCGCGTGACCCGGCGCGTCCATGCGCTAAAAAACGCGGGATCACAGGGATGGGAAGGGGATCGATGGATATCGCAGTGCTCGGCGGCGGCAATGGCGGTTACGCCGCTGCCGCCGATCTTTCGGAGGCGGGCCATCGCGTACGCTTCTGGCGCCGGGACCGCCGGGCCTTCGGGCCCGTGGTCGAGCGCGGCCACATCACGCTCGTCGATCTGCGCGGCCGGCGCGAGGTCGCGGTCGCGCTGGCGACGACCGACCTGGCGCAGGCGGTCAAGGGCGCCGAGCTGATCGTCATTCCGCTGCCGGCGACGGCGCAGGCCGGCCTGGCGCCGGCGCTCGCGCCGCACCTGGCCGACGGCCAGGTCGTGTTCCTGCCGCCCGGCACCTTCGGCAGCTTCGTCTTCCTGAAGGCGCTGCGCGCCGCTGGCAACAAGGCGCGCGTGACCTTCACCGAGACCGGCACGCTGCCCTGGCTCGCGCGCAATATCGGCCCGGCCGAGACGCGCATCTCGGTGCGGGCGACGCGCCTGCCGACCGGCGCCCTGCCGGCCGAGGACTCCAAGCGCGCGCTCGCCGTGGTGGCCACGGCGTTCCCCGCGGTCGAGCCGATCGAGGACGCGCTGTCGGGCGCGCTGATGAACGCCGGGCCGATCATCCATCCGCCGCTCATCATGATGAACGCCGGACCGCTGCAGCATTTCGACCGCTGGGACATTCACAACGAGGGCACCCAGCCGGCGATCCGCAGCGTCACCGACGCGCTCGACAACGAGCGCATCGCGGTGCGCGAGGCGCTCGGCTATCGCGCGCCGCACTTCCCGCTCGCCGACCATTACGACGACAGCCGGCCGGAATGGATGTACGGCAACTCGTCGCACGAGAAGCTGACCGACAGCGGCGACTGGCGCGAGCGCATCGACCTGCACACCCATCGCTACATGCGCGAGGATGTGGAACTCGGCCTTGCCTTCCTGGTCTCGGTCGGCGAGTGGGCGGGCGTGGCGACGCCGGTGGCGAGCGGCCTGCTCGCGATCGGCTCGGCGATCGTCGGCGAGAACTTCCGCAAGACCGGGCGCACGCTCGAGACGCTCGGCTTGGGCGGCGTCTCGCGCGCCGACCTGCGTCATCTTCTGGCCACCGGACGCGGCACGGGCCTGCCCGGATGAGTCGGCGACCGTCGCCGCGCGGCCGCGACCGCATCGTCGCGGTCGGCGCCGGCCGCATGGGCCGCGGCATCGCCCAGGTCTTCGCCTATGCCGGCTTTCCCGTCGCCATCGTCGACCTCAAGCCGCGTCCCCCGGCCGAGGCCAGGCGTCTGCTCGACGACGCGCGCGCCGAGATCGCCGCCAACCTCGAATTCCTGGCCTCGCTTGGCGTGCTGAGCAAGGCGCAGGCCAGGGCGATCGTGGGCCGCATCGAGTTCGCGCCGGCCGAGCGCGCGGCGGCGCTGATCGGCGCGGCCGACGTCATCTTCGAGGGCGTGCCCGAGGTGCTCGCGGCCAAGCAGGACGCGCTCGTCAGAATGAGCGCGCTGGCGCGGCCCGAAGCGATCATCGCTTCGACCACGTCGACCATTTTGGTCGACACGCTCGCCGGCTTCGTCGCCGATCCGACGCGCTTCCTCAACGCGCACTGGCTCAACCCGGCCTATCTCATCCCGCTGGTCGAGGTGAGCCCGGGCGCCGCGACGCGGCCCGAGGTGGTCGAGCGCATGATGGCGCTGCTCGAGCAGGTCGGCAAAGTACCGGTCAGGTGCAAGGCGTCGCCCGGTTACATCGTGCCGCGCATCCAGGCCGTCGCCATGAACGAGGCGGTCCGCATGCTCGAGGAGGGCGTCGCCACGGCCGAGGACATCGACCGCGCGGTGCAGGTCGGCTTCGGCCTGCGCTACGCCACCATGGGGCTGCTCGAATTCCTCGACTGGGGCGGCGTCGATATCCTCTATTACGCCGGGAATTATCTGAAGGACGCGCTCAAGGACGCGCGCTATGCGCCGCCCGCGCTGGTGCCGAAGCTGATGGCCCTAGGCAGGAAGGGCATGCGCGAGGGCCACGGCGTCTACGACTTCCGCGGCATCGACGTCGCGCGCTTCCAGCGCGACAAGCTCGCAAAATTCATCGGCCTCTTGAGCGCGACCGATCTCCTGCCGCCGCCGGCGGGCGTCGCCGAGACGAAACCGAAGCGACGGGCCAAGCCGAAGCCGGCGCCGCGGAAGAACGGCAAAAGCCGCAAACGGACGACCGGCAAATCCAAGCCGTCGCAACGGCGGCGCTCTGCGCGATAAGAAAACCCTCCCCCTTGATGGGGGAGGGTAGGGTGGGGGTGCTCGGCGCGTAAGGCGCCGCCGCTATTTCATGCCGGCGTTGACCTTCTTGATCTCGTCTTTGAAGTAGGCGAGGGCGGCCTTGCCGTCGACGCCCTTCTTGGCCGCTTCCTTGAGCCATTCGGCCTGGATCGGATCGAGCAGCTTGTGCACCTCAGCCACGAAGGCGGCATCGGCGGACGTGATTTGCACGCCCGACGCCTTCATGATTTCGGTGCCGCGGTTGTTGATCTTGTCCCACACGGTGCCGGCGAGCTTGGCCAGCGCTTCGCCCGAGACGCTGTCGATCGCGGCCCGGTCCTTGGCGCTCAGCGCGTTGTACTTGGCCTCGTTGATGATCATGTAGTGGCTCGATTCGTAGAGGCCGCCCGGAAAGACGGTGCCGTAACGGATGATCTTGTCGAGCTTGAAGCTCGGCACTGATTCGGCGGGGAAGAGGATGCCGTCGGCGACGCCCTTCGAGAGCGCGTCATAGGCGCCCGAGGCGGGCGCGAAGAACGGCGTCGTGCCGAGCTCTTTGGCGACGATGTCCGACATGCCACCGGCGACGCGGATCTTGGCGTTCTTGGCGTCGGCGAGCTTGGTGACCGGTTTGCTGACCATGTAGAGATTGGCCGGCCCATGCGTCCACAGCGCGAGCAGGTGCACGCCGGCGTGCTCGTTGGCCTTGGCGAAGAATTTCTGCTGGGTGTGCCAGGCGGCGAGCGACGGGCCGATGGCGTTGTCCGCCAGGAACGGCAGCTCGAACATCCTGGTCAGGGTGAACCGGTTCGGCGTGTAGTCGTGCACGGGCATGGCCGCGTCCGCCACGCCGTTCTTGACCAGGTCGAAATGCGCCGGCGGCGCGCCGAGCGCCGAGACGAACTCGATCTTGACCCGGCCCTCGGTCGCCTTCTCGACATTCTGCGCCCAGACTGCACAGATGTCGGTGTGCACCGGGTGGGTCAGGGGAATCCACTGCGAAAATCTGAGCGTCGTGGTCTCGGCCGCTGCCGGGCCGACGAGCGCGGCGCCGACGATGGCCGCGCCGAAAAGCAGCTTGACGATCCTGGTCATGATGTCGGTCACCCTCCGCTGTCGATGGGACGGCCCGGTCGCCCGCATCTGTCCCTGGCGCCGGTTCTTGTCGCTGAGTGCGGCCCCCATGCCGCAGGCGGAAATTTGACCGCATGGGCCGGCGGCCGTCAAACGAATTGCTTCAACCCTAAAGCAAATTCGGCGAGCGGCCGCGCGGTCATTTCATGAATGAGGGCAGGAGCAGCGAGATGCCCGGCACCAGCACGAGGATGGTGACGCGCACCAGATCGGCGAAGATGAACGGCGTCACGCCCTTGAAGATGGTGCTGGTCGGCACCGTCTCGAGCACGCCCTTGAGCACGAAGACATTGAGGCCGACGGGCGGCGTGATCAGGCTGATCTCGACCGCGACCACGACGATGATGCCGAACCACACCGGGTCGAGGCCGACCTGCTGGATGATCGGGAAGAACACCGGCACGGTCAGCAGCACCATCGACAGGCTCTCGAGCACGCAGCCGAGCAGGAAGTAGATGATCAGGATCCACACCACGACCATGAGCGGCGAGACGTGGAGGCCGATGATCCACTCCGACAGCGCGCGCGGCATGCCGGCGACGTTGACGAAGTTCGAAAAGATGATGGCGCCGATCAGCACCAGGAACATGAGCGAGGTGGTGCGCGCGCTCTCGATCAGGCTGTTGATGAGCCCCCGCCAGGTCAAGAGGCGCCGGAGCAGCGCCGCGACGAAGGCGCCGAAGGCGCCGATGCCGGCGGCCTCGGTCGGCGTGAAGAAGCCGAAATAGATGCCGCCCATGACCAGTAGGAAGAGCATCAGCACACCCCATACGCCCTCCAGCGCCTTCAGGCGCTCGCGCATGGTCTTGCGCTCGCCGCGCGGCCCGAGATCGGGGTTGAGCAGCGTGACCAGCCAGATCGCCGCCATGTAGAGCGAGATGGCGAGCACGCCCGGCAGAATGCCGGCGGCGAACAGCTTGCCGATATCGGTGTTGGTCATGATGCCGTAGATTACCATGATCACGCTCGGCGGGATCAGGATGCCGAGCGTGCCGCCGGCAGCGATCGAGCCCGAGGCCAGGCTGTCGGCGTAGCCGTAGCGGCGCATCGACGGCATCGACACCTTGGCCATGGTCGCGGCGGTGGCGAGCGAGGAGCCGCACACCGCGCTGAAGCCGCCGCAGGCGACGATGGTCGCCATCGCCAAGCCGCCGCGCAGATGGCCAAGGAACGCGTTGGAGGCGTCGTACAGCTCCTCCGACAGGCGCGACTGGTTGATCAGGTTGCCCATCAGGATGAACAGCGGCAGGACCGAAAGATCGTAGGACAGGCTGGTTTCGTAGGCGATCTGCCCGGTCATCGCCATCGCCGGCGCGATGCCGACGATATACGCGAAGCCGATGAAGCCGATCAGCACCATGCCGAGCGCGATCGGCACGCCGAGGAACAGAAGGAGCAGGAGAGCGCTGAAGCCGATGAGGGAAAGGGTCATGGAGCGATAGCGCTCAGGCGGTCAGCGCAGCGCAGGACGCCGCAGCAGGCGCACGTAGTGGATCGCCAGCATGAGCATGATGACGGCGGCGGCAACCGACATCACGCTCATGAAATAGGCAACCGGCGCCAGCGGCAGCTGCATGTTGATCGAACGATCGCCATTGGCGGCGAGCTCCTCCGCCTTGACGAAGATGCGCCAGGCGATGAAGCCGGTGATGACGACGCCCAACACATTCACGCACAGCTGCTGAATCTGCTTGCGTCGGCCGACCAGAAGAAAATCGAAGATGTCGATTGTGATGTGCTCCTGGCGCGCGGTCACCAGCGGCAGGCTGCCGAACACCAGGATGCCGAGGCCAAGCGCCGTGTATTCGACGGCGCCGGGCAGGGGATTGTCGAAGAGATCGCGGCCCGTCACGTCGATCATCGTCACGATCATCAACGCGAACAGCAGCGCGCACATGACCATGCCGAGCGCGCGCAACAGCCGCGGCGCGACGTCAAAGTCCTTGCTCAATCCCGAAGCCGGCTGGACGTCCGCCACGCATTCCCCGTCGATGGTGGGTGGGACCGGATTGCCGGGCGGCCGCCGGCCCCACGCCGCCACAATACTGCAATCGATGCGCCGGGCAAGATTTCTTGCCGCCGGCCGGCGCCGCCCCTCCGCTCCTAGCGCCCGGCGGCGGGCGCAGCGGCGTTTTGCGGCACACGCTCCGCAAGCCAGGGTCGTGGACCGGCGCCGGCGTCGACCGTGCCGCGAATCCGGTCGCCGACCACGCGGCCGTCATAGCGTGTCCGGCGCGTCTCGCCGTCGACGGTGCGCGCGACCGTGAAGCTGACGCGTTCGCCGCTCAGCGCGCCGTCGCGCACGGGTTGCGGCTCGCGGCGGCCGCGCAGCATGCCGGTGAAGCGCTGGAACGATTGGGCGACCTCGAGCTCGGCCGGCGTGCCGGCGCGCCCGCTGCCCTCGGTCCAGCGCCATTTGCCGGCGACGTCGGCGGGCACGACCCAGGAGAAGACGTCGCGCTCCTGGACGATGGCGTGCTCGTCGGGCTGCCAGTCGCCCATGTCGAAGGCGTGCGAGACGATGCGCGTGCCGGGCGCCAGCTCCTTCAGGATGCGGTCGCGCAGGCGGACGTTGAGGCTGCGGCCGAGATAGAGCATGACCACGGTTGCGTCGTGGAAGTCGAACACGAACAGGTCCGCCTCGACGAAGCGCACCTTGTCGGCGACGCCGGCCGCCGCGGCGTTGCGCCGGCTCTCTTCGATGAGCTTCGGGTCGATGTCGACGCCGACGCCGCGCGCGCCGCGCTCCCTGGCCGCGGCGATGACGATCCGGCCGTCGCCCGAGCCGAGGTCGTAGACGATGTCGTCGCTGCGCACGTCGGCCATCTGCAGCATGCGCTCGACGACGGCCGGCGGCGTCGGCACGTAGATCACGTCGCGCTCGGGCTCGGGCTTATACGGAGTGCAGGACGCGAGCAACAGGGCGAGCGCGGGCAGGAGGACGAGCGGTCTCATGAGGATCGTGGACATCGAGGCTCCGTGGCAAGCGGGAAGGGCAGGGGTCAGCCGGACGCGCGGCGGCGCGGCGGACGCAGCGCGAAGAGCAGCAGCGGCACGCCGGCCACGAGCACACCGAGGCCGACCAGCGCGCCCATGCCGGCATAGCTGATGCTGGAGTAGCACAGATAGATGGCGCTCAGGCACAGGAGCGCCGGGGTCAGCGGGTAGAACGGCACGCGAAACGGCCGCGGTGCGTCCGGCTCGCGCCGGCGCAGCACGTAGAGCGACAGGCCGGTCAGCAGCATGAACCCCCAGAACGCCGGCGAGATATAGGCGACGACGTTCTCGAAATGGTGGCGGTCGGCGGCGGCGAGCAGGATCAGCACGACGGCGATGCAGCCCTGGAGCCACAGCGCCGAGGTCGGCGTGCCGGTCCGCACGTTCCAGCGGCCGAGAAAGCCGAACAGCGGGAAGTCCTGCGAGAGGGCGTAGTTGGTGCGCGCGCCGGTGATGATCGTCACGTTGATCGAGGCGAGCGACACGACCGCGACCAGCGTGCTGACGAAGAAGCCGCCCAGCGGCCCGATGGCCAGGTGCATCAGGTCGGTCGCGACGGTCTCGGAGGCGGCCATGCCGCGCACGCCGAGCGCGTGCAGATAGGCGAGATTGACCGCGATATAGAGCGCCGCGATGACGCCGAGGCTGAGCAGCAGCGCGCGCACCATGTTGCGCTCGACCCGGCGCACCTCGGCCGAGACATAGGCCGCCTCGTTCCAGCCGCCATAGGTCAGGAGGATGAACACCATGGCGAGGCCGAGGCCGCTGGCGGTGAAGCCGCCGCCCGTGCCGCCCTCGGCCGGCAGGGCCGGCGGCGAGGCGGCGGGCAGGAGGAAGCCGGCGACGATGATCGCGAGCAGGCCGCCCACGGTCAGGCACACCAGCAGGTCCTGGGTCAC
>Ga0335070_10005653_pt1 | contig 14720 bp, 15 predicted proteins | sample Lox_Sample_13_FD_206722 | JGI IMG/M metagenome (GOLD analysis project Ga0335070, IMG submission 206722) | Soil microbial communities from Loxahatchee National Wildlife Refuge, Florida, United States - Lox_Sample_1.3 | ecosystem: Environmental > Terrestrial > Soil > Wetlands | place: USA... | reverse complement strand
TCGAGTTCATCAAGGCGATCGACGCCGGCAACTTGCCCCAGGTCACCTTCTACAAGCCCCAGGGCAATCTCAACGAGCACGCCGGCTATGCCGACGTGATGTCGGGCGACCAGCACATCGCCGACGTGATCGCGCATCTGGAGAAGAGCCGGCAATGGCCGCATATGCTGGTCATCGTCACCTATGACGAGAACGGCGGCTTCTGGGACCATGTCGCGCCGCCCAAGGCCGACCGCTGGGGCCCGGGCTCGCGCATCCCGGCGCTCGTCATCTCGCCCTTCGCCAAGAAGGGCTTCGTCGATCATACCCAGTACGACACGACGTCGATCCTGCGCCTCATCACGCGCCGCTTCGGCCTCGACAAGCTGCCCGGGCTCACCGCGCGCGACGCGGCGCTCAAGGCGCACAAGAGCGGCATGATCGGCGACCTGACCAACGCGCTCGCCTTCGCGCGCCGCTGAGCGGCGGCGCGGCGGCGCTCAGCGCTGCGGCTTGTAGGCGACGCCGCGGATCTCGACGAGGAGATGCGGGTGCGGCAGCTGGTGCACCGCGACGGTGGTGCGCGCCGGCCCGGTCGCGACGTCGAAGAAGCGGTTATAGGCCTCGTTGAAGCCGCCGAAATCGTTCATGTTGACGAGGAAGCACTCGACCTCGACCAGGTCCTTGAGGCTGGCGCCGGCGCTCTTGAGCTTGGCGTTGATGTTCTCGAGCACCGCCGCCGTCTGCGCCCTGATGTCGAGCTTGGTCGTGCCGAGCGCGTCGACCTCGACGCCGACGAACGTGTTGTCGGGCCGGCGCGAGCTGGTGCCCGAAACGAAGATGAAATCGCCGGCGCGGCGCAGATGGGGGTAGTTGGCGCGCGGCGTGACCTTGAGCGCGGCTTCTTGATCGGCGGGCATCGGGCAACTCCTGGTGGCGGTGAAACGGCGCCTTGTTCAGGGGCGCCCCGCCTTTTATCCTGTCCGTCGAAGCGAGAAAACCGTCACGAGAGGGCTCCATGGCCAGCCTTGCCGCCTTCAATCTCCAGCACTGGATCGACGAGCACCGTGATCTGCTCAAGCCGCCGGTCGGCAACGCGCAGATCTGGCAGAACACCGAGTTCATGGTCACGATCGTCGGCGGCCCCAACGTGCGCACCGACTATCACGACGATCCGGCCGAGGAATTCTTCTATCAGCTCAAGGGCGACATCGTCCTGCGCATCCAGGAGGACGGCAAGAAGCGCGACGTGCCGCTGCGCGAGGGCGACGTGCTGCTCCTGCCGCCCCATGTCCGCCATTCGCCGCAGCGCCCGGCCGACAGCATCGGCCTCGTGATCGAGCGCGTGCGCCGCAAGGGCGAGATCGACGCTTTCGAGTGGTACTGCCAGAAGTGCAACACGCTGGTCCACCGGCGCGAGGTGCAGCTGCAGAGCCTGGTCGACGACCTGCCGCCGGTGTTCGAGGAGTATTACGGCGACTCGGCGCTGCGCGTCTGCCCGGGCTGCGGCCACGAAAATCCCGGCAAACCGCACAAGAAATAGTCTTCGCCTTCTCCGTCGCGTAGGGAGCCGCCATGGCGTCCGCCAAGCCCGTCACCGTCGACCTGCACAGCCACTTCTTCCCGAAGAGCTGGCCCGATTTCGACGCCCGCTTCGGCGGCGCGCCCTGGCCGCGCATGGAGATCACCGGCCCCGACACCGGCTGCGTCATGATCGGCCAGAAGGCGTTCCGGCCCGTCACCTCGGCGTGCTGGGACGTGCCCCGGCGGCTGGACGAGATGGACCGCGACGGCATAGACGTGCAGGTGATCAGCGCGACGCCCGTCTTGTTCTCCTACGCCCGGCCGGTCGAGCAGGCGCTCGAGGTCGCCAAGATCTTCAACGACATGGCGCTCGAGATGTGCGCCGAGGGCGAGGGCCGGATGCACGCGCTCTGCCAGGTGCCGCTGCAGGACATCGATGCGGCCTGCCGCGAGCTGAGCCGCGCCATGAAGGCGGGCCATCGCGGCGTGCAGATCGGCAACCATGTCGGGCTCAAGAACCTCGACGACGACGGCCTCGTCACCTTCCTCACGCACTGCGCCCAGGAGGGCGCCGCCGTCCTCGTCCACCCCTGGGACATGATGGCCCAGGAGCGCATGCCGAAATACATGATGGCCTGGACCGTCGGCATGCCGGCCGAGACCCAGCTCTCGATCGTCTCGATGATCCTCGGCGGCGCCTTCGACCGCCTGCCCGAGAGCCTGCGCATCTGCTTCGCCCACGGCGGCGGCAGCTTCGCCTTCCTGCTCGGCCGGCTCGAGAACGCCTGGCACAACCGCGACATCGTGCGCGCCGGCAGCAAGGCGCCGCCCTCGACCTATTGCGATCGCTTCTTCGTCGATTCGGCGGTGTTCGACGACCGCGCGCTGCGCCTCCTCGTCGAGATCATGAGCGAGGACCGCGTCATCCTCGGCTCCGACTATCCCTTCCCGCTCGGCGAGCTCGAGATCGGCAGCCTGGTGCGCAAGTCCAAGCACCTGAGCGCGGCCGGGCGCGCCAAGATCCTGGGCGGCAACGCGCTGGCCTTCCTCGGCCTCGGCAAGGCCGCGGCGACCGCCGCGGCCTAAGCCGAGCGCCGGCCTAGCCGGCCTTGTACTCCTGCGACTTGAAGGTCGCGTGGCGCGCCCCCTCGGGCGTGTCGGCGATCTTGCGGATGCCGCCCCAGGTCTGCTTGTAGTTCGGGATGATGAACTCGTTCACCCCGGCCGACACGACGTTGCCCTGGACGCCCGTCGGATAGGCGAACAGCATGAAGGCCTGCTTGCGCTTCGCCGAGGGCGTCGGATAGACCAGCGCCTGGGTCGAGCCGTTGTCGTTGTAGACCTCGACCAGATCGCCCGCCTTGACCTTGAGCTCCGCCATGTCCGCCGGATGCAGCTCGATGAACGGATAGGGCCAGCGGTCCATCACGAAGTCGTTCTGCTGGTCCAGATACGCGCTCTGCCAGACGTGATTGGTGCGCCCGTTGTTGATCAGGTACGGCCATTTCTGCCGCTCGGCGTCCTTGCCGGCCGCCTGCAGGCCGCGCCACTTGGTCTCCATGAACGTCGCCTTGCCGTCCTTGCTGTTGAACTTGCCGTCGGCGAACAGGCGCTTGGTGCCGATGATCTTGCCGTCCTTGAAGTCGACCGCCGGCTCCTGGAAGCCGTTGGTGCCCATCGCGCGCAGCCGCTCATAGGTGACGAACTGCCCACCCTTCTCGTGGGCGTGATAGCCGTCCATGAAGGCGTCTTCCTCGGTCTTCCAGTCGAAGCCCTTGAACTGGTCGGCGTATTTCGCCTTGCCCTGCTCGCGCAGCACGCGCTCCATGTGGTTGGCGATGCGCGCCGCGATCAGGCTGTCGGGCATCGCCTGGCCGGGCGGATCCATGTAGCGCTCGGTCAGGCGCATGCGCCGCTCGCCGTTCATCGAGGTCAGGTTCGCCTCGCCCGAGGTCGCCGCCGGCAGCCAGACATGAGCGGCCTGGCCGATCTTGGTCGGCACGATGTCGACGTCGACGGCGAACAGGCCGCCCTGCTTGATCGCGCCCAGGATGGCGTTGACCATGGCGGTGCGATCGCCATAGGGCACCGCCGACATGGCGTCCTTCACCATGTCGGTGCGCTTCTTGTAGGCCTGCTTGAAGTGCAGCGCGTTGAGCGTCGTCTTGTAGTGATCGCAGCCCCAGATGTGATGGACGCCGCCCTTGCCCTCGATCAGCAGCTTGTCGACATAGGCGGCCGGGCGCCCGACATGGGCGTCGGACGGCCGCGAATAGCCCTCCTGATGGCCGCCCATGCGCACGCAGCCGCCGCCCGGCCGGCCGATATTGCCGGTGGCGAGCGCGACGTTCACCAGCGCGCCGTTGGTGCGGTAGTTGTCGTTGCCCCAGATCAGGCCCTTCTCATAGGCGAACATGGCGCGTCGCCGGGGGCCGCCCTGCTTCGGCTGGGCGATCCACTCGGCCGACTGGCGGATCTGGTCGACGGTGAGGCCGGTGATGCGCGCCGCCTCTTCGAGGCTCGTCTTGTTGGCCGCCACCGCCTTGTCGAAGTCCTTGGTCGAGGCGGCGATGAACGCCTTGTCGACCCAGCCCTTCTCCGCGATGTAGGTCAGCCAGGCATTGAACAGCGCGAGATCGGTGCCGGAGTTGATGGCGAGATGCATTACCCGGTCCTTGCCCGCTTCGATCTCGCAGGCGTTGACCGTCACGGTGCGGCGCGGATCGACGATGACGATGCGGCTCGGCTCGATCGGCTCGCCGCCGAGCTCGGCGCGCTTCTTCGCGGCGGAGGTGCCACGCAGATTCGGGATCCAGTGATTGAGGAAATAGTTGGTCTGGGTCTCGAGCGCGTTGGTGCCGACGGCGACGATGGTGTCGGCGAGCTCGGCGTCCTCGTAGCAGTTGTTCAGCTCGCCCACGCCCATGTCGCGGGTCGCGTGGACCTCGGAGTTGTAGGCCGGGCGATTGTGGATGCGGATGTTCTTCACCTTCATGGCGCCGAAATAGAGCTTGCCGGTGCCCCAGGTGTTCTCGTAGCCGCCGCCCGCGCCGCCATGGTCGAAGGCCGAGACGAACAGGCCGTCCTCGCCCATCTCGTTGATGACGCCGACCGTGACCCGCGCGACCAGGTCGAGCGCGTCGTCCCAGCCGGTCGGCTGCATCTGGCCGTAGCGCCAGACCATCGGGTCGGTCAGCCGCTGCTGTTGCGTATTGCGCGCCGGCGAATAGCTCATCTCGGCGATGCGCGCGCCGCGGATCGAGCCGAGCCCGGAATTCACCACGCAGTCCTTGTCCGGCTTGATGACGATGTGGACGTCTTCGCCGTTCTGCCGGACGATGTTGTACATCGACGGCGCGTACCACGCGGCGGTCTCGGCGGGCTGCTGCTTGCCGAGGTCGACGCCGAACTTGTTGTCGGCCGCCGCGGTGCCGCCCTGCTTGTTCGTCGGCCACGTATAGGCCTTGTAGCCGCAGCCGACGATGCAGTAATGGCAGGTGACGTTGAATTCCTTGGCGTCCTTGGGGACGATCGGCAACCGGTCGATCTGGCGCTTGTAGGCCATCGCTCCCTCCCTCACAGCACGTTGGACAGACGGCCGTACAGCAGCTCGTCGACGCCTTCGGCGTAGATGTCGCCCTTGGCGTCGACGCGCAGCATGTATTGCGGCAGGTTCTGGGTCGCCTGGCCCCAGACCTGCTGGCCGCCGGCCTCGCAATCGAAGCGCGAGTAATGGCCCGGGCAGTTGAACGTCCGATCGGCCGCGTTGTAGGCGAGCGGGAATCCCTTGTGGGGGCAGACGGTGGTGAAGCCGACGATGTCGCCGGCGGGACCGACGCCACCCGGCACACGCTTGCCGAGCTTCAGGAGCACGCCCGGCGCGTCGTTGTCGGGATAGGCGACCGCGAGCGGGTCATCGACCTTGAGTTCGCTGACATTGGCGAGCCGTTTCGAGGGAACCTCGACGCGCGCGGAGGGCGGCGCGGCCTTGGCCTGGGTGGCGGCGACGGTCGCGGCCGCGGCGCCCGCCGCAACGGCGCTGGCGCCGGTCAAGAACTTGCGGCGGCCGATATCGACCGCCTTCGGGCAGCTTTTCATGGGTGTCCCTCCTCTCGTCGTCCGGTCATTCCACCGGTGCCGCGACGGCTGTGCGCCCTTGGGCGCCAGCCGCTCGTTCGGCCCGATGGCCTCCTCAATTGCCGGCTGTCACACGGCCGTTACAAAGGCCTGCGACTATATTTCGAGATTTCTGGAATCAAAGTAATATATGTGTGATCGCTTGTCATCTGGAACGCGCCGGGTTGGAATGGGCCGGTCTGCCGCTCCCGCACGAAACGAGGTGATGGCCATGCCCAGAAGCGCGCTCGCCGTGGTCGGCCATGTCGGCCCCGAAGCGGAGGGCGACCGGATGTCGGCGCCGCACGCGCTGTCGGCCCTGGCCGCGCTCGGCCAGCCGACGCGGCTGGCGATCTTCGGCCTGCTGGTGCGCGGCGAACCGAAGGGGCTCGCCGCCGGCGCCATCGCCGAGGCGATCGGCTGCCCGCGCAACACCCTGTCCTCGCATCTGGGGGTTCTGGCGCGCGCCGGCCTGATCCGCGGCACGCGGGAGGGCCGCTCGATCGTCTATAACGCCGACGTGGGCGGCATGCGGCGCCTCGTCGGCTTCCTGGTCAGCGATTGCTGCAATGGCCATCCCGAGCTGTGCGGGCTGGTCGAGGACACATCGGCTCGGACGGCCTGCCGCACGGCTCCGGCCGGCGGGCGCAAGAGCCGGAAGTGACCCGCGCAAACGGCGGCGGCAGTCGAATTACTACCAAAAGTTAATGATCCCGACGCTCTCTCGCCGGCTATAAAGGTCGACGGCCTCAATCGCTCGAGCAAATCGTCGCGAGGGCCGCGCGATCCCGCAGGGAGGTCCCCATGAAGATCGGCACCGCTGTTCTTGCCCTGTCCGCCGTGCTCGCGCTCTCGCTGCCGCCGACCCTCTCCGCGCGCGAGATCAAGGTCGGCGTGATCCTGTCCTATTCGGGCGGCTCGGCCCAGCTCGGCCAGCAGATCGATCGCGGCATGACGCTCTACTACAACGAGCACAAGGCCGAGCTCGGCAAGGACAAGCTCGTGCTGATCAAGCGCGACGACAAGGGACCGAACGCCGACACGGCCAAGGTGCTGGCCCAGGAGCTGATCACCCGCGACAAGGTGCAGATGCTCTCGGGCTTCGTCTATTCGCCGAACATCATGGCGATCGCGCCCATGGTCAACGAGGCCAAGGTGCCGACCGTCATCATGAACGCCGGCACCGCCGAGATCACCACCATGTCGCCCTACTACGCGCGCGTGTCGTTCTCGATGTGGCACGCCGGCTACACGATGGGCAGATACGCCGCCCAGAAGCTGCACTACAAGACCGCGGCCGTCGGCTACACCGATTATCCGCCGGGCAAGGACAGCCTCGCGGCATTCAAGGCCGGCTTCGAGTCGGCGGGCGGCAAGGTGGTCGACGCCATTCCGATGGGCGGCCCGGCGCAGGTGCCGGACTTCACGCCGTTCTTCCAGCGCGTCAAGAACGACAAGCCCGACGCCTTCTTCGTCTTCGTGCCGGCCGGCGCCCACGCCGCCGCCGTCGCCAAGACCTACAACGACCTCGGCATGAAGGCGGCCGGCATCGCCCTCATCGGTCCCGGCGACATCACCCAGGACACCGAGCTGAGCCAGATGCCGAAGGAGGCCGCCGGCATCGTCACCTCCCAGCACTACGACGCCGATCTCGACAACCCGCAGAACAAGGCCTTCGTCGCCGCCTGGAAGAAGGCCTATGGCGCCGACAGCACGCCCGACTTCATGGGCGAGGCCGGCTATGACGGCATGGCTGCCATCTTCCACGCCATCAAGGCGACCAAGGGCGCGATGAAGCCGGACGCCGTCATGGCGTCCCTCAAGGGCTGGAAGTTCCAGGCGCCGCGCGGGCCGATCGAGATCGACCCCGCCACCCGCGACATCGTGATGAACGAGTACATCAGCGAGGTCGTGGTCAAGGACGGCCGGCTCGGCATCAAGACGCTCGACACCGTCCCCGGCGTCAAGGACCCGTGCAAGGACCTCAAGCTCGGCCCCTGCGCCAAGCACTGACGCGGCCCCTCTCCGGCCGACCGACCGCCGTGCCGCGCCAATCGAAAGACTGGCGCGACGCGGCGGTGTTTTCTAATGTCTTGCGGTGCGTCGGTTGCCAAAATCGATCATGTTCGATAATCTTTGAATAATAACAAACCGCAACAACACAGGGAGGGTGCCACCATGCCCCGCAGTAAGTTATTGATCGCGCTGGCCGCTTCGGTCGCGCTTGCGCCGGCCGCGGTCGCGGCCAAGGACGTCAAGGTCGGCGTCATCACGTCCTATTCGGGCGGCTCGGCTCAGCTCGGCGAGCAGATGGACCGCGGCATGATGCTCTACTACAACGAGCACAAGAGCGAGCTCGGCGGCAACACGATCACGCTGATCAAGCGCGACGACAAAGGCCCGAATGCCGACAACGCCAAGGTGCTGGCGCAAGAGCTGATCACCCGCGAGCACATCCAGATCCTGACCGGCTTCATCTATTCGCCGAACATCATGGCCGTGGCGCCGCTGGTCAACGAGGCCAAGGTGCCGACCATCATCATGAACGCCGGCACGGCGCACATCACCAACATGTCGCCCTATTACGCGCGCGTCTCGTTTTCGATGTGGCACGCCGGCTATACCATGGGCAAATACGCCGCCGAGAAGCTCGGCTATAAGACCGCGGCGGTCGGCTACACCGACTACCCGCCGGGCAAGGACAGCCTCGCGGCGTTCCAGGCGGGCTTCGAGTCGGCGGGCGGCAAGGTGGTCGATTCCATTCCGATCGGCGGTCCGGCGCAGGTGCCGGACTTCACGCCGTTCTTTCAGCGCGTCAAGGACAAGAAGCCCCAGGCGTTCTTCGTCTTCGTCCCCGCCGGCGCCCACGCCGCCGCGGTGGTCAAGACCTATAACGATCTCGGCATGAAGGCCGCCGGCATTGCCCTCATCGGCCCGGGCGACATCACTCAGGACACGCAGCTAAGCCTGATGCCGAAGGAGGCCGTGGGCGTGATCACCACGCACCACTACGCCGCCGATCTCAACAATCCCGAGAACAAGAAGTTCGTGGCGGCCTGGAAGAAGGCCTATGGCGCGGACAGCACGCCCGATTTCGTCGGCATCGGCGGCTATAACGGCATGGCCGCGATCTTCCACATCGTCAAGGCGACCAATGGCGACGTCACGCCGGACAAGGCCATGGCCGCACTCAAGGGCTGGAAGTTCACGAGCCCGCAGGGCCCGATCATGATCGATCCCGCGACGCGCGACATCGTGATGAACGAGTACATCAACAAGCTCGTGCTCATCAACGGCCGGCTCGGCACCGAGACGATCGCCACGGTTCCGCAGGTCAAGGACCCGTGCAAGGAGCTGAAGGTCGGACCCTGCGGCAAGTAGCCGGCGGCACGACCGACCGCGGCGTTTCGGTCCATTCTGTGAGGTCAGCCGACCGCGATTCGCCGCGGTCGGCGCCTCGTTGACCGTTTCCGCCGTCCGGCACAAATCATGGATCAAGCCTTCAACGCCTTCGTCAGCATCGTGTTCGACGGCCTGGCCTACGCCATGCTGTTGTTCATCATCTCGGTCGGCCTCTCGGTCACGATGGGCCTGATGGGCTTCGTCAATCTGGCCCATGGCGCGTTCGCCATGCTGGGCGGGTACGTCACCGTCACGCTGGCCCGCGACGCGGGCGTGCCGTTCCTTTTGGCGCTCGCCATCGCCTTCTTCCTGGTCGGCGCCGTCAGCGTCGTCTTCGAGCGCGCGCTCTATGCGCCGCTCTACCGCACCGGCGAGCTCGACCAGGTGCTGATGACCATCGGCCTCGTGTTCATGTCGGTGGCGCTGGTCACGCTCGTGTGGGGGCCCGACCCGTTCAACCTGACGCCGCCAGACTATCTGCGCGGCCAGGTCGACGCCGGCTTCCGGCGCTTCCCGGCCTATCGCGTGTTCATCATCGGCGCCGGCGCCGCGATGATCGTGGCGCTCTATCTCGGCTTCGAGCGCACGCGCATCGGCGCGCAGATCCGCGCCGCCGTCGACAACCGGCGCATGGCGCAGTCGCTCGGCATCAACGTCGACCGCCTGTTCACCGTCACCTTCGCCGTCGGCAGCGGCCTCGCCGCGCTCGGCGGCGGGCTCGGCATCGAGATCTTCGGCGTCAAGCCGACCTACGCGCTCGACTACCTGGTGTTCTTCCTGATCGTGGTCGCCGTCGGCGGCCTGGGCAGCGTGCGCGGCGCCTTCGTCGCGGCGCTCATCCTCGGCGTCGTCGACAATGCCGGCAAGTATTTCTTCCCCGAGGGCGGCGCGTTCTTCGTCTACGTTGTGACCATCGTCGTGCTCTTGTGGCGGCCGCTCGGCCTGTTCGGCCGGGCATGACCGCCGCGACCGGCACCGCGGCCGCGACCGCCGCATATCTGCGCTCCCGGCACCGCTTCCGCGCCGCCGAAGCGGCGCCATGGCTGCTGCTCGCCCTCGTCTATTTCGTGCTGCAGGGCTATCTGGCGCTCGGCTCGCAGATCGTCGTGATGATCCTGTTTGCCCTCTCGCTCGACCTGATTCTCGGCTATGCCGGCATCGTCAGCTTGGGCCACGCGGCGTTCTTCGGCGTCGGCGCCTATGCCGCGGCGCTGCTCGCCAAGCACGGCTGGGCCGAGCCGATCAGCGGCTTGGTCGTCGCGGCCGCGGCGGCGGCGGCGATCGGCGCGGCCTCGGGCTGGGTGCTGCTGCGCACCCGCGGCCTGACCCTGCTCATGCTGACCATGGCGGTCGCCATCCTGCTGCAGGAGCTGTCGAACGCCCGATCCGACATCACCGGCGGCTTCGACGGCATCGCCTTCCAGATGTCGCCGCTGCTCGGCGAGCACAATTTCGGCATCTATTTCAAGACGCAGTATGTCTACGCGGCGGTCGTGCTGCTGCTCGCCTTCCTGCTGGTCCGGCGCATCGTCCACGCGCCGTTCGGCCGGCAGCTCGAAGGCATCCGCGAGAACGTCAAGCGCATGCACGCCATCGGCTCGCCGGTGCATCGCCGGCTGGTGACGGTCTACACCATCTCGGCGGCGCTCGCCGGCGTCGCGGGCGGCCTCTTCGCCCAGACCCAGCAATTCGTCACGCTCGCCGTGCTCAGCTTCGACCTCTCGGGCAAGATCCTGATCATGCTGATCCTGGGCGGCACCGGCAGGCTCTACGGCGCGTTCGTCGGCGTCACCGTCTACATGATCCTCGAGGACCAGCTCGCCAAGCAGTATCCGCAATATTGGCAGCTCGGCATCGGCGCCGTCCTGGTGCTGGTCGTGCTGTTCGCGCGCCGCGGCCTGTTCGGGCTCGCGGAAGACGCGGTGAAGCGGCTGCGAGGCCGGCGATGAGCGCGCCCGTTCTCGAGACCCGCCAGCTGTGCAAGAGCTTCGGCGCGCTCCAGGTGGCGCGCGAGATCAATTTCGCGCTGCACAAGGGCGCGCGCCACGCCTTGATCGGCCCGAACGGCGCCGGCAAGACGACGTTCATCAACCTGATCGCCGGCGCGCTCAAGCCGACCAGCGGCCAGATCCTGCTCGACGGCGTCGACCTCGCCCATCTCTCCCAGGCGCAGCGCGTCAAGCGCGGCATCGCCCGGACGTTCCAGATCAACACCCTCTTTCCCGGCCTGCCGGTGATCGAGAACATCCTGATGGCGGTCGCCGAGCACATCGGCGTCGCCGCCGACAAGTTCCGCCCGGCCGGCGCCAACCCCGAGGTGATCGCGCGCGGCCAGCAGCTTCTCGAGACGCTGCGCCTCGAGGACGACGCGCTGAGGCTCGTGCGCGAGCTGCCCTATGGCCGCCAGCGGCTGGTCGAGATCGCCATCGCCCTCGCCCTCGAGCCCAAGGTGCTGCTGCTCGACGAGCCGGCGGCCGGCGTGCCCTCGACCGAAAGCCACATCATTCTCGACATGATCGACAATCTGCCGGCCGACATCGCGGTCATGATCATCGAGCACGACATGGACGTGGTGTTCCGCTTCGCGCGCGAGATCACCGTCCTGGTCAACGGCGCCGTGCTCGCCGCCGGCACGCCCGACGAGATCGCCCACAACGACGAGGTCCGCGCGGTCTATTTGGGCGGGGCGCACCATGGCTGAGGCGCTCGCCCTCGACGGCGTCACCGCCGGCTATGGCGCGACCGTGGTTTTGGAGCGCGTGTCCGTCGCCATCGCGCCGGGCGAGAGCGTCAGCGTCATCGGCCGCAACGGCGTCGGCAAGACGACGCTGCTCGCGACCGTCATGGGCCACACGACGCTCCACGGCGGCGCGATCCGGCTCAAGGGCGACGACATCACGCGCCTCTCGATCCACAGCCGCGCCATGGCCGGCCTCGGCTATGTGCCGCAGGAGCGCGAGATCTTCCCCTCGCTCACCGTGCGCGAGAACCTGACGGTGGCGGCACGGCCCGGCCACTGGACGCTCGAGCGCGTCTACGAGCTGTTCCCGCGCCTGGCCGAACGCGCCGGCAATTCCGGCCGCCAGCTCTCGGGCGGCGAGCAGCAGATGCTCTCCATCGGCCGCGCGCTCACGGTCAATCCCGAGGTCCTCTTGATGGACGAGCCGTCGGAGGGCCTTGCGCCGATCATCGTCGAGGAGCTGGTGCGCGCCATGAAATCCCTGCGCGCGGCCCAGGGCATGGCGATCGTCCTGGTCGAGCAGAACACCCGCGTTGCCCTCGATTTCTCCGAGCGCACCCTGGTCATGGACCGCGGCCGCATCGTCTTCGACGGCCCGAGCAAGACGCTCCAGGACGACCCCAAGCGCCTCGATCAGCTGATCGGCGTGGCGGGCTGAAGGCGCGGGCGCACCGTCACGCCGCGCCGCGGCGCCTCTGCTGCTCCTCGTAGATGGCGAATTCCTCGGCGAGCGCCTTGGCGACTGCGGGCCGCTTGGTGACGCGCTTATAGTAATCGAGCAGCGCGGGCCATTTGCCGAGATCAACGCCGATGAAGCGGGCCCAGTTGAGCACGGTCACGAGATAGCAGTCCGCGACGGTAAAGCGGTCGAGCAGGAACTCGCGGCCGTCGAGATGCTTGGCGAGATGGCCGAAGCGCAGATCCATCTTGCCGCTGGCGAAGCTCTTGGCGCCGTCGACGCTGGTCGGATCGAGGAGAGGCTGGAACACCAGCTTGTGCAGCTCCGAGGTGACGAAGTTGAGCCATTGCTGCAGCCGATAGCGCGCCATGCCAGACGCGGGCGCCAGGCCCGACTTCGGGAACCGATCGGCGACATATTGCAGCACAACCGGGTTCTCGGTCAGCAGCTCGCCGTCGTCCGTGCGCAGCACCGGCACCTGTCCCATCGGGTTGACGGCGTAGAAATCGCTGCCGTCCTCGACGTGCTTGGCGCGCGCGTCCACCCGATGGAACGTCGCGTCGGCGCCGGCCTCGTAGAGCGCGATGCGCGTGGCGAGCGAGCAGGCGAGCGGCGCGAAATAGAGCTCCATGGCGATCCTCCCGGCGGTTGCTTTTTGTACCGTATCGCATAAAATAGAAATGGGTCAAGGAGTTTTTTGCGAAATGGTACAAAAATCGGCAGCCGGATCCGCCAAGCGTGGCCGGCCACGCGCCTACGATCCAGGGGCGGCGTTGGAGAAGGCCACGCTCACCTTCTGGGACGCCGGCTTTGCCGCGACGTCGCTCGACGATCTGGCCGCCGCCACCGCCATGAATCGGCCGAGCCTTTATGCCGCCTTCGGCGACAAGGAGGCGCTCTACCGTACGGTGCTCGAGGGCTATCGCGCCGGCGCGCGCGCCGCGATGAAGGAGGCGCTCGATGCCGCGCTGCCGCTCCGCGAGGGCCTGCGCCGCGTCTATGCCAGCGCGCTCGCCATGTACTTGCCGGCGGGCCGGCCGCCCCGCGGCTGCTTCATGATCGGCACCGCCGTCACCGAGGCCGTGCAGGACGACGCCGTGCGCGACAGCCTGAACGAGGGGCTGCGCGAGATCGACCGCGCCTTCGAGGCGCGCTTCCGCCAGGCGCGCGACCGGGGCGAGCTGCCGGCCGACGCCGATCCCGCCGCCCTCGCCCGCCTCGCTTCGGGCGTCCTCTATTTCCTCGCCGTCCGCTCGCGCGCCGGCGAGCCGCGCGCCGTGCTGGAGGCGACCGCCGAGGCAGGTGTGGCGCTGCTCACGGGCGCCGCCTCCCGCGCCGGCGGCAAGGCCGCCTCGCGCAGGGCGCGAAACCGAAGCGGCTCGACTCGCTGATCGGGGATACGGGATAATCGGGAAAACCCTTAGGGAGACGCCCGATGACCACGGCCACCAAGACCAAAGCCAAAGCCGCGCCCGCGCCCAAGGCCAAGGCCAAGGGCCATGTGCCGATGCAGCCGATGACGCGCGGCGTGCACCACCTGGCGCTCAACACCGACGACATGAAGAAGACCATCGACTTCTACGTCGACGTGCTCGGTATGCCGCTGGTCCATGCGCTCAAGGTGCCGGCGGGGCTCGGCACGGGCCCGCTCAACCGCGGCAACCCGCCCTACGAGAATTTGCGTCACTATTTCTTCGACATGGGCAATGACAGCCTGCTTGCTTTCTTCGAGATTCCGAAGGGCAAGGAGCCCGAAGGCAACCGCAATGCCATCGCCGCCATGCAGCACGTCTCCTTCGCCATCACCGAGGCGCGCTTCGAGGCGATCCGCGAGAAGCTCGAGGGCCTGGGCATCGAGTATCTCGGGCCCATGGAGGTGCTGCCGGGCGTCTTCTCGATGTACTTCTTCGATCCCAACAACATCCGCCTCGAGCTGTCGTGCCAGCCGGCCGACGGCGCCGCGCCCAAGGTCGTGCGCGGCTGCACCCAGAACGCCGAGGCGATGCGCAAAGAGCTCCTGACGCTCACCGACGATCGCGTCTGGATCGAGCAGCGCGTCGCGGAGTTGGGGGAGTAGGCGGCGACCGCCTTCTCGACTCGTCATCTCCGGGCCTAGCCCAGTGATCTAGTGCCGGCGCGTCGTTCCGCCATGACCACCGCGAGTCGCCCGCACGAGACACTCGGCCGGGGGGGCGCGCGCGCCCCCCCCGGTGGGGGGCACCCCCCAACGCGCCCCCGAGCGGCGCGCCGGGGGCCCCGGGGGCCCGGCGCCGGGCGGCG
>Ga0335070_10005652_pt1 | contig 14720 bp, 13 predicted proteins | sample Lox_Sample_13_FD_206722 | JGI IMG/M metagenome (GOLD analysis project Ga0335070, IMG submission 206722) | Soil microbial communities from Loxahatchee National Wildlife Refuge, Florida, United States - Lox_Sample_1.3 | ecosystem: Environmental > Terrestrial > Soil > Wetlands | place: USA... | reverse complement strand
CGCTGCTGCGTTCCGCCAGATAGGCCAGGGTCAGGGTGAAGGCCGAGGCCATGCAGAGACCCTGCAGGATACGCAGGCCCGTGAAGATGCCCAGACCGGGTGCCATCGCCAGCAGCGCGGTCGGCACTGCCAGCAGCGCGAGGCTGAGGACGATGCCGCGCCGGCGATCGATCTTTCGGCTCACGAGCGCGATACCGAGGCCGGCGAGCGCCATGCCGATCGTGCTGGCGTTGACGGCTAGCCCCATGGCCGCCGGGCTCACGCCGTAAGCCCGCGCCAAGGTCGGGAGGATCGCCTGGGTCGCGAACAGATCGACCACCGTCAGAAAGGCGACGATGCCGATGACGAGGGTGCGAAAGGCCGCCGGAGCGGCGATGGCCGCCACCATGGCCATGGGCATCGGACTGGTCTTGGCGATCATGGTCACGGCGTTCTCCCCGGGGTGGTGCGGATATCGGGTGTGACGGACGCCGCTCAGAGATGCGCCGCGTCACACGCCGACCTGGAAGTCCCGCATCGCGGGACATCTCACATCATGTTCTGGTCCATCGGATCGTGGAGCAGGTCCGACGAGAGCAGAACGACCGGCTTCTTGCCGGTGTTCTTCCACCAATGCGAGGTCTCGTGGGTCTCGACCGCGACATCGCCGGCCTTGTGAAGAATCGGCACCGCGCAGGTGCTGGCATATTCGGTGACTTCGCCATCGACCACATAGATGATCGCCGGGCGATCGCCATGGCTGTGCCAGGGCACGATGCCGCCCACTTGGATCACGAGCTTGCGCAGCCGGAACATGCGGTCATTGATGCCGGTCGGCTCCTTCGACAGATCGATCAAGCCGATGACCGTGTCGGTCACGTCCTTGGGCATGGTGGCGCCGGGCTTCTGGCCCTCGCCGGCGGGCACCACCTTGTCGGCCGGGCAACTGCCCGCAAAGGCCGACATCGAGCCCGCCGACATCGCGCTAGCGACGATGCTCGCCAACGCCAAGCCGCGCCACAAGGCGCCGCCGGCTTTGCTGTTCAACTTCATGGAACTGTCTCCTCTTCTCTTGCCTGAATGGGCGGCGACGTCGCCGCAACATCGGGGCTGAGGATCGCGGAGCCACCCCGATCAGGGAAATGCCGGTCCGCTCTGGTTTCCATAGCGCGGGGTAATGGCGGCCGCGCTGTTAAGGATTTCGATTCCGCCGACTCGGTCTGGCGGGGAATCGACGCCGATATCCCGTCTATGGCAGGCTCAAATCCCATGACGAATCGATTCGCCTTCGGCCAGCGGCTCGGTCTCTCCCGCGCGCAAACCGACCGACTGATGCGCTTGCGCACGCCGGAACGCATTCAGGACTTCGTGACCTCGCTCACCATCAACCACGAGCTGAATGGCGATAGCTGCTTGTCGGTGGTCGGCGTGTTGAAGCATCGCCACGCGCATTGCATCGAAGGCGCCTTCGTCGCGGCCTGCGCCCTTTGGCTCCAAGGGGAGCCGCCCCTGCTGATGGACTTCCAGGCGGAAGGCGACGATGACCATGTCGTCACGCTGTTCAAGCGCGACGGCTGCTGGGGCGCCATCTCGAAGAGCAACCATGTCTGGCTGCGCTGGCGCGATCCCGTCTATCGCAGCCTGCGCGAGCTCGCGATCTCCTACATTCATGAATATGTGAACGAATCCAAGAAGACTCTGCGGGCCTATTCGCGGCCCTTCGACCTCAGCCGGATCGCGCCGGAACGCTGGGTGACGAACCCCGATCACTGCTGGGACGTCGCCGAGGAGCTCGATGGCATCCGCCATTACCGGCTGCTCTCGAGGGCCCAAGCCCGGCGGCTAAAGGACCGCGACGAGTTCGAGCAGCATCTCGGCCGTCAGGTCGAGTTCGCTTCGCCCAAGAAGCGCGGAAGCCGCGCCGCCGCACGATCCTGACCGCAGGCGCCACCGCCGTGGGTCATCTATGCGCCGCCGCCGGAGTACTACTACGCGCCGCCGCCGCGGATGATCTATGCCCCACCGCCGCCGGTTTATGTCTATCCCCAGCCCGGCCTTCAGCTGGTGATCCCGATCCAGATCGACTGAAGCCCTGCTCTACCGGCGCCGGGTAAAGGCGTCAGGAGGCTCGGTCCAGGGCGAGCCGGGTCGCCGCCCTGGGCCGGGTCTTCTTCATGAGCGCGCGGCGCAGCATGACGGCCAGAGTCACGCCAAGCGCCACGAACAGCACCCACCAAGCGGGCCTGATGCCGACCGCGAAGCCGAGATTGGCCTCGAGCACCTTCAACGCCGGGACGCGCGTGGCAACGGCATACCAACCGGATTCGGCAAAGGCCGTCGCCACTGCCGCAAGCGCGCCCAGCGCCAGCAGCGAGGGAACGCTGCCGATCTCGCCCCAGCGGGCCCAAAGCCGGTATCCCATCAGCCACAGGAAAAAACCGGCCATCAGCGCGGCATCGAAGATGTTGAGCTTCGACTGCATGAAGAAGTGGATCATCCCCAGCACGGCGGCCGGGTAGACGATCCGGTGCAGCGCCTGCCAGCGCTTGCCGCCGAGCCGGCGGACCCAGCCGTCGGTCGAGGTAACCGCCAATGCCAGCAACCCGAGCAAGGCCACGAAGCCGATCGTGAGATAGATGCGCAGCCAGATCTCCGAGGCGACGCGCATGAGGTCGAAATTCTGATCGACGACATAGAGTGCCAGATGCAGCAGGCCATAGGCGAAGGCCGCCACGCCCAACATGCGGCGAACCAGAATCAACTCGGCCCAGCGGAACAGCTTGCGCGCCGGCGTGATGGCGAGCGTAATCAGCAGGAACCGGACCATCCAGAGCCCGGCGAAATGGATCGCCGTGTTGAGCGGGCGCGCGCCGAGATCCTGCATCAGGGCGAGGCCCGCCAGCCAGAGGGCCGGCAGGAACAGCCCGATAAACACGGACAGTTTAAGGAGCGACAACCGCCCCGCTCGATCGTACCAAGGCGCCATGAGCCCGGGCTTTCTGTCGTTGCGGTGGCCTGCATCTTCGCACAGGCGCGCTCTAACTGGCCTGCGTCTTGCCGCAAATCACCACAACTCTGCGTGATAAACACGTTAGCAGAACCCGGTCTACGCGATCATTGGGTCGCGTAGACCTGGTTCCACCTAGACTTAGAGCCGTTTGGCTCAGCCGACTTATCCGCAGCCGTGAGCCGGGTCGGCTATTGGCAGGCTGCCACTTCCTTAAGGCCTTCGATTGCAGCCTTGCGCTTGGCCTCGTCTTTCAACTGAAAGGCCATCGCATTCTTCAGTTCCTGGCCATTGTAGGCATTCAGAAAGCTCTTCGGGTCGGCGAGATAATTGAAGATGTTGTCCTCGGTCCAGATAAGACCCTTTTCTCTTGCGGCCTTCATGGCCTCCGAATAGCCCTTAAAGTCCGCGAGCTCGCCGGCCTTGCGGTCGATCACGCCGACCAGGCTGGGGCCGGTTGCACGCGACGGCTTGCCCACCTCAAGCGCGTGGCAGGTCTTGCACTGCGTCAACGTGGTTGGAACCTTCCCGCACTCGGCAAAGGTCACACCGCTCCATAGGCTGGTCGCGAGGAGCACTGCCGTCCCAAGAATGATTAGCTTCGTCATCCCTTTCCCCACTTTGGTTCTTATTTCGTGATCATGTCACGTCCGCCAACGCCAGGAGATCGATACATAGCACAATTGCGGCTGCGACCAATTGGCCTGTCGCACTTGATATCTGTCAAATGGCAATGCCGACAACCGTGGAATTGCTGCGGTTCTGTCAGCGCAGAACGCTGGTCTGAAATGGCTTGCGGCACCTGGGGTTGACGCAGATCAAGGTCGAGGACACCCGCCCCCAACACCCTTGAACGGGCGTTGTGCCGATCTGATTCGATGGTCCCGTGGTCGCGGGAACGGGCGGGAAAAGTTGCATAGCCGAGAAACATGGCCTTCGCGCGCGGTTCGCGCCGTACAGGCCGCCGCCTTTCTGGTGGCTCTCTTCATCGGGCCGGCCCTCTATTCCGCCGCCCCTGCAATGGCTGCGGGCTTCGGCGCCTATACCGCCGACGTCAAGCCGGCCGACGTGTTTCCAGGCGCCGACCGCTTCGGACCCATGGAAGGGACGCCGCCGTCGCGGCCTGCCTATAAAGGCGATCAACTCGCCGGCTATGTCTTTCGAACCGAGGATATCGGCTACTCGGGTAAACCCATCAAGATTCTGGTCGGGATGAATCTCGATGGTCTCATTGTCGGCGCCAAGGTCGTCGAGCATCACGAGCCGATCTTGCTGGTCGGCATACCGCCACAAAAGCTGTTCGACTTCGTCGATCGCTATGTCGGCAAGAACCTCATCCAGATCGGCAAGGCGGGCACCAAGACGAACGTCGACGCCATCAGCGGCGCGACTGTGACGGCGATCGTCATCAATGACGGCCTGATGCGTACGGCGATGGCCGTGGCCAAGTCGCGCGGCATCGCGGGGTTCACCGCCCCCGTCGCCGGTGGCGCGAACGGCTCCGCCGCGCAGACGCGCACCCTGATTGCCGACGTCCCCTTTCAGTCTGCCGACTGGACCGCCTTGCTGGGCGACGGCTCCCTGCGTCGCTTGCACCTGCTGAATGCCGACGTCGACGAAGCCTTCAAGAAGATTGGCGTCGGCCGCGCCGGGCCGTATGGCCGCGAGGGACCGCCCGAAGCGCAATTCATCGACCTCTATATGGGCCTCGTCACCGTCGAGACCATCGGCCGCTCGCTTCTCGATCCGCAGACCTACGCGGCCCTGCGGTCGTGGCTGAAGCCGGGCCAGGCCGCCATCGTGATTGCCGCCAACGGCGAATACAGTTTCCGCGGTTCCGGCTTCGTCCGCGGCGGCATCTTCGACCGAATCCAGCTGGCGCAGGGTGACATCACTGTTCTCTTCAAGGACCAGGACTATAAGAGACTGGGTGCGTTTGCCGGCCGCGCCCCGGAATTCGACGAGATCGGCATCTTCCGTATTTCGAATGTGGCGTTTGATCCGACTCAACCCTTTCGCCTCGATCTCCTGGCGCAACGCCCGACCGGCCCGGTCGACAAGGCCTTCACCAATTTCTCCCTCGACTACCGTCTGCCGGACAGATACCTGAAAGTCGAAGCGGTCGCGCCGATCCCGGCGTCTGCTACCGCCATCTCGACAGGCGATGAGGCGAACGTCGCCGGCCAGCCCGCCGAAGAGCCGCTCTGGCTCAAGATCTGGCGCTCGCGCGCGATCGACATCGCCATTCTGGTCTTGTCGCTGGCGATCCTGACGCTGATCTTCTTCTTCCAGGACATACTGGTGCGCAAGCCCCGGCTGTTTACCCGGCTGCGAATCGGTTTCCTGATCTTCAGCGTCGTCTGGCTTGGCTTCTACGCCGGCGCCCAGCTCTCCGTCGTCAATGTCCTCACCTTCACCAACTCGCTCACGCAGGGATTCCGTTGGGAATTCTTCCTGCTCGAGCCTCTCATCTTCATCCTCTGGGCCGCCACGGCCGCAGCCTTGCTGTTCTGGGGCCGCGGCGCATTCTGTGGCTGGCTCTGCCCGTTCGGCGCCTTGCAGGAACTGACGAACCAGATCGCGCGTCGACTCGGCGTGCGTCAGCTCACCATTCCCTTCACGTGGCACGAGCGCCTCTGGCCGATCAAATACATCATCTTTCTCGGCCTGTTCGGCCTATCCCTGAGCAACCTCGCGTTGGCCGAACGGCTGGCCGAGGTCGAGCCCTTCAAGACCACGATCCTGCTGCACTTCATGCGCGACTGGCCTTACGTGCTCTATGCCGTGGCGCTGCTGGGTGTCGGCCTCTTCATCGAGCGCTTCTTCTGCCGCTATCTCTGCCCCCTGGGCGCAGCGCTCGCCATTCCCGGACGGATACGCATGTTCGACTGGCTCAAGCGGCGAAAGCAGTGCGGCTTCGAGTGCCAGGTCTGCGCCAAGAACTGCATGGTCCAGGCGATCCATCCCCTGGGGCAGATAAATCCGAACGAATGCCTCTATTGCATGAAGTGCCAGGTCATCTACTGGGACGACCAAACCTGTCCGCCCTTGATCATGAAGCGGACGGGCCGGGGAAAGAAACGGCCGGTCGCGTCACCGGCCGGCTCGGGCGAGACACAGCCGGCGGCATGACGCCCGCCGGCAATTGAAGCACACGCAAGGACATTCAAGGAGAACGGCAATGTCAGAGAACGAGAGAAGAGGATTTTCTCGCCGCGAGCTGCTCGGGTCTAGTGTCAAGGCGGCGACCCTCGCAGGCGTGGCGGCCGGCTCGGCCGGCGTGCTGGCCGGCGGAACCGGCGGCATGATGATTGCCAGTGGCACCGCCGAAGCGGCCGAAATGGAAAAGGCCTTGGTCCCGCCCGGCAAGCTCGACGACTATTACGGCTTCTGGTCTGGCGGCCACTCCGGCGAGGTGCGGATACTGGGCATCCCGTCGATGCGCGAGCTGATGCGCATTCCCGTGTTCAATCGCTGCAGTGCCACCGGCTGGGGCATCACCAACGAGAGCCTCAAGATCCTCACAGAGGGTCTGACGCCCCAGACCAAGGAATTTCTCGCTGCGATCGGGCGCCAAACGTTCGAAAACGGCGACCTGCACCATCCGCGGCCCTCTTATACGGACGGCACATATGATGGCCGGTACCTGTTCATGAACGACAAGGCCAATACGCGCGTGGCCCGCATCCGGCTCGACGTCATGAAATGCGACAAGATCATCGAAATTCCCAATGCCCATTCAATCCACGGTCTCCGGAACCAGCGCGTCCCGAAGACCGGGTATGTCTTCTGCAATGGTGAGAATCGCGTCCCCATTCCGAATGACGGGCAGCTTCTCGACGACTACAAAAAATGGAACTCGGTCTTCACGGCTGTCGATGGCGATACCATGACGGTGGCGTGGCAGGTCATCGTCAGTGGCAATCTCGACAACAACGATCCCGATTACACCGGAAAATACGTCTCCGCCACCTGCTACAACTCCGAAGAGGGCATTACCGTCGAGGAAATGACATCGAGCGATAAGGACCACGTCGTCCTCTTCAACATTCGCGCGATCGAGCAGGCCATCAAGGACGGCAAGTATCAGGAGATCAACGGCGTCAAGGTCGTGGACGGCCGCAAGTCGGCGAACTCGCCCTTCACGCGCTACGTTCCGATCGCCAACAGTCCGCATGGGGTCGACACTTCGCCGGACGGCAAGTATCTGACCATCGGCGGCAAGCTGTCGCCGACGGTGACCATCATCGAATGGGCCAAGCTCGACGACCTCTTCGCCGGCAAGATCAAGGAGGAGGACACGATCGTCGGCAATCTGGAGGTGGGCTTGGGACCGCTGCACACCACCTTCGATGGCCGCGGCAACGGCTACACCTCGCTGTTCCTCGACTCTCAGATCGTGAAGTGGAATATCGATGAAGCCCTGCGCGCTTACAAGGGTGAGAAGGTCAACCCGATCAAGCAGAAACTGGATGTCCACTATCAGGTCGGTCACGTCAATGGCTCGATGGCCGAGACCAAGGAGGCCGACGGCAAATGGGCCTTCGCCCTCTGCAAGTTCTCGAAAGACCGTTACCTGAATGTCGGCCCGCTCAAGCCCGAGAACGATCAGATGATCGACATCTCCGGCGACGAGATGGTGCTGGTGCATGACGGCCCGAACTTCGCCGAGCCCCACGATGCCACCATCGTCACCGCCTCCAAGCTAAAGCCTGTTGAGATCTGGTCGCGGGATGATCCGTTCTTCGAGGATGCCCGGCAGTGGGCCCAGAAGGACGGTGTGAAGCTGGAGGAGGACAACAAGGTCGTCCGCGACGGCAACAAGGTGCGCGTCTATATGACCTCCTCCGCGCCGCAGTTCGGCCTGCAGCAATTCAAGGTGAAGAGCGGCGACGAGGTGACGGTCTTCGTCACCAACGTTGACGACGTCGTCGACCTGACGCACGGCTTCACGTTGGTTGGCTACGGCATCGCTATGGAGGTGGCCCCGCAGGCCACGGCTTCCGTGACGTTCAAGGTCGGCAAGCCTGGCGTCCACTACTACTACTGCCAGTGGTTCTGCCACGCGCTCCATATGGAGATGTCGGGGCAGATGCTGGTCGAGGCCTGAGACCGATGCGGCGCGGCTCTCGCATTGCCGGGGCGTCCCTGGGGGCGATGGCCCTCGGGATCGCGCTCGCGTGGGCGGGAGCCGCCTCCGCCGCGGCCATCCCCGTCCGCCCGGGGTCGGACAGCCTGCGCCAGGCCGTGGTGAAGGCGGCACCGGGCGACGAGCTCTATCTGACGCCGGGCCAATATGCCGGCCCGATCCTGCTCGACAAGCCCCTTACGCTCGACGGAACCGCCGGCGCCGTGATCGACGGCGGCGGCAGCGGCAGCGTCATCACCATCACGGCTTCGATGGTGACGGTCCGGGGGCTGACCATCCGCCATTCGGGCCCAAAGGGTGAGAACTTCGATAGCGGTATCTATATCGAGAAGGGCGCCGACGCTCCGGTGATCGAGAACAACGTTCTCGAGGAGAACCTCTTCGGGATCGTCCTGCATGGCTGCCAAGACGCGGTCGTGCGCGGCAACCGCATCGCCAACCGCAATGATCTGTGGCTCAACGACCGCGGTAACGGAATCCATGTCTGGAACAATAAAGGTTCACTGATCGAAGGCAATCATGTGGTCGGCGGACGGGACGGGATCTATATCGAGGTCAGCCACGAGAATGTCATTCGCGGCAACTGGTTCGAGAATCTGCGCTTCGCCGTGCATTACATGTACTCGAACCGCAACGAAGTCACCGACAACGTCTCCGTCCACAATCATGTCGGCTTCGCGCTGATGTATTCGAACCATCTCGAGGTCCTGCGCAACACCTCCGTCGGCGACCAGCAGCACGGGCTGATGTTCCACACCTCGCGGCATTCCGAGGTTGCCGACAACTACATCTACGGCACCGGCGGCAAGTGCCTCTTCATCTATACCTCGACCAGCAACGACATCCATGGCAACCGCCTGGAGAAATGCGGGATCGGCGTGCATTTCACCGGCGGGTCGGAGGACAACCGCTTCTATGCCAACAGCTTCATCGACAACCAGATCCAGGTGAAGTACACCGGCACGCGCATCTATGAATGGTCGCAGGCCGGCCGCGGCAACTACTGGAGCAACAATCCAGCCTTCGATCTCGATGGCGACGGTCTGGCCGACACCGCCTATCGCCCCAATACGATCGCCGACTGGCTCGTCTGGAAATACCCGCTCGCCAAGCTCCTGATGTCGAGCCCCGCCATGACCACGTTGCGCTATGCCCAGGAGGACCTGCCGACGCTCTATCCCGGCGGCGCGGTGGACAGCTTTCCGCTCATGTCGCCCCCAGCCCCGCCGGTGCGCCTGCCGGCGGGCATCGATCTGACGCCGGCGAAGCTCGATCCGGCCGAAGACACCGCGACCAACTCCGCCGCCACGATGTGAGACCCGCATGGACGCCATCATCGCAGAGCAGCTCTCCAAGGCATTCGGTGGCAACCGCGCCCTCGACAGCGTGGATTTCACCCTGCCCGAGGCCCGCTGCCTGGCGCTCATCGGCCATAACGGCGCGGGCAAGACCACCCTGATGAAGCTGATCCTGGGGCTGATCACGCCGAGTGCCGGCAGCATCCGCGTGCTCGACGCCAATCCGGCCAAGGCCGGCACCGCCTTCCGGCGGCAGATCGGCTTCCTGCCGGAGAACGTCATCTTCCACGACCAGTTCACCGGTACGGATACGCTGCGGTTCTACGCGAACCTCAAAGGCGTCCCGCTCTCGGACTGCGCGCCTCTGCTGGAGCGGGTCGGCCTGACGCTCGCAGCGCAGCGGCGCGTCGGGACCTACTCGAAGGGCATGCGCCAGCGGCTCGGCCTCGCCCAGGCGCTGCTCGGGCATCCCCGGCTGCTGCTGCTGGACGAGCCGACCACGGGCCTCGATCCGGCGCTGCGGCAGGAGTTCTTCCAGATCGTGCGCGATCTTCGGGATGCCGGCAGCACGATCATCCTCTCCTCCCACATCCTGACCGAGCTCGAGGCGCGCACCGATCTAGCGGCGATCATCCGGCAGGGACGGCTGGTGGCATTCGGCGAGCTCGATCGGCTGCGCGCCGACGCGGGTCTCCCGCTTACCATCCGGGTACATGGCGATGTCGGCGCGATCGCCCAGCGGCTGCGCCGCGTCGCCGTGGTCGCCGTCGACCGGAACCGCGAATGGATCGAGCTCGCCTGCCCTCTGGCGGAGAAGATGACCCTGCTGCGCCGGCTGACCGAACTCGGGCCCGTTTGCACCGATATCGATCTGCGCCCACCCAGCCTTGACGACGTCTATTTGCACTACAGCGGCAAACCGATGCTGGCCGGCACCGCCTTGGCGACCGCGTCATGAACGGATTTCTCACCATCGCAGGCAAGGAAATCCGCGACGGTCTGCGCAACAAGTGGGTTGCGGGCGCAACTTTGCTGCTTGCGGCCCTCGCCTTCGCCCTCACCTTCCTTGGTTCGACTCCGACCGGCGCACTCGACGTGAAGCCCCTGGCCGTGGCGGTCGTCAGCCTATCAAGTTTGAGCATTTTCCTAATTCCTCTGATCGCCCTGCTCCTCGGCTACGACGCAATCGTCGGCGAGGTCGAACGGGGCTGCATGCTCCTGCTGCTGACCTACCCCGTTACCCGCAGCCAGATCCTCGGCGGCAAGTTCTGCGGCCATGTGGCGATCCTGAGCTTCGCAACTGGCGTTGGCTACGGCGCGGCCGGGTTGGCATCCATCCTCGGCGGCGGCGGCGACCCAGAGAGCCTGCGCGCCTTCGGAGCATTGATTCTCAGCTCAGCCATGCTCGGCGCTGCCTTTTTGGCTCTGGCCTATCTTGTCAGCGTCTCCGTCCGGGAACGCGGCACGGCGGCTGGAATCGCCGTCGGCCTCTGGCTCCTTTTCGTCATCGTGTATGACCTGGCTCTGATGGGCGCCCTGGTCGCGAGCAAGGGACGGCTCGGCGCCGATATCTTTCCCTATCTGCTGATGCTGAATCCGGCTGATCTCTATCGTCTGTTCAACCTGACCACGTTCGAGAATGTCCGCACCTTCTCCGGCATGGCCGGTCTGTCGGCCGCGGTGCATTTCTCGCCAGCCACGCTGCTTCTGGGCCTGGTCGCCTGGATAGCGATTCCGCTGGGCGTGGCCGCGCTTCGCTTCGCCAGGCGGGAAGCATGACGCGCCCGGCCCTTTTCCTGATTTGCGCAGTGCTTCTGCTGACGGCTTGCGGCAAGGGCGAGCAAGTTGCCTTGCCGGCACCTCACGAACCGACCTCTCGCGCTATCGGCTATTATTGCAACATGGTCGTGACCGAGCATGTCGGCCCCAAAGGCCAAATCTTTCTGAAAGGCAAAGCCGATCCAGTCTGGTTCTCTTCGGTCCGCGACACCTTCACCTATCTTGACGAGGAAATCGGCAACGAGGACGAACTGGCAGCCGTTTGGGTCAACGACATGGCGACGGGAAGCTGGGAACACCCGGCGCCAGGCAGCTGGGTCGAAGCCCGCAAGGCCTGGTACGTCGTCGGCAGCGGTATGGCGGCAGCGATGGGCGGTGCCGAAGCGGTGCCCTTCACCGACCGCGCCAAGGCCGAGGCCTTTGCCAGCGCGCATGGCGGCCATATCGACGACTTTCCGACCGCTCGCAACGAACTTGCCGCGACCTCGCCCAGCGGCAACGGCAACGAGGTATCCGATGCGCCTTGAGCATTTATCCGGGCGCCGCATCGCCCGGCGTCGTTTCATCGCCATCATGGCTGCGGCCGCGACGAGCCCGGCCCTGCCGGGTTTCGCCCGCGCCGACGAGCTCCCGACCATCCGTTGGGAAGGCATCGTGCTGGGCGCCGCATCGAGCCTGACGCTGCAACATCCGGACGAAACCGCGGCTCGAGCGGCGATCGAGGCCTGTCTGGCCGAAGCCGCTAGGCTCGAAGCGGTCTTCAGTCTCTTTCGGCCGGACAGCGCCTTGGCCCGGCTCAATGCGGAGGGACGACTCGAGGGCGCGCCGATGGATCTGCGCATCCTCATGGCCGAGGCGCTGCGCCTGGCAGAGGCCAGCGGCGGGGCTTTCGATCCCACCGTGCAACCCTTATGGGCGCTCTATGCGGCGCATTTCAGCCGCCCCGATGCGGCACCAGATGGACCGGCGGCGGCGGCGATCGCGCTGGTGCGCCGGTTGGTCGATTGGCGTCGCGTCCGGATCGAGGGCGGCAGCATCCGCTTCGCCGAGCGGGGCATGGCCGTGACGCTGAATGGTATCGCCCAAGGCTACATCACCGACCGGGTCGGCGATCTGCTGCGGGCGCGCGGTTTCACCCATGTCTTCGTCGATCTGGGTGAGGAGCTGGCTCTGGGGCCCAAGACCGATGGCCATCCCTGGCGCGTCGGCATCGCCGATCCGCAGGCCCCGTCGACCGCGCTGGTCGATGTGGAGCTGAGCGACGGCGCCATGGCGACCTCGGGCAGCTATGGATTCAGCTTCGATCCGGCGGGCCGGTTCGGCCATATCATCGATCCCGCGACCGGCGAGCCCGCCTCGCGCTGGGCCAGCGTCACGGTGTTGGCGGACAATGCCACGACGGCCGACGGCCTCTCGACGGCATTGTCGGTCCTGCCGGCTTCGGCCGTCCGTGTGCTCGCCGGGGACCGGGCCCGGCTCTTCGTCCTGCCGACCGGCGCGACAGAGGGCTATTGGCTCTGACGGAGTAGCCTGCCGCAAGCCTCACTCCGGCGGCGGATGATCGGGGTCGTTCTTGGGACCGACATCGCTGGTGGTCCAGCCGATCAGGAGCAGGACCAGCCAGTGGGTCTCGTGAGACTTGCCATATTCCGGCGCCGACGTGGCCACCATGCTGCCGTCGGACGCGTTGTAGGCGACCGCCGCGAACTTCGCCAGCCCCTGCCGCCGGTCTCGCTTGAAGAGCGCGATCTCCGGCGTGGTGACCTGCCCGGCGACAGGAATCGGCACGGTTATGTGCGGGATGCCGATCAGCAAGGCATTCTCATCCATGGAAAGCGCGCCGGCCCGGATCTCGACGATGTCGTCCGCCTTCGCCTTGTCGTCCACCAGCCGGTTGCCATGCTCCAGCAGCTGTGCGCGGATGACTGCGATCGCGTATTTGGCGTCAACGCCGTCGAAATTCGAGGCATCGACGAAGACTTTCGAATCCGCCGGCATCTGCAGGGCGAGCTTGCTCGCGGCGCGCTCGGCAGCGGTCGAAATCAGGAGCTGCTCGGTCGCCGTGCGATCCGGATTGGATTCGTGTTCGCTGGTGCAGCCGCAGAGCGCCAGCGCCACGGAAAGGCAGGCGAGAAGCGGTCGGGTCATCCGGTTGAAGATAGAAGAGCGGCGCCCGGATGACGCCCCCGCGCGAGGTGGCAAAGCTGTGACCGCCGACGTGGGATTCCGCGACGATTTCAGGGAACCAATTCGAACTGCGCCGCGCAGAAAGATGCGCTAGATCGCTTTCCGATCGTGTTGGATCGCGAAGCGATCTAGATTCTTTTGTCTTGTCGCATTTTCTACGGCGAACCGGTACCCACTTCGCCGGAAAATGCTCTAGGGCAGCAGGACGGTCGAGCCGACGGTGTTGCGTGCTTCGAATTGGCGGTGGGCTTCGGCCGCTTGGCGCAGCGGAAAGGTCTTATGCACCTGCACGATGATCCGGGACGACGTGATCTCAGTGAACAGCGCGTCGGCCGCCTGCTCGAGCTCCTCATGCGTCGCGATATAGTCGAACAGGACCGGCCGCGTGGCCGTGAGCGAGCCGTGGCTGGCGAGATCCGAAAGCTTGAAATCGGCGATCATGCCGGATGACTGGCCGAAGCTGACGAAATGTCCCAGCCGGCGCAGGCATTTCAGCGAGCCGCGATAGGTGTCCTTTCCGACGGAATCATAGACGACATGGACGCCCCGCCCCTCGGTGATCTCGGCAACGCGCTTGGCGAAGTCTTCGGTATTGTAGTTGATGACATGGGCATAGCCATGGCGGCGGGCCAAAGCCGCCTTCTCGGCGGATCCCACGGTGCCGATGGCGATGGCACCGAGAGTGGCGAGCCACTGGCCGGCGATGAGACCGACACCGCCCGCGGCAGCATGGAAAAGAACGTACTGACGGGGCTGGACCACGAAGGTGCGATGCAGGAGGTAATGCGCGGTGAGGCCCTTCAGCATGACCGCCGCTGCGACCTCGTCGCTGATTCCGGGCGGCAACTTGACCAACCGCTCGGCCTTCATCACCCGGCTTTCGCGATAGGCCCCGAGCGGTGTGGTGTAGGCGACGCGGTCGCCGGGGGAGAGGCCCGTCACATTCTTGCCGACCTCTTCGACGACGCCCGCCGCCTCGCCGCCCGGGATCAGAGGCTCGCCTTGGGGCCAGGGATAGAGGCCGCTTCGGAAATAAGTATCGAGAAAATTGACGCCGACCGCGGTCTGGCTGAGCAAGACCTCGTCGGGGCCCGGTCGCCCAGTTTCGATCTCTCGCGGCTCCAGCACGTCCGGTCCGCCGGACCTCACCGCTACGATCGCCATCGACATCAGGCAAGCCTTCCTCGCAATTTCAAATCTTCGCGTCCCCCTCCCCCTCCCCCTACCCCCTCCCGCAAAGGGAGGGGGCTAGGTCGATTTTAGTTCCGGCCCCCTCCCCTTGCGGGAGGGGGTTGGGGGGAGGGGTGATTTTGCACCATGC
>Ga0335070_10005651_pt1 | contig 14720 bp, 18 predicted proteins | sample Lox_Sample_13_FD_206722 | JGI IMG/M metagenome (GOLD analysis project Ga0335070, IMG submission 206722) | Soil microbial communities from Loxahatchee National Wildlife Refuge, Florida, United States - Lox_Sample_1.3 | ecosystem: Environmental > Terrestrial > Soil > Wetlands | place: USA... | reverse complement strand
TGGTCAAGAAATTCGAAGCCTATATCGAAAAATATCCAGATCAATGGTATAATTTTTATTCTTATTGGGATGAGTAAAAAAAGTTCGGGGTGATGCGAAGGAGTTCGGAGTGTTTATTTTTTGAGCTCCAAAAGGCGGACTGCGAACTTTAGAATACGGATAGAACACAAGAGGAGAAGAATGATCGAACCGGATGATACCCTGATCGAAAGAATCAAACAACTCATTATCCAGAGGTTAAAACTCGTGGATATGACGCCCGAGATGATCGAGAACAATGCCCCTCTCTTCGGCGAGGGCCTTGGATTGGACTCGATCGATGCCCTCGAACTCGTTCTCGGCCTGGAGAAAGAGTTTGGGGTCATTATCCCCGATGCGGAGGTCGGGAAAAAAGTTTTCCAATCTGTGAGAACGGTAGCCCAATATGTTTTAGAAAATCAGGGGACCGCATGAAGGCGTCAAAGGGGAAGACAGTGTTTTGCTTTCCTGGTCAACTTCATGCAAAGCCGATTTTTAAGGATCATCCCATCCAGGAGGATCCGCATTTTAAAGAATTATTAACGAGGACTTCCCGCCAGACGAAATTCGACCTCCTCAACTTCTCCTTCGGGGACAAGGGAGAAGAGCAAGACCTTAGCCTGAAGCTTCAGGTGTTAACCTACTTCCTTTCGATGGTTCACTTCCATCGTCTTCGAGCCATCGGATGGAGTCCGGATATCTTTGCCGAACATAGTATGGGGATTTACTCGGCCTTAGCGGCCTCCGAGGCCATCAGTTTTGAAGAAGGTCTTTTCATCACCGAAGCGATCGGCCGTCTCCTGAAGAGAGAAGGGGCCATTCACCGGGGAGGCATGGCCAGCATCGTCGGTCTCCCCTTGGAGGAAATCCAAAAGATCTGCCAAGATCTCAACGGGTTTCAACTCTCGATCGCCAATTACAACGGCTCGATGCATTTCGTTCTTTCGGGAGAGGAGAGGGGTGTGGAAAAAGCGATTTCCCTTGCCCTCTCCAGAAAAGCCGTCTCTGCCACGCCCCTTGCGTTCGATACGGCTCTTCATTCCCCGTCGCTTTATTCTTTAAGAGAAGAGATTATGACGATCCTTCAAGAGATTAAGGTTCAACCCTTGAAAGTACCCATCCTCAATCACTGGACGATCAAACCTTTGAGAAGAGAGGACATCAAAGATTTTCTCTCCCAGGAGATCGGGCGGCCGGTGTATTGGGTCCGATGTGTTGAGAAATTGCTTGAGGAAGGGTTTACCCAATTCATCGAAGTGGGACATGAAGCGACGCTGACCAAATTGATGCGATGGATTAATCGTGAGGCAGAGGCGTTTTCTGCCGGGGATTGTTCGCTGGGAAGGATGTGAGATGAAATATCATGAGACATTCCTTCAGGTTCGATTTTATGAAGTGGACGTTTACGGAGTCGTTTGGCATGGGCACTATGTGGGCTGGTTTGAGACGGGTCGAAATGACCTGACCCAACGCTACCAGATGGGCCCCCTTCAGTTGAAGGAAAGGAATCTCCTGGCGCCCGTCGTGGGTCTAGACTGTCAGTTCAAGCTTCCGGCTACCTTTGGCGACCCTCTCATCATCCAGACCACGATGGAGAGGACAGAGGTGGCCAAATTGATCTTTCGCTATCGGGTCGTCGATCAAGAAAACGACAAAGTCTTGGCGACGGGCTCCACGACGCATGTGCTCACCGATCTCAAAGGGAACCTTCTCTACAGGGTTCCTCCGGAGGTCCTCGAAAAGATCGAAGCGATGCGGAAGTACTTGGACGTCTAAATGTGTAGCGTCGGCATTTACTGCCGACGATTTTGGTTCGCCCCCAATAAATGGGGGCGCTACAACAAATGAAAATAAATGCTAATGAAAAACATAAGACATGGGGAAGGAGCCGTTCTAATAGGTTGCCTAATTATGATTACTCAAAAGATCGGCCTGTCCATGTGACCGTTTGTACGGATAATAAAGAGAATATTTTTGATTTACAGACTCATGCAAGAATTGTGATCGATGAACTATTAAGGGCAGCAAAGGATGTTAGATTCAGAATGTTATGTTATTGCTTAATGCCTGACCATCTCCATGTTATCGTATCTCCTGGCGAGTCGAGTCTTACAGTCTCCAAATTTCTGAATATTTTCAAAGGGAGAACAACGGCAGTCTTTAGAGAGAAAAAAGACTTAAAGAAGATATGGCAAAGATCTGCTTTTGACCATGTCATTAGGACAGAGGAAAATTTGAAAGGGGTCATCGAGTATATTCGGAATAACCCGGTCAGGAAAGGCATTGTGGAGAATGCAGATGATTATCCATATAGTAAATCGTTTGATGCCGAGATAAAAAGGTATCTTTAGTTCGCCCCCAATAAATGGGGGCGCTACACGCAAAATTCTATGAAAGTTCTTCTGATCGACCCGCCCCATAAACTTTTTCCGGGCCTCCGGATGTGGACCCCTTCTTTCGGTCTTCTTCAGTTGGGCGCCTACCTGGAAAGAGAAGGCATCGACGTGCAAATCGTGGACGCCACGACCCTTCCGTCCCCGTGGAGAGATCTTGGAAATACGATTTCAGCATCCAAGGCGGAGGTCATCGGCATTAGCTGTTCGGCCACCTGTCTCTCGCCGGAGGCCATTCAGGCCATCGCTCTCAGTCGGAGGCTTTCACCGAACGCCGTCGTCGTCGCAGGAGGAAGCCACTTCACCCTGATGGCAGAAACCATTCTCAGGGAGTTGAAGGAATTGGACTATATTATTCTGGGAGAGGGAGAGATCGCTTTCTCTCAATTCCTTCAAGACCTCTCCAGAGGTGGAAAAGGAAAAGGGATGAAGAGCGTTGCCTATTCGGACAACGGGAAGGTCATTTTGAATGAGAGACATCCTCCCATCCCGAATTTAGACTCCCTTCCCCTCCCGGCCTACCATCTCATCGACGTGGACCAGGAGGTTTACTACTGGCATGGAATGGGGAGAAGGGCCTTCGGCCTTTCGACCAGCCGTGGCTGTGGAGATCGATGCGCTTACTGCTCCGAATCGAGATTCTGGGAAGGGGTCTGGAGGGGACGGAGCGGGAAGAAAATCCTGGAGGAGATTTCCTATCTCAACCGTCAATACGGGAAAACCCTCTTTATCTTCAACGAGAATACCTTCAATTGGAACCGAAGACGGGTGGAGGAGTTCCTTGACGAGCTGGGGAAGTCGGGTCTTCGCATCCATTTCTGGTTTCAATCACGAATCAAGGATATTCTGAGAGACGAAGATCTTATCCCCGAGATGAGGCGTCTGGGTCTCTACGAAGTGATGCTGGGAATCGAGAGCATCCAGCCGGATGTGCTCGGTCGTTATGAGAAACAACAGTCGAGGGAGATGGCCCAGAAGGCCATCGATATTCTCAGAAAGAATAAGATCATGGTGATGGCCAACATCATGTTCGGAGACTGGAATGACTCTGAAGCGTCGATCCGGGAGGTCTTCCGATTTGTGAAGACTCAGAGCGACTTTCTGGTTCTCACCCTGACCACCCCCCTTCCCGGGACAAGATACTTCGAAGAGGCAGAACGACTGGGAAGAATTCGGGAGAGGGATTTGGGTAAATACGATTTCATGCACCCTCTCGTAGATACCCAATTCTTGTCGGCAGAGGAAGTCCAGCGCCTCCACCAGGCATATTTGAAGAAATATTATACCCAGCCGAGGATCCTCCTGGGAGGATTCTTCAACCCAAATCCTTTCAAACGGATGGCCTACCGGCTTATTCTCCGGTATGTTTGGGAGAATGCAACCCAAAGGCCCTGGAAGCAGCCGAATCTCGATTCTCCCCCCCAAATATAGTATAAGTATCATACTTAAACAGGCAGGAAAGGGAGGAAGGGTATGTCCGCCGAAGGCAGAAAAATGCGGGACAACCTTGATCTTCACCCGCTCAAGGTTCACGACACTGCAGTACTCATTGACTGTGGGTCAGTTGGATCAGAATGATGGATTTCGACGAAATTTTAAGAAGCTTGCCTCACGCATTTCCGTTTCGAGTGATCGATCGAATCCTTGATATCGAAAAAGGAAAGAGGGCGACTGCCTTGAAGAATGTCAGCATGGATGAACCCTACGTCCTGGGCCATTTCCCGAAGAAGCCCGTGTTGCCCGAGGTTTTGATCTTGGAAGCGATGGCCCAGACCGGTGGACTGGCCTTTGAGTCATCCTTTGAAAAGAGAGAGAAGGGGATCCCGGCCCTAGCGAGCATCGAAGAATTTCGGGTGAAAAAGGGAGTGATCCCAGGGGATCAACTGATCATCGAAGCGGAAGTCTTACGTATATTTTCTAACTTAGCCAAGGTGAAAGTCCTGGCGAAAGTCGGAGAAGAAACCGTGGCCGAAGGGACACTTGTCTTGGCAAGAGAGCCAAATTTAGCATTCTGAGTCTGGAATTTAGAAATGAGGTTCTCCAAGATCCCCCCTCGAAGTCCTTGTGCGGCGGGCAGACGAAGGAGTCACTCCGAATTATTCTTTCCAAATAACCTATGAAAGAACGAGTTACAGAGCCCGGAATTATTGAAGATCGAGAAGTGGCGGAATATTACAACCGTATGGCCAAACGATATGGGAGGTTCCCTTGTCATAGGGTTCTGAAACGGGTATTGGGCAAGGGGATTGAGAAGGGAAGGGCCGTTGATGTGGGTTCAGGTCCGGGAACCTTCCCCATTTTCCTATCGAAGGCCATTCCGGGAATCCGATTTAAAGGGATTGACCTCTCTCCTGTGATGGTCGACATTGCGAGAAGAAATGCGAAGGAGGAAGGGTTGGCCGAACGAATCGAGTTTGAGGTGGGCTCGGCCTACTCCCTGCCCGTTGAGGATCATTCTCTCGACCTCGTTCTCTGTATCACTACTCTCCACCACTTGGAACGCCCCGTTGATTTCTTCAACGAGGTTGCCCGATCCTTGAAGGAAGGGGGGGCGTTTGTTATAGTTGATTTCCATCGGGATGCCTCTTTCGTGTTCATTGGAATTTTTAATCTTCTTTGGAAAGTCTTTTTCGGAAGGCATCCCAAGGCCAGAAAAGGATTTATGGAGTCGGTTCAGTCTTCGTATACCCTCAAGGAATGTCGGGATTTCTTGGACCAATCGAAATTGAAACGTTGGAGACTTTACACGCGGACCGTGGAGGTGTGGATCGAGTCAGTCAGCCCCACGCCTTCTGTTCTCTCAACGAAGGGCTGAAAAAGTTCGGGAAGCCGGTCGGGTAAGGATATTTTCAAAGTTTTACAAATGCGGTCATTTGGGAAGGCAAAGGTAACATAGGCCCGTAGGTAATCATCGCATGATTGAATTTTTCATCCCCTTCAGTCAAGGCAAAAAGGGACCGCTGTAAAACTTTTCCAATATCCCCACCCGCCCTCTCAACTTGGATCATTTTTTTTCACAGGTCAAGGGACAATGGGGACTACAAGAGTTGAGTATGGATTTTGAAATGGAAGAGGTCGACTGCCCGGTCTGCAAAGGATCAAGGGGAAATCCTCTTCACCGAGAAGGATCTTTTGAAATGGTCCGCTGTCCCTCATGTCAATTTATCTTCCTCAACCCTCGGCCTACCATGGATTCCCTTCTTCGTTTCTATCAGGAATATCTCCCGGAAGAGGAATCATCGATTGAGGCATGGGAGAAGATGATGAAGCCCGTCTTCCATCGGGCGGCCAATCTGCTTGAGCAATATGGAAAGAACGGAAGGCTTCTGGATGTGGGGACGGGTTTCGGGTTCTTCCTGGTTGAGATGAAGAAGAGAGGGTGGGAGACCGCGGGGGTAGAGATCTCTCAAAAAGCGATAGATTATGCAAGAGATGTGTTGGGACTGACCATCTTCCCCGGTCCCTTGGAGAAGGCAGCCCTTCCGGATAATAATTTCGATGCGGTCACGGCCTTCTATGTCATTGAGCACCTTTCAGACCCGTTGGATTTTCTCGGAGCATGCCACCGAATTCTCAAACCAGAAGGGTGTCTCCTGCTGAGGTATCCCCATACGACTCCCATCAAGAACTTTCTCCGGTTTTTTGGAATGAAGAACCGCCTGTACGATCTTCCCGCCCATCTCGCCGATTTTTCGCCGAAGATGATTCAGAAATGTTTGGAGAGAGCTGGCTTTGAAAAATGCCAGCATTTGATCGGAGGATACACGCTTCCGGGCGATTTTGGAAAGCGGACCTCCTCCGTTCTTTTCGGAGGGTTCGCGGAAGCGCTTTTTCGCCTGAGCGGGAAAAAGCTTCTTTTTCCGGGTGTGAGCAAGACCGTATTGGCGTTTAAAGGTAATTTGAAGTAAGGGAGCGCAGAGGGGAGAGGAAGTAGTTTGGGTATGGGTTTCATGCGCAATAAACAGACACTCACACTGACACTTGGTTAAGTCACTGACATTCAATGAAGAAAAGGGTCGTGATCACAGGTCTGGGCGTCGTCAGTGCCGTGGGAAACAGCCTCCCAGAGTTCTGGAACTCCCTCGTCGAGGGAAAAGACGGGACAAAGAAGATTACGGTCTTTGATGCCTCTGCCTACCGGACAAAGATCGCCGCGGAGGTTTCCGGTTTGGACACGGAGGCCCATTTCTCAAAAAAAGAAATTCGACGCCTCTCCCGATGCGACCAGTTTGGTTTGATTGCCTTTAGAGAAGCCTGGAAATCCGCCCGCCTTGACCCAAATACGTTTGATCGGGCAAGAGCGGGGGTGGTATTGGGAGCGGGCTCCGGCGGCATTCTCTCCGTCGAAAAGTATTTTAGAGACTATTATCAAGGCACGAAGAAGTCATCTCCTTCGCTTCTGATCTCTTATTCCCTGGCGACCACGACAGACCACATCGCTATTGAATCGGGTTTGAAAGGACCACGGACCACCACAGCGACGGTCTGTTCCTCGAGTTCTGCCTCCATCGGCGTCGCCTCTGAGATGATTCACATGGGCCTTGCGGATGTGATGGTGACGGGTGGAAGTGACTCTCTTTGCGAAGTCTCCTACAGCGGATTCAGCAGTCTCAAATTGGTCGACCCTGAAAATTGTAAGCCCTTCGACAAAAGGCGACAGGGTTTGGTCATCGGTGAAGGGGCCGGCATCTTGATCATCGAGGAACTGGAGCATGCTTTAAGGAGAGGCGCCCCGGTTCATGCAGAATTTGTAGGATACGGGATCTGTGCAGACGCATACCATCTCACCGCGCCGGAGCCCAACGGAGAGGGTGTGGAGAGGGTGATCCGTATTGCTCTCAGTCATGCCGGGGTCTCTCCTGAAGAGGTCGACACGATCAATGCCCACGGGACGGCCACTCCCTTCAATGACATTGCCGAGACACGGGGGGTCAAACGAGTTTTCGGAGAGAGGGCGAAGGCTATTCCCATCAGCGGAATCAAATCGATGGTAGGGCATTGCCTCGGTTCTGCGGGCGGCATCGAAGCGGTGGCCACCGTGATGACCTTGAAGACGGGGATCATTCCTCCGACGATTCACTATGAAGTACCGGACCCCCTTTGCGATCTGGATTATACACCCAATCAGTCGATCCGAAAGAACGTTCGGGTTGCCCTCTCAAATTCTTTTGCCTTCGGCGGCAACAATGTCTGTCTGGTATTCAAGAAATTTAGTTCGGCGTAATGAGTTCGGAGTCGAAGATTTAATCCAAGGATTGGAGATTAAGAATTAATAGAAAAATGGAAGGGATCAATAGTACTCTTAAGAATACTCCGAACCCCGAACTCCGAACTCTGAACTCACCGAAGGATCATCGCATCGTCATTACCGGTTTGGGAATGGTTTCCCCTATCGGCATCGGGAAGGAGGCGTTCTGGGAAAACTGCGTTCGAGGCGTCTCCGGAATTAAACCGATTCAGAGGTTCGACGTCGGCCCCTACCGTTCTCGATTAGGAGCCCAGCTCCCGGACATCGACTTCAGAGCTTTTATCAAACCCATCAATCTCAGAAGAATGGATCGAATTGGCAAAGTGGTCGTCTCATCCGTTCGATTAGCGATCGAGGATTCAGGCCTCAACCTAAAAGAAGAAGACTCCAGTCGAGTGGGGATTTCGATCGGAACGGGTCTCGGGAGCTCGGATACCGTGGACCAATTCTTTCGTTCCCTTTTAAAAGACGGGCCTCTTGGGGCTGCTCCTCTCCTGTTTCAGACGGCCGTCCCCAACGCGATCACGAGCCACTGTGCCATTGAGTATGGAATTAAGGGAGTCAACATCACCTTCTCCCATAAAGAATCCTCGACAGAAATGGCCATGACCTTTGGCTATCATTTGTTGAAAGAGGGGAGAGCCGATGTCATCTTTGCAGGAGGGGGCGATGAGCTAAGCGAGCCCCTCTTTCATGTCTATTCGATGCTCGGCGCTTTATCCCCGGGAAGGGGAAAAGGCGTCGAAGGAATGAGACCTTTTGACCAGAATCGGAACGGCATTGTCCTCGGAGAGGGAAGCGGCATCCTTGTCCTGGAGACATTGGAGCATGCCGAGAAGCGAGGTGCACGAATCTATGCCGAGATGGCCAGCGCCGGGCTTTCGGGGAGTGCGGATGGACTTCTTCGATACGATCTCAACGGAGATTCGATTGCAAGGAGCATGGCTTCAGCCGCCCATGAACTCCAGACAGTCGACTATATTTCAGCAGCGGCTAATTCCACTCCTGACCTGGATGAAGGAGAGGTTCGTGCAATCAAGAAGGTTTTTGGAAGAAAGGCCAAAGAGATTTCCGTCAGCAGTCTTAAGTCGATGCTCGGGGAATTCGACGGTTCGGGAGGGATCAGAGCCTGTGGGTTGGCGTTGAGTCTTTATCATGGGAGGATCCCCCCTACCGTAGGAACAGAGTATCTCGGTTCCCAGTGCGATCTAAGCGTGGTTCTGGGGCAAGCGCAAAAAAGAGAGATAAGATCTGCTTTGCTTAACGGTTGTTCAAACGGAGGATCAAATATTTCACTGTGGTTTAAACACTACTCCCCTTCTTCAAAGCTTTCATAAGCGGAGTCTCTAGTCTTTCTTGAAGGCCTTCATCAGATCGTCCACCAAACCTCGAGTCTTCTCGTCGAGATCTTTCACGTCTTTCATCCGCCCCGGAGCTTCCGGTTCATTCGTGAATTCTTGAGAAGCTTGGCCCGCCTCTTTTCCACTCTTCACTCTCTTCATCGTTTCCGAGTCGCCGATCATTTTATTCAATCGAATGGCAAACTCCTCCGGAGAGAATGGTTTTTTTATGAATTCTCGGGCTCCCAAAGAGATCGCCGTGCCCGCGGAATATTCTTCATCAAATGCGGTCATGACCATGACCGGCACCCCGGGGTATTGTGTTGAAACTTCCTTGGTAAGAAGAATTCCGTCCATCCTGGGCATTTTTATATCTGTGATCACGGCATCGATTTTATTTTCCTTCATCTTATCCAAGGCATCGATTCCATCAAGCGCTGCCACGCAGGAATATCCCAACTGGGACAAGAAAGTGAGAATAAACCTTCGTACCAATTCTTCGTCGTCAACCACGAGGATAGTAAATTTCGAAGTTTCCATCCAGATTCCTAATCTCGGCGATAAGCTGTAATCCTTCCCCAGATCAGTTGTCTTGCACCATCGCAATATATCATAAAAGGACCCCAATGTAAAAAGCTGCCGTCAAAAATTGAAATTCCATTCTAATAATAATCATCCTAAATTTAGCATCCTCGGGTTAAGAATTCAAGAAAAGTGGCCGAATCTCTTACGAGAAAAGTTTGTTCTCATGAGGTTTCTCCCTTCAAATCCACAAGGCAATGTGGAAAAGTTGTGGAATTGGATTCGCTTCCTCCAGAAGGAAGCTATTCCCACCATTTTGCCTAAAACATAGGCACACATAACCTCTCGGACGGACAAGTTAATATGAAGAAGTTCGAAAACAGGAGGCTTGCCGAGACATTTCGAATTTCTGTAAAGAGAGCAATCTAAAACCGTCTTCTTATTCATTTTTTAAGGATGACCTTACTATTCTTTTTCTTATCGGGCTCCTTCTCTTTCTTGATAAACCCAAAACCTCCACATTGCGGACAAATCTCAGTGTCCTCGGAGTCGTTGAGTAATTTGCCGTTGCCGTCACATTCGAGGCAGAACAGCATCCCATATCTCTCCGGATCAAAATTGTCATCCATGTCAATTGTGAAGTTCTCGGGTTTTAATGGCTCATGCCAACGGACCGCGTCAGGAATTCAGTTTTTCTACTTCTTGCTCCTCTTTTCCTGTCTGGCTGGCCGATTGCCTATTTTCGAGGATGAGATGGTCAACGATTTCTCCGCAATAGATGCACTTCCATCCGAGGAAATGTTCTTGATGACCATAAAACTTCTCCCGGATCATAGCGCTTCCGCATCGATTACATTTCATCAGAAATTCCTCTTTTGGTTGATCCCATTTTTTGCTGTCATTCTTTTCCCCTTGCTCCTCATTTCCTCTCGCTCCCCCCGTAAGACTGTGTCTCAATCGAATGGGGAGAGAAGTACGGCACAGTTTCCAGTAGGGAGAGAGAAAGAGTGAAATACTCTCGATTACGGTTATGAAGATAAGCAAGGGCTATACCGACGGGGACGAACAAGGAATTTTATGGGCTAACTTTTTGTATTTGCAGGGTTTCTAAAACTTAATCATCTGGGCGGCCGGGGATAAGAAGGATGCAACGAAAGTTGACAGGATTTCAGAGGTCTTCGGAAAAGCTACTTAAATCATTAAATTAGCCCTTGGTAAAGAGGGTTGACGGTGCAAAAAAAGTTGCACCTTCCTGGTCAGGTCCATGATGGCTGACAAAGAGATATCGGCTCGAACGAATCAGAGACCCGTCTCAATCCTTATGGATACTTTCTCGTTTGGCCAGGAACCCGTCGATCAGCTTTCGGGCGATGCTTATTTTTCCGGGGAGCTGCGGCAAGTTGTCAACCGTGAACCAGCCACCCTCTTCGATCTCTTTATCGTCGAGCGAAATCTCCCCGCCGGCGTAAGTCGCCGTAAATCCAATCATGAGAGAATGAGGGAAGGGCCACGGCTGGCTTCCGAAATATCTTATGTCTTTGATTTCTATCCCTACCTCCTCTTTCACCTCCCGGACCACAGCTTCCTCCAACGACTCACCCGGCTCGACAAATCCGGCGAGAACGCTGTACATCCCCGGCATAAAATGGCGGGATCGGGCCAAAAGCAATTGACCGCCTCGCTCCACAAGAACGATGATCGCCGGAGCCAGACGGGGAAAATGGAGGAGACCACATTGGGGACATTCCTTCGCCCGTTCGTCGGTCTTGGTTCTTAAAGGGACTCCGCATCGGCCACAAAACTGGTGGGTTCTGTCCCAATCAACGACTTGAACGGCCCGGGCTGCAATCCAAAACAGGTCTTCATCCAAATGACCGTAAACCTGTCGCAACCCCTCGAAAGCCATCCCTGCCGGCGGAATCGTCCTTTCGGCCACTTCGGCCGCATAGCAGTTGCAATTGTCCAGATGACCGAGATAATTCTGACGAATGAAGGTCAGACTCAATTCGCTCGGGTCCATAAGGAAAGGGAGTGTGGCTGATTGGGGTTTCGGATAAACGAGAAGCTTGCTCCCCTGGAAGACAAACCACCAGGCGGGGTGAGATTGACCTTCAGGCGGGACAATTCCCGAGACAAACTTTCTAAGGGCAGCCATAGTAGGAAACCTCGCAGGTCTATTGTAAAACGCTCTTCCCTTTTCAGCTACTGACGAATGGATTTGCAAAAGGGGTTAATTCGACGAAGCGTGAAATGCTGTGTTATACTTTTCGATCATGCCGAATGCGGATGTGATCATTATCGGGGCCGGGATGGCAGGGCTGACGTGTGGTTGTCTTCTCGCCCAAAAAGGATTGAAGGTCCTTATGATTGAGAAGAATCAAAAGGTGGGCGGGTGCTGCGCGTCTTTTGAAAAAGATGGATTTTCCTTCGATCTGTCGGTGCAATCCTTGGGTGAATGTCAGGAGGGCGGGAGGATATGGAGAATCTTAAAGCAATTAAATTTGTTGGATCAAATCCATTTCATCCCCCTCGAACCGGCGAGAGAATATCTCTTCCCGGGTCGGAAGGTGAGTCAATCCTCAAGCCTCGAAACGCATATTGAAAATCTCTCCTCCCTCTTTCCGGGAGAGAGAAAGGGAATTGAAAAGGTTTATGCCGTCCTCAGAAAAATATTTGAAGAATTTTCCAATATTCCGTCTTCTCTCAATTGGTTCAGCCCCTCCTCCTTTTCATCCCAGTATCCTTCTCTCTCACAGTACAAGGATAAGACTTATGGGGAGCTTCTGGACGAATTTATTTCTCATTCCTTTCTGAAAACCCTCCTCGCCATACGAAGCTCTTATGCGCTCCTTCCTCCTGATGAGATTTCGGCCGTGGGGATGGCGGGGATCGAGATGTCCTATTTTAGTTACGGAGTCTCCTGCGTGGAAGGAAAGGTGGAACAACTCCCCCTCAAAATGGGGGAAGCCCTCGAGAAAATGGGAGGACAGATCTCCACCGGTGATGAGGTTCGGCAGATTATGATCGAAGAAAAGAGGGCGATCGGCGTTCGGATGGAGGATGGACGGGAGATCACGGGCAAGGTTGTCATTTCCAACGTCGATGCCCATCACACCTTTTCAGACCTCGTCGGAGAGGCGCACACCCCGAGTGGTTTTCGGTCAAAACTAAGAGGGATGCGGCCGACGCTTTCTTATTTTATCCTCTATCTGGGAATCGAAGGGGATCTGGATGAACTTCCCGTTTCAAATAACGAGGTTTTTTTCGAGGATCATCTCCAGAAAGAATTTCAGGGCCTCTACGAGAATCGAATATCGGAAAAAGCCCCTTTCTACCTTCTGGCTCCGTCGAAAGTCAATCCGTCCCATGCCCCCAGGGGAGAAAACACCCTTTGTTTAAGCTGTAAGACGTCCTATCACTTCAGTCCGGATTGGGATCGAAAGATCAAGAGCGAGCTTTCCCAACAACTGATCCACAAAGCATCGGCTTTCATTCCCGATCTGGAGAAGCGAATCAAGGTCCAAATGGAGACCACCCCGAAGACGATCGAGCGATGGACTCGAAATCGGTGGGGTGCAGCCTATGGATGGGCACAGATCCCGAAGCAATCGGGGATTTATCGCCTCTCACGCACCAGCCCCATTCCCAATCTTTATCTTACCGGACATTGGACAGGACCGGGAGGAGGGATTGCCGGGGTGGTGGCTTCAGGGGAGTTGACCGCAGAAGCCGTGCTGAATCGGTTTGAAAAAGGAGAATGTTGAAATGTTCCGAAGACCCTGGTTTCTAATTCCGAGTTTCTTTTTGATCATCCTGGCTCTCTCGGGGTGTCCCAAGAAATTAGCGAAGATTCCTTCTTTCGAAGCGCCTCCGGCTAAGGATCCCGTGGCTAAATTTCTCGAATCCTTTTCCGCTGCCGAGTCCCTCCGGGCAAAGGCATCGATTCGTCTGGATACGGTGAGAAAAGGTGAAGAGCTCAGATTCCTGCTGAACGGAGTCGTCTTCTACGAGAGACCGGATAAGCTTCGGATCCTGGGCTATCATCCGTTTGGAATGGGCGTCTTTGATGTTCTCTACCGGGGTGGAGAGTTTCTCCTTTTCAGTCCTTTACAGAATCGGGCTTATACCGGGGAAGTTTCTGAATTTGGAGGTCTGATTTCAAAAGCAAACATCAAGATTTCTGCGGAAAAGCCCGAAGGCAGTGACGTGCCAGACCGGATCCTCATTGAGATGCCGGAGAAGGAGACTCGCGTGGACATGAAATTGAAAGACATCTCCATCAATCAACCCCTGCCGGCAGATGCCTTTGAGTGGGTCGCTCCCGAGGGGGTGGACGTCAGACCTCTCGCTCAGTTTTTGAAAGGGAAAAAGCTGGAATGAGGATCGCCTTTGTTATTCCCAGGTGGCCGAAGAATAGTTTCTGGGATGTGATTGCATTTAAATTTCCTTTACTCTCGACTTCCCTTCTTGCAGGGCTGACGCCTGAACATCATCAACTCCGCATCGTCGATGAGAGCCTCGCCGAGATCGATTTCGATCAGGATGTGGATCTGGTGGCTATTACCGCCATCACTCCTCTGGCGCCCAGGGGATATGAGATCGCAGACGAATTTCGCAGGAGAGGGAAGAAGGTAGTAATCGGGGGTATTCATGCTTCCTGGCTTCCAGAAGAAGCAAAGGCCCACTGCGATAGCGTGGCCATCGGCGAAGCCGATGAGGTCTGGGCCGAGATATTGGAAGATGCTGAAAAAGGGACGATGAAGCCCTTTTATCGCCAAAAAGAGAGAACGGACCTCAGCCGCCTTGCACTTCCGAGAAGAAATCTCTTTCCCCCCAAGGGATATCTCTTTCACAATCTGATCCAGACCACAAGGGGTTGTCCTTATGACTGTGAGTTCTGCTCGGTGACGGCGCTTCATGGAAGATCCTATCGGATGAGGCCCGTCTCCGAAGTTGAAAAGGAGATTCAATCCCTGGAACGGTCCAAGGCCTACATCTTCTTCGTGGATGATAATCTTGTTGGAAATCTTGCCCATGCCAAAGAGGTCCTGAGCATGCTCTCCCGTTATCGGTTGCGTTGGGTGAGTCAGGGACCGATCCACATTGCCGAGGATGAAGAAATGGTTTCCCTGATGGCCAGGGCGGGTTGTCATGGGCTTTTCATCGGGTTCGAAAGCCTTCGTGATGACAACCTAAAAC
>Ga0335070_10005650_pt1 | contig 14722 bp, 14 predicted proteins | sample Lox_Sample_13_FD_206722 | JGI IMG/M metagenome (GOLD analysis project Ga0335070, IMG submission 206722) | Soil microbial communities from Loxahatchee National Wildlife Refuge, Florida, United States - Lox_Sample_1.3 | ecosystem: Environmental > Terrestrial > Soil > Wetlands | place: USA... | reverse complement strand
TCAAGAACTGCGTATTTCTGGATGAACCGCCGGATGCGGACCCGCATGTCCGGTGGTGTGAGAGGAGGCGGCTAGCCGCCGCCCCCTACTCGATTTCAGATGGTATAATTGCGCCAATGAAGTGGAAATCTCATCGTGTCTTTCAACCCGGAGTCTTTGCCCTTCTTTTCCTGCTCACCTTTAGTGTAACCGGTTGTGTCTCTCCAACCCCTAACCCAACGGGAAACCCTTCTCGTAGCCCAGGGACCCCCACGATCCAGGCTGCCACTTCCACTCCCTTGCAGCCTGAGCCGACCCAGACCTCGATCCCCCTGGCAGCCGAGGTAAACGGCGACGGGATCCCGCTGGCGGAATACCAGACCGGTCTGGCCCAGCTCCAGGCGGCGCAAATGAAGCTGGGAAGATCTGATTCCCCTGAGGCTCAGCGCCAGAAAGTCCTGGACGATTTGATCGTGTCCACCCTCCTCGCCCAGGCGGCCTTTCAGGCCGGGTATAAGATTTCAGAAAGCGAACTCGACCAGCGGATTGCCAGGCTTGCGCAGGAATCCGGCGGCGAATCCGCGCTGGCCGCCTGGAAGAGCAGCCAGGGTTTCACCCCCGAAACCTTTCGCCAGTCCTTAAAACGTTCCCTGGCCGCAAACTGGCAGCGAGACCAGATCTTTGCAGCGGTCCCCCAAACGGCTGATCAGGTGCATGCCCGCCAGATTTTGGTCTATAATAAGGAGGATGCGGACCACGCGCTTGGTAAATTAATTCCTGGAATAGATTTTGCAACCCTGGCTTATCAGTATGATCCGGTGACTGGCGGTGACCTCGGATGGTTCCCAATTGGCTATTTAACCGATCCAGCCGTCGAGGCTGCTGCTTTTTCCCTTCAGCCCGGGGAGATCAGCCAGGTGATCGAAGGGAAGGTAGGCTTTCACATCATCCAGGTCATTGAGCGCGACCCGCACCGGCCGCTGAGCCCGGGCGCCCGCCTGGCTCTGCAGCAGAAGGCCTTTCAGGAATGGGTATCCACGCACCGCGAGCAGAGTAAGATTACCATTAGCGTTCCATAACTATTGTAATTGCCCGCGACCGGGCAGCCAATCCAGGAGAGCCACCTATGCAAACCCACGACCTCGATAACGAGAGCCGATCAGCATCCGCAAGCAACGACACGATCTGGAATATCCTCACCGTTGTGGTGGTCCTTGCCACCCTGGGTATCATCCTGGTTTTCGCAACTATCTTTGCCAACCCATCATCCGGGTTCAACCCATTTCCCCCTGTAGCAATGCCCCCGACGGTAGCTCTACCGACCAACACCCCAACGGCGAAATACTTCCCGCCAACCTGGACGCCCACGATCACCCCTGTTCCGACCGAAACCATGACCCCGGAGCCACCCACTGCCACTCCAACCAGGTTCGTTCTGTCGGTAACACCCAACTCCCTTACCAGTACGGCCCAGGCGGCGCAGCCTTCTCCCGTCGTCACTCCGACGATCAAGTCAAACTTCCCCTTTGCCGTGCCGAACCAGCCCGCATCCGCTGCCAGCACGATCATTCATTCAGACCTGGGGTGCAAATGGCTTGGCATAGGTGGGCAGGTCTTTGACCTCTCCGGTGCGCCGGTGGTGGGAATCTATATCAAATTGGGCGGCAGCGTCTATGGCAAACCGGTCGATATGCTCAGCCTGACCGGAACCGCCCTCCAGTATGGACCTGCTGGATATGAGTTTCGCCTCGGAGACACCCCGGTCGATACGAAACAGCAGCTCTGGGTGCAGCTCTTCGATCAGGCCGATTTGCCTCTCTCGGATAAGATCTACTTCGATACCTTTAAGGACTGCGCCAAAAACCTGACGATCATCAACTTCAAGCAGGTGAAGTGATCCTTGCTGGTGTCCGCGTGTAAAAACAGGTATCCACCAAACGGATACCTGTTTTTACGTCCCTGCTTCTACCAGCCAATCCATATATTTCTCGCAGCGACCATGAACCACATCGTCAAACAGGCCGCGCAATTGGGTAGCCACTGGCCCCATCTTGCCATTTTTGACCGGGCGATAATCGACGCGAGTGATCGCGGTGACCTGGGCGGCAGTGCCGGTCAGGAAGAGCTCGTCGCACAGGTAGACCTCCGTGCGGTCGATCGGCCGCTCTACCACAGTTATCCCCAACTCGGAACGGGCCAGCTCCATAATCGATTTGCGGGTGATCCCTTCGAGGATATTATCGGTGATAGGCGGGGTAATCAGAACTCCGTCGCGGACCATAAAGACGTTCATCGCGCTGCCTTCCGAGAGGTGCCCGTCCTGGTTGAGCACCAGGGCCTCATCGAAGCCGGCCAGTTGCGCGTCGGTCTTGATCAGCGCAGAATTAACGTAGGCCCCGCTGATTTTCCCCCGGGCCGGGATGGCGTTGTCGTCCAGCCGCCGCCAGGACGAAACGGTAACGTGGGCGTTCGTATCGTCAGGCAGATAAGGCTCGTGGACGACAGCGACGATGCTGATCGTGGCGTGGAGCTTGTGCAGCCGGACGCCGATCAATTCATCCTCTTTATAGGCCAGCGGGCGGATGTAGATGTCGCGGCGGTACTCTTCTTTGCGAATCAGGTCCAGAGTGATCTGGATCAGGTCCTCTGGAGTGTAGGGTAGCTGCATGTAGAGCAGGCGGGCCGAGTTGAGGAAACGCCGGTAATGGTCCAGCGGGCGGAAAATATATAGTTTTTGAATTGCCTGGTTCCAGTAGCCGCGTATCCCCGCGAATGCGGCCGTGCCATAATTGAGGCCATGGGTGAGCACTCCAACCCTGGCCTCAGAATAAGGGACGATCTTTCCTTGAAAATACGCAAATTTCGGAAGATCCACTTTCAATTGTCTCCTTCAACCCAATAAAACAACCGATCATATAGCGATTATATACCCACTTGGCTGGAAGCATTTAGAGAGCATGCTTGACGGCTGGATTGATGATTGTATAATTAATTCGATAATTATAGAATTAAATCGAGGAATGATATGGAAGAACTTGCTCCAGTAGATGAGTATGTAGCTTTTTTCAAAGCCCTCTCGGATGCAAGCCGCCTGCGTATGGTGGGTCTGCTGGCGCAGCAGCCCTACACTGTCGAGCAGTTGGCGGCGCTCCTCGACCTGGGGCCTTCGACAGTATCTCACCATCTTTCCCGCCTGTCGCGGGCGGGGCTGGTTGCCGCCCGGGCCGAGGGCTATTACAGCGTTTATTATCTAAAAATCGGCGCGCTGGAGGACATGGCCCGCCGGCTGCTGTCCCGCGAGGCTTTACCCGACCTGACCGCCCAGGTGGATCTGGATTCTTATGATCGAAAGGTGGTCAGGGATTACAGCCTTCCCGGTGGCGCGCTCAAGACCATTCCCGCTCAGCGCAAAAAGCTGCGCGCGGTGCTGCGCCACATCGCCGCCTCATTCGAGCCGGGCAGGCGCTATTCTGAGAAGCAGGTCAACGAAATCCTCTCCCATTTCCACGAGGATACGGCCTTCCTGCGCCGCGAGCTGGTCGGCTATGGCTTTATGAAACGCGAAGCCGGTGAATATTGGCGGGTTTCTTGACTTCCCGGGCAAAATTCTGTATATTTAATTTGTATAATATAGATAAGATTACTTAATTAACATCAGGTCGAGATCATCGGATTGGTTTGGACGGGTAGCCGCTGGACCGATACGAAATCTTAATGTTTCGAAACCTGCGCGGCCAATGAGGAGGAGAAGTATTATGGGTGATCGGTTTTCTTTCCGCGGTGATTTTCGCGGGTCTATCCTGAATATCAAATCCGAGCTGAAAAACGTCCAACAGTCCGTGGGAAAAATTCCAACCGAGGACGAATCTACCAAGCTGGAGCTGCAAAAGCTGATCCAGCAGCTCTCCACAGAGCTTGAAAAAGCTCCGCCCGAGAAGCAGGAAGACACCCAGGCGGTGGTGGAAACGGCGAAGGCCCTGGTCGATCAGGCCAATGCACCCAGGCCCAATAAGACCCTCCTCCAGATCAGCGGTGAAGGGTTGAAGCAGGCTGCAAAAAACCTGGCCGATGTGACTCCTACCATCCTCAGCATCGCCACCCAGATCGTCATGGCTGTCGCTCGTATCACCGGAACCGCAGGTTAGCCAGGCATGGCGCGGCGCAGCCGCAAAGACCCTCAGCCGCAGCAGGCCGGAGACGCTTACCAGTTTTCAGGCGATTTTCGCAACGCGGTCATCAACATCAAGTCGACTATCGTTGGCGCGGAGGAAGTCCGCGACATCGAGCAGCTCCCGCCCGAGCCCGGCGATTCCCCCTACCTGGGTCTCCAGTCATTCACTGAAAAAGACGCCGGCCACTTTTTTGGCCGTGAGCTTCTCACAGCGAAAATTATCGCCCGCCTTGGGACGACGCGCCTGCTGTGCGTCATCGGCGCTTCGGGCAGCGGAAAATCCTCCCTGGTCCGCGCCGGGGTGATCCCCGCCCTGAAGAGCGGGGCAGCCCTGGCGGATGGATTGCTCCCCCCGGCGAACAGCAGAGGGTGGTCATATCGCGTGATAAACCCGTCCGCCCACCCGCTCCAGGCCCTGGCAGCGGCGCTGGGCAGCCCGGCGGCCGATCTCTCCCAACTGATCCAGAATCTACAGGCCAACCCGACTTCTCTCACCGCGGTCGCCCGCGGCTTGCTGGCGAAGGAAACGAGCCCGCAGCTCCTCCTGGTGGTCGACCAGTTCGAAGAGGTCTTCACCCAGTGCCGCGACGAGACCGAGCGCCGCACCTTCATCGACTGCCTGCTGGCCGCGGCAAACCCGCAAGACGTCCAGCCTGTCCAGGTGATCCTGGTCCTCCGGGCCGATTTTTACGCCAGTCTGGCCCAATACGACCGCCTGCGCGAGGTTGTGTCGGCGCAGCAGGAATTTATCGGTGCGATGAGCCGTGATGAGCTCTTCCGCGCCATCGTCCAGCCCGCCGCACTGGGCCAATGGAAGATCCAGGAGGGGCTGGTCGAGCTGATGCTCGACGATACCGGTGACGAGCCCGGAGCCCTTCCTCTGCTCTCCCACGCGCTGCTGGAGACCTGGAACCACCGCCACGGCCGCACCATGACCCTCTCCTCCTACCGTGACAGCGGCGGCGTGCGCGGGGCGATCGCCAAAACCGCCGAAATGGTCTTCCGCCAACGCCTCACCCCCCAACAGCAGGCGATCGCCCGGCTGATCTTCATTCGCCTGGTGGATCTGGAGGACAATGCCCCCGACACCCGCCGCCGGGCCGCGTTCTCCGAGTTGATCACCCGCGCCAGTGACCCGGTTACCATCGACGCGGTGCTTTCGATCCTGATCGACGCCCGCCTGGTTACCACGGACGTCCAGGAACCGGGGGACGTCAAGGTGATCGAGGTGGCCCATGAAGCCCTGATCCGCGAGTGGCCCACCCTGCGCGAGTGGCTGAGCGAAAATCGCTCCGGACTGATCCTTCACCGCCAGTTGACCGATGCCACCAGCGACTGGCTGCGCCTGGACCGCGACCCGGGCGCGCTGTACCGCGGGACGCGCCTCAAGCAGGCGCTCGAATGGGCGGATCAAAATTCGGCTGACGTTTCCCTGGACGAGCAGGCTTTCCTCGAGGCCAGTAAGCAGAACGAAAGCGAAGAAGCCGAGCGCGACCGCCAGCTCCGTATGACCCGCAACCTGCGCCGCTGGATCGCGCCCGGCCTGGCGATCGCCATCCTGGGCATCCTGGCCATCCTTGCCTACCTCACCGGCGCCTACGCGGTCTTGCTCCCGCCCGCGAAGATGAACGGCGTGTATAACATTGCCGTGGCCGAGTTCGGGTCGATCGGCGCGGATGGAAAGGTGACTGCCGCCCCGAGCGGTGCCGGCGTAACCACCAGCGGCTGGGTGGCGGACCAGCTTAAAGGCCAGTTAAAATCCAATTCGAACCTGCTCGTCTGGCACGATGGGTCAGATCTGCGCCGCTTGAACGTTACCATCGGCCGCGTTGAGGGGATGAGCCCCGCGGAGAAAATCGCGGCCGCGAAGGCGATGGCAGCGCGGCTCCAGGCGCAAATGGTAGTCTTCGGAAATTTCGACACCCGCCAGAAACCGGCCCAGTTGATCCTGGAAGTTTGGATCGCACCCCAGGCGGAGTACGATTTCGCCGACGTCCAGGGCTCTTACCAGGTTGCCGCGCCTGTGGAGATCGCCGATCCAGCCCACCCGGGGATCGAAGTCCAGCCGGGGATCAACGCCCAGGCCAGCACTCTCGCCTGGGTGGCCCTCGGACTGACCCAGATGCGCTTTGGCCAGTCCAAAGAGGCCCTGGATTCGTTTCGCCGGGCGGAAAGTTTCTCCCCGGATTCCGCCGCGGTCCAATTTTTTATCGGCCGAGAAAGCCTCTTCCTATCGGACCGCGACCCGGCCAACCAGGAAGCGCTCACTGCATCGGCGGAACAGGCTTTCCAGAAAGCCGTCCAGATCGCGGATTATCCTAACGGGTACATCGGCCTGGGCAGCGTCTATTTCGCCCGGGCCAAACGGCTGGTCGAGGCGGCTGGCGCGCAGACAGATTCCCAAATGGCCCAGACACAGATCGGCCAGGCCGCCAGATTTTCGCAATCCGCGCGGGAGAATTACGCGCGCGTCCTCACGATGCCCGCTGCTGCCAGGCCGCCTGGCATCCCGGTGGATCTCTATGCCCACCTGGGGATTGGCACGACCCTGCGCCTGGAAGGGGAGATCCTCTACCGCAGCGGTAAGCCGATGGAGAGCCGCCAGGCCCTCGATGAGGCCGCAAAAGAATTGAAAACCATTGTGAAACCCCTGGAAGCGGAGAACCAGGAGCGCTTCCTTGCTCAAGCTTATCAGGTTTTAGGAACCGTATACCAATGGCTGGGCTTCCTCGACGAAACAGCCAGCCTGACCCAGGCCAGCGAGGAAGCCTACACCCAGGCAGCCCAATACTATGATAGCTGCACCAACCTGGGGAAAACCTCTCTCGACCGGATCGTCAAAGAAGATATCGCTGGCAAGCTATGCGGTCCATATCGCAAGGACGTCCAAAAGCGTCTGGATATACTTTCAGGAGGCTCGTAAGATGAAAACGAACGTTTTTTGCCTGTTGCTTGCCAGCTTTGTACTCCTCTTGACTGCCGCTTGCAATTATCCCGGAAACTCCACTCCGGTCGTTATCACCGTGGTTGTTCAGCCAACCTCCATCCCGCCGACGGAGATAGCCCAGGCTCCCAGCCAGGTCCCTCCAACTCAGGAAGCCACGTCGACCGTGGGGATCCCTTCCACCGGCGAAGACACTCCGGCTCCCAATCCGCCAACCCAGACGGTCGAGCCGGCTGGGCCGCAGTGTACGATCCAGCAAAATGTAAATCTGCGAAAAGGCCCGGGAAAGGTTTATGACCCGCCGGTCACGTCGTTTGCCAAGGGAGCCGTGGTGATCCCGACCGGATACCAGGCCCAGGGGTTTCCTGGTGGAGCCTGGGTCCAAGTGAACGATCCGGCTTCCAATACGACCGGCTGGATCAGTGCCGGGCCGCAGTTTATCGTCTGCACGGTGGATATGACCGCGCTTGGGACTGCGGATTTCCCACCAACGCCCAAACCGTCCATCCCTACCGTAACCAACTCCCAACCCCAGGGCGTATTCGATGGGTTTACCTGGAAACTCCATTTTTCCCCCAGTTCCTATCTGATGCGTATGGAGGTTTTTACGGGGGATGGTGGGAAGAAAGATGGCGATCACATCCAGCAGGTTGTCTTTACCGTCCGCGATTCGGGTGGGAACGTAGTCCGCGAACAGGTGGAAGATCATGCCCCCTACTGTGTTTTCGGTGGGACGGATGGCTGCGCCAACTGGCCTAAATCGAATGGGAAATATACCTGGGGAAATGGCAAACCCGAGGTAAAAGATGGCGAGACCTATAACGTGAACATTGACGCCACGGCCGACGATGGGGTGACGTTCGCCAACTGGCACTTCGACCTGAAAGTAGATTTGCCCTAAATCGTCACTCGAACAGCCCACGGCGGGTTTTGCGTGGCCTGAGCTCCAGGGATTCGTCCCCAGCTAGGGGACCGGTCAGCGGCTGCGCGGGCAGATTCATGATCTTGCTGTTGACGACATAGCCAAACTCGAACTGTGTGGTTTCTCCCGCTGCCTTTCCCGGGATCGGCATCAGCCGCGCGGTGAGCGGTTTGTCCAGGCGATAGGCCAGCGAGGCCAGGTCCAGCAGCAGGGCGGCGATCTCGTCGGGCGTCGTATCGCCGGGGAGGGGGATGGTATCCAGCCCGGTCCCGCAGACGGCGGAATAGAGCAGCAAGTCGTTGACCCGCAGGTATCCCTCGGCAGCCCGTTCGGCGAGGATCGAATCCTCCAGGACCGGGTACATGACCCCACAAAAGCCGGCCCGCGGGAAGCGCGCCTGGTCGAGCGTGTCCGCCAGGATAGCAGCCGCAGCCAGCGACCCGGCCAGCCCGGTCCGGGGAACTCCCAGCAGCTCCAGCGCCGCGCCAACGGATCGCTCTCGTTCGGGGAATGGCGCCAGGGTGAAATCGATCCCCCCAAAATCTACGTCCAGGCGATGGGCAAGATCCTCCGCGACCTGGACGAGACCGTCAGCCTGGTCTTCGATCAGATTCACCAGCCGCCGCCGGGCTTCCTCCAGGCTGGGCGCATCCTGGAAGGCGGTCACGGCTAGGTCCGCGGACTCGGTGGCGATGGCGAAGCGCGGATCTTCGCCGTGGTGGTATGCCACCGGGAAGAAGGGCGAGCCCTCGGCGGCGTTGGCGATCGCCGTGAAGCGCAGGTTGCTAAACCCGTCCGGGGTGAGTTGTGCATTGCGAGTGATGATTCGGGCGCACTCATGTACCGCGCGGAGCGAGATCTGCCCATCCCCCAATGTTGCCAGGCTGGCGGAGAGGAAAACGCTCCGGGTCGCGGCGATCATCCCCGGGACCATGGCGTAGCTGTGCGGATATTCAGGCAGCGCCGGACCCATCGAGACGTAATCGATCCCCTGGTCCACGGCCAAACCCTCCAGGGTCTGAGCCAGCTCGACCGCGTCGCTTTCACGCAGCGCCGGCAGCAGGGTGGGGAACGGGACGGTCGCCAGGCGAACCGTCTGGACATCGTACCCTGCGGCGGAGAATGCATCGCGGGCCTGGGCCAGGAACCTGCCAGCGTTTTGGATACAATCAGACTGCAGCGGCCAGCCCGGGTTGACAAAGTAAGTAATGGATCGAATGCGCATAGATTATCCTTGGTTTGAGCTGCGCTGGCGGACGACGTCGAAAAGCAGGATCCCCGCCGCGATTGCAGCGTTGAGCGATTCGCTCTGGCCAGGCATGGGGATGAGGACCAACTCGTCAGCCAGCGCCTTCCCTTCGGCCGAAGCGCCTTCCGCCTCGTTGGAAACCATGATCGCGGATGGTCTGCGCAGGTCGGCCTGCCAGTAGGGCAGGCTGGCGTGGATATCGGCCAGGTAAACAGTGAGCGGCGCAGACCCGGTAGGCTGCCTGACGAGTTGGCGGATCTCCTCCCAGCCCAGCTCCAGGATTGGGATCGAAAAATGGGCGCCCATTCCCGCGCGGATCACCTTTGGAGAGAAAACGTCGGCGCAGCCGGGGGAAAGGATCGCCGCCTGGGCTCCCGCAGCCGTTGCGGTACGCAGCAGGCTACCCAGATTCCCCGGGTCGCGGATGGTATCGGCAATCACGGCGAAATCCAGCCGTTGGGAGAATTCGCCCTGCGTCGTGGGCCTGCGTAGAACGGCCAGGATCCCCTGTGAAGTCACGGTATCCGAAAGGCTGTCCAGCACGTGCGCGGCGACCTCTTCATTCTGAGCGCCACTATCTGCCATTTGAGCGAGTAAATGCCGTCCGCGCTCGTTGAGCCGCTCCGAATAGAGGACCAGCTCTACCGGCCAGCCGGCCCTCCAGGCTTCCTCCAGCAGGCGAACCCCCTCGACCACGAAAGCCCCGGCTTCTCGCCGTTCTTTGGCCTGGCTCAACAGGGCGCGAACGCGTTGGATCTGGGGGTTGTGGGTGGAAGTGATCATGTCCTGGGTAGTCTTCAATCGGTGGGGTGGGATTCCAGGCGATCGAGCGTCTCGCTAAAGAGCGCGGTGGTCGCGTCGTCATAGAGCACCACGCGAACCTGGCGCAGGTGGGAGAAGGGGGAGGATATCGCCGTGTTGAAGATGGTCGCGAGGATCACCCGCGCCGCGCGTTCTTTGGGGAAGCCGAAGATCCCCGTCGAAATAGCCGGCAGCGCGATCGCGTCCAGTTCCAGCTCTTCTGCCAGCTCGAGCGAGCCGCGCACCGCGTCCGCCAGCTTCTGGTCTTCATCCCCGCTTCCCCAGACCGGGCCGACGGCGTGGATCACGTAGCGGCAGGGCAGATTCCCCGCGCTGGTGTAGGCCGGCTCGCGGTGGCTGACTGGCCCGTGCTGGCGCACCCAGGCGTCGCTTTCCTCCTGGATCGCCCGCCCGCCGCGGCGCGATATGATCCCGGCCACGCCCCCGCCGTGGGCCAGGTGCTCGTTGGCAGCATTGACGATCGCCCCGACCTTTTCTTCGGTCAGGTCCCCCTGAACGATTTCCAGGGTCTGCCCGCCCGGCAGATCCATGCGCCGTACTACCCTGTTCATCCTCTCCTCCAGTCTTGATGATGACTAATTTTACTCTGGAATGAATGGAGAGAAGAGATTAGAGAACGGAAAACAGTCCTTTCGGTACTGTTCTCCGCTCTCTATTCTCAATTCTTGTTTTTGAGGGGAGGGGTTCAGGCCGCTCTGGCAGCGCTGACGACTGCGGCAAAGGCTTGCGGATCGCGGACGGCCAGATCGGCCAGCATCTTCCGGTTGAGGGTGATGCCGGCGGTTTTCATGCCGTACACCAGGCGGCTGTAGCTCATCCCGTTCAGGCGAGCGGCCGCGTTGATGCGGGCAATCCACAGCTTGCGCAGATCGCGCTTGCGGGTGCGGCGATCGCGTGTCGCGTACCACAGGCTCTTCAGCATGGCTTCATTGGCCCGCCGGAACAGCCGGTGGCGAGAGCCAAAATAGCCCTGGTTCATTTTCAAAACTTTTTTGTGACGCAGATGCCCTTGCGGGCCACCTTTCACACGTGCCATGGTTTACTCCTTAGCGTACCCCTGGGCGTCGGTTTGGGTCCGGTAACTTCCCAACCCTGTTGTTTACACCCAACGGCCGCGACAATACACGGATACGATCCTCAACGAACTGTGTTAAGGCGCAGGATCAGTCCTGCTTCATATAGGGGGCTAACCGCTTCACACGCTTGATGATCTGCTCGCCCTGGACGGTGATCATCTCAGGCAGCAAAGCCTTCGTGCGCTTGGAAGTGCGGCGACGCAGGTGGCTTTTTCCACCTTTGGTGCGAACCAGTTTCCCCGACCCGGTCAGGCGGAATCGTTTCGACGTCGCCTTGTGGGTCTTTAACTTGGTCTTGCCTGGGTTCTGCTTGCGGGGCACTGTGATACTCCTCTCGACAAAATTCTGCGGCTCGAAAGCCGCAGGGTATTCAGGTATTCCTTTCGGTGAAAAGAGATCTCAGGATGGGGCCTGTGAGCTTTCTGCGGCAACCTGCTTCTTTTTCCCGGCTTTGGCGGGAGTGAGCATCATCCCCATGGTCCGCCCTTCGATGGCGGGAGCCTGTTCGATGGTCGCGACGTCCGATAGCTCTTCGGCGATCTCTTTCAGGTCTTCGAGCGCCAGCTCCGGATAGGTGATTTCACGACCGCGGAAGCGAATGGTGACCCGCACCTTCATTCCGTCCAGCAGCCAGCGACGCGCATCGTCGACCTTGAATGACCGGTGATGGTCGTTGGTCTTGGGTCTCAGACGGATTTCCTTGATTTCGATCTTAGTCTGAGACTTACGCGCTTCCCGCTCTTTTTTCGTCCGCTCGTAGAGGAACTTGCCGAAGTCCATCACCCGGCAGACCGGGGGGACTGCGCCTGGCGCAACTTCTACCAGGTCAAGCTCTGCATCGCGCGCGATTTTGAGTGCCTGTTCGATCGGCACTACACCTATGTTTTCACCCTTTGGCCCGATCAGGCGGACCTCTGGAACCCGGATAAGTTCGTTAACCCGAAAGTTAGTCGTACTGATAGCTCTTCTCTCCTTTTAAAATACATGTTGAAGCAAGGCCGTTTGCTGGCGGCTTGCGAATGGTCTAGATGATACCACAATGTAGCCCTTCTCGTCAATTATCCGGAACAATTTTGGCCGGATGGTGTTTGTGTATAATACAGAAAAAAGAAAATGAAGAAATCTCTTACTGGAAAAGTGGCAATTGTCACCGGCGCCTCGCTGGGAATCGGCGAGAACACCGCGCTCGCTCTGGCCGAACGCGGCGCGAAGGTATCCCTGGCAGCCCGCTCGGTTTCCCGCCTTGAGGAAATCGCCAACTCGATTCGCCAGCAGGGTGGTGAGGCGCTGGTGCATCCCACCGACGTCACCGACCCAAAGCAGGTCGAAAGCCTGGTTCAGGCCACCCTTTCCTGCTGGGAGCGGATCGACATTCTCGTTTCCAATGCCGGACAGTACATCCGCCGCCCGATCCGCGAGATGTCCATGGCAGACCTGGAGCGCTCGATCAACGTGAATTTTTACGGGCACGTCCGCGCGGTGAAGGCCGTCATCCCACCCATGGCCAGCCAGGGGAGCGGCCACATCATTCTCGTTTCCTCGATGGATGGGAAAAAAGGCATCCCTCCCGATGCGCCTTACGTTTCCGCGAAATTCGCGCTGACCGGTTTTGGCGATGTGCTGCGCCAGGAGCTCCGCCCGGCGGGCATTGCCGTGACGACCATCCTGCCCGGCCGGGTCGATACCCCGATGGTCGCGGACCTCGATTTCTCCTGGATTTCTCCGAAAGTGCCGGCGCGGCAGGTTTCCCAGGCTATCCTCAGCGCAATCGATCGGCGGCCGGCCGAAGTCATCCTGCCTTTCCAGGCGTACCTGCTCTATCTTCTAAACGTTTTTTCCCCGCGCCTCTCTGACGCCGCCGTCCAACTCTTCCGACTCTGGGGCTGGAAAAAGCGCGACCCATCCCAAAATTAACCCTATTTGGAGCTGATGGTGCATCCGACACATTCCTGGCTGAGAAAGATTGCAATTGCGTTTGTTCCGGGCCCGACATCGCCTTTGCTGGATGAGGCGGTCGCCCAATTGTTTGACCGTTTCCGCGCCCATGGACATCCCATTCTCGACAATCCTGGCGATCCTCCCGGAGCCGAGGTCGTGCTGACCTCGGCCCGCTTCGGTGAGCCCATCCCCTGGCGCGAGTCGCTGACCCTGACCGCCAGGCGCCGCTTCAAGCTGGAGCATGCGCCCACCGTCCTATCCCTGGTTCACGCCCGACCCGCCGATTGGAAGCAAGTGTATACCCGGCTCGGGGCGGCGATGGCCAAGGACCCCCCCGACCCCGCCGATTTTGATTTTCCGGGGCTGCGCGACCGCGCCTTTCACACCCTCATCGAGCAGGGAAAACGCGCCGGCCCGATTATGGCCATGATCCGCCTGGTCCAATCCCAGGCGATGAGCATCCGTAACATTGTGATTCTCGGCGAGGATCATCCCCAGATCGCTTATACTTTCGATCTGGTCGGCGGGCACCCGGTCAGCGACGCGGCCGAAGGGCAGGCTTTTTACGACGATCTGATGTACCGGATTTTAACTGCCGCCTGCACCCACGAGATCACCGATCACGTCATCCTGGAGGAAAAAATTCCCTTCTCCACCTGGCAGGCCTTGGATACCCCGCGCGCCATGCGCTCCACCGGGCTGGAGCTGGGTCGCCTGGGCTTCTTCACCGAGATGATCAAGGTGGACAACCTGGTCAACATTCCCCTGATCAACCTGACGATCGCCAGCCAGTACAGCGAAGGCTGTTTTGCCACCTGGGAGCCTTCATTAAACGCCTTGGTTTGCACGATCACCGGCAGCGCCCGCCCAGTCGAGAAAGATAACCTCACCGATGACGAGCTGGCGATCATCACTGGTATCCGTCCGGACGGCAAGGGCGCTTACGTCCGACACGTCGAAGGCAAAAGGAATGACCCGCCCTCCTCGGAAGCGGTAGAGATGATCGCGGTGGATCAGGTGCTGCCCAAAATCGAGTTGGATGGCCGGGGCCAGGCGCCGGTGGCGCGCTCGAAGCTCCACGGGCACCGCGGCGTGCGCTCGTTCGATCCAGAATTTGTCGAATTTGCGCCTCTCGACCCGCCTTATTATCATTTCCCGGTTTCCTGTTCGACCGAGGCCCAGGCCAATGCAATCCGGGTGGCTTTTGCACGTTCCCAGGCGCTGCAGAACCCATCGGATCCTCGCCAGGTCGTCTTTACCATCCTGCCCACCCACGGGGTGTTGATCATCGAAAAATGGGTGCCGGGGAAAGCGCCATTCGAGGTGATCTGCGAAACCATTTCCAGCGGCCGGCTGGAGATCGAGAGCGAAGTCCCCCAGGGTCCCATGGATTACCAGCTCGACGCCGGCGGCTGCTACGTGAAACGCATCCTTTACCCCGATTTTGCCTATTGAAGAAAGAAAGGCCCGCTGTCAGGCAGGCCTTTCTTTCTTGTGCGCCCAGCATGGGCGTTGACTGGTGAGTGAAAGACTCATATGGAGGTTGGTCGCACCAACCATTAGCCAAAGGCAAGGGCGTTACCGCGAGGTGGGGTCTGGAGGAAGCCGGAGGCAAACCAGC
>Ga0335070_10005649_pt1 | contig 14722 bp, 13 predicted proteins | sample Lox_Sample_13_FD_206722 | JGI IMG/M metagenome (GOLD analysis project Ga0335070, IMG submission 206722) | Soil microbial communities from Loxahatchee National Wildlife Refuge, Florida, United States - Lox_Sample_1.3 | ecosystem: Environmental > Terrestrial > Soil > Wetlands | place: USA... | reverse complement strand
TTGGGGTGGAGGTGTGGCCGTGCTCGGACTAGTGACTGGCATCGTTGGCGTCGGGCTGATCGATGGTTGCGGACTCCCCGTCGGCTGATTGTTGATAATGATCCACCGGATCGAGAAAAACAGGGCAGCGCCGAGCAATATTAGTGCCGAGATGATGATCGCCGTGCGCATCCACGCCTGGGAACCCTCGGTCACGGTGCCGACCTGCGCGGCGGCCACTGATGCCGTGGCGCACAGGGCCACAGCGGAGATGGCGACCAGCCACAAGCCCCATTCGACCTGAAGTCCGACAAGTTGGTGGCTGGTCGATATCACGTTGACGATGGTGGTTATCGCGATGAGAAGGCACACGAGTCCGGCGACCGGGGCGATCCATGCGAGTGGGGCTAGCCACCGCGTGCCGGACCCGGTTCTCCCACGGTTCAACAGGGTGAACAATGCGATGCCAGCAACTGCCCCAAGGACCAAGGTGGTCTTCCCCTGCCACCAGGCGCTGGCGGTTGCGCCGTTCGCGGTGACCCAAGCGAGGCTTGCCCAGGGGCCGAAACTGCCGACGACGATGCCTACACTCGCGGCGATGGCCGCGATCACATTCGGCAGGTAGTACGGTGCGGCGCTCAGCGGCGGCGGAGACGGGTGCTCTGCGTGCTGCACGGATCTCTGCGGGCTACTGCCGGACGCGTAGATGTCGTAGTCCGTGTCTTGTTCGTAGTTTCCTGGAGCGGACATGCGCACTCCTTGCTGGGTGCACGCATGTTGCGTTTTCATGCTGGCCATAAAAAGAGTCTTTTGGCATTCAGAGGTGCGTACCTCTGTCATTGCCAGCTGTAGGTATGCGGGCTGGTAAGGGCCCCTCCTGCCGATGGCCCTGCCGATACCCCCAGGGGCTGAGGTGACCGCGGTGGCGTCTCAATGCGAATCCCTGAACACGGCACGCCCACTGTTCGTACTATCCGCCTATGCCGCTGAGCGAGGGTCAGACGTTCGCTGGCTACAGGATCGTGCGCCTGCTCGGGTCCGGAGGAATGGGCGAGGTCTACCTGGCCCAACACCCGAGACTGCCGCGCCGCGACGCGCTGAAGATTCTGTCGTCGGCTGTGTCAGCGGACACCGTATTCCGGGAGCGGTTCAGCCGCGAAGCCGACATCGCTGCGGCGCTCTCGCACCCGAACATCGTTGTCGTGCACGACCGGGGCGAGTTTGAGGGGCAGCTGTGGATCTCGATGGAGTACGTCGATGGTACGGACGCGGCCCGCCTGATGCGGGACCGCTATCCAGCTGGTATGCCGCCGGATGGGGCGGTCAAGATCATCACTGCCGTTGCGGGGGCACTCGATTACGCCCATCAGCAGGGCCTCTTGCACCGTGACATCAAGCCCGCCAACATCCTGCTCACCCGACCAGACGACGAGGGTAATCGACGGGTGTTTCTTGCGGACTTCGGAATTGCGCGCGAACTGGCTGGCCCTACCGGACTTACCGCAACGAACGTCACCGTGGGGACGGTTGCCTACGCCGCCCCTGAGCAGCTGATGGGGCTGGAGCTGGATGGGCGCGCCGATCAATATGCTTTGGCCGCTACCGCTTTTCATTTGCTCACCGGCGCGCCGCCGTATCAGCACTCGAACCCAGTCGCCATCATCGGTCAGCACCTCAAGGCGGCCATTCCTAAGCTCAGTGATCGCCGCCCGGATTTGGCGAGCTTCGACCCCGCGTTGTCGAGAGCGTTGGCCAAGAATCCCAACCAACGCTTCAGCAGTTGCCGGGATTTCGCCAAGGCGCTGCACGAACATCTTTTCGCCACGCCGGTGGGTGAAGGCATAACGCAGGCGGGTGCTCCTTATGATGAACCAGTCCACGCCGATGGTCACGTGGATGCGCTTCGACGCCCTCGAATCTCTCTACGCGCAGTCGTCTTGGCGCTGACCGCTGTGGCACTGATCGGGGCGATCGTCACGGTGGCCCTGCTATTCATGGGCCTCGGTAGAAACCCACCGGGTGGTCCGCCCAATACCGTAGGACCGAGCCCAACCGCCCTGCCACCGGTGGTTGTTGCCCCACCGCTTGACGGAACGTATCGCCTGGACTACAACGGCGCAAAACAGACGAGGAACGGCCAATCTCTTCCCACCTCCGATAGATCAGATTGGTGGGGGTTTCGATCGGCGTGCACATCGGCCGGATGTGTTGCCACCGCGACCGAACTCGACCCTCGCAACCCCCAACTCGCCCTCATGTTTGACTTAAAAGGCCACTACGCAGTGTTTCATTGGGCCGACCCCCGATGGGAGGGCGAGTACAGATGGGAATTCGATTGCAGCTACAAAAATCCCGGTTCGTACCTGCCGGGAAGTGAGACGGTATCGGAGGCGATGTCACTGCAGTCGCAGTCCGACGGCACCTACCTCGGCACCCTAACCGAAAGCGTCCTAACCAATACGTGCGGCGACGGGGGGCAAGTTTCAGTTACTCCGTTTGTTGCCTGGCGAACAGGACCCGCCCCGCCAGGCGTTGTCGCGGACCCCCCCACGAACACTCAACCGGCAACCACCCAGCCGACCACCACGGCTCCTCGGCTCAGCCCGCCAGGAACTGATGGGCAGGGATTTGTCGGGTCCTACGCCCGCTGCGACACAGGAGATCCCCCGGCGCTGATGGCCCAGACCACCAAATCTTTGGTGGTGGTCTGCCAAGCTGGACCTGGAAACTATTACTACCGCGGCGTCCGCGTGAGCGACCGTGCCAGCATCGAATTGGCGAACGCTGTCCGCACATCCAGTGGTTTCGATGTCACCAATCCAGCCGACGGAACGCGCTACCAAATACGGCCCAATGTGCTGAATATCATCTCATCAGGCGGCCATGTCGACTCAGAACCAATGGTCCAATACGTGTCGAGCTAGCGCTGCCGAAAGCTACGCCACTGGTGATCCTCGCTCGGCGTGCTTTTATAGCCGACGCGCAGTCGAGCACCTTGTCGATTACCTGTATGACGTTCTGGCACTGCACATTCCGTACCAGGATGATCTGTCAGCCCGGATCAATGACGCGAAGTTCAAGGCGAAGGTCGGTGCGGGGATCGCTGCGAAGCTCAACCTGATTCGCAAGCTGGGCAATCACGCGGTGCATGACCAGAGGCCGATTCCCCCTCGTGCGGCGCTTGATGCGCTTCGCGAGTTACACCACGTGATGGTGTGGGCCGCGTTTCATTACTCAGCGAACCCGCAAACGGTGCGGTTAAAAGCAGTTTTCGATCCGGCATTGGCGAAGAAGTCCGCGCCGCTGACGCGGGCCGAGGTCGCACAGCTCGCCGAGAAATTCAAGGCACAGGATGAGGCACATGCCAAGGCCCTGGCCGAGAAGGATGAGCTGGCCGCTGCCAAGGATGCCGAGATCGCTTCATTGCGTGAGCAGATCAAGCTTGCTCAGGCCGCGAATCAGAAGGTCGATGACCGCGACTACTCCGAGGCGCAGACCCGCGACCGGTTCATCGATGTGCTTTTGGCCGAGGCGGGTTGGCCGCTCACCGAGGAACGTGACCGCGAGTTCAAGGTCAGCGGAATGCCAACTCCAGACGGCATCGGCTACGTCGATTACGTGTTGTGGGGTGCTGATGGGCTGCCATTGGCAATCGTCGAGGCGAAACGGACCACGAAGAGCCCGCAGTTGGGTCAGCAGCAGGCCAAGTTGTAAGCCGATTGTACGGACGCGATGACCGGGCGACGCCCGGTGATCTTCTACACCAACGGCTACGAACATTGGATCTGGGATGACGCCCCCGGGTATCCGCCGCGTGAGGTCCAGGGGTTCTACACCCGCAATGAGCTGGAACTGCTGGTTCAGCGCCGTCACGCCCGTAAGTCGTTGACCGAGGCGGTGATCGACTCGGCGATTGTCGAGCGCCACTACCAGCATCACGCGATCCGGTCGATTGATGACGCCTTCATGGCCAAGCAGCGGCAAGCGCTGCTGGTGATGGCCACAGGGGCCGGGAAGACCCGTACGGTCATCGCGTTGGTCAAGCAGCTGATGGAGGCGGGATGGGTCAAGACGGTCCTGTTCCTAGCGCTGACCGGACGGCACTGGTGACCCAGGCGGTCAACGCCTTCAAGACGCATCTGCGCGATGTGACCACGGTAAACTTGGTGACCGAAAAGGTCAGCGACGGGCGGGTGTATGTGTGCACCTATCCGACGATGATGAACCTCATCAACGAAACCGACTCCGGGACGAGAACGTTTGGGCCGGGCTATTTCGACCTGGTGGTAATCGACGAGGCGCACCGCTCGGTCTACCAGAAGTACCGGGCGATCTTCGCCTGGTTCGACTCCCTGCTGATCGGCTTGACCGCGACTCCCAAAGACGAGGTCGACCACAACACCTACCGGCTCTTCAACCTCGAAGACGGTGTGCCCACTGACGCCTACAGCCTCGACGACGCTGTCAACGAGGGCTTCCTGGTGCCTGCGGTTGGGGTATCCGTCGGGACGAAGTTTCTGCGCCAGGGCATCCGGTATGCCGACCTGTCTGAGGAAGAGAAGGACGAGTGGGACATGCTGGAGTGGGGCGAGGATGGCCCACCCGAGTCGGTGTCCTCTGACGAGATCAACCGCTTTCTGTTCAACGAGGACACCGTCGACCAGGTGCTGGCCACCCTGATGGACAAGGGGCACAAGGTCTGTGACGGTGACCGCCTCGGCAAGACGATCATCTTCGCCAAAAACCAGCGCCACGCGGAGTTCATCCAGCAGCGTTTTGACATCCAATACCCGGAATACGCTGGGCATTTCGCCCGAGTCATCACCCACGGCATGGCCTACGCCCAGAGCCTGATCGACGACTTCTCCACTCCCGACAAGGCTCCCCACATCGCGATCTCGGTGGACATGCTCGACACCGGCATCGACGTGCCCGAAGTGGTGAACCTGGTGTTCTTCAAGCCGGTTCGGTCCAAGACCAAGTTTTGGCAGATGATCGGTCGTGGTACTCGGCTACGCGCTGATCTGTTCGGGCCGGGCCGCGACAAAGAGAACTTCTACGTCTTCGATTTCTGCGGCAACCTCGAATTTTTCAGTCAGGACTTGCCCGGGTCGGAAGGTTCCCTGCAAAAGTCGTTGAATCAGCGGCTGTTTGAGACTCGGCTGGGGTTGATCACCGAGCTGGACTCCCACGAGAAATCCGACGGCACAGAACCTCCCGAGGGATCGGGTGTAGAAACCGAGCGTGGGCTGCGGTGGGACACCGCACGCCAGCTGCACGCCGCAGTTGCCGGGATGCACCTCGATAACTTCCTTGTCCGTCCACACCGCAAGTTGGTCGAGAAGTATGTGCAGTGGTCGTCATGGTCAACACTGACGACGGAGGCCGCCGATGAGGTGGCGGAGAACGTGGCCGGGCTTCCCTCCAGCTTCAAGGATGATGACGAGGACGCCAAGCGGTTCGACCTGCTGATCCTGCGTCGCCAACTCGCTCAACTCAAAGGCGATGCCGTCGCCGCCGAACGGCTGCGCGAGCAGATCCAAAACATCGCCACGGGTCTACTCAGTCAGACCTCGATTCCGTCGGTGGCAGCACAACAATCACGCCTGGATGAAGTTGCCAGCGATGAATGGTGGATCAACGTCACGCTGCCGATGCTCGAGCTCGCCCGCCGACGCTTGCGCGGACTGCTGCAGTTTCTGGAGAAAGCCAAGAAGGTCGTCGTCTACACGTCCTTCCAGGACGAATTGAGCGAGACGACTCTAGTCGACCTTCCCGGTATCACTCCAGGAACCAACTGGCAACGCTTCCGCGCCAAAGCCGCCGCCTATCTCAAACAACATCAAGACCACATTGCGCTGCAACGACTGCGCCGAAATAAGGCGCTCACACCCGACGATCTGCAGGCTCTCGAACAGATGCTCCTGGATAGCGGGGCTGGCGACGCTGCCGACATCGCCCAGGCCAAGGAAGAATCCCAGGGCCTCGGACTGTTCATTCGGTCGCTGGTGGGCCTGGACCGCCAGGCTGCCCTCGAAGCGTTCGCGACCTATCTCGACGGCACCAGATTCACCGCAGAACAAATTCGGTTCATCAACCTAATCGTGAACGAACTCACCGCCAACGGCGTCATGGTACCGGCGCGGCTGTACGAATCGCCCTACACGGACCACGCCCCGACGGGCCCGGAGGCGGTGTTCCTGGAGACCGAGGTGGACGGCATTGTTGACATCTTGGACACCGTGAGAGCCAACGCCTCACCGACTGATGGCGTGGCCTGAACGCTCGTGGTGCGTCGGTGTTTGACCCGACTTGGCTCAAATTAGTGCGCACCGCGCCCCGAAAGGGGAACAATTGGCCGTGTTCGGTCGGGTCTGCACTGCGTTGTCTGAGAGCCCGGCGCTCAGGTTCCAAGCAGGGATCTGTGGAGGGTGGATGTGTAATGAAAATGGAGGCGACTGCCTCGGGTTGCCAGACGATACTGAAAAGCCACTGTTCGTGTACGGGAATCTCAAGCCAGACGAACTCGGCTACGACCTGATCCCCAAACAGGTCTCCGACCCCCAACCGGCAGAGGTGCCAGGCCGTATATGGGTTAGAGACGGAGTTCCACTAGCCGATTTCAACTTCCGTGGTGGCAGCATCTCCGGTTGCATCCTCACATTGTCACCTGAAGGGTATGACAAAGTCGGTAAGTTCGAGCCCGCCGAGTACTACCAGTGGTCGCCTGCTACCTGCGTTGAACCCGCAGGACTTGAGGTCAATGTGCTGGGACCGGCCGCCGGGCTCACACCCGAACGAGGCGGCGGCGACGTACTTTACGAGCCATGGAGCACTGCATCAGATCCGCTCTTCACGCATGGTCTGGCCACCGTCGCGGAGACGCTCCGAAGGGATGGCCGTCGGGATTTTGAGGACAATATACCGTTCGACGACCGAGGGGAATGGATGCGCTTCTACCGGCTGCAAGCTGCGTACATGCTGGCCTGCTCGATCCTTGAGCGGATCGCGTTTCGGATTGCCCCCAACGACGGACCAACCCAGGCGGTGAAGGCGGTCGGCCGCCAAGTTGAGTCCGCTGTTGAAGAGGCCGGTGTCAAGATCCCGCAACGTGCGGTCTATCGGGCAGACAAACCTCGGAAGAAAGCAAATCTGACTAAGCCTGGTCAGTTCGCGGACTGGGCCTATCAGATCCGCTGCAACTTAGGGCACCGTGGTAAGAGCGCGTGGGACGAGGCCGAGCTTGTTCGCACGGCGTTGATTGATCTGCACGACGTACTTCGCGTCTATCTCCTGAAGAAGGTCCCCGCATTCCGCAAGACGTGGACGGAAGGCGAGCCCAGCTACCAGGCCTATTGCTGGCGGATCAAGGCTGAGTTCGACGCCTCGTCCGGTGACTGAAAGCACCGAAACCCCTATAACGTGCTTGAGATTCGCTGTCTTCGGCGGGTGTGGCCCGACATAAGGCCTGCCTTAAAACTCCGCTGTTGATGACCTCCCTTGATGTAATTTTGTCGCCTCGTGCTAGTCGTCGAATCCTTTGGGGCACGACCTGGTGAAGGCGTCTCAGCGCCGCCTGAAACTCTTGTATCGGACGGGCGTCGGGTAACACGCTGTACACGTCGGCCAGCGCCTCGGCGATGCCGATGCCGCCCAGCTGCTGCCGGGCTTCTTTGACCGGCATGAGGTGTCGCATATTTTTCTTGTTGCACCACGGGCGCAGATCAAACTGTTCGTCGGGGACCTTGGGATGTTCGACGACTCGAGCAGGCCGTGGTGCTGGACGCTCCCGCTCGAACGCTGCTTGCACGGCCTCCTCGATGAGGTCGCGCAGTGCCTGGGCGAGCTGATCAGCGGCATCAGTCATCGTTGAGGTCTCAGATCGTCGGTGCGTTGGATCGTGTTGAGGTCTAACCACTCCAAGACATCGGACCAGCGGTACAAAACACGGCTGCCGCGCTTGATGAACTTTGGGCCGGTTCCCTTGTAGCGATCCTGGGCCAGGGCAGCGGTCGTGGTGCGAAGATACTCGGCTACTTCGGCAGGCGTCCCCAGCGGCGGGAGTTGATTCGACACGACGGACGAGCATAGCCAGAGCCAAGGAACGCTCGGCCACCGACAGCAGCCAAACCGCTGCCTGTACCAGGGGGTATATTCGCTGTTGGAAGCCGGTGTGGGATTCGTCCTGACTGTTCGTGGCATGGCACTTAGCCGGGCGCAGCTTCCCTGGTGACGCTTCCAGCCCAGGGCACCCGGCTTGTTTGTGGATCCCAGAAACACCCGAACAGTAAGGAAATGATTTTTATGGACACCCGTGAGCACAAGACGCTCGAAAACCGGCTGCGGCGCGAAGCCAAGGGCAGGGGTCTCTTGCTGCGGCGCAATCACACCCGTGATCGCTCAGCCGAGAACTTCGGGCTCTACCTGTTGATCGGCGATAGCAAGGGCAACCGGCTGCCGGGAGCGGCAGCAGCAGCCAACGCATTCTTGCGCGGCGAGGGCGACACGTTGGAGGGCATCGCGCAGGAGCTGGCGAACTGCCACTAATGATCGGCAACGGGGCGATGACGCTGCGCACGCTGGACTCGGGGTGGTCACCGTCGAAAAGGTCGTTGATCTTCTCGATGACCACATCGAGGGGCACCATCTCGGGCTTGTGCGCGGCACCCTTTCCGACCTCCTTGGCCGGTTGCAGCGGCACATCTGCTCCCGGTTGGGCCGAGGCGGTGGCCTGTTGATGGTGGGCGAGATAGTCGAACTCCACCCCGGAAAGGTCGATCTCGTGGCCGAGTTGCTCGTGGCTGATGGTCGGGACTAGGTGGCGTAGGTAGATCGACAGCTTCTCCAGGGAAGGGTCCTCGTAGTTGACGATCTGGGACAGAAAGTCGTACTGACGCAGGAAGGTGCTCACGTCCTTGCGGAACAACTCCAGCTCCTCCAAGGCGACGAGGTCGTCGGTCTGTTTCGCCGTGCGCTCCCTATCCCGGAACCGATGCTGGGCCGGAGTGACCCACTTCGTCAGGGCGTTGTTACCCTTCTTGGCCAGGAAATCCGCTACGAGACCGTCGATCTCGGATTGCAGGTACATTCCGGCGGCGTCGAGTTTGTTCATGGTCTCGTGCACGATGTTGGGATCGGTGACATCGGCCAGGGTGGTGGCCCTGTAGTACGGCGCGAAGGCCGTCACGATGTCCTCGGCACTGTTGGCGAAGTCGATGACGAAGGTCTGATCCTTGCCGGGGGCGGTGCGGTTGAGCCGTGACAACGTTTGCACCGCAGCCACTCCCGAGAGCCGCTTATCGACATACATGGCTACCAGCAGGGGTTGATCGAAACCGGTCTGGAACTTGTTGGCCACGAGCAACACGTTGGAGTCGTCGGTGGCGAACGCATCCCGCAGGTCGCGGCGCTTCAACGCTGGGTTCATCAACGCCGAGGTCTCGCTGACCTTCTCCACCCCGGATTCGTCATCGGTGACCTCGCCCGAGAAGGCCACTAGGGGCCGACCTTGGTCTTGGCGTGGTCTATCCAGGCATCGGGTACGTGTGGCAGGACTTCGCGGGCGAAGTAGTCCTGGATGTCCTCGGTTAGCGGGACGTTCTCGGTGTCTCGCAAGGCCGGGTCCGGTTCGGGGTTGCCCTTGGAGTCGGTGACAACGGTGGCGTCGTCGTCATACTCTCCAATGCTTTGACCAGATTGTCTTGATCAGTGGGGCAGGCGGTTTCGTTAAACCCGCTGTGTGGAGTGCGTCCTTCAGCTCAGTTGCAAATTCGTCGCGGTTCTTCCACTCCCCCCCGATCAGCCCAGTCAGGGCGTTGCGGATCGCAGCTTGCTCACCTGGTTTGAGCTTATCGATGCTCTTCTGGGCCAAGACCTCCTCCACCTTCTCCTCGGTGGGCGTGAACCGGAGCTGCACGGGGGGCGCTCGACGGTGATGGTGGAGTAGCCGAACTCCTCACGCTTGAAAACCTTTGAGTGGGCGGGGTGCTCGTCGCTGCCGTGTTTGTTGCGGAAGCTGTCGTAGAGGTGGCAGATCCGTTCGATGTCCTTGGGCCGCAGTTCTTTGCGCTTCGCCCCCAGCGACTTGCGCATCTTGCCGAACATCTCGACAGCGTTGATGAGCTGGACCTTGCCCTTGCGCTTGTTGGGCTTGTTGTTGTCCAGAATCCAGATGTAGGTCGCGATGCCGGTGTTGTAGAACATGTCGGTTGGCAGCGCGATGATCGCGTCCAGCAGGTCGTTTTCGATGATCCATTGGCGGATGTTGGACTCCCCAGACCCGGCCCCGCCGGTGAATAACGGGGAGCCGTTGAGGACGATGGCCAGGCGGCTGCCGCCCTCGCCGTTTTTGACTGGCTGCATCTTGGAGATGAGGTGCAGCAAGAACAGCAGGGACCCGTCTGACACGCGGGGTAGGCCGGGGCCGAATCGCCCGGCGAACCCGCGCTGCTCGTGTTCGTCGGTGACCTTCTTCTGTTGGGTGTTCCATGCCACCCCAAACGGCGGGTTGGACAGCAGGAAGTCGAAGTGCCTGGTGCGGAAGCCGTCATCGGTGAGGGTGTCGCCCATGTAGATGTTGTCGACGTCCTGGCCCTTGATGATCATGTCGGACTTGCACAGGGCATAGGACCGGGGGTTGATGTCCTGCCCGTATAGCACTGGGCGGGCCTTCGGGTTCATCTCGGTCAGATGGTCATAGGCCGTCGAGAGCATGCCACCTGTTCCAGCAGCGGGGTCATAGATGGTCCGTACCGTGCCAGGTTTGCTTAGGGCGTCGTCTTCGGTATGGAACAGGATGTCGACCATCAGCGCGATGACTTCGCGGGGGGTGAAGTGATCACCAGCCTGGGTGGCATTCGAGTCGGCGAACTTGCGGATCAGCTCTTCGAAGATGTTGCCCATGTCGTGGCCGGAGACCACCGCCGGGTGTAGGTCAACGGCGGCGAACTCTTTGACGATCAGGTACAGCCGGTCGGACTTGGCCAGGTTAGCAATCTGATCAAGCGTGCCGTAGCCATCGAAGACGTCGCGCACGTTGGGCGAGAAGTGCTCGATGCAGTCGATTAGGTTATCGGCGACGCCCTCTGGGTCACCGATCAGAGAGGCGAAGTTCCATCGGGAGGTGTTGTAGAAGGGCAGCCTGAACTTGGCCTTCAGCAACACGTCCGGGTCGACCTTGGTGGACGAGATCTTGTTATACGCAGCGAGCACCTCATCCTTCGTCGGTTCCAGGATGCAGTCCAGGCGGCGCAGGATTGTGAACGGCAAGATCACGTCGCCGTACTGATTGGGCTGGTACGGCCCACGTAGCAGGTCGGCGATCTTCCAGATCAGGTTGGCATTCGTCTGCGCCATGTGTGCTGTTATCCCCTCTGCTCGACCGGTAGAGGAGAAGTTACTCCGACCCGTCGATAACCTCGGCCAGATTTTCGGTCCTGCGACGGTGGTGTCAACGGCGGGCCAAATGGTTTGTTGGAGGTCACGATCAGGCTGGCCCGCTCATAGCGGGAAGAGACCAGTCGGCGGACCCTTCGACGCCAGCAGCTTGCCCGCCTTCACCCAGTCCACGTCGTCGAGGTTTTCCCTAAGCCGTGTGTGTAGCTCCGCTGCCCGACTGCCGTGCTCCGTGATGGACCTTGTACATCCAAATATCGACGTTGGACGGGATGCTAACCGAACGGCCACGACGTTGTTTTTTCGCTGGAAACTTGGGTGGCCCTGTAAGGAGAAGTACGATCAACTCTTTCTCATGACGCCCAACTGGAGCCGGGTCACGCTGGAGGATGTCCGGCGGGCCTGCCAGATGTACGACTCTGGAGCCGTCCGACCCAGGCGGCCCGCCCGAAACACGTTCCTCCTCCTCAACGGCAAGACCTATCCCGCCAAGTTCATCCGGGGGCTGGCCTACCGCCTGGCAACCGGCGTCGAACTTGACCCGAATGTGGATTACTCCGGGGGAATGGAGACGGCCAGGTTCGTCCAGGGCCTCGGCCTGGCAACGCAGCATGGTTCGGCTTCCATCCCAGCAGCTCCGGCGGTGATCGCCAAAGCAGCCCCGCCGTCTCCGGCTCAACCAGTACTGCCCCCGCAGGGTCAACCATCATCATCCGCTCCGCAACGCCGCCAGGAACCTCAGAAGGAGGCGCTGGCTGCGCTTTTGCACCTGCGGTTTGGTGCGGTCGAGAGGGAGGCCAAGTTCCCGTGGCTTACGGTGCCGCCGTCTGACCAGATGGACGGCATGATCCTGGCCATCTATGCGGCCCTGCAAGCGATGAGGGGCTATTCGACATTCGCCTCGTCCGGAAAGCCGCTGCACTGCGACTTCTTCGTGCCCGCCGAACGCTTGGTCATCGAATACGACGAGCGGCAACACTTCACCGTGCAGCGGGCCAAGTCCCTGGAGCTTTACCCGCCAGACCTTGCCCTCGGTTTCGACCGGCAGGAGTGGCTGACGGCCTGCCGCACGATCCGGGCGACCGACCCGACGCCCCCATACCGGGATGAGCAGCGGGCCTTCTACGACAGCCTCCGGGACATCCTGGCGGCACGGAACAGCGTCCGGCTCATCCGCCTGCGGTACGACACCTTTGACTGGACCGGCCCCGGCGCTGAGGCGCAACTCTGCAACCTGCTTGCGAGTGGGCAGGCCCCTGTCTCTCAACCCGTCACCGGCCCGACTGCTGGGGCAGCCGCCAATCTAGCGGTCGGTCAGATCAGGAAGGTGGCGCTGGTTTCGCACAACTACAACGTGGTCGACAGCCGGGGCCTATACGACTACTCGGAACACTTCGCCCGGATCAACCAGCTGTGTGACAAGCAGGGCTGCGACACGATCCTCTACGCCCTGTACACATGGGATCGGGACTCGCCGGTGGTCCGAAACCACGATGCCATTTTCGGCGGGCTGGGTTACGTCCAGCGGGTCATCCTCGAGTGGGGCAACCCGACCCCAAAAGCATCGAAGTGGGGCAACCCGACCCCAAAAGCGTCGATCATGTCGAGGTCTGGTTCCGGAGCCAGCAGACCCCTTTGGTGGCAAATCAGTGTTTCTCCAAGTCCTCGGAGCCTGCCAAGAGCAAACGGGCGTTCATGAAGGACCTGCCGAACCGCCGTGTGGCGGACGGCCTGCTGGTGCTCTGCGGGGAGACGAACATCGCCAAGATGGAGCATCACTCGGAGTTCACCGACTCGTTTGGTTTCACCAACCGGCTCAGGGAGATGAACATCGGCCCGATCCTGAACCCCATCCACGACTGCATGACCCGATATGAAATGAAAATGAAGCGCTGCAACTACTCGCTCGGCGGCAGAACGGTCATCTCGGTCTGGAACCAGGGCAATGGCAGGGACGCTTCGCAGCCGTGGACCGTCTTCCACGAGGGCATGGAGCGGACAAAGGCCGTTCCGGAATTGCCCAGGCCGTTTAGCGACCGGCCCGATATTCGGATCGGCGTCCTCGATTTGGCATCGCTGTAGCTGCTGAAGGTCCGATGAGGAGCGGTCGAACTCGGCAAGTGGGTGTCCGTGGCATACGTGGGTGCTCTTGGGCTATGCCAAAAGATTATGCGGCCAGGTACCGATACAGGGTCGCCCGGCTGACGCCGAGGAATCGGGCGATGTCTTTGGCGGTATGGCCATCGGCCTTCATTCGCCTGGCTGTCGCGATGTGCTGAGAATCGTTGACACTTTTAGGACGTCCAAATTTGGTGCCGTTGGCACGAGATGCTGGCCGCTTCAACGCTGTACGTTCCTTGATCAGCTCACGCTCGTATTCGGCCAGGGACCCGAGAACCCCGATCATCATGCGACCTGCAGGTGTAGATGAGTCAATGCCGTCGGTGACCGATACCAAGGTGACACCCCGATCGGTCAGGGCCTTGAGGGTCTCGAGGATGTGCAGAGTGTTTCGCCCTAATCGGTCGAGTTTCCACACCACCACGGTGTCGCCCTCTCGGACGTATAGCCAGGAACAAATTCATCAGTAGGTCGTTGTAATAACAGGTCGAAGTTTTAAGTGTTCGTGTTCCATGCACGCTCGCGCAGAACCTTGGTGCGGGCGTCTCTTTTCTCCTTGCAGGACAAGCCGAGAAGCAGTCGTCTGATCAACCGGCCACTGGACCGCAGAGTGCGGCCCGGAATCCTGATAAGGAGAAACAAATGACACAGGGAACTGTGAAGTGGTTCAACGCCGAGAAGGGCTTCGGCTTCATCGCGCGTAAAGACGGCCCGGACGTCTTCGTGCACTACTCCGAGATCGACGGCCACGGCTTCCGTAGCCTCGAGGAGAACCAGCAGGTGGAGTTCGAGGTCACCCAGGGCGCCAAGGGCCCGCAGGCCAGCCGCGTTCGGGCACTCTGACCGTAGCCACGGCATGAAAGGAGCCGTACCCGTGTGCGTACTACGCGGGTACGGCTCTCCTGCTTATTCGCTATTTCAAGCCGTTTCTGGGGCTGGCTGCGGTCGGCACCGGCGGGGGTGGATAGAACTCCGCGGCGGGACTGGGGTTCTTCTTTGCACCGCGCCTGCTGCCATCACTCAGCGATCGAGGCGACGCCGCCGAGGCCATCCCACAGGAGACAATTCGCGGTGGTCCCTAAAGCACGTCTGTTAGGCCCGCTCGCTCTCGGCCAAATACCGGTACAGAGTCGTCCGCCCGATTCCCAGCGTTCTGCAGATCGTGGCGGCGGTTTCCCCGGTGCTCTTCATCCGACGGGCGAGGGCCGCTTGGTCGGCGTTCAGCTTG
>Ga0335070_10005648_pt1 | contig 14723 bp, 17 predicted proteins | sample Lox_Sample_13_FD_206722 | JGI IMG/M metagenome (GOLD analysis project Ga0335070, IMG submission 206722) | Soil microbial communities from Loxahatchee National Wildlife Refuge, Florida, United States - Lox_Sample_1.3 | ecosystem: Environmental > Terrestrial > Soil > Wetlands | place: USA... | reverse complement strand
GAAAGAGAATAATACCGCAATTTAAATCCTAAGGTTCTTTGCCAAAAAAAATGAATTACCGGCACACAGCCGTCTTGTTGTCCACCTTTTGCGGAGTCAGGTCATCGTCGTTGTAGATCTTCACCGTATGCGTTATCGACGTGGCGAAATAGTCCTTCAGGGGACACTCGTTGCCTCCGGTATCCGCCGTCCAGGTCGTCGATTCGGGCTGGCCCGCCTCCCGTCTGCAGGTGCTGCCCACGGCGATGAGCGCCCCGGCCTTGAGGGTCCATGCGCCGCAGGTGAACTTGTCGGTGGACCAGGCAAGGATAGGAAGCTCCAGCCTCGCCCCGACAGGCCCCTTCACAGTGCCGCCGGAGATGATCCTCACGCAGTCGCTCTTGACCCCGTAATCGCCGGTCTTGACGGACCAGGTGCAGCTCAGCGTGTTGATCTTCACCTCGAAGTTCGTCGGGGTCGTGGTCGGGGGTGAGGGTGGAGGCGGCAGGGTTACGGTCGGTGGGGGTGCAGGAGTTGTCACCACTGGGCTGGGCGGTGGCACCGTGGCCGGCGGGGTGCCCTGCGTACAACCTGCAACGAGGAGGCCTGTCAGGAGAATGAGGAGGATAAGGCAGGTCGCCGCTGTTCGAAGGGAGCGGAGTTTCATAGATAAAAGAGATATATATTTGCATTATATAAAAAGAATCACCCGGTGCAACTGCAACATCACCATGAATCCCTGCACCGGCCCGGCTACATCAGGATTTCCCGGGTCGGAACGGGGACTGCATAGGGCCCGCGGGTCCCAAGTACGAAATCGGCCCCGCATTGTTTCCAGCCCGGAAACAAACAGTTTCTGGGTCGGAAACAAAATGTTTATCATTGAAAGGATTGAGCGACTTCTCGAAGAGACCCCGGCACCTGAGTGAGACCGGGAGGGTGGAGGATCGGTATCATTCTGCAAGATTCAGCAATTCTTCAATTGAACCAAGCACGTAATCCGGCCGGACATCCGGCGGGTCCCTGCTCCGGACGTTCCGGTCCCCGTAGGCAGCATACGCCGTGACCATCCCCAGTTCCTTCGCCGGGGCGATATCCCGGCGGATAGAATCCCCGACAAGTAACGTCTCCGGGGGCTTCGTCCCCAATTTCTCCAAGGCCAGGAGAAACGCATCCGGCGCCGGCTTCTTCGCCCCGGTCATATCGTAAGTAACGATATAATCAAAAAATTCCGCAAGTCCGGTACGCCGGAGTCTAAGTAATGCGTTCCCGTTGTGCGCATCCGTGACGATGGCGAGGGGGAGGCCCCGCCGTTTCAGTTCCTCGAGGGTCTCGCGGACGCCGGGGTATGGCTCCAGGACCCGGACCTTCTCGGCCTCGTAGATGGCGCAGCAGCGGGAGAAGACCTGGTTGCAGTAGAGGGACCTGTCGGCGACGAGGTTGTCCCGGACCGGCCTGCGGGGGGGCTGGGTGGATGCTGTTCTGGAGGGGATGGCGCAGGCCGACGGGATTGAGATCTGCTGATTTCCGGTTTGTGCTTCCGAACCGGGGGTCCGCGAAGGGGAACTCCTCGCAGGAGACGGGTTCACCTGGGAGATCCGGATTCGGACAACATTCTCCCTCCCGGGGGGCGGGAAATCCGTCGGGACGGCCTGAGCAGGAGCGGAAGGGCTATCGGGGGTTTTGCCTCCCTCTTCCTTCTTTTCGTCGGGGGTCGCCAGGACGGCACCTTTTTCGGAGGAGGGAGGGCAACACACGGGGGAAACACTCCCACCATTGTCAGTATTCTTCCCGGCTGAGCACCGCTCCAATAAACCGCACAGGTCGAAATCCGCCTTGGCGGTTTGAGAAAAACCGATGTGTTTTTCGAAATAATCCCTGATGTTCTCGTGGCTCTCGAAGCCGTGGGGCGAGTTGATGAAGCAGTTGAAGAGGGCCTCCCAGTCGTCCCGGCCGAGGAACCTCGCGACCTCCCGGCAGGCGTGCTGCTTCGCCGCGACGAAGTCGAAGAGGGTGTTGTCCATGTCGAAGATGATGGCACGGATCCGGCCAGGCACATGGTGCTCCTTAGAGGTCACGGTATACCGTCCTCCTTCGGCCGGCCTTCATGACAAAGATGGTAATCTTCTCCCGCCGGATATCGAGAATAACCCGGTACGCTCCCACCCGAAGTGAATACAGGGGAGAGTCCCGCAGGCGCTTCACCGATCGTTCCGGATCCTCTTCCTCCGCTAGCTTCCCGAGGGCCGTAATTATTCTCCTTCTCACGGCTCCGGATACCTTATCCAGATCTTTCAGCGCCCGGGAGGAATACACGAGGGTGAAGGACATTCAGGATAGCCCGAACTTCTTCTTCACCTGCTCATGGGTGTAGGTCCGGCCCGCTTTCAGGTCCTGGAGGGCCTCCTCGATCCCTTCGATCTCCTCTTCTGTCAGGGGTTCATCGTCTTGGTAGGAATCGATGAGTCGATCGATGACCTTGTCATAGGATTCCCTCGGGTGCACCTTCAGTCTCTCGAGACGGGACTTGGTCCTCGGGTTGACCCGGAGTGAAGACGTTTGCATACAATGGTCTACACGTGTGGATATATTAAGATAGGGGCTCCTTCGCTGCCACGAAGTCGAAGGGGGCTTGTCCACGTGGATGGCGCGGACGCGGCGATGGTGAAGGTTTTGAGATGGGGGGGTATCTTTCTTCGGGGGAAAAGAATAGGTTTAAATTCTAGGTTACAAATATGCATAATAACAACCGATTTGTAAACCTATGCCGGTGGAGCCATGAACCTGGGGGGGAGCCTGAAGCTGCGAAGGCAGATTATGGGACTGTCATTGAGAGCCCTTGCAGAGAAGATTGGGGTATCGCACACGACCATAGACAAATTCGAAAAAGATCGCTTGGTACCGGATTCGCCATCTCTCATCAAATTGAGTGTCGCTTTACAGACCCCCGTTGCCGCATTTCTCAGGCCCCCGAACCAGCAGGTCCAACTGCATCGCCTTGCGTTTCGTTCAAAGAAAATGAGGAAGAAGGATGAAAAGCAGATCAACGCAGAAACCAAGGAGTGGCTGGAACGATATCTCCAGGCAGAGAGTCTGACAGGAAAGAAGACCCTTTTCAGGCGCCCAAGGGGATTTCCGAGGGACATATTCACCTTCGAGGATGCAGAGAAGGCCTCAGAAGACCTTCGCGCTGAATGGGACCTGGGAACCGACCCCATCGAAAATCTGACGAACCTGCTGGAGGATAAGGGTATCAAGATCGGGATTATCAAGGGGATCACGAAATTCGATGCATTGTTCACCGAATATGATGGCCATTCTATCATTGTGATGAAGGAGGATCTCCCCCGGGTCCGCCAGCGGTTTTCCCTTGCCCATGAGCTGGGGCATTGCCTCCTCAAAGCCGGTGTGGATACCGATCCTGAAAAATTGATGCACAGGTTCGCCGGGGCCTTCCTTGTTCCCCGCGAGAAGGTCATCTTCGAGCTGGGGGAAAAACGGCGTAGCGTAGCAATCAAGGAGCTCTTCCTCCTCAAGAAAAAATATGGGCTATCCATGGGGGCCTGGTTATTCCGGGCAAAGGATCTCGGCATTATCACCCAGGCGGATTTCGTGGAGAAACGGAAGATATTCTCAAGTAAGGGATGGAACAAGAAGGAACCCGGTGATGAAGAGAAAGGAGAATTGCCCATCCTCATGAATTCAATTCTGCTGAAAGCTCATGCTGAAGGGATTATCTCGACCCCGAAGGCAGCGGAATTGTTAAATCAGACGATAAGTATGTTTTGTTCATTGGAAGGGGAAACAGATATTGAAGAGTCCACCATCCTATGTGCTTGACACCAATACTATCCTTGACTTATATTTTGGGGGTATCCTCGAGGAAATATTCAAATTGCCCTGTTTTTTTGTCGTAACTGATTTATTAACCAATGAATTGAGGCATCCGCCTTTCGGCACCTTGGTGAAACTTGGTTTACATGTTGAACCACTGACGTCTGCCGAAGTAGGAGAAATCACTGATGTCCTGGAGGAATATCCCAAGCCTTCTTATCAGGATATCTCCGTCCTTGTGCTTGCCAGATCCAGAAAGACCATCCTGATTACCGGGGACATGGACCTGCGCCATGTAGCAATGGCGCTCGGGGTTGACTGTTATGGGACATGCTGGCTGATAGATTTCCTCGCAAACCAGCAGATAATCACCTTTTCCGAAGCAATCGAAGCCTATGAACTAATCCGGAAAAAACCCAGGTATCCCCCAAAGGAAGAATGCAGGAACCTCCTTTCTCAATGGAAGCGAAACCAGAAATTATTTGATTGAAATTGTCATAGGACAGCCGAGCCTTAGAGCGAATCCAGGTGGGGGGTTCGGGATCTCCCCCTCGTGTCAAAGCCCTCGATCTCATGGATATCGCCGGGGTCGGTGTCGCCCGAGCCAGATGGCGTGAGCTCGGGGTCGTGGCCCTGTCTGAGTGTCCCCGAAAAGATCTGCTCCATGTCCTTCACCGCCTGCGGATCCCCGATGGGGGCAGGGGTCTCCTCCCGGCCCGGGGCGAGCTGCTCCTTCACCTGCCCGGGGGTGACGAACCGGCCCTCCTTCAGTTCCCGGAGGATCTCCCTGATCCCCTCGATCTCTTCCCTGGACAACGAGGCGTCATCCTCGTAGGAATCGATGAGCCGGTGAATGACCTGGTTCATGGGTTCCTCCGGGTACGACTTCAGCCTCTCCAGCCGGTTCATCGTCTCGGGGTCAAGCTCCAGGAGGAATCTGTCCATACTAGAATTTTCTTGTTTAAAACGTATACCTCTTCCCTTCCTCCGGCACGAGCACCCCGTCAAAATTCTCGGTAAACCACCCCGGGTTCTCGGTGTGGACCGGGATGATCACATCGGGCTCGATCTCGTCGATGGCCCAGGCGACATCGGCACCGGATGCATGGCCTGACGCATGGTAGTGTTTGTCCATGACGGGAACCACCTCCCCGGCCGAGTTCTTCTCCATCGAAAAGCCGCAGGGCTCGATCCCGAAGAACCGGAGCCACTCCCAGAGACGGCGGAAGTCGATCTCCATCTCCTCGCTGAAGGGCTCGCAGGAGGAATAGAGGTACCGGCCGCCGGGAGGTTTGATGTCGAGAAGGTGGTTCATGTCAAAGAAGGAGAAGCAGAGGATGAACCGGCCAGGATCCTGGCGGATAGCCTCGTGGGTCACGTACAGGTCGCCGGCGAGGGGCTGCACGAGCTCCGCCTCCCATTTCCGCCGGGCATGGTCCACGATCTCGTCGTAGACCCGGACTCCCTCCCAGCGCCTCACCCCGTCGACGGTGGAGAGGGCGTAGAGCATGTAGAGGTCCCGGGCGGTCACCACGAGCTCCCGGCCCATGGCGGCGGCGATCTCCTTGAAGGCCTCGAGGCGCTCGAAGTTCCGGGCGGAGAAGTCGGCGATCACGAGGCCGGGGAAGTCCTCGACGGCTCCCCGGCAGGTCGAGCAGACCGATTCCTCGGTGACCCGGCTCCCGTCCGGCGGTCCGGTATCAGAGACCCGGGTGCCCTCGGTGATCAGGATGTCCGCACCTCCGGCCCGGGAGATGAACTCCCGGGTCTTCGCCTCGTTCCGGCCGTGGAGCCGGAAGTCGCCGGTGTACGCGACGGCCTTCTCCCCCTCGACGAGAAAGCCGCAGGCCCCGTACAGGGAGTGATCCACCTCGCAGGAGGTGACCGGGAAGGGGAGGGGGTGGTTCTCCATCGTGCAGCACCGCCCGGGTGAGAGCTTTTTTGCCCGTTTCCCGTCCTGCCCGGGCCGCCAGGAGAGGAACTCGAGGAACTTCTCCGGCGGGGGAGACGTGAGGCAGAACTCCTTCCCCTGGTAGCAGGCCCCGGCCTCGGACTCCAGGTAGAGGGGATCGTCGGCGTTCGGCCTCCTCTCCGAGGAGTAGGCGACGTCGGCCTCGGTGGTCGACTTCCCCGTGTCCTGGTACCCCTTCAGGATGGCGGCTGTCATCGGGGTGGAGAAGACGGGGATCTCCTGCGGGAGGAGACCGATGTTCCCGCAGTGGTCCAGGTGGGCATGGGAAAGGAGAACGGCGGAGATGGGGAGGGACGGGTAGCCGGAAAGGGAAACATCGGGGGTGACGAGATCGCGGCGGTAAATATTCAGCCGCGGGATGAGCCCGAGGACGAGGAGGTCGTGGATCCCCCGGGTGGTCCGGCTCTTCAGGAACTCCTCGTAGAAGCGGGCATACTTCCCGAAGTTCTTTCCGAAGTCGAGGAAAACGCCGTCCTTCCCGTCGTCCAGGTAGATCTTGTTCCCGCCGATGCAGCCGGCGCCGTCGTACACGGTGATGCCAAGGGGCATAGGACCACCTGCTCTACAAGTGCCTCTCCCGGAACAGGGAAAAGGGTTTGCCTACGGGAGTTCTCCCGGGAGTGAGCTCCTGTTCCGCGATTGAAAAATTATCGTGGAGGAACCGTATACAGACTCTCCGGGAGCCCTGGCCTCGAAGGGCGATGCCCCGGAGATGCAGGCGATCTGTGACTATTGCGTCCTCCTCACCGATGAGGAGTACTACGACGCGGAATGGGAGACCGCGGGCCGGCGAGCCCGAGGGTTGCGCGAGTGCAGAGCCTGTTTAAATGGCACCCTTGGTGAATCATTGGGAAAAGATGCCCTGTATTTTCATTTTTTGATAAAAAACCTCGCATGCGCAGCTATATCCCCCGGGCGAGCCTTTACATACAGGGAGACAGGGAAAGAAATGGATAAGAGGGGGAAACTCAGTGGCCGGCAATAAGCGATACGAAACTGCACAACTCATCTGCAATCATATGGCCAGGCAAAATATCGCCCGTGTTCATGGAACGGCCCGGGAAATTGCATCCTCTCTTCAGGTGCAGGGCACCTGCGGCTCTTCCATAAGCTCGTTACTGATGTTCATCCAGAGAAACCATATCCGGAAGAGGAGGTACGGTTTTTTTATCTCCGAGACGCAGGCCTTCAAGAAGAGCGGATATCCCCACCGGTACACGATTGAATTGATGGATGGGCCTGCCGTTTCACCGGTTCACTCGCAGTTCTTGTGATACCGCTGTGAGACGCCGGTTTTTGAAGAACATGCACCGCCGACGGACTGGTGGGCGGGAGTCAGGCACCGGAGAAGGATAACGGACTCTTTGCTCCCGCAAACAAGAAAAGTCCAGCTCGGGATTTTAACCTTGCCCGTTGGAAATACGAAAAATGATCGAAGAAGATATTCCCGGTACCCGGAATCGATGCGGCCGGTGAGGTGGAGGGGAGGTCTCAAATACTATAATCCTGCATTTTTCTGGGGAGAAGCATGCCAGGTGCCGGTAAAAAAGAGGACGCCCGGATACAGGTGACGAAGGACGGCCCGTTCATGGTCACCGGGTCCATCCCTCTCGTGAAACAGATCCTCGTCTGCGACAAGAAGGGGAATTCCATCGGCTGGAGGGAGGGTGAACGATACCCCCTCCGGGAGACCTATGCCCTCTGCCGGTGCGGGGGTTCCCGGACCAGGCCCTTCTGCGACGGGAACCACCTGAAGAATGCCTTCGATGGCACCGAGACGGCCAGCCGGAAGCCGTACCTGGAGCGGGCAGGGTGGACCGAGGGCCCCGATATCCGGCTGAGCGATGCACCAGGGTTCTGCTCCCATGCCCGGTTCTGCATCCGCGGGGAAGGGATATGGGATCTTATCGAGCAGTCCGGCAGTGAGGAAGCAAAGAGAACCGCCATCGGGATGGCCGCGAACTGCCACTCGGGACGCCTGGTTGTCTGGGACAGGAAGACGGGGAAACCCCTGGAGCCGGTGTTTGAGAAGTCCATCGGACTCGTCGAGGGACCGGCCGAGGGAGTGCAGGGCCCACTCTGGGTCCGGGGCGGCATTCTCATCATCGCTGCTGACGGGTTTTCCTACGAGATCCGCAACCGTGTCACGCTCTGCCGGTGCGGGAGATCAGGGAATAAACCCTTCTGCGACGGGGCACATATGCGGTGATGAAAGGAACCCTGAAAGGATGAGAGGGAATTACCGGGACAGATGACCGGGTATCGAACCCGCCGGTTCGATCAATGAACCGGCGGAGGTCCGGGAGCAGACGAGGGAGTTATCCCCGCCTGCTCACGGTTGGTCAGGACGATGAATCCTCGGGGAGCACGTCAGATGTTGGAACCCAAACGGGGACTGGCCCACCAACAGGTGGGCTTACCGAGCAGACGGCCCCGGTATTTCCCACGCTACCGGCAACGATAACCCTCGGGCATTGGTTTCCACTGGCCAGGCACCGGGCAGTCGAGGATCTAGAGCCACCTTGGAACACCCTTGTGCCGGAGAATATCGTCCCAGTGTCAAACATGGTGAATCGTCTTTTAATGGCACTCGTGTATACGACAACCTGGTCGCCGAAACGTTCACGGTTACGATATGAGCCCGGCAGGTACCAGTAGACACCGTAGTCCCCATACGTGGGATGCGAGTTACCACGGAAATTAGCATCGCCTTCGCCGGTAACCTGTTCTATTTCAATCCTCCATCTGTTCAAATCTGGATTGTAATACCAATAAACATTAATTGCCTGAACGCTTACAGACGCTCTCGAGTTATCAGCATCCTTATTACAACCATTAACATCCAAGTAACACCATCCACTGCCCAGCGGGCAGGTAACAGCCGAAACCGGCTGGAAGGCCAGGACGAAGACCATGAAAGCAACAGCGCTCAACAGGAGCAACCTTCGCATGCGATACACTTCCTCACTCGATAATTTCGATGTTCACGGGGCAATCCTTCGGGTGAACACCGACAAAGGGTTTCTTCACTGATTTATATACCTGCCGATTCATGGATCGCCATCGCCATAGGAATGAATCGACCCGGAAAACCTGCCTGAGAAATGCCGGTTCACGCGGGGAAAGGATTTACCCCTCCGTGTCAGGAGAGGTGAAGGCCGATGACGCGTGGATGATTGTCACCAATCCGGCCACTTCGGCAGATGCCGGACCCGGGTACCATCGCCATGATGGAACTGTTTATCGGGATGGAAGGAAATACTCCCTGAAGGGCGGTCCCGGGTGGGCTCATGCCCGCGAGGTCCGGCGGACCTGCGGGTGCCGCGGGGAACCAGGGCGATGAGTGCGCCATCGCCGGGGCCGCATGGTGAGAGGGAAGAGCATGGAATCAGGTCAGGGGGAGATCCCACGGGGTCCGGGGTGGAGGTTCCCCGCCATCTTCATCGGTCTCGTGGTCGTGGACACCCTGCTTGCCGCCTTCGGGGTCATCAATATTCCGATCGCGCCGGGGGTATCGGGGCTCTACATCGCCGTCGCCTTCATGATCGCCTTTGCCCTCTGGTTCGGCGGCTGGGGTGTCCTCGCCGCGTACCTGGGCTGCATCCTCGGGGCGGGGGTCGCCGGCGGTGTCCCGCCCCTCCTGAACCCTCTCTGGTCCCTCGCGGACCTCTGGCAGGTCCTCATCCCCCTCGCTGCCTTCCGGGCATTCCATGCCGATCCCGGGCTCTGGACCCGGCGGGACCTGGGGGTCTTCCTGGCCTTCGGGTGGCTCGCGAACAACCTCGCGGGGGCTGGCTGGGGGGCGGGGACCCTCGCCCTCGGGGGCGTCATCCCCATGGCCGTGCTTCCAGGAGCGTTCTGGAGCTGGTTCCTCGGGAACCTGGTCGTGACCGCCATCATCACCCCGCTCCTCCTCGTCACCCTCACTCCCCGCCTGAGGGAGGCCGGGCTCCTCGTGAAGGGAACGTGGGCCTGACCCGGGAAAACCTTTTTCATCCCCGCCAGATACACCCCGTCTGAGCGACCCCATGACCCTCTCGCACGCAGTATCGGACCCCCCCGCCATCCCGAGTCTTACCATCCTCGTCACCGGCTCTACCGACGGCATCGGGAGGGCAACGGCCCTTGCCCTCGCCCGGATGGGCCACCGGGTCCTCGTGCACGGGAGAGACCCCGCGAAGGGCCGGGCCGCCCTCGCGGAGGTCCGGAAGGCCGGGAGCCCGTCACCTGAGCTCTTCACCGCGGACCTCTCTACCCATGAAGGGGTCCGGGGCCTCGCCGGGAAGGTGAGGGACAGCCACGACCGGCTCGATGTGCTCATCAACAACGCCGGGGTCTACCGGGCTGAGCGGACCCTCACCGCCGACGGCCTCGAGATGACCTTTGCGGTGAACCTCCTCGCCCCCTTCCTCCTCTCGCACCTCCTCATGCCGCTCCTTTCGGCGGCCGCCCCTGCCCGGATCGTGAACGTCGCCTCGAGCGCCCACTTCGACGCGGACCGGATGAACTGGGAGGACCTCCAGGGGGAGCGGAGGTACGATGCCTGGGGTGCCTACGCGCAGTCGAAGCTCGGCGTTGTCCTCATGACCGCGGCCTTCGCACGGCGGATAGGCTCCGGGCAGGTGACGGTGAACTGCCTGCACCCCGGGGTCATCTGCACGAAGCTCCTCGCCTCGGCCTTCCCCACCTACCCCTGCGACTCCCCGGAGTCAGGGGCCCGAACACCTGTGTACCTCGCGACCGCGCCCGGGGTGAAAGGGGTGACGGGAAAGTACTTCGACGGCATGGAGGAGGCCCGCCCGTCCCGGATGGCCCGGGACCGGGACGCCCAGGAGCACCTCTGGGGGGTCCTCGGGGAGATGGCGGGGGTATCTCCTTTCACGGCATGACGCCGGGGCAAACTACTATCATCCCCGGGGGTAACCTCCGTCTGGTGAGGAGCCATGGCAGAGTTCGATCTTCTGGACGAGTCCTCGGTCGGGGTACTCGTGAGGACCCGGGTGAAGCAGTACGAGGAGAGCCGCCCGGGGTGCACGGTCTATGCGGCGGACCGGCGGGGCATGTGGGACCTCCGGTTCACCTGCGGGAAGGGGAAGGCGAGGAACGGGACCGCGTACATCTCGGCCCCCAATGCCGCCGGCTGGGTGCTCAGGATCCACTGGCCCGGCGGGACAAAGGGGGACATCGAGAAGCTCGACTTCGTGAACACCGCGGGCTTCGAGGGGCTGATCCTGAAGGCTCTCGAGTGGGAGGGGGCCGAGCCCCCGAAGAAGAAACGGTGATCGCCCGGGCCCGGGGTCCGGTGCCAGGGGATCTCTCATATTTTGGGTCTCGGCGCAGGGGTTAAATAGGGTCCCGGGTGAGCACCGGGGTATGCCAAACATCGGGTACTTCGAAATACCGGCAGACGACGTGAAGCGCGCGAAGAGGTTCTACACCTCCCTTTTCGGGTGGGAGATCGGGCCGACCGCCATGCCGGGAGCCATGCCCCCCTCGGTGGACTATCAGGACGTGAAATGCGGGGAACCCGTGGAGGGAACCCTTGCCATGGGCGGGATGTACAAGAGGCAGATGCCCATGACGCCCTTCACGCCGTATGTCGTGGTGGAGGATTACAAAAAGGCCAGGGCGAAGGTGGAGAAGCTCGGCGGGAAGATCGTCCATGAAATGGAGGTCGAGGGCGTGGGCCCCACCGCCGTCATCCAGGACACCGAGGGGAATGTCATCGGGTTCTGGCAGCCGATGATGAAGGAATAAATCTTTTTTCCGGACCCCGAGGGCAACCCCCTTGAGCGGGTCATCAGCCACTTGAGGGAACGAGGGGATTCCAGCTCACCAGGAAGGGGGGCAGAGAGGTCACGGGCCCTCTACCGGGAGCACCCGGTAGCGTTTCCTGTTCCATGCATAGGCGACAACCCCGATGGCAACCCACCCGAAACCAACCAGGATGGCATTCCTGCTCAGGTACAGGGAGAGGAGAAGGCAGCTGAGTACTCCCAGGACCGGGGTGAGGGGGTACAGGGGGACCCGGAATCCCCGTTTTACGTCGGGCATGGTCCTCCGCAGCCGGAGGAGACTCAGGTTGATGAAGGTGAAGGTCACCAGGGTTCCGAAGTTGAAGATCGAGGCAAGCCAGTCGAGGTTCCCCCCCGTGAAGAATACGATGGCACCAATGGCGATCCCCGTGATGAGCACGGTGAGGACCGGGATGCCGTTCTCTGAGAGATGGGCAAAAGTACCGGGGATCACCCGCTGCCGGGCCATGGCAAAGAGCGCCCGGGATCCCCCCATGATGGAGGTCACGATGACCGATGTGGTGGCAACGAGGGCCGTGAAGGCAATAAATTCCAGGACAAAGAAGTTGTCGGTGGCGACCCGGAGGGCAGCCTCGAGGGGGGCGCTCGAAAGCCCGAGCAGCTTCCAGTTCAGGAGTCCCACCGCCACGACGGATACCCCGATGTAGAGCAGGGTGCAGATGGCAAAGGCGATGAGGACCGCCCTCGGGACATTCCTCTCCGGATCCTTCACCTCCTCTGCGATGACCGAGATGGTGTTGAAACCGATAAAGGCAAAGAAGATGATCGATGCGCCCTGTAAAGCTCCGGCTATCCCATTCGGGAAAAACGGGTGATAATTGGAGAGGTCGCCGTGCGTGAAGAGGTACCACCCCCCGACAACGATGAAAACGACGAGGGCAGAGATCTTCAGGGCAACAAGGACACTGTTCGTTCCTCCTGCCTCCTTCATCCCTTTGAGGTTCACGGCCATGAGGACGAGAGGCCAGGTACTGCCCACGAGGACAAGCGTCCCGACGGCAGGGGGTAAGCCCACCAGGTAAGCGAAATAGGCCGCGAACCCGATGGAAACGGCGCTAGCCCCCACGATGTAGTCAAAGGACTTCATCCAGCCGATGACGAACCCGGGAAATTTCCCGAAGGCCCTTGTGGTATAGATGTAGCTCCCGCCGGCTTCCGTGATGAATGACGAGAGTTCGGCGGTCGAGAGGCCGGTCAGCAATGCCGTGAATCCCGCGATGAGAAACGAGATGATGACCGCCGGTCCAGAAATGCCCGAGGCCACCCCGATGAGGACAAATATGCCCGTCCCGATGATGGCCCCGATGCCTACTGCTGCTGCCCCCCAGAGCCCGAGGGTCCGTTTCAGCCCAGCCATTCCCTTTCCTCCAGGTACATCCTCAGTGCCACGGCATTGTTTCGCATTTCCTCGCGTGAGCTGTAGACAAGGGTGATCGTTCCATGCCCTGCCTGTTCCTTCAGGGTCAGGATCAGGTCCTTCTTGGCCGACAGTTCTGCCCGATACCGTCGGCGGAACTCCTCCCACCGATCCGGGTCATGGCCGTACCATTTTCTGAGATCTGCCGATGGTGCAACCTCCTTTAACCACAGGTCGATCCGGGCCCGCTCCTTCGAAATTCCCCGGGGCCAGAGCCGGTCCACGAGAACCCTCGTGCCGTCATCGGCCGACGGGGGGTCGTACACCCGCTTCACCCTGATCATGGCCCTTCCGCTCCCCTTCGCGCCTGCGAGGAATAGGCGGAGGTTCATATAACGGTTGCGGCAGGAAACATTTTTTAACACGGGCCCGCCTCTCATGGTACCCGTAGGGTTCCCCCGGCCTGGCGGCGCCACCGGGAGGAACAAAGGGAGGAGAGAGACCATGCAGGGGAAGATCACCTATGTGTCGATGGAGGGAGACGAGTCCCTCCACGGGGCCTACGAGCAGGCCCTCGAAAAGGTCGCGGGGGAGCTCGGGCAGGGACACCCGTTCCTCATCGGGGGGCGGGAGGTCCGGGCAGACCAGGAGTTTGTGGTACGGTCCCCCATTGACCGGGACATCCTGATCGGGTCCTTCCAGAAGGGGGGAGCGGAGGAGGCAGGGAGGGCCTTCCGGGCAGCGAAGGAGGCCTTCCCGGACTGGAGCCGGAGGGGATGGAAGGAGCGGACCTCGATCCTGAGAAAAACCGCCGATATGATCGAAAGGGACAGGTACCTCCTCGCGGCCCTGATCACGTACGAGGCCGGGAAGAACCGGTTCGAGGCGGTCGCGGAGGTGGGGGAGGCGGTGGACATGCTCCGGTATCACGCTGACCTGTACGAGAAGAACCACGGGTACGAGGTCTCCCTGGAGCCCGAGGCCCCAGGCGCGACGGGCATGAGCGTCATGAAGCCCCACGGCGCCTGGGCGGTGATCTCACCCTTCAACTTCCCCCTCGACCTCGCCGCCGGGATGGCCGGGGCGGCCCTCCTCACGGGGAACACGGTCGTCCTCAAGCCCGCGAGCGCCACCCCCTCCACCGGGCTGCGGCTCTGCGAGGCCTTCCTCGCCGGGGGGGTCCCGGGAGGTGCCGCCAACTGTGTCACCGGGCCGGGCGTTCCCTTCGGGGAGGCGGCGGTCTCCTCCCCCGACGTGGACGGTATCGCCTTCACCGGCTCCCGGGACGCGGGGACATGGCTCCTCCGGAACCTCGCCGCCCGCGAGGCCTGGCCGAAGCCGTTGGTCGTGGAGATGGGGAGCAGGAACCCCGTCATCGTCACGGCGAAGGCCGACCTCGGGAAGGCGGCCGAGGGGGTGGCACGGGCGGCCTTCGGGTACTCCGGCCAGAAGTGCAGCGCCGCCTCCAGGGTGTACATGGAGGAACCGGTGGCAGAAGAGTTCCTCGGTCTCCTCATGGAGAGGACCGGGGCCCTGAAGATCGGCGACCCCCGGGAGCGGGACGTGTTCCTGGGCCCGGTCATCGACGAGAGGGCCCGCGATACCTTCGTGGATGCCGTCGGGAGGGCCCGGAGGGACGGGGGGACTATCCTCACGGGAGGGAGGATCCGGAGCGGCGGCGTCCTCGCCAAGGGGCACTACCCCGAGCCCACCATCGTCACCGGGCTCCCGCGCGGCCACGAGCTCGAGAAAAGAGAGCTTTTCG
>Ga0335070_10005646_pt1 | contig 14724 bp, 13 predicted proteins | sample Lox_Sample_13_FD_206722 | JGI IMG/M metagenome (GOLD analysis project Ga0335070, IMG submission 206722) | Soil microbial communities from Loxahatchee National Wildlife Refuge, Florida, United States - Lox_Sample_1.3 | ecosystem: Environmental > Terrestrial > Soil > Wetlands | place: USA... | reverse complement strand
AAGTCGGCATCGCCATCGCCAACGAGCGGTCGTTCTTTCCGCGGCTCTCGGCGCGCGAAAATCTGGATTTCTTTGCGGCACTGGATGAAGTCTCGCGCGGGGGGCGTCCGCGACGCATTGAAGGCGTTCTGCGCGAGGTTGGCCTGGAAGATCAGGCCGATACGCTGGTCATGAAATTCTCAAGCGGGATGTACCAGAGACTTGGGTTGGCTCGTGCACTACTCAAGCGGCCTAGCGTGTTGTTGCTGGACGAACCAACGCGGAGCCTCGACGCATCGGCCACTGCGAATTTCTGGAGCACGATCAACGCCCTCGCGCGGCAGAATACCACGGTCTTTGTTGCCACCCACAACTTCGCCGAGGCTGCGGCGCTCGCTAGCCGCGTATTGCTTTTGCATCATGGCGTGATGCTTGCGGACCGTTCGCTCGGAAGCCGCTTGCGAGCGACTGAGACCGCCAACCAACTGCGTGCACTCTACTTCAGTCTGACAGGAGCGAATGCGAGGGACGAGGCGGAGGCGGAAGAAAACTCCGATGAGAATCTGGTCCGACGTGCTGGAGCGGCTTCATGAGTCCGACACTGGATAAGCTCGCCGTAATTCTGCGGCGCGATCTGCTCATCGCAGTCCGTCATCGTAGCGGCTTCATCATGACGCTGGCAGGACTGCTCACTGAACTCACCGCGTTTTACTATCTCTCCCGCGCGATCGGCCCCGGATTTCACCCCGATGGAGTCGCATACTTTCCATTTCTTCTTGTCGGGACCGGCCTCTACACATTTTTTGTCATGAGCGCGCAAGCCTTCCTGAGTTCGGTGCAGGAGGCGCAGCAGACGGGAACGCTGGAAGTGCTGATGACGACTTCGACCCCGCCCACCGAGTTAATCGCCCTGAGTTCGATCTCGGCCTTCGCCGGCAGCCTGACGAACCTGGTGGTTTATATCTTTGCCGGAATCACCATCTTCCGGGCAGGCCTCCACGCCAACTTGCTCTCGTGTGTAACCGCGTTATTGCTGTCGCTGACCCTCGCCCTCGCTCTCGGAATCTTCGCCGCGACCTTCCAAGTCGCGTTTCAGAAAGGTTCTGCGCTGCTCTGGTTGCTGGGCTCGGGGTTGTGGTTACTAAGTGGAGCTACTTTCCCGGTAGGGAGCCTGCCACAACCGTTGGTCATAGTGGCGCGGATGGTTCCGTTCACTTACGCGATCGATGCCATGCGCGGCGCTCTGCTCGACGGGCGACCAGTAGCGGCGATGGCGCCGACTCTGACGATCCTGGCGCTATTCGCGGCCTCCCTGCTCATGCTCGCAATGCTCGGCCTGTCGCTCAGTCTGAAGCGGGCGCGGAGGTTCGGAACGCTCTCTTTTTATTAGGAAGGGCAGCGAACCATGCCGTTCCCCCTCTGATATTGGCACTAGGAAAATCGTGTAGTACACTGCGCATACTTCTCAAGAAAATTGGGGGAACGAGCCGGAATAAGGCCACCAATTACTATGAACGACCATATCTCCCACGAGAAAGACGCGGGCGCCGAACAAGCGGAAGGGAAGAAGCCCTACCAGAAGCCGTCGTTCCGCTTTGAACGGGTCTTTGAAACGGCGGCACTGGCCTGCGGAAAGATTGCAGGCACGTCCGCGATCTGCAACTCCTCACGAAAGACCTCCTGACCTTGGAACACACCGCACACGAAGCGCCAGCGATTTGGGAAGGCGAGCGTTCACTACTGGCCGCGGATTGTCTGCGCGTGAGCGGGCGCTTACGATTGCGGGTGCGAGGGGAAAGCATGCTGCCGAGTCTCTGGCCGGGCGAAGTGGTCGAGATTGCCGGATGCAAGACCGAAGACGTACGGCCTGGAGACGTTGTGCTGGCCTTGCGCGAGGGGAGATTTTTTCTCCATCGCTTTATGAAGCGTGCGGGTCACGATCGATTTACGCTTCGCGGGGACTCGATGCCATCGGCAGACCCGGAATTCTCATCGGAGGCGCTGATCGGGCGGCTTACGCGTCCGGCGCCGTTGCGGACGTGGTCGCGGGCGATCGGTGTTTTCTTCTGTTATTGCGGGCCGGCCCGACGGATGGCTCTGCGCCTACACACGAGATGGCGACACTTGGATAAGGCTCCGCAAAGCATGTTTACCACAGCCCCGGAGTTGACCGATGCCCGGGCCTAAGTATGTAGCCTGTGTCGAAATTGGCGGCATTCCGATTTCGCTTTCAACCTCCAGCCAGGTTTTCCATAACCTTCTTCTGAGGCGGTATGCGGGCTTCAGCAGTAAGGCTCCCGCGGAGTTTTCGTTAGAGTTCGAGATCATCGAACCGCGACCGGCATCCGACGACGATGTGTGCGTGCGCCGCGATGGTGGGGAGTGGCTGTTTGAGCGCGGCGATTTTTTCGCGCGCTGGGATCCGCGCACCGGCACGGGTCTGGTGCGGCAAAATGCCAATCCCTATTCTCTCGATTCGGTGTTGCGAATCCTCCACAGTCTCATCCTCGCGAAGCGTGGAGGGTTCCTACTGCATGCCGCGAGTGCCATCTGTGACGGCCGCGCATTCCTGTTTTCCGGAGTTTCGGGGGCGGGGAAGACCACGATGACGCGCCTTGCGACCCGTGATGTTACCCTTCTCACGGACGAGATTTCCTATATTCGGCCGGAGAGCAATCGCCCCGAGGTTCAACCGGAAAGCACCGTCTATCGCGCTTTTGGCACTCCCTTTGCCGGTGAACTGGCCAAAGCCGGCGAGAATACCAGTGCGCCAATTGCAGCTTTGTTTTTTCTGGAAAAAGGTCCGGACAACCGGATCGACGACTTGACATCAACCGAGGCAGTACGGCGTCTGATGCGAAATATTCTGTTCTTCGCCGAGGATCCCGCGCTTGTAGAAGAACTGCTGGCGACGGCATGCGCATTCGTTGCGTCACTCCCCATCCGCCGCCTTACGTTCTATCCTGAGAGCCAAGTGTGGGATGAGGTACGCCGCTTCGGTCGTGAACCTCAGCGCGAGTGTGTTTACGCGACGAGGTAGAAGAGGGGAGCCCACGCATGCCGGAGATGTACATCGCCCGCAGTTCTGCAATTGCGGCACGTATGCTTGCCGGAGAGATGATGGTCATGAATTCGGCGGACTCGACGTTCTTCACGCTGAACGAAGTCGCGACGGCAATATGGAAGGCCGCCGACGGACGCACTCCGCTCAGCCAGATCGTTCGCGACCACATCTGCAAGATGTTCGACGTCGAGTACCCTCAGGCTCACGCCGATGCCGAGCGATTCGTCGCCGATCTGGCAGGCCACGGAATCCTGCTGGTCTCGGATCGTCCCTTTACCGTGGAGCAGCCGCAATGACCCTGATGGCCGAAGTTGGACAGAAGGCGTTCGATCTCGGAGTGCCGCTGGCTGTCCACCTCGACATCACCTACCGCTGCAACGAACGCTGCGTGCATTGCTATCTCGACCATGACGACCACGGCGAGATGGATACTGCCGAAGTCAAGAGCGTTCTCGATCAACTGGCGGAGGCCGGCGTATTCTTTTTGACCCTGAGCGGCGGCGAAGTTTTCCTGCGGCGCGATTTTTTCGAGATCGTCGAACATGCGCGCCGGTTGCTCTTTAACGTCAAGATCAAGACGAATGCGGTGATGATCGGCGAGGCCGAGGCGCAGCGGTTGCGCGCACTCAATGTCGATACGGTGCAGATCAGTCTGTATTCGCACCGTGCCGAAGTGCATGACGCGATTACCAAGCTGCCGCATTCGTTCGAACGAACAGTCACGGCGATTGAGTTCCTGCGCGACCAGGGATTGCGTGTGACGATTGCAAACGTGCTGATGACGGCGAATCTTGCGGATCAGTATGGCGTGCAGAAACTGGCCGCGGAGCTGGGCGTTCATTACACGGTCGATCCGACGATCACTCCGATGATGGATGGCGATATGTCGGTGCTGGCATTGCGCATTCCGGGCGAGGAGTTGGCCGAGGTATTCCGCAATCCGGCGCTGGTGCCGAACCAGGACGAATTCTGCGCTCCGCCACCGCCGCCGTCCGAAGAAGATCTGGAAGGCTATTCGTGCAGCGCGGGCCACTCGTTCTGCTATATCTCGCCCTACGGAGACGTTTTCCCGTGCGTGCAGTTTCCGCTGCCTACTGGAAACATCCGGCAGCAGGATTTCCTCGATATCTGGAATCACTCGCCGCAGATGAACGAGGTGAGGTCGATCCAGGCGCGCGATTTGACGACCTGCTCGTCCTGTTCGCACGTGGCAACTTGTACCCGCTGTCCGGGGCTGGCTTACATGGAAGGCAATATGCGCGGGCCATCAACGGCCGACTGCGAGAAGTCTTTTTACCGGACGGGCGTGCCGACGGCGAATATGCTGCGGCAGGGGCTCGCCAGACCTCAGACCGCCGGAACTCGTTCCACACCGCTCATTCAGATCCAACCAGCGGCGGCGCTGGCCTGAGCCTCGACTTCTCGCCCGCAGATCAACAGAGATTCCCGCGGATAGAGCTTTTTCCATTTGTTTGGACGCGAAAATCTGCGTGCATCCGCGGAAGAGAAGTTGATTACAGTCCTGCGACGGCGTTCTGGCCGCGGCGGTCTTGTTTGCCCTCGGCATGGGCGAGATGTTCGAGCGCCCGTTGCAGGGCGGCTCGCACCTCGTGCGTTGATTCCTGGAACTTGATGGCCGCGCCGATGCCCATGTCCATGCGCACGACCTGGCTTTGGATGGCTACGGTGATCTGCTCGATGGTGAAAGTCAGCTTCAGTTTTGAGCCGGGCAGCAGCATGGCACTCGTCTCGACGTAGCAACCACCGACGCTCAGGTTGGTGAGAATGCCAAGCACCGCGCGCTCCTGGCCTTCAACTGCGATCTCGGTCGTGACCCGGCCGCGAATGCGCGGGTATTGCCGGCGATTGTTACGGTAGGGCGCACTCTGTTTCTGCAAATACATGCGCTTATCGGCTTCCGACAGAAGTTTTTCGGCATCAAGCCCGTCCTCCGGGTACACCGCTTTGCCGACGCTGAGCGAGAGAATCTCTTCGTTGCAGACCTCGCGTCCGGTTTTTTGCGCAAGTTCCCGCATCTGTTCTGCCTTGCGAGCGGATGCCTCCGGGGTCAGGCCCGGCGCGATAACGACGAATTCGTCGCCGCCCATACGCGCGACGTAGTCGTATTCGCGGCTCGTTTCTTTGAGGGCGTGGGCGAACAGCCGCAGCACGCGGTTGCCTTCGAGGTGGCCGAAGCGGTCATTGATCTGCTTGAAACCGTCCATGTCGCTGACCATTACCGTCAACGACTTTCCATCGCGCTTGCAGCGGGCAAGTTCGCGGTCGAGTTGCAGGAAGAGCGAGCGCGCGTTGGGGAGTCCGGTCAGATAGTCCGTAACCGCTGAGTTTTCGGCTTGCTCATATTTCAGTGCGTTCTCGATGGCCAGGGCCATCTTCGAACTCACCGCAAGGAGAATACGGAGATGGTCGGAGGTGAAGAAATCCTTTTCAGCATGGTAGAGAGCGACCACGCCCACCACACCCTGCAAGCCTTCGAGCGGCACAGCGAGAGCCGAGGTGAGCGTGCTGTATTTCGAGGGATCGTTCAGGTAGCCAGGCTCGACCGAAGGGTTGCCGTTGAGAATCGGTTTGAGATTCTGTGCCACCCAACCGGAGAGGCCTTGTCCCATCGGAATTCGCAGCGATGCGAAGAGCCGGAAGTTGTCGCCGTTCACGTATTCGGGAACCAGTTCGTCGCCATGGCGAACATAGATCGCGATCGCGTCGTAAGGCATGGCGCGCCGCAATTTCACCGAGAACACGGAGAGCGTTTCACCTAGACTGAGCGATGCGCCCAGATCCTGGCTGAGTTCGAACAGCGTCTGCGCCTCTTGCCGAGCGGCCGCAATCGAGCTGAGGAAATTTCGCTCCTGTGGATGCCGCTTGCCCTGCGCTTCAAATCCGGCTGCCGGTTCAATCGCGGGGCGTGCCGCCATTTCTTCAGTTTCCTCTTTTGTTTCCGCTACCGATTTCGGCTTGTGATCGGTTTTCGCGTGGACCAACTTCTCCAGTTCCTGATAGCGCTTCTGCAGGACGCTGACGACCTGCGGATCGAAGGCTTTTCCGGATTCTTTGGTCAGCTTCCCCATGGCCTCGTCCATGGGCAGCGCGCGCCGGTACTGGCGGTCGGAGGCCAATGCGTCGAGAAAATCGACGGCCGCCAGGATTCTCGCGCCAATCGGAATCTGTTTGCCACGCAGGCCAAGAGGATATCCGGTGCCATCGTACTTTTCGTGGTGAGCACGCACGATCGGCACAACCGGGTAAGGGAACTGCACGCGTTCCAGAATGTCCGCGCCCACTATTGGGTGGATCTTCATCTTCTCGAACTCTTCCGGCGTCAGGCGCCCGGGCTTGGAGACGATGTGTTCGGGAATGGCCAGCTTGCCAATGTCGTGGAGGAGTGCGGCTGCTTGCAGTGCCTCCATCTCCTTTTCTTCGACCTTGAGTTCTTTCCCAACCTCGACCGCGTAGACTCGCACGCGTTGCAGGTGGTCATGCGTGGTTTGGTCTTTGGCCTCGATGGCGAGCGCGAGCGCTTCGATGGTGCGCATGTGCAGGTCGGCCATCTCCTCGACGTGCCGCTTCTCATCCGCCAGTTTGCCGAGGTAGAGGCGGTAGGAGCGGTAGATCAAATAGACCACCGGCAGCGTCAGCAGAGAGGTTTGCCAGTCGCTGAAGCTGTGAATCCAGCTCATCATGCCGACGACGCCGGCACCGACGAGGTAGTAAGGGAAGCTCCAGAAATAGCACTCCGACCAGATTTTTCGCAGCGATCGCTGTTCGGTCAGAGAAATGATGATCGCGATGGGCAGCGTATTCGCAATGAAGTAAACGCAGGCCGCCAGGAAAAGCAGCGTGGACGGATTGGACGTGCTATGAAAAAGCAGATGGCGGTAAAAGAAAAAAGTAGAGGCGATGGCCAACGAGGTCGAGCAGACGTTGAAAGCCACCTGAACCGGCCGGGGACGCTCCACACTGAGGCACTGCACGAGCACGGCGGCGCAGCCGAGCGCCATCGTCTCCGGAAGGCTGAGTTCCAGCACCCCGGCCAATACAAAAAGGAAGTTCACCGACATGGTGCCGGTGATGCCAGGCAGGTTAACCTTCAGGCGCGAAGCCGCGACCGCAATCGCCAAGTAACAAAAGAACTTGATCGGGTTCTGGCTCTTGCCGTGGAGGACGGCGGCATAGATAAGGACCGCCAGACCACAGCCCACCACCGTCGCAATAAATACGCGCGGGGCGGCGCGCATTTCCCGCCATGATGGGGCACGTCCAGACATTGACGGCAGACCTCGGCCCTGACCGTTCGTTGGTAAACAAAAGGACAACACTCATTGATACCAAGTCATATTGGCGCGGGAAAGCAATTGAGCGACTAAGAGAAAACCAATGTAACTTGCGATGTGACTATAGGAATCTGGTAGTTACAGGGGACGGGCAACGCGTACGGTTACTTGCCAGGTTGTCCGGCAATTTGGATTGGCGAAAACGCGATAGGCGGTATGTGGCGTCGGCGATTTCGTCTTTCAGCACAAGATTGGCGACCAACTCGCCGAGCGCGGGGCCGTGCTTGAATCCGTGGCCCGATCCGCCGCCGACGATCCAGACGTTTTGATTCGCCGGGTGGCGGTCGATGATGAAGTTGTGATCGGTAGTGTCCTCATACTGGCAGACGCGCGACTCCAGGAGAGGAGCATCTTTCATTCCTGGGAAACGGAAAGCGAGATAGCGGCGAAGTTCGGAGAGGCTTGTCTCTGAAATAACTCGCTCTCCCGATGTCGGATCAAACGCTTCTCCGCGAGTATCATCGGCGATTTTGAAGCCGCGCGCTTCGTTGCCGGGTATACCGTACATAAAGTGGTCACGATGATCGGCCCAAACGGGAATGTTGCCTTCGTTGTAGCGCGAGTCGTTTGCGGGAGTTCCAAAGAAGAAGACATCCTGCTTGGTGGAGGCGAAATGCAGGCCGACAGTCTGCGGAAAGAGAGTGCCGAGCCACGGGCCGCAGGCGAAGATGTAGATGTCGGCGGTCAAGGTCGAGCCATCGGACAATTTGAGCGCCGTCGACGGGCCGGAGTCGAGGGCCGCGCCACCACCTGCAGAAGTCACGGCTGCCTGCCGATACTCTCCGCCTTCGGCTACGAAGTGCTCGACGACGGCTCGCGCTGAAGTTCGCGCGAGCAGATATCCGCTTTGAGGCTCGAAGACTCCCCATGCGGACCGCTCGAAATTGATCTGCGGCCAGCGTCGCGACATCTCTGGAGCCGAGAGTTCCTCATACGGGATGCCAGCGTCGTTCAAGAGCGGCAGCGATCCGCGCTCGAACTCGCCGGCGCTATCGGCCATCCACAAGACTCCGGTTGGGAAAAAGAGTCGCCGGCGCCAGCGTTTTTCGTGTTCTTTCCAAAGCTGCATGGCGCGGGCCGCGAGCGCGGTGTACGGCTGGTCCGGCCCATAGACGCCGCGGATGACGCGTGTCTCGCCTCCCGAGGAAGCGCGAGAATTTCCCGGGCCCCAGGCGTCGATGAGGGTGACGCGCGCTCCTGCCCGCTGGAGATAGAGCGCAGTCCATCCGCCGAATGCGCCCGCACCAATGACAGCGATGTGCCGCCTGGATTTCTTCCTCGCGCGCGCAGAGCGTCCGCTTCTCACGCTTGCCGCGGACTTTTGTGAGTTTCGTTTGGCCATCGCTAAGCGCAGGCGCTACACCTGCTCGCGCGATTCCCCGAGTTCGACGTTCACGTCGATCCGCTTCTTGCCGCGATAAATCGTGACTTTCACGGTGTCGCCCGCTCGGTGGCTGTTCATGATCTGGGCGAGGCCCTGCTGGCTATTGATATCCTTGCCATCGATGGCCACGATCAAGTCGCCTCCGATGAAGATCTGCATGTTGCCGAGGTAAGCGCGCTCGGTGCCGCCGCGCAGGCCGGCGCGGTCGGCCGCGCCTCCCGGGACAGTTTGCACGATGAGCAGACCGTAGTCGGCGGCGAGGCCGAGTTCGCTGGCGAGTTCGGAATCGATGGGAATGGTACGCACACCGAGCGCGGGGCGCCGCACGCGCCCAAGAGTGACTAGATCGTTGAGCACAGCTTTCGCTGTGTTGATCGGGATCGCGAAACCGATTCCGGCGCTCTGCCCAACGCTCGATGCGATCATCGTGTTGATGCCGATCACTTCTCCGTGATAGTTCAGTAGCGGTCCACCGGAGTTGCCGGGATTGATGGCAGCGTCGGTCTGAATCGCGTCTTCGATCTGCATGCCGTCGGGCTCGCGTATGCCGCGGATCGAACTGACGATGCCAAGGGTGAGCGTGCCATTTAATCCGAATGGATTGCCGATGGCATAGACCTTCTGTCCAACTTGCAAATTGGAAGAGTCGCCGAGAGTCATGGGGCGAAGGTCGGGTACTTTGATCTGAATTACTGCGAGGTCGTGTGTCTTATCAGTGCCGACAATCGAGGCCGGTATTTGCTTCTCGCGGCCATGCAGCGTGACATAGATTTTGCTGGCGTTTTCGATGACGTGGTAGTTGGTGAGAATCCTGCCTTCCTTATCGATGATGAAGCCCGACCCTTGGCCTTCCGTCTCATACTGCCCGTAAAAGAAATCGAAGGACCGTATGCGCGAGGTGATATTCACGACCGAGCTGATGTTCTTGCGATAGACGTCAATATTGTTCTGCTCTTCGGAGTCGAGCGAACCTCCACTGGCGGCCTCGGTGATTTCCACGTGTTGCGGGCGACTGGGCCAGTCGATGCCGCCGAATCGGTCGCTGCGATGCGTCGTGAAGTAGAAGAATCCTGCGGCCAGAATGAGGGCTAGAACTACGGGTCGAAGAGGTCTCATGACGGTCCTTGAAAATGTGCTGATGAAATTTTAGCGAAAAATCGAGCATTTCAGATGGAGGTATATCCCGTTCAGTCAATCTTCTTTCCCCATCCGCCGCCGCCGGGCGATTCGATGCGGACCCTTTCGCCGGCGCGCAGGCGGGTGCTGCTCTTGCCGGGAAGTTCCTCCTCGCGTCCACTGCTGCGGATGATCAGGGTGCGGCCGGGGGCGCCTTCTGTGCCTTCATTTAAAGCGTAGGGGCCGCGCTTGCGGCGATCCGCAAGCATCGTAACCTGCACATCGGTAAGGACTTCAATTTCACGGACAATTCCGTCGCCGCCCGTCTGCTGACCTTGGCCACCACTGCCGGGTCGTAGCGAATAACGCCGCAGTCGAACCGGGTAAGCATTCTCCAGCGCTTCGACGGGGGTGTTGAGCGAGTTGGTCATGTGCGTGTGCACGCCGGAGACGCCGTCTTTTGTCGGGCGGGCGCCCATGCCGCCGGCAATGGTTTCGTAATAAGCGAAAGGTTGGCCGGTTCGCGGATCGATTCCGCCGATTGTCAAATTGTTCATAGTCCCGGCGGCAGCCGCAGGGATGCGGTCGGGGATGGCCTTGGCAAGCGCGCGCAGAAGAACATCGACGATCCGTTGCGAGGTTTCAACATTCCCGCCGGCGACGGCGGCGGGAGGATGGGCATTGACGACCGTGCCGGATGGAGCAATCACACGGATTGGCCGCATGAGCCCGGCGGTTGCCGGAACGTCTTCGCGCAGCAAGCAACGAAAGACGTAGAAGCACGCGGAATAGGTAATTGCTTCGACGGCATTGACCGCGCCTTGAACCTGAGGGTCGCTGCCCGTGAAGTCGATGGTGATCGTGTGTGAACGCTTAGAAGCAGTGAAGTGTCCCAGGCGAGATGTGCCAGGCCGCGTCACAGGGCGAGATTTCTTGACTCCTACTGCGATGCGGACCGGTTTCGAATCCACGCCGTCGTCGTCGAGAAAATCCTCGGCATGGTATTCGCCCGGCGGCACCGTCGCCAGAAAAGCGCGCATCAACTCTTCCGAATAGTCGAGCAAATCAGCCGCAGCTTTGTGCGTGCGGGCAAGGCCATAGCGTGCACAGAGTTCGCCAAGGCGCTGAGTTCCAGTCTGACAAGCAGCGACCTGCGCGCCAAGGTCCCCCTCGCGCTCCTCGGGCGTGCGAACGTTGTTCAGGAGAAGCGCGAGCACATCGGGAACGATCCTTCCTGCGCGCATGATCTTGACTGGAGGAATACGCAGGCCTTCCTGATAGATTTCCCGGCAAGGTCCCATGGAGCCGGGGTAGGTGCCGCCGACATCGGCGTGGTGGGCGCGGGAAGCAACGTAGAAGTCAGGCGGCCCGAATCGAGAGCTCTTGGAGGCGCCAACGTTAACTCGCAAACTTCTGGCGCGAGCCTGCGCCCCCGGCCGGTTTTCATGAATAAAGACTGGCATCACCATAGTGATGTCGGGCAAGTGGGTGCCGCCACGAAAGGGATCGTTGAGCATCACGACGTCGCCAGCCTCCATGGACGAGTTGTAGCGCTCGCCTTGCGCGATGGCCGCCGCCACCGACATCGGCATCGATCCAAGGTGCACCGGCATGTGGTCGCCCATGGCAATAACCTGGCCATGTCCGTCGAATACAGCACAGGAGTAGTCCCGCCGCTCCTTAATGTTCGGAGAGAAGGAGGTGCGACGCAGCGCCGCGCCCATTTCCTCGGCAATGGAGTGGAAGAGGTTCTTAAAGACTTCGAGTTCGATGGGGTCGCGCATGGCGTCACGATTGTATGTTAGGTGAAAGACAGGGATTATACTGTTTCTTTCTATTACGCTTAAAAGGGGCTGCTATGAAATCCTTCCTACTCAGTGCGATCGTGCTTGCATTTTGTTCGAGCACGATGGCTAAGGACGAATCGCTTGCAGACCTCATAAAGATGCACCTTGTTTCGATTGGGAGCGATCAGGCTCGCGCGGCGATAAAGACAAGAGTCGTACAGGGAACGTTAAAATTCAAGCTCCTTAACCAAGCGGGTTTGGTGGATGGCAAGGTGGTTCTCGTTTCGGAGGACAACAAGTCGGCTGCACTTCTGAAACTCCCAAACTCTGGCTATCACGGAGAGAGGTTCATTTGCGACGGGAGGAGGATTCAGGTTGCGCAAGTAAAACCCGGTGACTGGTCAACCCTTGGAGCATTCGTGATTGCCCACCCGGAAATTGTTACCGAGGGCCTTTTCGGGGGATCGCTTTCGACAGGGTGGGCACTGCAGCGGCTCGAGCAGAATCGTCCCAAGTTGCGGGATAGCGGTCTCAAAAAAATTGATGGAAGGGAACTGCGCCGGATCGAATACCTGCCGGCCAAGCACTCGGAGTTGGAGATCTTTGTTTACCTAGATCCGCAGACAGGTCGCCACGTCATGACCAGTTATTCCCTCTCAATTGCGCCTACTATGGGGACGACTGATCTTGCCACCTCAAAACAGGACTACACACGTTACTACCTGGAAGAGCGCTTCGACGATTTCAAGGACACTGAGGGTTTACAGTTGCCCCGACACTGGGTGGTCCAATTTACTTCTGAGGTGCCAATCGACCCCAACCACCCTCGCTTTGCCAGGTCGAACACTTCAGTCTCGCAATTCGACGCGACCGCGAACGAGATTTCTCAAAACGTGGCGGTCGATCCAGGGAACTTCGTAGTCAAGTAGATTTGGGCCAGCGACCGCTGAGATGACCGGTGTTAAACTCTCTCCATCATGCCCGAAGGTCGCTCCCGCATCTGGGTTTGGTTTCTAGTAGGTGGCGGACTCTTTGTCTTGTTCGTCGCGGCAGTCATTACTCTCGTCTACTTCAGCTTTAGCGGAAACGATCAGGAATTCTCGGGCTTCGGCCCCAAGATTGCCGTTGTCGATCTCGATGGCGTCATCCTGTCCCCCAAGAAGGTCGTCAAGCAACTGAAGGACTTTGCCGACGATGACTCCGTCAAAGCCATCATCATCCACGTGAACTCGCCCGGCGGCGGCGTGGCCGCGTCTGAAGAGATTTACCGCGAGGTCAAGCGCATCCGGGATGAGAAGAAGAAACGCATCGTCGCTTCGATCGAAACCGTTGGCGCCAGCGGCGCCTACTATGTCGCCTCGGCCACGAACAAAATCTACGCGGACAAAGGCAGCATCGTCGGCTCGATCGGCGTGATTGCAGAGTGGGTGAATTACGAAGAACTGCTCAAGTGGGCAAAGTTGCACGCCATCACTATGAAGGCGGGAGAGTTCAAAGATACTGGAAGTCCAACGCGCGAGATGACTCCGCCCGAGCAGAAATATTTTCAGGGTTTGATCGACAACATGCACACGCAGTTCATTCAGGCAGTGGCGGACGGCCGCCACGCGAAGGAAGCCGACATTCGGGCCATCGCCGACGGTAAAGTCTGGACCGGCGAGCAGGCACTCCCGCTGAAACTGATCGACCAACTCAACGACTTCGAAGGTGCAGTGAAAGACACGGCGAGTGCAGTCAATATTACGGGCGAGCCATCGCTCGTGTACCCACCTAGAGAGAAGCGCTCGGGCCTCCTGGATGTGCTGTTTGGGGACACATCCGAGTATCTGCCCTCGCGGGAAAAACTTCTCGAGCAGGAAGTGGGCTTCTACTTTTTGTGGAAGTGAGTAGTACGGGCAGCGAGTCGACTAATGGCCTGTTGCTGGTGGTCGGTGTTTTGGCGCCGCTGTCTAGACCCGCCTTTGCAGTCTTTCAGCAGGGCGTGAACAAACACCAGCAACTTCTGCTCGTACCCGTCTCCCCACTTGCGCAAAACCCCTGAAATTTGAGAAGGTTATAGGGAATCCCAGTAAACAGTCTTGCGTCTCAGGGATTTAACTGAGAACTGAGAACTGACAGCTGACAACTCTTGGAGTGAGAGTCCTATGACAAAAGCGGATCTGATCGAAGAGGTTTCCAGGCTGGCGGAACTGACCCGCAAGGACAGCGAAGTGATCGTGGAGACGATTTTTGACAGCGTGGTGCGCTCGCTGCGCGTGGGCGACAAGATCGAGATCCGCGGCTTCGGCAGCTTCCGCACTCGCCAGCGCAAACCGCGGGTTGGCCGCAACCCAAAGACCGGTGATCGCGTGGAAGTGCCGGCGAAGAAGATTCCGTTCTTCAAGCCGAGCAAGGAACTGAAGGACCTGATCAACAGCACGGCGGCGACTCCGGCAGTGCCGAGTGCGCCCGCTCCGCCAACGAGTTAGTGCACAATCACGGGCTCGGCTGTGGATGTGTAAGATGTAAGCAGCGGGCCCGTAGCTCAACGGTTAGAGCAGCAGACTCATAATCTGTTGGTTCCTGGTTCGAATCCAGGCGGGCCCACCAGGAGCAGCCAGCGGCTGGTTGCGACTTTCTAGCTCGAACCAAACATCTCCTGCTCGGAATCCGTGCTGCTGAGGACTAGCTACTAACGGCTTGCTATTGGCAGCTGGCAATTATTTCAACCCCATCTTCCCGTTGAAGTGCTGAATCACCCCATAGCACTCGCAGGCAGCGGCTTCCAGGTTCTTCCGATTCAGTACCTGCACCGTGCCGCGCATGTTCTTAATCAGTCCCGCCTCTTCCAGCACTCCCGCCGCTAATGTCACGCTGGGACGCCCTGTTCCCAGCATCTGTGCCAGAAACTCGTGCGTCAGCGGAAGCAACTGCGTATCGACGCGATCCTGGCACATCAGAAGCCACCGCACCAGCCGCTGGTCGATATCGTGGAGCCGGTTGCATGCCGCGAGTTGCGCGGTTTGCATCCCATGCATCAGGGCGAAGTTGCCCAGCTGCGTT
>Ga0335070_10005645_pt1 | contig 14725 bp, 9 predicted proteins | sample Lox_Sample_13_FD_206722 | JGI IMG/M metagenome (GOLD analysis project Ga0335070, IMG submission 206722) | Soil microbial communities from Loxahatchee National Wildlife Refuge, Florida, United States - Lox_Sample_1.3 | ecosystem: Environmental > Terrestrial > Soil > Wetlands | place: USA: Florida... | reverse complement strand
AACCAGAACAACGGCAAGATCCTGGTGCTGGTGGAGTGCCGCGTGGCCGGCGCCTATGATACCAAGGAGGAAGCTCTCCAATCCGCGATCAGCGCCTTCGGGCTCGGCAACTTCATCATCCAACGCTGCTCTCCTGGTGAAACTGACACAACCCAGCATTTCAACTCCCGCGTCTCCTTCGCTGCGTAAGGTCCTGCCGTGGACGGTCGCAGTTTCACCGTGCGCTTCCCAGGTGGGAGCTCGGTTCTGGTCACCGACGTCGCGGTCTTCTCGCCGTTCGAATCGCCGGAGAGGGCCCCCTCCACCGAAGGCGTGGTTTTTCGGGCCCTCTGGGACACCGGCGCGACGAACACAGTGATCACCCAGAAGGTGGTGGATGCGCTCGACCTGAAGCTGACCGGCTTCGCTGAGAGTCAGCATGCCCACGGCAAGGTGACGGCTGAGACCTACCATGTGAACATCGGGTTGCCCAACGGCGTGGGCGTGCGGATGGTCCAGGCCACTAAAGGAGACCTAGGCTACTGGGACCTCCTGATCGGGATGGACATCATTGCCCTGGGCGACTTCGCGGTCACGAACAACGGCCGAGAGACAGCCTTCTCGTTCCGGGTGCCCTCGAGCGCGAACATCGACTTCACCACCGAGGATCACACGCCAGTGCGCCATCCAATGAAGGTCGGGCGGAATGAGCCATGCCCGTGCGGCAGCGACAAGAAGTACAAGAACTGCCACGGTCGCGGCTGAGCGGCCCACGGCCCTTGTTCGCCCTCCTGGCTTGGCCGACGATTTGGCCATGCCTGCCCGCCCCAACATTACCTACGACCGCCGCCAAGCGAGGTACCGCGTCCGGAAGTCCGTCCACGGCCGCGAGCATAGCCGCACCTTCACGCGCCTCGAAGACGCCGAGCAGTACGTCCGGACCCTCGAGCGCCGCGCCGCAGGCCTCGAGCCGCTCCCAGTGACGGCGACCCTGGCCGAGGCCGAGGCCGCCCACCTCGCCAAGTTTCGCGGGCGCGACTGCAGGTTCGAGACGCTGCGCTTCTACGGCCTGAAGTGTGACGCCCTGGGTGACGCCAGGGCGATCTCCTGAGGCTAGCAATGGGCTCGCCGAACACGTCCGTCGAGCACTCCGTTGTAGTGCGACGGCGACCGTCGTTGGGACTGGGGTCGTGCGGCGTATACGCGGCGCGCGATGTTGTGGGCCGGGTCGGCGCCATCGGCGGCCCATCTGCCCTCGGAGAAGAGTACACTCAGCGGCGATCCGGCGTGGCGGAATCCATGGCTCCGAGGCTGGACGGACCGGCTTTCATCAATGAAAGGAGGCTCACAGCCCACCCCCCACGAAGCGAACTCCACGATGGCCGATCCTGACGAACTCAACTGAACCATGCCGTCACAAGGAGGATACGTTGACACGGAGAATCGTCGGAACGCTGCTCCTCACGTTGGGTTGGGCCTGCAGCGGATGGGCTCAGCCGTGCCAGGTTATCGTCTCACCGTCTGGAACGACCGACTTCGCCACCTCGGGCGACGCCGACCGGATCGACTCCAGCATTGCTGCGAACCCTGGGAAGGTCGTGTGCTTGAAGGACGGGGTGGTGTTCTACCTCAACCACGCCGTCCGCCTGCTGGGCGCCGGCACGGTCCTTCGCGGCCAGACGCAGTCGACGACCAACAGGCCCACGCTGCTCCTCCCGCCGAACCAGTCGGGAGATGCTCACGTCGCGGGCCTCTTCTACAACGAGCTCGCGCCGACCGTGACGCAGCCCGGGGGCAATCTCCAGAACGCAATCCGTACCCACTCAGGCCTGTGCCCAGCTGACCCGAAGACGTGTGTCGTGCTCCCCGACGTCGGATGCCCAAGCTGCGAGATCTCCTACCTTGTGATCAACGGCAACTACGGCGTCACGGCATCCGGCGGATTCTGCCGGCCAGCACTCACGAGCAAGAACGGATACCCCCTCGTTTGGATCGGCGGAACCTCGGCCAGCCACAGCCCGAACACCGGGATCAAGCTCCACCACTGCCTGATCGAGAACGTGGCCTCCTACGCAGGCGTCCTCATCGAGGACGGCGGAGCGTCCGCGGACGTCCACGATAACGGGATCCTAAATTGCGGCTTCAACTATCAGGATCCTGCGACCGGCCAGGGATTCTGGGTGGACGGGATCGCCATCCAAGCCCTCACCGTGCGTGTGTACAACAATGCCCTCCAGGACACAACGGACGGCGGAATCGTGAACTGGAAGGCCGGCGCGAAGATCTACGCGAACTACGTCTCCAGCGTCAAGCGGAGCGGCTTCGGCGCCATCAACCTCGTGGACGATACCGACATGCGAGGGGTGGCCGTGTCAGGGAACCACATCGGGGCCTCCGGCCTAGGGAGCTTCGACGTCGGCATCGCGGTCGGCAGGGCCGTCTGGAATTGCCCGAACTCCCAGAACGGATGGAGCGCGGACGCGCCGCCGGTGAGCGACTTCAGCACACTCCCTGGCGACCCGAACCCGGGCATTACGCCGGGCATCTACAACAACACCTTCGCCGCCCTGTGCGTCCCACCCCAACCCACCCCTCTGCCCCCGCCGGGGCCCCTGTCAGCGGCTCAAGGCATCGCCGGAAGTGTTCGTGCTGAGGCGGCGCCGCAAGCGGGGCCAGGGTGCACGGTGTTCGGCTTCTTCAACCATCCGCTGCCGATCAACGGCGCGGCCAACCTCAAGGTGTACGGAAACACCTTCACGGGACCGGCGGGCCAGTACGGCTGGTACACCGGCACAGGGTGTCCGGGCCTGCCGAAGGACGTGGGTCAGGCGGTCGTCGAGGTCGGGTACTGTCCGACGTCGTGTGACTTCACCGGGCAGACCAACCCACCACCGCTTACAGGTCTGGCGCCCCGAGCTCTCTGGAACCTCATCGGGGGTCCCAAACTGGTGCCGATCGCGTGTAGGTAGAGCGACCGAGCCATCTCCGGTTCGTCACAAGGTGCGGTGGGCGCGTCGCGTCCGCGGCACCATCTTCATCTCCAGCAGAGCGACCCGATTCGAGCAGCTTCCATGCGAAGAGCACGTAGCACCGCCGCGACACTACTGGGGAGCGGGTAGTTCGAGGTTCAGCTCCCCGTTTGGCGGCAGATAGCTGCACTGGGCTTCGGCAGGCAACACACCTGCCAGGAGCGCAGGGAAAACTCGCACACTTGCCATGCATGCGACATAACCGCCGCTCTCGAGGGCGGGAACCCGGTACTCGCCGGCTACAGATTGAACAACTCCGTTCATCCGTGCCCACTCGCCCAGGATTGCTGGCCCAATTAGCGAACCGTTGTGAACGAGGAAGTATGTGGTCTTCGACGGATCTAGCATCCCGTCCTTCAGCTTCAGGACCAACGTTCCCGGGCTCGGACCAACCTGCACCACGATCTCGTTCTCCTCGGGTTCCGAGAGCCTGACCCGTTCGGTGTGCAGAGCAAGACCCGGCGGCATGACAATGAGGGCTACTTCTCCAGCCCAGGAAGGGACGGACATCGAGAACTTTCCGTCAACGCCGCTTATGTCGCGCGCCCCTCCGCCCGCGTGGCCAATCGGGAAGGCGTCAACTGTTGCAGCCAAGACCGGTCCATTGGGCCCAAGAACGTGGCCAAACAAGCGGGAAACCTTCCGAAGCACAAGTTGTACCGGCTCCGGTCTTGCCGTCTCGGCCACATGCAGTTCGACGGGCTCTGAGCTCATGTCTTTCTTTGCCGCCTCGAGGACGACCTCGCCCTCCGCCATGCCCTGGAACTCAAAGCGACCCTCCGAATCGGAGGGCTGACTCACGGCAGGCTCCTTTGGCATCAGACCCCTGCAGGATACCGTAGCGTCGGCTACAGGGTTTGCTGCTTCGTCAGTCACCCTACCGCGAATCGACGTATCTGGGAGGTTGATGTCCACCCTCGCGACACTCGCGCCCTCCTCCCTTCTGACTTTGACGTTCTCAAGCTCCCTCCGAACCTGCGGACGCTGCGAAGCCACCGTCACCGGCCACGGACCGTCGCGGGGAAGAGACCCATGAAAGCATCCCTTGCTGTCAGCAGTGAAGCGGATACTCACATGCCCACGCCGTCCGCCAAACCAGACGGTGCACGCCAGCGGCTCGCGCCCCAACGTAACCGAACCCTCTATAGGGATGACGGGCATGAGAATCTCGAGCGGTCCCGCCTCTTGGCCCAGCTCGACAGGTTGGCTGAGCCAATCCGAATGGTCCGCGTCTGTGACGCGGACGTCATAGCGCCCCGGGGCCAAGCCTGTTGCTTCCCACAGTCCTTTGTCAGCGACCCGCGGGCCACTTACCCGCCGGAACTGACCTGATCCGACGCCTTGCTGATACAGCGTCATCAGCCACGCCCGGCCCTGAGGGTCAGTCTCCGGCTTCACCACGGCACGTAGAGTCAGGGGATGGGCGAGAGTAAGCGGCTCACGCACAGTGGCCTCTGCGTTCTCCAACACGAGTACAGGGAAGACACTCGCCGGTGCGAAGCCCGCTAACTGAGCGGTGAGGACATAAGCCCCGGGGGCTACTCCATCCAGGTGGAAGAAGCCCCTGTCGTTCGTGCGCACCAGCGTGTGCATGAGCTTGGCACGCAGCTGTTCCTCCGGGCGAAGGTCCCGACTTTCCTCCCCGACAGGACTGAGGTCTACCGTGCATCCGTTGCCAGCGGGAGTGCCGTCAGCGGTCTTGACCCAACCGATTACCGAGGCCCCAGGCCGAACCGAAAGCGAGCCAGCGTCGAACACCCCACCCGATGGCACCTTAACACCCCAGAAGAAATGCGATGGGCAGCCAAGCACCCGCAGCCGGAGATCGAGCCAAGTCCCCGGCACCTCGCATTCGAATGCGCCGTTGGCGACTGGACATCTCACATCGCCTTTGGGCACTCCTGCAACCTCATGCTTCGGCGTCGCCTCGAATCTGAGCGACGCCTCGGATGGAAGCGGGCTTGCCCTTTGGACAAGAAGACGACCCCGTACACGGCCAGTCCGCCACATCACCAGTTTGACCGCCGGCTGTGGTTCACCCCCCTTTACGAAGATAGTCTTGGATTCACACCAATAGCCGGGGGCACTGGCTTTAAGGGACCAGAGGAGGTCGGTGGCTAGGTCGAGGACAGCGTGGCCTGGTGCGGAGAGCGTCGTTGTGATGCTCGCCCGCGGGTTCCCGGAGGCGCTTGCGTGGATTGCTACGGCGGCTGGCGACGATTGAGCAGGCGGATGGAGCGCGACCGACACGTCCACTGGAAGCGCCGACAGACACACCGGGGTTACCATCACCACCAGGCCAACTACCAGACGTCTGCTAAGCCCTCGTGTCGATCGCAATCGCAAGAGCCACTACCCCTGGTATTGGCAGGTTTGACCGTAGTAATTGCAACACGCGTAGGTGCCGATGAGAGGATCGTAGCAGCGCTCGTTCCGACAATCCGTATTGCCTTGGTACCACCACCAGGACACATCGTGGCAGTGCCAGTCCCAACCTCCGTCCATGATGCAATCCTGACACTTGCCAGTGCCCGGAGGGCAATTCTCGCAGGGAGGCTCTGGGTATTCGGGAGGTTGGTCTTCCGCCCATACCAACGAGGGGACGGGGCCGAGCGCCACAAAGACCACACCGAGAACTGCAGCGCACATCGCCAGGGTTCTCTTCATCTCCACGTCCTCCGTTCTTGCGATTAACCTAACACCATCAAGCCTGCGACGCATCACCCTTATGGGTGATGGCTCAGGGCTTGCGAATGGCTATGAGCAGTATTCTGGCGCTGCTCTACTGCCGGTTGAGCCACCGGATCCTCCGGAGGCTGACTCGCCCCGGAAAAGTCGACCACCGGTGGTGGAGGACCTCCCGTGCCGGTCCTGCCGGCATCTGGCGCTGTCACCTTTCTCGGTTTGAACACTCAAGCAAGCCTGCCTCTCCGATAGGCCGTTCTTCTCGGCTCGAGGGCACGGTGCCCTCGAGCGTTTTCGCGACAAACGCCGCCGGCGCCTCGTCGCCGATCGAGCTGTGCCGCCGCAGGTGGTTGTAGTCGTGACGCCACGCCTGGAGGGTCCGCGGGGCGTCCTCGATCGAGCCGAAGAGCTCGACGTTGAGCCACTCGTCCCGCAGCCGCTCGTTGAAACTCTCGATGAAGCTGGTCCCCGTCGGACGGTCCAGCCGGGTGAAGGCGAGCTCGACATCGTGTTGCTGGGCCCACGCGTCCATCGCCGGGCCGGTGTTCGATTTCGAACCTGGCCGGGTGACTGACCACAGGTTTCCTCGGGCTCTGGCGTGTGTGACTCCCGAACCCGGGCCGGAACCCGACTTTTCCGGACCTGCTGGCGACCAACACCCAGTGCCTCCTTCTTGCGGCGCTCGGTCCGGACTGCGGCCTGTCGAGCAGGTTGTCGAACCATAAGCAGCCTCACCGACTGGAGGTGCCAGAGGCTCGGCCCGATACCGTCATTTACCATCCTGACGAACCAGTGGTCCTCGCGCCCAGGTGTCCCGTATCCGCACCACGACGACTACGTAGCTGAAAGCCGACCCGATCGGAGCAAACCACCGTCCAAGAGCGGCTGCGCCACACGCGGGACCGATCGGGCCTCTGCCTCTGAAGGCGCCTGCTCCCAGTACCTTGCCAGAGTTCGACCAGGCCGGGTTGTGTGCATCCCAGTGTGTCGGTATCACGTTCGCCGAGCTCCCCTCCTGCGCGCGAGAGGGTCGAGTCTTATGGAGTAGCTTGAAGGCAGGGTTCAGCGTCAGGGTGTCCCGGAACGGCGCCGCGCGTCGTCACGCTCTGGGTCATCCGTCCGTCTGCGCGAGGGCGAACCGGGGGGTGCCCAGCGTCGCGGGAAGGCTCGCTTACGAGTTGGGAGAGGTAGGCGTCCGCCGAGGCGTCGACCTTGTTGAAGACCGGCTCCTGGATCTCCTCGGTGCACGCCGTGCATGGTCTGGTGGCAGACGATCAGCCCACTTCGAGTGTCCACTACTTTCCGTGGACTTGACTTCGGCTGGCCGCTCGTCCCGAGATCCGGTGCCTTGTCGATCGGCCTGTGGACCCCCGCTGTCGCCAGCCCGCGTGCCTAGGCTCAGAGCTCGCAACACGAATGTGTCGGCGAAGTCTCTCAGACTGCGGGAGTTGGCAATTTCCCGAGCTCGAATCTGCATTACCATTCGCATACTGCGACTACGACTTAGGAACAAGCGAGAATCTTGACACTCGGTGGTGAGACAACTACTATCCGCAAAAGTGCAGTGCAACCACAAATCGAGAGTGCTCGCACAGAGTGACTGCAGTCCCTCACGCATCGGAGGGGAGCGGCGATGAGACATATGGTCTGGCTAGCGGCGATGATCGTGGTGCAGGGCGCGGGGCTGGTTGCTCAAGCGGAGGCGGGCAGCCAAAGCATAGAGATCGGGTCGTCGTCTGTGACCGCGGCGGGCATGACCCCTGGCGGTGCAGTAGCATGGCTCGCGGTCTCCCGCGAACGACCGCAGTGGGTGACGACGGTCCGGCAGTGGGTGACCGCCGACACCGTCGCCGATGCATCGGGTCACGCGATCCTCCGCGTTGGCTCGGACGTCCCCGTCAAGTCAATCTGGATCGCGGTAGATGTCACGACGGGGGCCTTTGCGGCCTCCTCACCGCCCGCCTACCCGTGGCGGACCCAGGTCCCATTCCCGTCGGCCGGTGTGGCAACCGCTCCTGGAGGCACTGGAATCGCATCGATCCGGGACGAGCACGATGACCTCGAGGTGCTGGTCGTTCGGCCGAAGGCTGGTGCATGGGCCCTGGCGGCTCATCACGACGACCCCGAGAGCAAGGGTACGGCTGGGACGCTGGTCAGCGTCACGCGGCTCACGCCCCTGAAGGGCTCACCGCAAGCGCCCGCCCATCTCCTCCCGGGCGACGTGATCGTCGCAATCGATCCGGAACGGATGGAGTACTTCGCACAACAGTTGGGTCCGTCACATTGATCGTCGCGCGCCCGGAACGGAGCCAGGAGGCTCACATGTCGCGTTTCCATGCCCTAATCGGTGTCGCCGTGATCGCCCTTGTCGCGACCGTGGCGGGGGGACAGGAACAGCCGGATCTCGAACGCGGCTTCTACCGCGATCAGGCCTACCAGGCCGCGGGCCTCGACACGGTCAACCTGTACTCGGGCAATCTCACGCTGGCGATCCCGATCGGCCAGAGGTATCACGTCGGCGGCAGCCTTTGGTACGGCCTTACGCTGTACTACAACTCCAACGTGTGGGACTACGAGCAGCGGGACTTCTATCCGCCGAACACCGACGGCGGCTGCAGCTTGCCACCCGACTCGACACCTGAGCTCCTCACCGTCGCCAAGCCGACCACACTCAACAACGCCGGCCTTGGCTGGAACCTCTCACTGGGGACACTTGACGGTCCCTACGGCTCGCAGGACTCTGCAACCTGGGTCTTCACCGGCCCGGACGGCGGCACGCACGCCTTCTACCCCATGCTCCACCCCAGCGACGACCAGAGCAGCCACTTCCGGACGACCCAGTCGCGCTCGGGGTGGCAGTGCTCCGCGTCGAGCAAGTGCGACGTGTGGTACACCCGGGACAACACGTACCTGCGCCTGGTCGCGTTCATCGACTCCAACAACCTCGTTCAGGGCGGTGATGTCGAGTTCCCCGACGGCACCGTGGAGACGTTCCTCAGCACGATCCAACCGTCCCAGTGCACATGGGGAACGTTGTTCTGCACGAACTCGAATCCCGCCCACCTGACCCAGATCGCGGACACGTTCGGCAACACTCTGACCGTCTCATACCTCTACGACGCCAACAACAACCACATCTGGCAGTTCCAGGACAGCGCGGGTCGGACCCACACCGTGACCTTCGTTGGCGCCCCCACCGGTGGGCTCGTCGTCGGCCAGATCGCGCTTGCGGCCTTCGGAGGTACACAGGCGACCTACACGTTCCACTACGCGGCTGCCACGATCCCGCGAAGCGGGAAACAGGACAGCATGGAGGGTTACTGCAGGCCGGCACCGACGACGGCATACGTGACGTTTCTCGCTGGTATTGCGCTCCCGGACGGCAGCTCGTTCTGCATGAACACTAATCCAAGAGACTTCTCAGGCACGCCCAACTACAATTGCGTGGCGGCGTCGCCGGCCTGTCCCGCCGAGCCGAAGGATGATCCGGGCACCCTCACGCAGGTGACCCTTCCCACCGGTGGCACGATTGCGTGGACCTACGCCGCGTGGGCTCAGGATCCTGCCGGCGGGGCCTGTGACCCCGGCGGCTGCAGCCCGACAAGTACATGCTCGCCCGTCGGTTGGCCTCTCGTTGCGCAGGAATCATGCGGGGTGGCGAAGCGCGAGGCCTGCGATCCGGTCGCGAACCCATCGCAGCCGGTGTGTGGGACCTGGACTTACGCACACCAGTCCCCGTACCAACGGGGGACCGCAACCCCGCCAGCACCGAACGAGGCGACGACCACCGTGACGTCGCCTAGCGGCGACGACACCGTCTACTACTTCCGCGCCCAGACGTGCAGCGGGTACGACGCCAACCAGAACCCCTACGGCTGGGACTACGGCCTGCCGTTCACCACGAACCAGAGCAACACACAGGCCCCCTATGGAGTGGCGTACCTCTCGAGCCAGTCGTTTCGCGGAAGCGCCAGCAACAACGTCGTGCTCCGTTCCTCCTACGTCTCCTACGCCTCGGACGGGCTCGACCCGGACGCGAGCTGGTACGACTCGAACAGACGGGTCACGGGGAGCCGAACCGTCTTCAACGACGACACCCTCTACGGCTCGAACGTGTACAGCGAGACGTGGCTGATAGGCTTTGACGGCTTCGGCCACTACCGCACCGCGATCACCGGCGGGAACTTCGACAGCGGCAACGGCCGCATCACCACCGTCGACTACAACCCCCTTGGCGGCTGGGGGCCCGACAACAACTGGATCACCGGGACGTTCGACTACGTCGACACGCAGGACGGAACGAGTCCCAAGACCCGGAGGGAGGCCTGCTTCGACATGCCGTCGACCGGCGCCCTCCTGCGGACCCGCACCCTCTCCCAGCCCCCGACCACATCGGGCAGCGAGGGGGAGAGCGCGAATGACCTGATCGCGGTGTACACCTACACCGGCGGCGACGTTACGAGCGAGCAGTACTACGGCGGCGACGCCCAGCCGGTCACCACCGGGGCGAACGGTCCTCCATCGCTTTGCGGGCTCGCTCTTCCGGCGACGGACGCGTACCGCATCGACCACACCTACGGGTACGGGAGCACCGCGACCTCGTACTACGTCGATCAGGGCGGCACCGCGCTGCCGTTCTACCTCGTGGACGCGACCATCGATCAGGACACTGGCTTGCCGTCGTCCGTTCGCACCCGATCCGGTCCGGACAGCGCGGGGATTCAGACCAACTTGACGTACGACGCGTTCGGCCGGCTCATCACGTCACAGCCCGCGGCCGGCAACGGCGCCTGGATGCGTAACGACTTCACGCCATGGTCGGCACAGACGCCGCAGACCTCGGCGTCGGTGGCGTCTTGCGCCAAGCCGAACGGTGTGACGAGCGCGTGCGTCTCATGGAGCGACAGCCTTGTGGCGTCCGCGGTCCAGTACGACGGCCTTGGCCGCCCCTACCTCGCGAAGCAGCTCCTGCCAAGCACGGACGCGGTGTGCACACCGGGAGGGTGCTGGAACCAGCGGTTGACGAGCTACAGCGCGATGAACTGGATCACCTCGGTCTCCGAGTTGCAGCCTTCGGGGGCGAGCTCGGTCGTCGGCACGACCTACTCGGCGTTCGATCCGTTCGGGCGGCCGGGGTCCATCCAGGCGGCGGATGGCAGCACGGCGAGTCTCCAGTACCTCGGGGCTCGGCAGGTCAGCCGCACGGTGAGCGTGAACGGAAACGCCGCCACGACGACCCAGACCTACGACCGGCAGGGGCGACTCTGGAAGGTACAGGAGCCGACGGGTGGCGCCATCGCGCAGTACAGCTATGACTCCGGCAACCGACTTACCGGCGTGAACATGACCGGCGGCACGGCTGCTCAGACGCGGGCATTCGCCTACGACGGCCGGGGCTTCCTCGAGCAGGAGACCCTGCCGGAGCTCGGTCCCGGTACGATCACGTACGGCAGCTCTGCAACCCAGCCGTACTACGACGCTGCGGGCAACGCCCTCCGGAGGTTCGACGGTGTGAGCCACCTCGTCTTCAGCTTCGACCGTGCAGGCCGACTCACCCAGGTTCAGACCGCCGATGGGAGCTGGCACGCGACCGGGACCCTGCGGACATTCAGCTTCGGACCCACGAACGGCGCCGGCAACTGGGCCAAGGGCATGCTTAGCCAGGCCGCGGGGACGACGGCGTTTGACGGTGGCACGGCAGTCGTAACCGAGAGCTACACCTACGGTGGCACCGCTGGCGCGATCTCCCAGAAGAGCACCGAGGTCAACGTCACTGGAACCACCGCCGGCGACTTCGACCTGACGTTCGGCCAGAGCTTCACGTGGAACGACCTCGGTCACCTTGCGAGCCAGAGCTACCCGAGCGCGCCGGGGATCACCTCCGGCCGTACCGTGTACAACACGTACACCGCTGGATTCCTGACGGGCGTGCTGCCGTACTACGCGCCTTCGATCACCTACAATCCCAACGCGACCGTCGCGGCCGTGACCCACGCTAGCGGCGTCACCACCACGCAGATCGTGGCCGACGGCCAACCGGGCCACCCGCCGGACTGGATGGCCCGGCCCATCTCCATCTCAACCTCGGGAGCCACGTTGCCCGGTGGGGGGAACGGCAACTGGACGACCAACACCTACTCCTACGACGGTGTGGGCAACGTCACTACCATGGGTGCCGATACATTCACCTATGACCTCGTGAGCCGGCTCACCAGCGCGTCCGTTGCTGCGTACAGCGGTACCGCAGAATCATACAGCTACGACGCCTACGGCAATCTCACGACCTACGCTGGGCGGTCGCTCTCGACTGACCCCACAACGAACCGCCTTACCCAGCCTGGCTTGAACGCGCAGTATGACGCCGCTGGCAACCTCTTGCAGTGGAACAACACGGTCCCTGGAATCACATATACGCTCACCTACACGCCCATGAACCAGCTCTCCAGCGTCTCGGGTGGCGCGATCAACTGGCGTCTCGCGTACACCGCGGGCGGGGAGCGGGTCGTGGTCCGCGACGGCACCAGCACGATGCTCACCCTGCGAGGCCCGACCGGCCAGGTCGCGAGCGAGCTCACCTACGACGGCACCAACTGGCGTTGGTCGAAGGACTACGTGTATAGGGACGTTCTACTCCTGTCCTCGGTGAGCGCGACCACCGGCGTCGTCAACTACGCGCTCGACCACCTCGGGAGTCCGCGGCTGGCGACCAACCGGTGCGGCGAGCAGACGAATCTCTTCATCACCAACCCCTTCGGAAAGGACAAGGAGAGCTACCCTCAGGCCGCGGAACGGATGCGATTCACGATCCACGAACGGGACATTGGCGACCCAACCAAGACGAGCGACGACATCGACAACATGCACAGTCGGAGCTATCTGCCATACTTGGCGCGGTTCACTAGTGTTGACCTAGTCCGGGGCGAAGTGAGGAGTCCTCAAAGCCTCAACCTCTTTGCATTCGTTCGGGGGAACCCGGTGAGCAGGCTTGACCCCCTCGGGCTCGCTGACGATGCCCCCTTTGCTGACCAGAGCATGGATGGCTACTGGACGTCGAACGGCGACGCTGCGGCTGAGGGCGTCACTGAGGGACCTTATGACTTTGGACTAATACAAGCCGTTCAGTTTACGATCCCGGTATCGGGAACAGCCACTGTGATCTACGACACAAGCTGGCAAACGATCCCAACGCCGACCTTTACCATCTTTCCAACGGGTTCAACCGGATCACAGCCAGGGATCATCGACTACATGAAGAAGTCTCGGTTCATTCTTAACACGGACTGGTTCCATCCACCGTGTAACCGCTCATTCGGCCAGAGAGTCGCGGACAACGTGCGTGTCACCAACGAGAGCTACTTGGGAGAGGCTGCGTACCTCGTAGGCGGTGAGTTGTATGCTGACTGGGTGGCGGAACAAGCCGGACTACCAACATTCCGCGAGTGGGCGGCCGAGACCGGCCTGAAAAGCGGGATGGAAGTGGCGGGCGTGTATCAGTCCGCGCTTGCGATGGGGTTTATCAGTGGCATGGAGTGGGCGGCGGGCGGTTTGTTGGCGTGGCCGACGTTCGAGGCTGGTGTCCGCGCGGGCTCGGCGCTCAATGTCGCGTGGTCTCCGTGTGATGCTCTGTCGGGGTTGTAAGAGGGTGGGGTTCGAAATGCACAGTGGTGACCGGAAGGGCCTCGGCGACTTAGAGAGGAAAGAAGTGCGACCCAAAGTGGCCGATGGAGACGTCGAGAGCCGGCTGGACGCAATGGAGGGAAGCTCCGTGGGGGTTCAAGCGAGGGGTCAGCGGGCTCCGCTGGACCGCGCTTCGTATAACAGGTTTCGCGTGAAGTTCGGAATCTACAACCTCGTCTGGCTCTGCGTGGCGAGCTTCATTGCCGGTTCTAGTCTCTCAGTATGGTACAAAGCGCTGGCTCTCCTCCCGTTTCTGATCGCGGGGCCCACGTTCGGCTGGCTCCGCAGCTACGACACGTATCTCGCCAGATGGCAACGTCGTCACGGACAGTCCCAACAGGAGTCCGATGAGTGAGCAAGCAGTGGCAAATCTCGGCGCCAGAACGCATGGATTCTTGCGGCCCGACGACTACCAGCGAATGAGCCTGGCAGGGAGAAGTGATCGGTACCCGGTAGGCAAGTGGCGGAGGTCTAGCGCCTCGAAGGCGGCGAATTGCGAGGAGCAAGGGCGAGGCCAAATCCGTCAGCGATAGCGGCGGGTTACCCCGAGCAGGCGGACGAGGAATCGCGTGGCGAAGCTAACGGAGGAGATGATGGGGCGCAGGGACTTGAGGCTGGTCGGGGTGATTGTGGTGGTCGGGCTTCTCGGCGTGGCGGCCGGCGCGGTCGTCAAGGAGAAGATCTGCGCCGAGGCGCAGAACGAGTCGACTACCTGCACCTACCTCGACGTCACGACTCAGCCGACGCCGATCCCCAGCCCGGTTCAGACGGCAATTGCGGGCGTCTGCAACTCCGGCATCATGAAGGGCTGCGGAGACGCTCCCTCGCCGACCCCAGCGTCGTATTTCTGCCCTGGCGAGCCGGTGCCGCGCGACGACATGGCGTTGTTCATTGGGCGGGGCTTGCACCCGGCGCCGTCGCCGACTCCGGCGGCCGCGCCTACCTCGCCGTTCGGCGACGTCTCCAACACGTACTGCCTCGCCAACTGGATCGAGCAGCTTGCTGCCGATGGGATCACGTGCACCTCGCTGGCATGCACCACCGGCTTCTGCCCCGGGCGCGCGCTCACCCGCGCTGAGGCGAGCGAACTCCTGGGCGAGGCGTACTACAAGCGCAACTGCATGAGCGGCGCTCCCGTTTTCGCCCAGTACTTCAGCGATGTCACTAACAGCTTGGACTACGCGGCACCTTGGATCGTGTACCTCCATCGCACCGACACGGGAATCGCGAAGGGCTGCCTCGCCGTCAACTACAACGAGCCGTTTTCGCCAAAGGCACTCATCACCCGCGCCGAGACGGCATGCATCCTCTCGGCGGTGTTTGCCGGGGCAGCGCCAAACTGCGGTACCCCGACC
>Ga0335070_10005644_pt1 | contig 14725 bp, 12 predicted proteins | sample Lox_Sample_13_FD_206722 | JGI IMG/M metagenome (GOLD analysis project Ga0335070, IMG submission 206722) | Soil microbial communities from Loxahatchee National Wildlife Refuge, Florida, United States - Lox_Sample_1.3 | ecosystem: Environmental > Terrestrial > Soil > Wetlands | place: USA... | reverse complement strand
CTGCAAGGTTTGCAGAAGGAAATGGCGCGGCTGACCGATGCGTCGCACCAAGGTCTATTGTCGGAGCGCGGCAAGCCGGAGCAGTTCCAGGGAGCCTATGCGGGAATCGTCAAAGGCGTCAACGACATGCTGGATGCGATTCTGCTGCCCATCGGGGAAGGCAACCGCATCCTGGCGCAGATCTCCGCAGGTAAAATCGATGAGCTGATCGCCCAGACCTACAAGGGCGATCACGAAAAGATGAAGCAGGCGGTCAACAACGTGGCCATCGTACTGCAAGGGCTGCAAAAGGAACTGGCGCGGTTGACCGATGCGTCGCACCAAGGTCTATTGTCGGAGCGCGGCAAGCCGGAGCAGTTCCAGGGCGCGTACGCGGGAATCGTCAAAGGCGTCAACGACATGCTGGATGCGATTCTGCTGCCCATCGGCGAAGGCAACCGCATCCTGCGATTAATCCGCGGCGGGAACCTGCGAGAGAAGGTGGAGATCGCCTGCAAGGGTGACCACGAGCAGATGAAGAACGCCATCAACGGCGTGCACGCCTGGCTCACCGAGCTGATCGCCTACGTGACCAAGATTGCCAACGGCGATATGACGGCAACCATGGGGAAGGCGTCGGATCAGGACCAGATCCACGAGTGGCTGGTCATGCTGAAGAACAACACCAACGCGCTCGCGGACGATGTCAACATGCTGGCCAAGGCGGCGGTGGACGGCAAGCTCGGTATGCGGGCCAACGCGGCGAAACATCAAGGGGAATTTCGCAACATTATCGAGGGATTCAACAACACGCTGGAAACGGTGGTGGAGCCATTGAAGTTCACCGCCACGCAGGCTTCGTCGCTGGCCTCTTCGGCGGAGGAACTGACCGCGGTGAGCAGCCAGATGGCCAGCAACGCCGAAGAGACCGCTACGCAGGCGAATGTGGTGTCGGCAGCCAGCGAGCAGGTATCGAAGAATGTGACGGTGGTGGCTTCCGGCAGCGACCAGATGCAGACTTCCATTCGCGAAATTTCCAAGAGCGCCAATGAAGCGGCGAAGGTCGCCAAGACGGCGGTAGGGGTGGCCGAGACGACCAACAACACGATCGCGAAGCTGGGAGAATCCAGCGTGGAGATCGGCAAGGTCATCAAGGTCATCACCTCCATCGCGCAGCAGACCAACCTGCTCGCCCTGAACGCCACAATAGAAGCGGCGCGCGCAGGCGAAGCGGGCAAGGGATTCGCCGTGGTGGCCAACGAAGTGAAGGAACTGGCGAAGGAGACGGCCAAAGCCACCGAAGAGATCGGCCAAAAAATTGAAGCCATTCAAGGCGACACGAAGGGCGCCGTGCAAGCCATTGGGGAGATCAGCGCGATCATCAACCAGATCAACGACATCTCCAACAATATCGCCTCGGCGGTAGAAGAGCAGACGGTGACCACCAACGAAATCGGCCGCAACGTGGGCGAGGCAGCCAAGGGAACAGGAGAAATCGCAAAAAATATCAGCGGGGTCGCGGTGGCTGCACAAAACACCACCAAGGGAGCGGCGGACACTCAAAAGGCAGCCCTGGCGCTCAGCGCGATGGCCGCGCAACTGCAATCCCTCGTATCCAAATTCACCTTCTGATGTTCAGCCCGGGGTCGAGGGAACTCACCTCGCTCCCGGGCCAGACACCGTATGTTTACGCGCTCGCAAAGGGGTCCCAATGCCTAAGGCCATGATCATCGACGACTCGAAAGCCATCCGCATGATTCTGTCCAAAACGCTCGCGGAAGTGGGCTACGAAGTCTGCCAGGCCGCCAACGGTGAGGAGGCGCTTTCCGTCCTGGAACGGGAGAAGGGAGCGATCTCGCTCGCCTTGGTGGATTGGAACATGCCCCTCATGAACGGGCTGGAATTCGTCCGGAGGCTGCGGTCGGACCCTCGCTACGCGTCGGTGCTGTTGATGATGGTCACCACCGAAACCCAGGTGGAACAAATGATAGAGGCCCTGGAAGCGGGAGCCAACGAATATGTCATGAAGCCATTTACCAAAGAAATCATCGCCGACAAGTTGCGACTGCTTGGCGCGCTCCAATAAAAGGTTCGGGACTTGAGCACGCTCTTCAAGAAAACCATCGCGCCGGGCAATCGGATTCGCGTCCTGGTAGTGGACGACTCGGTGGTCATCCGCCGCCTGGTGACCCATGCGCTCGAGCAGGAGCCCGCCCTGGAGGTGGTCGGGTTCGCCTCGAACGGTTCCATTGCCTTGTCGCGCATCCCGCAGTTGAACCCGGACGTCATCACTCTGGACGTCGAGATGCCGGAGATGGACGGCCTGGCCATGCTGCGGGAGCTGCGAAAACAGTACCCTCTCATTCGCGTGGTGATGTTCAGCACGTTGACGGAGCGGGGCGCGGCGATCACGCTGCAGGCGCTGGCGCTCGGCGCGGACGATTACGTCGCCAAGGCCTCCAACGCGGGGTCGCTCGATCGCTCGATGGCCAGCCTGCGTGCCGAACTGATCCCAAAGATCAAGCAGTTCTTCGTGCTGCCCGGGAGCGCACCACCGGTCCGGCAGCCGGCGATCGCGCCCACGCGGCCTTCCGGGAAGGTTGCGGTTCTGCGCAACGTGCGCGGGTGGAGACTACTCGCGATCGGCGTTTCCACCGGCGGGCCCAACGCGCTGGGCGAGCTGATTCCTCATTTTCCGACCGATTTCCCGCTCCCCATCCTCATCGTGCAGCACATGCCGCCCTTGTTCACCCGCCTGCTTGCCGAACGGCTGCAGACCGCCACGCCGCTGAAAGTGGAAGAGGCTACTGAGGGAAGCACCGTGACCGCAGGTAAGGTCTTGATCGCGCCAGGCGACTACCACATGCAGGTGCGCAACGGCGGTGCGCAGACCGTGATCGCGCTGGACCAGTCGCCCCCCGAGAACTCGTGCCGGCCGGCGGTGGACGTGTTGTTTCGCTCCGTGGCGGAGGTTTATGGCGGCTGCGTGATTGCCGCGATCCTCACCGGCATGGGTCAGGACGGCTTGCGGGGAACCGAAGCGCTGAAGGCCAAGGGAGCCTATGTGATCGCACAGGACGAAGAATCGAGCGTCGTCTGGGGTATGCCCGGCGGCGTGGTTACGGCCGGGCTTGCAGATTGCGTCGCGCCGCTGGGAACGATTGTGCCGGAAATCTTGAAACAGATTGGCAGAGGCTAACCGGTGCCAGACCCGACTTCCACGCTGCCCAACATGCCGCCAAGAAATCAACTCGACGCCGAGAGTTACAAATTTCTGCAGGAATATGTATATCGCGAATCGGGCATCGTATTGGATGGGGATAAGCACTATCTTCTCGAAGCCCGCCTGACGCCGATCGTGCGCCAGCGGCAGCTTGGCTCGCTAAATGACCTGTGCGTATTGCTCCAGGGAAGCAACGACGCGCCGTTGAAGCGCCAGGTGGTCGAGGCCATGACCACGAATGAAACATCTTTCTTTCGCGATCCTGCACAGTACGATGCGCTGCGAACCGTGGTTTTGCCCGAACTGATCCAACAGCGCCAGGACGTCCGGAAAATGAGTTTCTGGTCCGCGGCGGCCTCCTCCGGACAAGAGGCTTATAGCCTGGCCATGATGCTGCTGGACATGGGACTGGGAGACTGGAGGATCGACATCCTCGGCACCGATCTGTCAACCAACGTGCTCCAGCGCGCGCAGGCAGCGAAGTACATGCAAATCGAGGTAAACCGCGGGCTCCCGGTGGCGTATCTGGTGAAGTACTTCACCCGCGCGGGCTTGGATTGGCAATTGAAGGACGAGGTGCGGCGCATGGTGCGATTCGCGCCGATTGACCTGCGGCAAAGCATGCGGGTACTGGGCCCGTTCGACGTGGTCTTCTGCCGCAACGTCTTGATCTATTTCGATATCGAAAGCAAACGGAAAATCCTCGGTGAACTTCGCGAAACCCTGTTCCGGGGCGGTCACCTGCTGCTGGGCGGCAGTGAGACCACTCTGAACCTGGACGACCGGTTTGAGCGCCGGATTGTTGGACAGGCCGTGTTGTACCGGGTGGCGTGAAAGGAGTGGCATGCAGACAGCTTTTCCACTGAGCGTTTATCGGGCGGACCTGGCGCGAATCGTCGTGTCCGTGTTCCAGACGATGGTGCAGCTGGAGATGGCGCCCGCGGAAACCGCATGGACGCCGGCGCCCGAGGGGCTCACCGCGGCTGTCTACTTTGCCGGCACGTGGAAAGGGGCGGTGCTGCTGGAGTGCACCCGTCCGCAGGCGTTTGAATTCACGCACCGGCTGATGTCGATCGATGCGCCGGCGTCTGTCAATGATGACGTGCGGGACACGCTGGGGGAACTAGCGAATATGCTGGCGGGCAACCTGAAATCCGTGTTGCCGCACGGTATCGGGCTCTCCATGCCGTCCGTGGTGGAGGGCAAGGATTACTCGTTGCGCGTGTGCGGCGGCAATCTGATCGACCGCATGGCATTGGTGGGCGAGCTGGGGGTGATTGGCGTGACGCTCATTGAGATGTTGGAGGAAGGCTGAACGGAGGTCGCAGTCGCTCGTGGTAGCTAGTGAGTTATCCGGCGATTTTGTAAGGGCCAGGCCGGACATGTCCGGCCCCTACACTGGGCGCATCGTTGCAGCGAGGCTAGTCGCCGCGAGACCTTACTAGAAGAACTTGACCAATTTGTCGTGGATCTCATCCGGGACAAAGGGCTTCTTAATAAATCCCTTGGCGCCCAATCGGAGAGCCTCCATGACTTTGGTCTGGCTGCCCTCGGTACTGATAATGACCACGGGCACGGCTGCCCATAGATCATTCGTTTTGAGCGCGGCCAGGAGTTCGAGGCCATCCATGTTCGGCATGTTGATGTCGGATAGGATGACGCTGACCTGCTCCTTTTTGAGGACCTCGAGTGCGGCACAACCGTCGCCGGCTTCAAACACTTTCTCCAAAGGCAGATCCGTGTGGCGGAGGGCGCGCTGCAGGATCATCCGAATGGCAACGGAATCATCAACAATCAATACGTTCAGGCCCAATCTTGTTGCGCTCCTGTCCACTTCATCGGCAGACATTGGCCAAAACATTATGCCTTTTCTTGTCGCGTCGATAACGTGGCGGACGCTGCAGGCGCTCTGAGCCGCGCTAGATCATCGAACTAACGGACGAGAGCGAGTTCGTGCGTTTCCCCTCTACAATACGAAATCGCAGCGTAGGTGTGTCTGAAGGAGGGGCTCGGCGCGGCATCGCCAGGCTGCAACCGGCAAAAAATGGAAGAAAACGGCACTCCACTTCGTCTTAGGGTTCGGTGGTTCCTCTGAGTGATCGCGAGATCAGCGCGGAGATCATCGAATCTTGCCGCTTGGGCGATCGGGACGCCTTCCGTGCGCTCTACGACTTATATAAGGACCGTGTGTACTCCATCTCGCTTTATTTCTTTCATGGCGATCAAGCCGCGGCCAGCGATGTCACGCAGCAGGTCTTCCTGAAACTGATGACAGGGATCGGCCAGTTTCGCGGGGATGCAGAGTTCTCCACCTGGCTGTACCGCATGGTGGCAAACGCATGCACGGATGCAGCCCGGCGCCGAAAGTCGGATGCCGTGTTGCCGGATCACCCTGTAGAAGCCATTGCGGGACCGGCGTCGCAGGAGGAAGATTACGCCCGAGCCCAGATAGCACGCTCGGTGCGCGCGGCCGTGGCGGCTCTGCCGCCGAAATTCCGAATCGCTGTCCTGCTGCGGTATTTCGATGAATTGTCCTATGAGCAGATGGCCAAGGCTCTCCATTGTTCCATGGGGACAGTGGCTTCCAGGCTGAGCCGCGGGCATAAGATTCTGGCTGAGCGGCTGACGGGATTAGTCAGATCGAGCGCGGAATGATGTTGACGAGGCACCCTTCACCACGGCTTGCGGCCTACATCGACCGCCAACTGCCCGCGCGCAAGGCGCGGCAAACCGAGATCCACCTGGCAAACTGCGCTCATTGCCGCGCTGAGTGCGAGCAAGTCAGGCTTGGTATGGCGGCCTTGGAACATCTTCCCGTGATCGAGGCGCCTGCGGAGATCTGGGCGTCCATCGAGCGGGCATCTCAGGAACGTCGCGCTCGCCAACCGGTAATGTCTGGGCGATGGCGCCTGGCCTTTGCCGCACTGTTGATCCTGGCCTTGGTGGGCGCTGTCTACTGGGCCGTGGGAAACCGGTCCGGAATCCGGTGGGAAGTGGTGCGGCTCGCCGGCTCACCGGTTGTCGGCTCGCAACGCATTCAAGCCGCCGGCCGGATTGGAGCTGGGGAGTGGATCGAGACAGATTCGGCATCGCGCGCCACGGTCAGGATTGGCGAGATTGGTTCGGTCGAGGTGGAGCCGAATACGCGGGTACGTGTGGCAGTGGCGTGCCCGGCCGAGCACCGGCTCGCGCTCGCACGCGGAGAAATCCACGCCAAGATCTCCGCGCCACCCAGGCTTTTCTTCGTGGACACATCGGCAGGCACCGCCGTGGATCTCGGCTGCGAGTACGCCCTTAAAGTTGACGCGGACGGATACGGCCGGCTCCAGGTCACCAGGGGTTGGGTATCGTTTCAGTGGAGGGACCTGGAGTCACTTGTTCCGGCCGGGGCGAGTTGCTGGACACGAGCGCAAGCCGGTCCAGGCATTCCGTACTTCGACGACGCGCTGGAGAGTGTCAAGCAGGCGCTGGTGAGGTTCTCCTTCGAAAAAGGCGGAGATGACGACCTGAGCATCATTCTGGCCGGCTCTCGAGTGCGCGATACCCTCACGCTCTGGCATCTGCTCTCGCGCGTGCCAGGGGCCGATCGGGGGCTGGTGTTCGACCGGATCGCCGCTCTGACTCCCGTCCCCGCAGGAGTGTCGCGCGAGCAGGCGCTGAAATTGGATCCGGAGACCCTAAAACTCTGGAAAGAAGAGTTGGCCTGGACGTGGTAAATCGGGAAGAAAACTCGCGCACGTGCGTCTAATGATCCCGAAAGGAGTTTTTCGATGTTGCGACTCGGTATCGCGGCCTGCGCCCTGGCGGTGTTAGTGCTCGCGGAGGGGTTTACTTTCAATCTCGCCAGCCCGGTGGCCTCCCAGGATTTTCATGCCAAAGCCGCCGCTTTCGTGTTTCGCACCCAAGGCTGCGCGGAGCCTGCGAAGGCACAAATCAGCGGCACTGCCGAAGGGATCGTAAATGGCGTTCACAAGTCCGTTGCTCTCAAAATCGTGTCGATGTCCAAGCCCGGCGTCTACGCCGTGTACCGGGAATGGCCGGCTGAAGGCGAGTGGCTGGTGAATCTCAAGGGCACGTGCGCCGATGCAAGCGCCGGCGCCATTGTGCCCATCGGCCCGAAAGGCTTCATTCGGGAGTCGTCCAGGATCCTGCAACATCCCGCCACCGAAGCCGAGATCGACGCTGCGCTAAAAGCCCTCACGACCGGAGGCGGCAAATGAAATCCGTGCTTCTGCTCGCTTCCACCGCGGCGATTCTGGCTGCCGCCAGTACGAATCCTTCGCAGCCCGGCGGGCTGGTGATTCATGAATGGGGCACGTTCACCTCAGTTGCCGACGATGACGGCTCCTCCATGGATTGGAACGCCCTGGGCTGCAAAGACGATCTCCCCGGATTCGTCAACGACTACGGCTATCGCGGCTTCAAGTGGAGGCTACAGGGAACCGTGCGCATGGAGACGCCGGTGATGTACTTCTACAGTCCTCGCGAGCTGGATGTTCACGTGAAGGTGAACTTTCCGCGTGGGCTCATCACCGAATGGTACCCGCGCGCCGAGTACGAGGTTTATCAAAAAAGTCGAGATGGCAGCCTCATGCGCCGGCTGGAAGCGAATCTGAACGGAATCGATGCGTCGCTGCGCAGCCTGACCGGGGCGATCGAGTGGGGGAGTGTCAAGGTTCAACCGGATAGCTCACCCGCGCTGCCTGTGGAGCGCGGCCCAAGCCGCTACTACGCCGCGCGCGCAACGGATGCTGCTCCGATCACGGTCGGCGACCAACACGAAAAATTTCTCTTCTATCGCGGCGTGGGGCGCTTCCCGGTTCCCCTTTCCGTCCGCCTGGCGGGCGATGGAAAGATCGTCGTCGAAAACCGCGCCGGCTACTCCATTCCCACCGCAATTCTGTTTGAGAATCATGCAGGGCACTCACAGTATCGCAATGCGGGCGCCATAGAAGACGCCGTGACGCTCGACCGGCCGTCGCTCGATGCTTCGCTTCCTGCGTTGCGGTCCGAGCTCGAAGCCGCGCTAATCGCGCAAGGGTTGTTTCCAGCAGAGGCGCAAGCGATGCTCGAGACCTGGCGGGACTCCTGGTTCGAGGAGGGCTCACGCCTGATCTATATTCTTCCGTCGCGCGCGATCGATACGATTCTGCCGCTCGAAGTGGAACCCGTGCCGTGGCAGACCGCGCGTGTGTTCGTCGGGCGGATCGAACTGGTGACTCCTGAAACCCAGGGCGCGGTGGAAGAAGCCATAGCCAAAGAGGACTGGTCCGCCATCCATCGTTACAGTCGTTTCCTGGGCCCGATTCTGGCGCGTATTTCCTCCGGGAGCTCATACAAGAAGGGCCAGGTCGACCAATTCCTGAGGAACAATCATGCAGCCCTCGACGCTGCGCGGTGCCGCTAGATAGTTACAGGTCGGGCCGGGCATCATACCCGGTCCGCACCTGGGAATGACTGATATTCCACGGCGGATTCGGCCCTGCCCGCTCATCGGGAAGATTAGATCGTTCATCAGGCTATTCAGTCCATCTATCAGGTTTATCTTGGGTGCTCGGAGCACTACTCCGGGACAATTGGAGCATGACGAAAACCGCTTCGGGCCTCTTACTGTCCGTTGTCATGATTTTCACCGCCGGCATTGCCCTCCACGCTCAATCGATCAATAGCGGCACCGTCACGGGTACGGTCACTGATCCGTCGGGAGCGGTGATACGCGGCGCGGTCGTCATGCTGCGGAACGCCATGACAGGTTACCAGCAGTCCGCTGCCACCGACGAAAGCGGTGCATTCCGCTTCAACAACGTGCCGCAAAACTCATACCAACTGACCGCGACGGCTCCGGGATTCAGCGCCGCCAGCCAGGAGGTCGACGTCCGCAGTTCCATTCCAATGCACGTCAATCTCTCCTTGAAGGTCGCCACAGGGGAGACGAGCGTAACCGTGGAAGCGTCCGGCGCCGTCGTGGAGAATGATCCATCTGACCACGTTGACGTTGACCGGGGCGCGATTATGAAAATCCCGGCCGTCGATCCAGCCGGGGGGCTCAGCCAAACCATCACCTACAGCACCGGAGGCGTCGCTGCCGACGCAAACGGCCTGTACCATCCTCTGGGTGACCACTTTCAATCGAGCTTCATTATCGATGGGCAGCCGATTAGCGATCAGCAGAGCAAAATCTATTCCACGCAGATTCCGATCAGCGCGGTGCAAAGCATGGAGGTCATTACCGGCACGCCCGATGCTGAATTTGGCGATAAATCGAGCCTCATCGCGCAGGTAACAACGCGATCCGGCCTTGGAGCCGGACGCGTGTTCGGCAACGTGGACGCATCGTACGGGTCTTTCGGCAACACCGGAGGGAGTTTTGGCCTCGGCTATGGTAACGAGAAATTCGGGAACTTCCTCGCCGTGGATGGCGTGCGGAGCGGCCGGTTTCTGGATACTCCCGAGCTGACTCCCTTCCATGACATCGGAAACAATCAAACCATCTTCGATCATTTCGATTATCAGCCCGGCAGCAAGGACGTTTTTCATCTGAACCTGTTCACAGCCCGCAACTGGATCCAGATCCCAAATTCCTACGATCAGTTGCCGCAGGATCAGCGCCAGCGGGTACTTACCTGGAGCATCGCGCCAGGTTACCAGCACACTTTCAGTGCCCACACGCTATTAACCATCAACCCGTACATCCGGAAGGATCAGTTCAATTACTATCCCAGCCGCGACCCGTTCAACGATACGCCAGCCACCCAAAGCCAGAACCGGCAGTTGCTGAATTGGGGCGTCAAGGCCGACGTCGCAACCACCAGCGGCCGTCACAATTTGAAGTACGGCGTGGATCTGAAACAGACGCGGCTGCTTGAGAATTTTGGGTTTGGCGTCACCGACCCGACCTTTAACTCGCCGTGTATTGACGCGAACGGGGCGTCGATCGGCGATCCCGCTCTGACTGATCCCACGCAGTGCGCCGCGGCGGGTTTTCAGCCGAACACGGCCGAAAATCCGAACGCCTCAGCGCCGTTTTCGTCCAGTCTGCTTCTCTACGACCTGACCCGCGGTGGCAGCCTGTTTGCATTCCACGGCACGCACAATATCAATCAGTTTGCATTCTACGGGCAGGATGACATTACGGCGGGCAACTTCTTGTTCAAGGTTGGTTTACGGCTTGACCACTACGATGGGATCACTTCGAAGACCGAACCGGAGCCGCGACTCGGGATTGCTTATAACATCAAGAAGACCGGAACAGTCTTGCGTGTAGCCTACGCCCGGACATTCGAGACGCCGTACAACGAGAACCTGCTCCTGGCGAGTGCGACCGGCTCGGGTGGCCTGGCTCAGAACGTTTTTGGCTCGAACTCCGTACCCATCGAGCCAGGCTTTCGCAATCAGTTCAACACTGGTTTTCAACAGGCGATCGGGAAACTGCTGGTGATTGACGCCGATTATTTCTGGAAATACACGCACAACGCCTACGACTTCGGCACATTGTTGAATACGACCATCGCCTTCCCGATTGCCTGGCATAACTCGAAGCTGGACGGAGTGACCGGCCGTGTGAGTACAACGAATATTCACGGGTTCCAGGCCTATTACACCTTCGGGCACAACCGCGCGCGATACTTCTTTCCCGAGAACGGCGGGCTGATCCCGCAAGGAACGCCGCTAAACGGGAGTGTGTTCCGCATCGACCACGACCAGGCATTCCAGTCCACGCTGAGTCTGCGGTATCAGCGGCCCAAAAACGCCGAATGGATCATTCTGACCTATCGTTTTGACAGCGGGCTCGTGGTGAGCGGCGTGCCCGACGCGGGTGCTGCCTTGGGTTTGACCCCCAACCAGCAGGTCACACTCGGCTTGGCCTGCAACGGAGTTTTCGCGACAGTCGCCAGCCCTTTGACGAACTGCGTAAGCCCGGATGGCTCCGAGGGAAAGGTCACGTCGAAACTCATTACCCTGCCACAAGGCGGATACGGACCGTTCCCGAGCCAGGAAAACGACGATCACAATCCGGACCGCGTGAAACCGCGCAATGTTTTCAATCTGGGTGTGGGAACCGACAATCTGTTGCACCGTGAAGGCCCGAGACGTTTTACGGCATCGCTCGAGATTGCGAACTTAACCGACAAGGTCGCCCTGTACAACTTTCTGTCCACGTTTAGTGGAACCCACTTTCTGCAGCCGAGAACCATTGTCGCCCGGTTCGGATACACGTTCTAAGCTGCGACGAAACCCGAGACAGTTAATCGTTGAGGCCCACCATGTCACAGGAACAACCGGGCGCTTGCGGGGTCCGGTAGACGTCCCCTCCGATTACGGCTGGATGTAAGAAGTGATCCCGTACGTGAGCCGGACGTGGTCGCGGACGCGGCTGTGGTTCGACGGCCTGGACCACCAGGAGAATTACAACGGCCGCCGTTTTCAGGATCTGATCCATCGCCTGGCTCCACGCTGATCAACAACCGCATCGGGCCCGCCGGCGACTACGATCCACCAGAACAGTTCACACCAAGCTTATTCCTACCTGGCACGGGTCCCACGTTCAACAGAAATTGCCTCCCTTGCCGGCCAAGTCGATCCGTATCCGGATCAACTGCTGCGTCGATTTGAATTTCCGGTCGTTCTTGTTGTAAGCCCACGTGTCGTTGATGATCATGGCTGCGCTTCAGACAAAGTAATGCTTACGCGAGAATGGATTTCACGGCGTTGCCGGCGATGTCTGTCAGCCGGAAATGACGGCCCTGAAATTTGTAAGTCAGGCGCGTGTGATCGATGCCCAGACAGTGCAGAATCGTTGCTTGCAGGTCGTGCACGTGGACCGGATCTTTGGTGATGTTGTAGCAGTAATCATCGGTCTCGCCGAGCGTCAGGCCGGGCTTAATCCCGCCGCCGGCCAGCCACATCGTAAAGCAGCGCGGGTGATGGTCACGGCCGTAATCGGTCGCCGTGAGCCGCCCCTGGCAGTACACCGTCCGCCCAAATTCGCCGCCCCAGATCACCAGGGTCTCGTCCAGCATGCCGCGCTCTTTCAGATCCTGCACCAGGGCGGCCGATGCCTGGTCTACTTCCCTGCAGCGCTTCGGCAAGTCCTGCGGTAGTTTCCCATGGTGATCCCAGTCGCGATGGAATAGCTGGATGAAGCGTACGCCGCGTTCCGCCAAGCGCCGCGCCAGCAGGCAATTCGCCGCGAATGTGCCGGGCGTCTTCGCGTCTGCCCCGTAGAGGTCGAAGGTGTGTGCCGGCTCTTTGGAGAGGTCGGTTAAATCCGGCACGGAAGTTTGCATGCGGAAAGCCATCTCATATTGCGAGATGCGCGTGGTGATCTCGGGGTCATCGAAGCCTTCGTAGTTAATCTGGTTGAGTTTGCTGAGAGCATCGAGGAAGCGCCGCCGGTCGGCACCACTGAATCCCTCCGGATTCGAGAGATACAGCACCGGGTCGCCCACCGAGCGGAACTTGACGCCCTGATAGCGGCTGGGCAGAAAGCCGCTGCCCCAGAGCCTGTCATAAAGCGGCTGCCCGCCGGTGCCTTTGCCGGGCGAGATCATCACCACAAACGCTGGCAAGTCTTCGGTCTCGCAGCCGATTCCGTACGAGAGCCACGCGCCGATACTCGGTCTGCCCGCGATTTGTGAGCCTGTCTGAATGAACGTCACCGCCGGATCGTGATTGATAGCCTCGGTGTGCAGGCTCTTGATAAAGGTGAGCTGGTCTGCGATTTTCGCCGTGCACGGCAACAGCTCGCTGACCCACGCTTCGGACTTTCCGTAACGCGCGAATTGGAACCTCGAGGGAACGACCGGGAAGCTTGCCTGCGACGCCGACATGCCGGTGAGCCGCTGGCCCATACGCACCGATTCGGGCAAATTCTGGCCCTGGAGTTCTGCGAGCCGGGGCTTGTAGTCGAACAGTTCCATCTGCGATGGCCCGCCCGATTGAAACAGGTAGATAACGCGCTTGGCCTTCGGCGGAAAATGCGGCAGTCCCGGCAATCCACCGTGCGCCTGGGTTGCCCCCCGGGCTCGCAACTCTGGTCGTAACAGGGTGGCAAGGGCGGCCACGCCAATCCCTGTGGCGCCGCGTCCAAAGAAATGCCGCCGTGTCAGCGCCAGGCCGGTTTCATCAGGTCCCATTTCCGTACTCCCGATTATTGTTTCGTTACCGCTTCATCGAGGTTGAGCACCAGGCTGGCAATGCTGGTGTAGGCGGCCAGCTCACGCGTATCCAGTTTCCTGGGCTGCGGAGAGTCGCCGTGATTCACAAACGATTTGGCGGACCTGCGATCACCTCGATACCGCGCCTCGAAGGTACCCAATGTTTCGAGCAAGACCTGCATCTCCGCCGGCTTAGGAGGGCGCGCCAACACCAACTCGTACGCGAAATCAATGCGTTCACGCGGCTCTTTGCCGCCCTCGGTCATCATGCGCTCGGCTAGCTTGCGCGCGGCTTCCACGAACGTCACATCATTCATCAAATCGAGCGCCTGGAGCGGCGTGTTGGTCCTGGTCTGCCGTACCGTGCAGGTCTCGCGGTTAGGTGAGTCGAAATTGACCATGAACGGCGGCGCCACCGTCCGCTTCCAGTAGGTGTAGAGGCTCCGGCGGTACAAGCCTTCGCCACGGTCAGGCTTATAACCATCGCCCCCCGCCATCTCCTGCCAGAGCCCCGGCGGCTGATACGGCTTCACCGAAGGCCCACCCAGCTTCTCGACGAGCAGGTCCGAAACTGCGAGCGCCTGGTCGCGAATCATCTCCGGCCCGAGGCGCAATCGCGGCCCGCGCGCCAGCAACTGGTTCTCAGGATCCTTCTGCAGCAATTCCAGAGTGACCGCGGAAGACTGGCGATAAGTGGAGCTGGTCACGATGAGCTTCTGCAACGCTTTGACGTTCCAGCCGCTGTCCATGAATTCGCAGGCCAGCCAGTCCAGCAGTTCGAGATTCGTGGGCCAATCGCCTTGCGATCCGAAGTCTTGGACCGTCTGGACCAGCCCGGTGCCGAAATACATCTGCCAGAACCGGTTCACGGTGACACGCGCGGTGAGCGGATTGGCGCGGTCAACCAGCCAGCGCGCCAGGCCCAGGCGGTTGTTGGGCCATTCCGGGTTTAGCGGGGGAAGAATGCCGGGAACGCCGGGTGTGACCCTGTCGCCTGGATTATCGTAAGCTCCGCGTTTGAGCACGAAAGTATCGCGCGGTTTGCCCTCGGACATCACCATTACCGTCGGAATAGATTCCCAGAAGCGCCGGCGCTCTTCGCGCGCAGCCAGCAACTGATCGCGCGCGCGCCGAATCTCCTTGGGAGCGCCGCGATCCAGAAAAGCGAGGTCTACTTTGTCGGCCTGCGCCTTCGTGCGCGATTCGGGCGGCATGGCGGCGATCTCACGAATGGCTTGCCGTACGGGAATGGTAGCGGCTTGCTGGGGAGTCAGCGCGATCCTGTAGACGCGCACGTCATCAATCGCGCCCCGAAAGCGTAGCCCGCCTCCCGCGCCAATGCGCAGCGGCAGCTTGAGGTCCTTGG
>Ga0335070_10005643_pt1 | contig 14726 bp, 14 predicted proteins | sample Lox_Sample_13_FD_206722 | JGI IMG/M metagenome (GOLD analysis project Ga0335070, IMG submission 206722) | Soil microbial communities from Loxahatchee National Wildlife Refuge, Florida, United States - Lox_Sample_1.3 | ecosystem: Environmental > Terrestrial > Soil > Wetlands | place: USA... | reverse complement strand
GGTCAAGGAGCGGACGGGCGGTTCGGTCCCAGCCGTCGCCGCGACCGACCTGGTGCGCCGCACCATCGATACCTTCCTGGGAATGCAGCTGGATTTCCTCAAGATCACCAGCAAGCAGACCCTGGACTGGCTGGAGGGGGCCCGCAAGGGCAAGGTCGGCAGCAATCACCTGGTCGACGTGGCGCGTGAGTCCATGGAAACCTTCATCCATGCCCAGAAGAAGTTCCTGGATATCGTGGCCCAGGAGACCACGCACATGACCAGCGGCCGGACGGAGAAACCGAGACTGGTCAAGAAGACCGAACTGGCCAAGCTCGCCCGCGAAGCCAGCAACGCGTTCATCGAGGCGCAGAAGAAGTTGCTGGATGTCGCCGGCCAGCAGATGAACGTCAACCTCAAGGTCGCCACCCGCGCCCTGGAGCTGATGAACCCCGCCCGCCTGCTGCCTATGGCGAACCTGACGGGAGAGGGCATCAAGAGCTTCGTGGATGCAGAGAAGGCGCTGATCGGCACCATGGTCAAGCCGGGAGTGCGTCGCATGCCTGTGAAGCGGCATCCCCGCGCCCGCAAGATGGCCAAGGTGGCGGCCGCCTGAAGACGGCTTTGCCGGGTTGAGTCTCGTTGGCGGAGCGCGAGAAACGGCACGCCCGCCAAAGGAAGCCGCGGCTATGCCCAAATCGGGCTAGCCGCGGTCTTTCTGCTCGGGTAAGCAGCAAAAAAGAAATGGACAGGCATCCGCGCGGTGTGGATACTTCCTCCATACGCGGTGCAAATGCTTCTCGGTCGTCCCCCGTCTAAGTGAGAGCGAAAAGAACAGCGTCATCATCATCGTGCCTGGCACCGCGGCACTACGACATCCGTGAGGATGCGGCCGACGCGGGCATTCCCATCTGGAAAGAAGTCCTGTTCGGCGCCGAACTCCTCCTGCTGCATGCCTCCCCCGTGTTCTATGGCCTTGGGATCCCGCGCGGCGACGGCTCTGCCGTGGTGGTTATTCCAGGCTTCCTGGGCACCGATCTTTATCTGACGCACCTGGCGGAGTGGCTGGGCCGGATCGGCTATCGCTCCTACGTTTCCGGGATGGGGCTGAACGCCGAGTGCCCGAACCTGCTCATCAAATACCGGCTGACGGAGACCATCGACAAGGCGCGGCGGCATACCCGACGCAAGATCCACCTCATCGGGCACAGCCTGGGAGGTGTCATGGCGCGTTCCATCGCGGCGCAGCGGCCCAACGACGTGGCTTCGGTCACCACCCTGGCCGCCCCCTTCCGCGGCACGGTGCTGAACCACAGCGTGTTGAACGTGGCCGAGGCGGTGCGCCAGAACATCCTCAATGAGCACGCGCAGGACGTCCTGCCCGACTGTTATACCCCGCGTTGTACCTGTGAGTTCGTGAACTCGCTGCGTCGCCGGATGAACGGTTCCGCGCTCCAGACCGCCATCTATACCCGCGATGATGGGGTCGTGGACTGGCACTACTGCCGCACTGGGGACCAGGATATCGATTTCGAGGTTTCCGGCACCCACATGGGGCTGGTCTTCAATCCCGCGGTGTACACGGTGATCGCGGAGCGGCTGGGGGAGGCGCGCACCCGTCGCCGCGTCAACGGCGCGGCGAGGCGGCACTGACGATCTTCTCGTCCCTGGCGCCGCCCGGCAGGAAACGATCGACGATCGTCTGCTGACCTTTCACCCACAAGCGCGAACTGTAGAGGATGGCGCTGCACTGCACCGTGACCCAATCGCCCGCGGTCAGGGGCGAAGCAAAGCCGGCGCGCGCGGTGAGCCAGCGCCGCGCCATGTGGCGGGCCATTGCCGTGCCCATGGACGCGCTGCTGCAGCCGATGTCGTGCAGGATGCCATCCAGGGTGAATAGCACCTTCGACAGCATGATCAGCGATCCCGGGAAACGGATGCCCTCGTAGGCCGCCTTTTCCAGCACCCGCATGGCGTCCACGGCGCTGGGGAATTGGGTGAGCGGCACCTGGTCGATGTAGTGGGCGGTGTGGTTGCGGATGATCTCCCACTGGCGTGAGCCGCGCCGGACCGGCCTCTCGGCCAGAGCGGCGATGGCGGTCGATGCTCCCACCGGATCGCGCAGCGCCACCATCAGGAAGAGCAGCGCGAGCTGCCGCCGCTGTTGCCGGCTCAAGCGCTCGCGCAGCGCCCAGTCCACGATGATCAGGTCGCGCGCGGGCGCGTCGTACAACAGGTTGCCGGCGTGGGGATCGCCGTGGAACAGCGAAGACTCGCCGGAGGCGAACAGGGGCACCGCGACCAGCGCCGCCACCAGTTGCTCGCCGACCTGGCGCCGGCGCCACTGCGGCATGCGGGCGGCGGCGGCGGTGACCTTCGCCCCGCGCTCCTCGCTGAGCGCGGTGATGGTCGGCGTGCACAGGGGAGCGAGGACCCGCGGGATCCGCACTCCCGCGATGTCGTGGTAAAGCTTGCCCGCCTCCACCAGCGTGGTCTGCTCACGCACGAAATCGACCTCGTGCTGCAGCAGGCGGCGGACCTTCCTGAAGGTGTCGGGGATCAGCCGGGCGCGCGCGCCGTATTCGTGGTGATGTTGGGCGAAATACTGCGAGAGATCGTGCAACAGCTCCATGTCCTCGGCGAAGCAATCGGGGATGTGCGGCTTCAGGACCTTGAAGACGCCGCGCTCTTTTTGCCCGCTCTCCGGGTTGCGCCAGGTGAAGCGCACGATGGCGCTGACGCTGGCCTCCGAGAGGAGGCGGGAATCCATCTGCACGCCAAGACGCTCCAGCTTGCTTCCCAGCTGCCGGCGGATGATGGCGCGCGTGCCGGGGGCATCCACGTCGCGGATGCCGTTCTCCAGCTGGGAGAGCGAACGGCGCAGCGCCGGGCGGAGGTGCCGATTGCGGGCCAGCACCTGGCCGAGTTTCTGCAGCCCCGGCACCCGGGCGATCAAGCACAGCAGCCGTTTTTCGGGCCGGGCGCCGGAGGGCAGCTCCAGTTGCTCCAGGAGCTTGGGGGCAAGGCGGGCAGGGGAGAGATGGGCCACCACGTACAGCATGGCGTCGCGCACCGGAGGCCGCCACGCGGCGTACTCTTCGGGCACCAGACTGGCGATGGGGACGAGATGTTCGACGATCCATCGTCCCATCTCCGCCCGCATCATCTTTCCCTGCGGAGTTTCCAGCAGGGCGCGGATGGCGTCGATCCGTTTCTTCCGGCTGAGGCCCGCCGGCACGAACTGTTCCAGCGTCCGGCGCAAGTCCTCGGGGCTCAGGTCCGACACAGGATGCGGGATGAGAGCTGGTAGCGCCATCACGTCCTCCGCACAAGTATGCGAGGGTCGCGCGTCGGCATTCAAGCCGCGGCGGCGAGAGAGGGTTCTCGTGCTGACTCCACGCTGACCCGCTGAATGGCCGGCGGGGACTGCGCACGCGACGAGCCGGGCGCCGTGGCTGCCGGGAATTCTATGACCAACGGCTCACCCGCAGGCGGCTCAAGGTTCAGGGCAGGGAACACCGGCTGGATCTCGCGAAGTATGGCTGCCGCACTGGCCATGTTTTCGGCTGCCTCTTCGATCTGTCCGCCGGCATAGGAGAGTAAGGCTTGGTCGAGGAAGTGCGAGGCTTGCTCGAACGACGGGTCCATGGCCCCTCCTCTGTCACTCTGCCGAAGGCAGATATGCCGAGCACAGAAATGCTAGAGCAGGTCCGGAACCAAGCCAGTGATGTGCGGACCCAAAATGCACCAGTGGCCCAAAACGGGAAATGTGCCGGCCGCCACCAAAGCGTGACCGCGGTCCTCTCTTCATCATTCCCATCCTGTACGTGATCGTGCGGGGCTTGCTGCCGGTGACCCGGCGGGCCGGGGACGCCGAGCCCGACCCGCAGCAGGCCGACTGAGGCGACCCGACCAGTTGGCAGACCCCGGCTGATAGGACTAGACTGTGCGCCTCAGGAGACCCGTGCCCCCTTCCCTGGGGATGGCGTCCCGGCACAGGTCTGGGCTCACCCATGGGTGTGATTTGAATCACAGCTTCGCGTGTCTTGGCCCCGCAGAATCAGGCTGGCGCGGCCTCGGCCCGCCAGGTTTTTATCTTAGCGATGTTCCGGGCCGCCTCCACTGACCGGCGCTGCCGCAGGCCGGAGCGGCCGGGGGAGACTGTGCATGAATTCGAACGGCAATCCCAACCCGACCCTCGCCGTGCGCGACAGCCGCACCGGCAAGGACTACCAGCTTCCCATCCAGAACGACACCATCAAGGCCATGGACCTGCGGCAGATCAAGGTGAATTCCGAGGACTTCGGGATGATGGCCTTCGATCCGGCGTACACCAACACCGCCTCCTGCAAGAGCGCCATCACCTTCATCGACGGCGATAAGGGCATCCTTCGCTACCGCGGCTACCCCATCCAGGAACTGGCGGAGCATTGCAGCTTCCTCCAGGTCGCGTACCTGCTGATGTACGGCGAGCTGCCCACGACCGCCGAGAAGGAGCAATGGGTCCAGGAAGTCAAGCTGCACACCATGCTGCACGAGAACATCAAGAAGTTCATCGACGGCTTCCACTACGACGCCCACCCCATGGGCATCCTGGTCTCCACCCTGGCCGCCCTCTCCACCTTCTATCCGGAAGCCCACAACATCCACGATGCCGCCAACCGCAAGCTGCAGGAGCAGCGCCTGATCGCCAAGGCCGCCACCATCGCCGCCTTCGCCTATCGCCACAGCCTGGGACTGCCCTACGTGTATCCCGACAATGACCTCACCTTCGCCGAGAACTTCATGAACATGCTCTGGAAGAAGACGGAGCTGAAGTACCTGGCGAACCCGGTGCTGGCCCGCGCCCTGGACATCCTCTTCATCCTGCACGCCGACCACGAACAGAACTGCTCCACCTCGACCATGCGCCAGGTGGGCAGCTCGCAGGCCGATCCCTACGTCTCCACCGCCGCCGCCGCCGCCGCTCTCTACGGCCCGCTGCACGGCGGGGCCAACGAGGAAGTGCTGAAGATGCTCGACGAGATCGGCACCAAGGACAAGATCGGCGACTTCATCAAGCAGGTCAAGGATGGCAAGCGCAAGCTGATGGGCTTCGGCCACCGGGTTTACAAGAATTACGATCCGCGCGCCAAGATCATCAAGCAGATCGCCGAGGAGGTCTTCCTCATCACCGGCCGCAACCAGAAGCTCGACATCGCCCTCGCCCTGGAGAAGATCGCCCTCGAGGACGAGTACTTCATCAAGCGCCGCCTGTATCCCAACGTGGACTTCTACAGCGGCATCATCTACCAGGCCATGGGCTTCAGGCCCAACATGTTCACGGTGCTGTTCGCCATCCCGCGCGTGGCCGGATGGCTGTCGCACTGGGAGGAGATGCTCAGCGATCCCGACACCAAGATCTACCGCCCGCGGCAGGTCTATACGGGATACGACGAGCGTCACTTGCCCGAGAACCAGCGCCGCGGCATGCACGCCACCACGGCATTAGCCAAATGAAGGAACTGCTTCACGCAAATGCCCTGCCGCAAGGCAGGGCATTTGCGTTGGCGGCAAACATTAACTGATTGTCATCCTGAGGCAGTCGGCTTCAGCCGACAACGAAGGATCTGACGGGTCTCTGCACAACCGCCGCCGCCCAGCAGCGGGACGTCAGTCCCGCTGCCATTCAGCTGCCGACTGCTCTTACGCCGCTTTCTTCGCTGCTCGCGTCTTGGGCGCGAAGATCTTCTTCAGCGCGCTGAACAGCTCCCCGTTGCCGACCGCGTTATGCCGCACCAGGTCGCCGATCGACACCACTCCGTGCACCGTCTTGTGCACGTCCACCACCGGCACCCGCCGCACCTGGTGCTTCTGCATCACGGCCAGCGCCACCTCCACCTTGTCCTCGGGCGCGCAGAAGACCGGGTCGGGGGTCATGCAATCCCGCACCCACACCTGCATCGGCTCCCGGGCTGCGGCCACCACCGCCAGGCACAGGTCGCGGTCGGTCACCACGCCCACCAGGGTCCGGCTGTAGGCGTCGTCCACCACCGGGATCATGCCGGTGTTGTGCTTCTTCATCAGATCGGCCGCGGTCTGCGCCGAACTGGTGGCCGTGCACACCGCCGGGTTCCGGGTCATCACGTCGTTCACGCGCATACCAAACCTCCATGGGACAGCTGCCTCGGCTGTCTACGAGATGCACCCTACGCCGCCCGCCGCCTACCCGCAGTGATAGCAGTCACCCCGGGCGGTGCCGTGCGCTGGACGCTGCCCTGCGTCATTCATCACGTCCATCTGTGACATGCATCACCACGCAGGGAACGGGCGAGGTTCAGAATCAGAACGACTTGCTCACCGCGCCCGGCTCACCTGTGGGGTAGGGCGCGAGATTCGAGGACTCCGATGGCCAAAGGTACGGTCTCCATCGTGGTGGAGCGCTGCAAGGCGTGCGGTTTCTGCGTCGAGTTCTGTCCCACCAAGGTGCTGGCTCTTTCCTCCGCGTTCAATTCCAAGGGATATCACCCGCCCATCCTGGTCACCCCCGAGAAGTGCAGCGGCTGCGACCTGTGCGGCATGTACTGCCCGGATTTCGCCATCCATGGCTACAAGACTGACGCAAAGGAGGCCGGCTCCGATGCACGCTGATCCCAAAGGTGTCCTGACCGGCGTCCATTTCCTCGACGGCGACCACGCCTGCTGTGAAGGCGCTCTGGCCGCCGGCGCCCGCTTTGCCGCCGGCTATCCCATCACGCCCTCCACCGAGGTGGTCGAGCGCTTCGCCATGCGCGTCCCGACCGTGGGCGGCGTCTTCATCCAATTGGAAGACGAACTGGCCGCCTCCATCGCCATCCAGGGCGCGGTCTGGGGCGGCGCCAAGGCTTTTACCGTCACCTCTGGCCCCGGCTTCTCCCTCATGATGGAGCACATCGGCTACGCCGCCATGACCGAGACCCCGGTGGTGTTCGTGGACGTGCAGCGCGGAGGCCCTTCCACCGGCCTGCCCACCCTCCCGGCGCAATCCGACATGATGCAGTGCCGCTGGGGCTCGCACGGCGATTACGAGATCATTGCACTCTGCCCTAATTCTCCCCAGGAAGCTTTCGACCTCACCATCAAGGCCTTTAATTTCGCCGAGCAGTATCGCGTCCCCGTCATGGTGATGCTCGACGAGTGCGTCGGCCACATGACCGAGAAAGTGGTGATCCCCGACGCCGCCAAGATCGAGGTCCTGCCCCGGCGCAAAGCGAAGCCCAATGGCGAGTATCTGCCCTACCGGACCAATGGCGACGGGGTCCCCGAGATGGCCCACGCCGGCGAAGGCTACAAGTTCCACATGACCGGTCTTACTCATGACGAGCGCGGCTATCCCGCCATGACCGTCAAGGCGCAGGACAAGCTGGTCAAGCGCCTGCAGAGCAAGATCCTGAACGCCGTGGACAAGATCACCCTGTTCGAAGCCTCCGACCTCGAGGGCGCCGACGCCGTTGTGGTCAGCTACGGCATCACCTCGCGCGTGGCCCAGCGCGCCATCGAACTGGCCCATGCCCAGGGGCTGAAGGTCGGCAAGTTCCGCCTGATTACCGCCTGGCCCTTCCCCGAGCGCAACATCGCGGCCATCGCGCAGAAGACCAAGGCCATCGTCGTCCCCGAGCTGAACCTGGGGCAGATGTCGCGCGAGGTGGAGCGCGCCGCCCACGGCGCTTGCAAGGTCGTGCACGTCCCCCACGCCGGCGGCGGCGTCCACGATCCCAACCAGATCCTGAAGTCCATCGAGGAGGCCATCCGATGAGCGCGACCTCGGTCCCTGAAACCGTCACCCACATCAACCCGGTCGAGCCCTTCCTGCGCATGGACCGGATGCCCCACATCTGGTGCCCGGGCTGCGGCATCGGCACCACCGTCAACTGCTTCACCCGCGCCCTCATCGACTCCAAGGTGGACCTGAAGAACGTGGCCCTGGTGAGCGGCATCGGCTGCACCGGCCGGGTCGCCGGCTACGTGAAGCTGGACTCGTTCCATACCACTCACGGCCGCGCCATCCCCTTCGCCACCGGCTTGAAGCTGGCGAATCCCAAGCTCAACGTGGTGGTGTACTCGGGCGACGGCGACTTGTTCGCCATCGGCGGCAATCACCTCATTCACGCCGCCCGCCGCAACGTGGACATCAAGGTCATCTGCGTCAACAACCTGATCTACGCCATGACCGGCGGCCAGACCGCTCCCACCACTCCGGGCAATGTCATCACCGCCACGGCGCCCTACGGCAGCTTCGATCCCGCCTTCAATCTTCCCGCGCTGGTCGAAGCCGCGGGCGCGGTCTACGTCGCCCGCTGGACCACCTTCCACGTCCGGCAGATCGCCCGCTCCATGCAGGAGATGTTCGCCAAGAAGGGCTTCGGCTTCATCGAGGTCCTCTCCCCCTGCCCGACGCTCTACCAGCGCCGCAACAAGCTGGGCGACGGCCTCGACACCATGAAGTACTACAAGGAGAAGTCGAAGATCCGCAACGGAGCCCCCACCAGCGAATGCGCCCTGAGCAAGCAGGGCGAGATCGTGGTCGGCAAGTTCGTGGACAAGGAAAAGCCCGACTACATCGAGCTCATGCGCCAGCACCTGGCGCAGGCCTGCCCCGAATACACCGACTGGTATGCCGTGGAGGAGCAAAGGGCCGAAGAAGCCCAGGACGGAGGTTGCAGCGAACAATGAAACTCACTGAGATCCGCCTCGCCGGCTTCGGAGGACAGGGCGTCATCCTCTCCGCCATCGTCATCGGCAAGGCCGCCAGCATCAACCAGGGCGGCTACGCAACCATGACCCAGAGCTTCGGTCCCGAGGCCCGCGGCGGCGCCTGCGCCGCCCAGGTCATCCTGGACAAGGAGCCCATCCTCTATCCCTACGTCACCCAGCCCGACATCCTGGTCATCATGTCGCAGGAGGCTTACACCAAGTTCGCCGGCGAGGTCAAAGATGGCGGCATCCTGATCGTGGAGCAGGACCTGGTGCGCGTGGACAACGTCAAGCCCGGCGTCCGCCTGTTCAGCGTGCCCGCCACGCGGCTGGCCGAGGAGCTGGGCAAGCGCATGGTGCTGAACATCGTGATGGTCGGCTTCTTCGCCGCCGTCACCCGCCTGCTCGACCCCAAGGCGCTGCGCGACGCGGTGCTCGATTCCGTGCCGCCCAGCTTCCGCGAGCTGAACGCCAAGGCCTTCGACAAGGGCTTCGAGTACGGCGTCAGCTGCGGCCAGTTGAGCAAGGAAGAAGAGGAGACCGTACGCACCGTCCGCTTCGTGGACGGCGTGCATTGATCTTCAGCCGCCGACTGACGTCTGACGACTGAAGACTGCTCCGGGAGGCGTTGCGAGCGCCTCCCCTTTTTTTTGCAGATTCGACAAAGTAGCCGGCGCGCCCTCGCCAAGGCCTTTCAGCGTACGAAATGCGGGCGCGAGGCCACCGGCTCGTCGCTCGTTGACTTCCAAACGCGGCGTAAAATCTCCGTGAAGTCTGCAATCTTGATCTCCGGCGGCACCTGTTGCCCGTTGAAACACAGCAGTGTACCTTTGAAGCATCTCCATGGGCTCTCAACTGTCCACGCCTGACCTCTCTTCGCTGAAGATCGACCACTCGGCGCGCCACCAGGGTGGTCCGAAGTGGCTGCGCTATGTATTTGCGGCCATCGGTCTCTTGCTGCTGGTTTCGGCTCTCGTGTTTGCGCTGAAAGGGAAAGCTCCGGAGGTCATGGTCACCACCGTACACGCGACGACCGCAGATACTCGCGTCGCGTTGCTGAACGCCAGCGGATACGTGACCCCTCGGCGCCGAGCGACTGTCGCCGCCAAGGTCACCGGCCGGGTCATCCAGATGATCGCCGACGAGGGCATGCACGTGCAGGAAGGCCAGGTGCTGGCGTACCTCGACGACTCGGATGCGCGCGTGCGGCTGAATTCTGCAAGGTCGGATCGCGAAGCCACCGCCGCCGCGCTCGCCGACCTGAAGGTCAATCTCGAGAACGCCGACCGCGAACTCCGCCGCACCGATTCCCTTCATCAGGGCGGCGTCGCCAGCCAGCAGGCGCTCGACCTCGCTAAGACCACTGCCGATAGCCTCCGCGCCAGGATCGCTCTCACCGAGGAACAGGTGCGCGCCGCCGATTCGCGCATCAAGGTGGCGCAGCAGGACCTCGACAACTGTACCGTGCGCTCGCCGTTCACCGGCATCGTAGTCTCCAAGGACGCCCAGGTCGGTGAGATGGTCTCGCCCATCTCGGCCGGTGGGGGCTTCACTCGCACCGGCATCGCCACCGTCGTGGACATGAGATCGCTCGAAGTCGAGGTGGACGTCAACGAGTCATACATCGCACGCGTCAAGCCGGGCCAGCCCGTCACCGCGATCCTCGACGCGTATCCCGACTGGAAGATCCCGTGTACTGTGCGGACGGTCATCCCCACCGCCGACCGGCAAAAAGCGACGGTGAAGGTACGCATCTCGTTCAACCAACTCGATCCGCGGATCCTGCCCGACATGGGAGTAAAGGTCAGTTTCCTTGGAGACGAACCCGCGCCGGCAAGCGGCACGGCTCGGCTGCTCATCCCGAAGGACGCCATCCGCAACGAAAACGGGCAGCAGGTGGTCTTCTTGTACAAGGACGGACGCGTGGAGCGCCGGGCCGTTCGCGTCGGCGGTACGAGTGGGGACTCGCAGGAGGTCCTGGCCGGCATCAACGACGGCGATCAGCTCGTCACCAGTGGCTTCGACGGCCTGCACGACGGCCAGCAGGTCGGGATCAAAAAACAATAGGAGTGTTGGGGATGGTCAGGGTGGATGGCAAAGGCGATGGCAAGAGCCTGATCCAGGTACGCGGGCTCGACAAGAAATATCAGCGCGGCAGCGAGGAGATCCACGTCCTGCAGGGCTTGAACCTCGACGTGGACGCCGGCGATTTCGTCGCTTTCATGGGGCCGAGCGGCTCCGGAAAGACCACGCTTCTGAACCTGCTGGGCGGACTCGACGTCCCCTCCCGCGGCAGCATCAGTGTCGCCGGCGACGAGATCACACACATGTCGGCCAGCAAGCTCACGACTTGGCGGGCCCGCCACGTCGGCTTCATCTTCCAGATGTACAACCTCATTCCAGTGCTTACCGCGGCGCAAAATGTCGAACTGCCGCTGCTTCTGACCAAGCTCTCCAAAGCCGACCGGCGCAAACACGTCGAAGCCGCGTTGCAGATCGTTGGCCTGGGCGACCGTATGAATCACTTCCCCAACCAGCTCTCCGGCGGACAGGAGCAGCGCGTCGGCATCGCACGCGCCATCGTCGCCGACCCAACGTTCCTGCTCTGCGACGAACCCACCGGCGACCTCGACCGCAAGAGTGCCGACGAGATCATGACTTTGCTTGAGCGGCTGGTCAGCGAACACCAGAAGACCGTCCTCATGGTCACGCACGACCCGCTGGCTGCGGAACGCTCGCAGACCACCCTCCACCTCGATAAGGGTGTACTCGTCGAGGCAGTCAGCGCGGGAGGCGTGCGGTCATGAAGTACAGCCGGTTGGTGTTCGCCAATCTGTTTCGCAAGAAGATCCGCACAACGCTGACCTTGGGTTCGTTCGCCGTCGCTCTCTTCCTCTTCGGTCTGCTGGCGGTGGTACGCGGAGCGTTCAATCAGGGCCTCGAGGTCGCAGGAGCCGACCGGCTGGTGATCGTCAACAAGGTTTCGATCATCCAGCCGCTGCCCATCTCCTACAAGGAGCGGCTGGCGCAGATTCCGGGCGTCAAGTCGGTCACCCACGCCAACTGGTTCGGCGGCGTTTACCAGGACGAGCGCAATTTCTTCCCCCAGTTCGCCATCGATGAAGAGAACTACAAACAGATGTTTCCCGAGTTTCGACTTCCTGACGACCAATGGAAGGCCTGGCTCGAGGATCGCGAAGGCGCCATCGTCGGCGCCGACTTGGTCAGGCGCTTTGGCTGGAAGCTCGGCGACCGCGTGCCTATCAAGGGCACCATCTTCCCTGGAATTTGGGAGTTCAACATCCGCGGCATCTACCAGGGCAGCCGTCCCGCCGACGACACCACTCAGTTCTGGTTCCATTACAAGCTGCTCGAGGAGAAGGAGAGTCCTTACTGGAAGGGCCTGATCGGCTGGTACACCGTGCGCATCGACGATCCCGACAATGCGGTGCGTGTCGCCAAAGCCATCGACGGCACGTTCGCGAACTCTCCCTGGGAGACGAAGACCGATACCGAGAAGTCCTTCGCCGCCGGCTTTGTGAAGCAGGCCGGCAATATCGGGCTCATCATCATGAGCATCGGCGCAGTCGTGTTCTTCACTTTGCTGCTGGTGACCGGCAATACGATGGCCATCGCGGTGCGTGAGCGCACGCGCGAGCTGGCTGTGCTCAAGGCTGTGGGTTTTTCGGACAGATTCGTACTCTTCCTGGTGCTTTTTGAGTCTCTGACGGTAGCCATCATCGGGGGTGGGTTGGGGCTGCTCCTGGCCAAGCTGATGACGCTGCGCGGCGACCCGACACGCGGCATGCTTCCGTATTTCTATTTGCGCCCTGACGCCATCGCGCTTGGCATCGTCGCTGCGCTGGCCGTCGGGGTGGCGGCGGGTATCTTCCCCGCCCTTTCGGCGATGCGCCTCAGGGTCGCAGACGCGCTTCGGAGGATCTGAATGGCCATTCCGCTGACCTACAACCTCCGCAGCCTGCGTGTGCGTTGGGCTTCGACCGTCGTTGCTGTCCTTGGTATCGCCGGTACCGTCGGCGTTTTCATTGCCATGCTGTCGCTGGCCAAGGGTTTCAAGGCAACCCTGGTCGCCTCCGGCTCTCCTCGCAACGCGCTCATCCGCCGGGCTGGTGCGACCTCGGAGATGGAGAGCGCCGTCACCATTGACCAGATCCATGTCATCCAGGACGCTCCCGGCGTAGAGCGCGGTCCCGTCGGCCCGCTGGTCAGCCCGGAGAGCGTTGTCGTAGCCGCCTTTCCTCTGAGATCTACGGGCACTGACGCTAATGTGCAGGTCCGCGGATTGACCGCGGTCGCCGCGCAGGTCCACGAGGGCTTCAAGATCGTCTCCGGACGCTTCTTCCATCCCGGCCTGAATGAGCTCATCGTCGGCAAGAATGCGTTGAAGAGCTACGCCGGACTCGACCTGGGCAGCATGTTGAATTTTGGCGGAGGGACTTGGATCGTCGTCGGCATCTTTGACGCGGGCGGCAGTGCCTTCGATTCTGAGGTGTGGACCGACGGCGACATCCTGAGACAGACCTATAAGCGTCCCCCTGACCGCGTGCAGTCGGTCACCGTGCGCCTGACATCCGCCGGCGCGTTCAACCGCTTCAAGGATGCTCTCACCGCCGATCCGCGCATGACCGTACAGGTCGACCGCGAGGTCGAATACTACGAGAAGCAGTCGCGCGCACTGACTACGCTGATCACCGTTCTTGGCGCTCTCGTCGCTGCCGTAATGGGCATCGGCGCGGTTTTCGGAGCGCTGAACACGATGTACTCCGCCGTCGCCGAGCGCGGCCGTGAGATCGCCACCATGCGCGCGCTGGGTTTCCGCGCGGGCGCGGTGGTGCTCTCCTTCATGTTCGAGGCACTCTGCATCGCCTTCATCGGCGGCCTCGTCGGTACCGCCGGTGTGCTCCCGCTGAATGGCCTGACCACCGGCACCATGAACTGGCAGACCTTCTCTCACCTGGCATTCGCATTCAAGGTCACGCCGGCGCTCATGTCAGCCGGAATCTTTTTCGCCTTGCTGATGGGCGTGGTGGGCGGTGTGCCCCCCGCCGTCCGCGCCGCACGCGGCCGCATCGCCGTCACTCTGCGGGAACTCTAGGCTTCGGTTCGCTTTCATTCCATCTAGGGATTTCCACACGCAGTGACTTACCGTACCGCAGATCGTTCATTGATCTTCAGCCGCCGACTGACGTCTGGCGACTGAAGACTGCTCCGGGAGGCGTTGCGAGCGCCTCCCGTTTTTCTTGTGTTCCGGGCGCAGCGAGGGAGCCCTACCCTCGCGACCGCCCGAGGGACCGGACCGTTACCTGGGTAACGTGCGGCCTCGCGCCGGGTCCGGTATCCTTGCATTACTTAATCGCTGTACAAGTTATTGCCGAGGAGAAAGTCGCATGAGATCCACCGTCGTTCGCATCTTCACCGCACTGGTCCTGCTGTCCTCCTGCCTGGCCTTCGCCGAAACGCGCAAGCCGGCCAAGAACAACCGGCCCGTCGCTTATCCGGAAACCGCCCGCCAGATGCACCTGAGCGGCACCGTCAAGCTCGACGTGCTGGTCACCGCCAGCGGCAAGGTGAAGAAGGTCGAGGTGCTGGGCGGCAATCCGTTACTGGCCGCCGCCGCGGTGCAGGCCGTCAAGGACTGGACCTACGAGCCGGCCTCCTCCGACACCACCGAGACCGTCATCGTCAAGTTCGATCAGCAGTAAAGGCATTCGCGATAGAAGTAAGGTCCCCCATCGCGCAGAGGCAGCCCGGCGCCGCCGGGCTGCTCCCTCTGTCTCCGGTTGATGGAAGTCGCGACCCTTTGTTACACTCGTGGTGGCGCACTCCCGACTCGCTTTGTTCGCCCGCGAACCTGCTAGTCCCTCAAAGGTGTGCCCTCCTGACATAGTGGGCGCGTAGCTCAACTGGCAGAGCAACTGACTCTTAATCAGTAGGTTGAAGGTTCGATTCCTTCCGCGCTCACCATTCTTCTCAATGATTTACCGCGAAAATGCCCGCACGGAAGCACTTCTGAC
>Ga0335070_10005642_pt1 | contig 14727 bp, 12 predicted proteins | sample Lox_Sample_13_FD_206722 | JGI IMG/M metagenome (GOLD analysis project Ga0335070, IMG submission 206722) | Soil microbial communities from Loxahatchee National Wildlife Refuge, Florida, United States - Lox_Sample_1.3 | ecosystem: Environmental > Terrestrial > Soil > Wetlands | place: USA... | reverse complement strand
CAAGAATGAATTTACCCGACTCATGGAGCAGGGGAGCCCTCAGGGGAAATCCCTAGCTTAAGGAAAACGGGAGGGAAGAGGAATGGCGGTCTTCAATTATGCCAAAAAAGAGATCGATGCCAAGATCGTCTATTATGGCCCAGCGATTTCCGGGAAGACGACAAACCTTCAGTTCATCCATCAGCACTTGAAACCCGATCAAAGGGGGAAAATCGTTTCCCTGGCGACCAACGAGGACCGGACCCTGTTCTTCGATTTTCTACCCATCGAACTAGAAAGCGTTCGGGGTTTTAAGACCCGAATTCATCTGTACACGGTCCCCGGCCAGGTGTATTACGGGGCCACCCGAAGGGCGGTCCTCACCGGAGCGGACGGGGTGGTCTTTGTCGCCGATTCCCATGCCGACCGCATGGAGGATAATCTGATCAGTTTCAAAGACCTGGAGGATAATCTCCGGTATTATGGAAAAAAGATAGAAACCATTCCTTTAATCATCCAGTACAACAAGAGGGACTTACCCAATATCCTGAGCGTGGAAGAGCTGAACCAGAAATTCAACCGGTTCAACAGTCCCTCTTTTGAATCGGTAGCCACTCTGGGGAAGGGGGTATTTGAAAGCCTGACCATGGCCTGCCGACTGGTTTTGAAGGCCATCGAAAGCGGAGTGGAGTCGCGACGTTCCCCGGGAGTGGCGGAAAAGACCCCTATGGCGGTTTCGAAAGGTGTTTCCCCGGGAAAACCGACCTCTTCCCCCGAACCCCATCTGCCCCGTCCGGAGCCTGCCCCGTCCGCCAGAACTCTAACCATGGAAAAAGCGAGTGCCCCGGCCAAGGGTGGCCAGCCAATTCTGGAAACCCCTCGAGCCAGGTCGTTGCCTAAGGAAAAGGAGGCTCCTCCTCCAGAAGAGGGGAATGCGAGGAGATCCCCCTCTTTAAGGATCGAAAGATCGGAGGAGGAGAAAAAGCCGGTCAGCCCACCTCTGGTCGGGAAAGCAGTAGAAAGAAAGAAACCGGACTTCTCCTTCAAACTGGAAAAGGGGGCGGAGATAAAACCTCTCCCTTCCGTGGAGAAAAAAGTTCCCCATGGAAATGAGAATGTCAGGATTGTTTCCTGCGGCCAGGCCAGGGTCTCTTCTCCCGGGATCCTGGAGATTCCGCTGCTCCTGGAGGTCGAAGCTGCTCAAAAGGGCCTTTCTCTCAGCGTCAACCTTTCGGTCAAACTTGAATCTCTTGAAGTAAGACACGAATAAGAAAGCCATGCCAGGACTCCTTTGCGCCAATCCCCCTCTCGGTCGCTTCTCTTTGGTGTTTGCCGGAGGCCAAAGGGGGATTGGGCTGCTGGGCATTGTCCTCCTCTTGGGAGGACTGGTTTGGGGGCCCTCCTTCGGCTGGGCTCAGGTATCCTCCTTCCCAATCCAGACGGCAATTCAGAAGGACGAAATAGAAAAAGCCTGGTTCGCGCATCGGGAATTCCTGGATCAGGGGGACTGGGAAAGAAGTCGAGCCGAGCTCGAGAAAGTGTACCAATGGAAGCTGGACCAAGGAGTTCGCAATCATTATACTTACGCTTTGGCCTTGATTCGGGAAAGTCAGAAGGCCGCCCAAAAGGAGATAGGAGCCGTTCCCTCCGAACTTCTCAACTATGCGGAGCGAATGGCGCCCGACTTCTCGGAAGTCCACCGGGCTCGTGCCGGGTGGCTGGGCTCCCAAACATTCAGTTCCTTCGGAAATGCCACCCAATCAGCCTGGAATTGGTTCCAGGGAATTTCTCTTTCTTTCTTCAATCAGGAGGAAGCCCTTCCCCGGTTGGCGAACCTGACATTCTGGGTTCTATTGAGTTTCTTCCTCACCCTTGCGGGTTTTTCGATCTCTCGATTCTTCCGGCACTACTTCTTTTTTACCCATCATATGAGGCATTTAATCCGCCTGCGAATCAGCTCCATCCCCATGACCTTCTTTAGTTTTTTCTTCCTCTTCTCCCCCCTTTTTCTCGGCCTGGGTTGGATGTGGCTGTTCGTCTTGTGGATTCTGGCGTTTTGGCCCTATGGCGGAAGAGCGGACCGGGTGACGACCCTTGTCCTTCTGGGACTTCTCCTTCTACTCCCCGCAGGGGTCCGTTTCCATGGCTCTTTATTCCATTCCCTCACAGGCAACGGCGTCCCCGAAATCCTCCGGGCCAACACGGGAGCATGGAATGACGAGCTTTACCAGAAGCTGCTCCAGATGAACAAAGAGAACCCCCAGGATTTCGACGTCCTGATGGCCGTAGGGTTGGTGGAAAAACGGATGGGGAAGTATGCCGAGGCGGAACAGCGATTCTCCCAGGGAGCTCAGCTAGCCCCCACGTCTGCAGTCTTTAATAATTTAGGAAATGTATTCCTGGTAACCAATCGTCTCGACCTGGCCATGGAAGCCTATCAGCAGGCCGCCCGTCTGGACCCCTCCCGGGCGGAGACTTACTACAACCTCGGCCAGGCTTACCTGCTGAAGCTTCGGATGAAGGAGGCAGAGGCCCAATTCCAGCGGGCCAAGGGTCTTCATCCCCCGAAGATTTCCTATCATACCAGCATTGCCTCGAAGAACCCCAACCGGGTGGTCATAGACCAGGCCCTCGATCCTGTTCAGGTTTGGAAAAAGGTCCTGGCTCCCAACCCGGAAAGCGATAGGATCGCCCAGTCCCTCTGGATTTTTCTCTGGAAAGGAATCCCCCTGGATCATGGGGAAATGGCCATGGCCGCTCTCCTCGGTCTTCTGGCTCTGGTCCATCTGGGTTCCCGAAAGATATCCCGCATCCGTCATTGCGAGCGATGTGGCGGTTTGATCTGCCCCCTATGCACACCCTTTAAGGGTAGCGGCACCCAGTGCGTACCGTGTCAGAACGCATTTGCGGCCAATACCACGGCAGACCCCGACGTGGTAAGGAAGAAGAGGGCTGAAGTAGCCCGTTACCAAACTAGCGTGCACGTCCTGCCCCAGCGGCTCTCCTGGGTCCTGCCGGGGGTGGGGCATTTGATGCGCGGTCGCTCCGTAGAAGGAATCGTCTATCTCTTTATTTTGTCCCTTTTGGGGACGCGGTTGATATGGTGGGAAGGCTGGATCCCCCATCCGTTGGACCTCAACGCCTCCCTTTCCATTCCCTGGCTGGCGGTTACCCTATTGCTGTTGCTCGTTCTATATGGTTTCGTCCAATACCGGATGAAATGCATCCGCGTGCAGGAGGTGAAATCCAATTTTCGACGCACGTAAAGACGGCAAGGACATGGGTTTGACCGGCTCCCTGAAAGAATTCGGGCTGACAGACCTGTTTCAGGTCTTGGGGCAGCAGCAGAAAACGGGGGTTCTCAACCTTGAGGGGGACGAGAAAAAGGTTCAGGTATTTTTCGAGAAGGGAATGATCGTGAGGGTCGAATTCCCCGAAGAGACGGGGGAAGACATCGCCTTTGGCCGCAGGCTGATCCGGGGTGGCCTGATTTCTGCTGAAAACTGGGAGAGAGCCTTCCAGCAGCACGAGGATAACCTGATCGGTTTGGAGAAGGTTCTGGTCAGCAGCGGCCTGGTCACCAAGGAAGACCTTTCCGCAGCCATCCGCCTGCTGACCGTGGATACGCTTTACAGTCTCTTTAAATGGAAGAAAGGAAACTTCCGTTTCGAAACCAGGCCGGTCTCCTACGATCCGGAGTTCGTGGAACCGATGAATACCGAATTCCTTCTCCTCGACGTGCTCCGCATGGTTGATGAATGGCCCATGGTCGCAAAGCGGCTGTCCAGCTTCGACATGGCCCTCCAGAAAGTCAACCCCATGGCCACTCTTGAAGTTTTGGTCGGCACCCCCTGGGAGAAGAACCGGACCTTTCAGATGGAGGTCATTTACGACCTGGTCGACGGCCAACGGTCGGTGAAGGAAATCATCGACCTTAGCTTCGTGGAGGAGTTCGAGACCTGCAAACACCTCATCCTCATGATGGTCAAAAAAGAAAGGAAGGGCGGAAAAGAGGGACACCTGGCCGACCACCTGGCAGATGTGGGAGCCTATATCGTTGTTGGGGTCCTGACTTTCCTCCTTTTCTTCCAGTTTGTGGGAACCCGCCTTCCTCATTTCCCCTTTAGGGATGAGGAACTGCAGGCTTGGCAGAGGGTCCATGACTCCCTAAAGAAGGTCCAGGAAGTGAAGTGGAAGAACGCCCAGGAGGTCTTTTTCCTGGAAGAAGGCCGCTATTCCCAAAACCCTCCGGAGCGGGTGGGTAAAAGGCTCCTTCCCCCCTGACCGTTCCCCAGGTTTCCTCTCTTGTCTTTTTATTTCTATTCATTCCCTTTCCTATTGGGTTTTCCCATCCTCAGGAAGACGTGTTCCAAAAAGAGAACGGCCACGATGCCCACGGCCAATCCGTTTTTTAGAAAAGCCTGCAAGCTGGGAGAAAGGGTCTGAAAAAAAGTTTCGGGCAGGAGAGTGATGACCCCGCCCAAAAGAATAGGAAGGCCCACGACCAGATAATCCCGGTTATCCATGCCCTTTCCAAGTCGGGTCAGGATCGAGATTCCGGCTCCAACCTGGGAGGCCATAGCCGCAAGAAGCGCCGCTCCCACCACCGAAGGAGGGATGGACATGAGGAAGACCAGGACCTTATGGAAAAAAGCCAGGAGGCAGAGAAAAATCCCGCAGAAGGTAACCGGGTACTGGCTGCCCACTCGGGTCATGAGGACAACTCCCGGACTGATCCCAAAACTGACCGTACCGATCGACCCCAGTACCCCGGCCAAAAGCCCCCCCAGGCCGGTGAAGCCAATTCCCCGCGAAACCCGCTCCTCCATTTTCCCTTTGCCGACCACCTCGCCGATGCTGTAAATGCTTCCCACTCCGTTGATGATGACCGCCACGTAAGCCACCAGAAAGGGAAGGATCGCGGATAAGTCGAAGCAAGGGAGGCCGGGAAAAAGAGGCTGAGGGAAGGCCAACCAGGGGCCCTCCAGGGGAGGAGGCAAAGGCACTCGGTCTAGTGCTCCCATTAGAAAGGTACCGAAGCCTATACCCAGAAGCAAGGAGACCGCCCTGAGAAAACCGGACAGCTTTTGGCTGAAGAGGGAAATGGCCAGAACGGTAGCGAGGGAAATCCCCAGGATTACGGGGTCACCCTGGGGCCGTCCCGGATGCCGGCCGATCACCAGCGGAGCCAGGTAGGGCAGGAGGGTGATGGCGATCAGGATTAGAGTCACGCTGACCACCTGATCGGTAAAAAGAACTTGCAGCCGCTTCATGAGACCCAGACCGCTCAGAAGGCAAAGCAAGATTCCGCCGGAGATCATCCCCCCCTGGATGGCAGGCATTCCGCCGGGGGCCAGAATCAAGAGACTCAATAGGAGGGCGGAGGAGGGGCCGTCCAGAAGAGGATAGCGATGACCCCAGAGGGTCTGGAAAACCATGATCCCTCCGCTGGTGAGGAGGACTCGCTGGAAAAAGAGCAACTTTTCTTGGTCGTTAAAACCCAGATAGGCGGAGGAGACGGCCGAGAGAATCATCAAGGTAGGCAGGAAGATGATCGTCCACTGAAATCCGTAAACCAGGGATTGGGGCCAGGAGGGTCTTTGGTCAAGTCCATAAATCAGTTCTGGGTGAATAGAACCTCCCTTTCAACGGCTATCTTGGTGAGGAAGCAGATCGGCCATGATTCGCATTTTGGGCGCCTTTTCCGTATTCATCCGTGTGCGAACCTATTTACCCCACGAATTCCCGGAAGCGCCGGTCTCTCGCCGGGTCGTCTTTCCGGGGCCACTGATTTTTGGAAAGGGTTGATCGGCTATTAGCCAGACGCTGATTCATCCCGGGATGGGTGGCGAAGATGCCCTGTTTCGATCCGCCGCTCTGCTCCCGGGCCATTTTCTCCAGGGAGTCGGTGAGCCCGTAAGGGCTGTACCCGAGACGGTTCAGAAAAGCGAGGGCTCCGAGGTCCGCTTTCATCTCCTGCTCCCGGCCATATCCATTGACCAGGAGGGTCTTGGCCACATCATCCACCGATCCTTCAAAAAGCGAAACCAACTTGCTCATCTCCGCCCCGCCGATTTTCCGGGCAGTTTCCGAGCCCAGGATGGACAGGGCTTCCATCCAGCGAGACTTTTGAATCGAGGCCAGGCCGTCCTTATGATTCACATGGGCCACTTCATGGGCCAGGATGGCGGCCAGTTGGTCCTCGTTTTGGGCCTCTTTCAGCATTCCCCGGGTGATGAAAATGATCCCCCCCGGGCAGGCCAGAGCGTTCGCCTCTTCCGTATCCAGGATGGCGAAGTGATAGCCTCCAAAAGTATAGGAGCGATCGGAGGCCAGGGCGAGGGATTGGCCAATGGAATTGATATAAGCGGTTAAACGTTCATTCGAATAAAACCGGTAGCGGCCAAGGATGGTGGCGGCCACAGCCCGGCCCACATAATATTCCTCCTGCTCAGTCATGGGCCTGGCCGCTTTGGCGGTTTGCTTGGCCGCCCGATCAATGGCCTCGCGGTCTTCTTTGGATATTTTCCCCATCCCTTCCCCGACGGCCGTTCCCATCTGCACAACCTCTGCACAACCCGCCAGGAACAAGACCAGAAGGAAGGACAGGGCCGTGGTGCAGAAAATATTTTTTTTCATTGCACACCTCCCGGTTCCCGAAGGTTACCAGCCCGGATGAAAGCCTGCAGTTTCTGTTCCTCCACTCGATAAGCCTGCACCTGGTTCACGAGGTCATACCGCATCTTCGGATTCTTGTCCCGAAACGCCTTTTCCACCTCGGGATTGAACCCCTTTCCCGCCAAGGCTACTTCGTCACGGGAGGCTTCCTCAGCCTGGCCTCCGGCCAGGGAAGAGAGCTGGAATTTTTGTTCCTGGATAGCGCTCTTGTGAATCCAGCCTTCTTTTCCCTGGTAATTGACCCGGAACCAGTCTCCCTCCCTCCCTAATTCTTCCAGGGCGGCCCCAAAGGGGGCGCGGACCAGAGCGGGAGCGAAAAAACGCTTGTCCGCTCGGATCATCGCTTCCTGGGTTATGACCTTCACTGTCGCGGCGGCCGCGACCGACGAGATCAGGCACAGGGCCAGAAGAATGACCCAGGTTTTTGTTTTCATACCAGCCTCCCTCGCATGATGCACCTAGAACGCGCTAGAGTTTCCCAGATTATCCACAATTTTAAGAGTCACTCCCCGGTTCACGATCTCCATCCATCCCATCGCAAGAACTTCAGGTATTCCGAACTTTAGTCTCTCTAGTCATTTGGTCGTCAATCGATAAACCCCATCCCATGCCGGCCCCGGTGGGTTTTCCCGGTAACCCTGGCACCGTCGGATAAAAGTTCTTGCCGGGCCGTCCTCGGAATTCAGTTCGAGAACCTGTTGAAACCGGGGTATGGCCTCCTCCCATGCCTGTTTCCGGTATAGGGCCAACCCTTCGGCAAAGACCTCCCGCACCCGGGCCTTCGGGGATGGAAGTTCACCCTTCTTGGCGAGAAGCTCATAAATCCGGACAGGCCGCTCCTTTCCCTTGACCTGGAGGAGGTCGAGCTCGCGTACTTCCACTGCATCTTGGGCTCGGAGGTAGGTGTCCTCGCTGATGAGGATGGAGACCCCGTATTCCTTACCGGCCCCTTCCAGGCGCGATGCCAGGTTCACGCTGTCTCCGATCACCGTGAAGTCGAACCTCTGGCTGGAGCCCATGTTTCCTATGATCATCTCTCCCGTGTTGATTCCGATGCGGGCGAAGACCGGGGGGAGGCCTATCTGGGCGAACTCCTGTCGTAAATCCACCAGGCGGGCCTGATTGTCCAGCGCTGCCAGGCAGGCGCGGGCCGCGTGGTCTTCCTGGGGGAGGGGGGCTCCCCAGAAAGCCATGATGGCATCGCCTTCGTACTTGTCGATGATCCCTCCGCTGGCCAAGATGATGTCGGTCATGGCCGTGAGGTACCGGTTCAAAAGGGTTACCACCCCTTCCGGGCTGAGCTTTTCGGATAGGCTGGTGAATCCGGCGAGATCGGAGAAGAACACGCTCAAAACCCTTCTCTCCCCGCCCAGCTGCAGCTTCTCCGGGTGCTTCAGCAGGTCCTGGATCAGGAGGTCGGACATGTAATGCGAGAAGGCCTGTTTGATCTGCCGTTTCTGGCGCCCTTCGGTGGCGTAGCTGAAAGCCGTGCTTATAGCAAAGCTGAGCCCGGGGCAGGAAGCCAGAAGAACCGCGTCGAACCAGAAGTTCTTATGGAAGGAAAAAAGGATAAAAAAGGCTAAGGCTCCGGCACAGGCAAGGACCATCAGGGCCAACCGCCAGAGGCTGGAAACAAGGAGAACGATGATTGCCATGGCCAGGGCGAGCCCTAGGCTCAGGGGCAGAATGAAGGAGGGGGATACCCGAACCCGAAAGTCCCCGCGGAGAAGGTTGGCCACGAAGGTGGCGTGGATGACCATGCCCGGCGTCACCGAGCTGACCGGAGTCGGTTTCAGGTCGAACAGGCCGGGGGCGGTAAAACCCACGAAGACGATCTTGTCCCGGAAGGATTCCAGGGGATAGGCGGGCTTGCGCCCCTCCTGTAGGGCGAGGGAGGACTGGATCAAGTTGAAAGCCGAAAAGCGGCGGAAATCATTTTCCGGGCTGTAGTAATAGAGAAGAAAATTCTGCTTAGAATCCAGGGGAAAGGAAGTGTTCTTGAGCTTGAAGGAATTCTTCTCCAACACCGCCTGGTCCTGGTCGGCGACCCCTCGGAAGGCGGCCAGACCCAACGAAGGAATCCATCGCTGCTGGTACGAGAAAATCACTGGGATCCGCCGGTAAATTCCATCGGAATCGGGAAAGATAGCCACATTTCCCAACGCCCCGGCGCTCTCGGCCAGGGGCTGAATGGGTGGGAGGGAAGAGAGGTAGGAGGTAGGTCCTTGTCCCGAGTCGTTCTTCAAATGGATTGAAATGCGGTCGAGGAGGTCCATTTCATAAGAAGGATGGGGGCGCGTCTGATTGCTGAGAAAGATAGGTAGGATGGCCCGGCCGTTGCCCTTGAGGGCCTCGGCCAAAACCTGGTCATCCTCCACTCCATACGAGGAGGGTTCGGTGTAGAGGATGTCGAAGGCTACGGCCCGCGCCCCGGCGGCAGCACAGAACTGCAGAATGGGAGCGTACATTTGACGCGGCCAGGGCCAGTTGATCCCCTCTTTCTGCGCCGCCTCCAGGCTGCTCTGATCCAAAACCACCAGAACGACCTCTCCCGGAGCCGGGGAACGGGGGGCCTGCAGTCGGCACAGCTGATCGTAGGTTTTCAGTTCGTAGGACTCAAGAAAGTTTCCTGAATAGAGAAGGAGAACCGAAACCCAGGCCAGGAACCCGATGATCGCGCCGGAGAGGACTTTCCGTTTTGAGGAGGAAAAAAGCTGATCGGACAACTCCCAACCTCAAATGCCCTTGATTTTTTTCTCTACCAATAAATTATAGCGGAATGATTGCCCCTTGGCCAGCCCCGCCGATATCTCCATTGTTTTTTTCCGGCGCCATCTCCAACCATCGGTTCCTTTCATTTTGGTCCCCTCTGTTATCATATACGCAGAGGCGGTTCGGGAATTTCCCCCCGCAGGGGCCAAACACGGACGATTAAAAAAGTTTTCTCTCCCCGTTGAATGTGCTATGGTACTCACGTTTGAATGGATGGGTTTGGAAGGGAGCTATTCATGCGTTCGATTCAGGAGGTCTTGGATGCCAAGAGTGTGGCGGTCATTGGGGCCTCGCGGGACCCGGAGAAGCCGGGGGCACAACTCCTCAGAGTTTTGAAGAAGGTGGGTTTCCGGGGACAGGTCGCCGGCGTCAACCCCCAAGGGGGCGAAGTATTCGAAACCCCCCTCTACCGCACCCTGGAAGAAGTCCCTTTTCCCGTGGACCTGGCAGTCCTGCACATCCCGCCCCGATTGATTCCTGCGGTTTTGCAGGACTGCGTTCGGAAAAGAGTCAAAGGGGTGGTCATCTCCGCCGAAGGATTTGCCGAAACGGGCGCCGAAGGGGCGAGGTATCAGGAAGAGGTGAAGAGCATCCTCCAGTCCTCCGGGATGAGGGGTTTCGGACCCAATACCTTGGGTTTGGTGAATACGGCTACGGGCCTTACAACCTCTTATTATGCGGGCCCTCGAATGCTCCGTCCCGGCCCGATCGGCTTCGCGGCCCAATCCGGGATCTTCGTGGGGGCGCTTCTGCGCTATTTGAGCTCCTTCGAGGGGTTCCAGCTTTCCAAGGGGATCGGCCTGGGGAATAAGGTGGATGTGAACGAATCGGACGCCCTTTCCTACCTCATGGACGACGAGCAGACCCAGATCATCGGGATGTATCTGGAGGACGTCCGGGATGGAAGGCGGTTCCTGGAAATCGCCAGGGAAGCGGTAGCCAAGAAACCGGTTCTCCTGATCAAAGGAGGAAGAACCCGGGAGGGAGCTCGAGCCACAGCGTCGCACACCGCCAGCATGGCCGTTGAAGATAGCGTATTCGAGGGGGCCGTAAGGCAGGCGGGGGCGCTGCGGCTGACGGGAATCGACGACTTCGTCCGGGCCCTGAAGGGTTTTTTAAACATGCCCCTGCCCAAGGGCGGACGCCTGGCCTTCGTGACCTACAGCGGGGCCCAGGCCATCATGAGCATCGATGCATCCGTAGACCACGGGCTGCAGGTGGCCCGTCTGGATGAATCCACCCGGGAAAGGATCGGCCGAGTGATCGCTACCGCTTCCAAGACTCTAAATCCGGTGGATATTTTTCCGGACTGGCTGGCCAACGGATTTGAAAAGACCACCACCGAGATCCTGAAAGCCTTTCTGGAGGACGAGGGTGTAGACGGGATCATTTGCATCTCCTTTGCCAATGCCGGGGCGGAAATCTACCAACCCATGGTCGATATGCTTAAAGGAGAGCGCACTAAACCGGTTTTTTTCTCCCTTCTGGGGGCTAAAAAGGACATCGATGTGTGCCAAAACCTCCTGGAAGAGAACCGCATCCCCTGTTTTGATTTCCCAGAAATGGCCGTCCGGGTCTTTGCCCACATGTGGAAGTACGCGCAGGTTAAACAAAAAGCGCATAGGGCATAGCGCATTGAGCATCGCGTGAAAAGTTGGGAGGAGGTAGGGGAGGCGCGCGGCGCTTGCCCTTGCGCGGGCCGGAGAGGGAAAAACAGTAAAGAGGAGCCACGAACCAAAGGTGGAGGGGAAAATGACAACGGAAGAGATGGGCGAAAAGGCGATACAGATGATGATGAAGCGGTTCCATTGAAGTCAGGCTGTTCTTGCGGTCGGGCAAGAAAAGCTGGGGAGAAAAGACGACGAAGTCATCAAGGCCATGGGAGCTTTCGGCGGGGGTCTCGGGGGAAATGGAGAAGTCTGCGGGGCCGTTGCCGGCGCCTTGGCGGTTATGGGGCTGAGGTTCAGCCGCGCCCGGGAGGATGAGAAAGAAGACCCCAAGATGTGGTCTTATGCCCAGGAAGTCCTTCAGCGATTCCGGGAGATCGTGAAAAAACATGGAGGGATCACTTGCCGGGAGATCGCCGGAGTGGACTGGAAAGACCGGGAACAGGCCAAAGCCTTCTATAGGAGTGAAAAAGTCCTGGAATGCGGGCGGATCGTGGGGGATACCACCCGGATGGTTGGAGAATTACTGGAGCGTGCGGGGTAACGGCGACCGGTCGTTGGCTCTCACCCGAAGGAGAATTTTATACAAAAACCCGGTACCGCGGCGGGGAAATCGACTCACTCTTGCAGAGGGGACACCGGCTGGGGGTATTGAGCCGGTCCCTTTTCTTGAAAGAAAAACCGCATTTCAGACAGACGGCGGGTTCCATCTTCAGCTCGGCTGACCGTGATATATGTTGCAAGTGATCTAAAACGTCTTTCTCCCGGATCCGGAAGGCCTGGGAAATCTCCCGCAAATCCATGGGCCCATCCATCAGGGCCTTGGCGATCTCTTTCCTCAAGGTCTGCGGTTTATCTCCCATTTTTTTCTTAAGACACTTGAGCCCACTTGAAGCATTTAAGGCACTTCTTAGGCTCTCGCCGCCTTCCGATTTTCCAGTGTTTCCATGAAGGCTTCCACCCGGGTCTTCACCTGAGCGTCGGAATAAACCCGGGAATCGGTCATATCGGCTTCCAGGACGATGCTGGGGGTGCCTGTTTTCTCCAGAACGGTTCTTTGGATATCATACTGGCCGAGGGAATAGGGCTTGCAGCTCCGGTTGGAATGAATAACCAGGCCGTCCACGGAGAACCTCTTCGTCAGGTTGAGGACCTTTTCAATCATGAGGTCGATGCTGATATTCAGGTAAATTTTCGTGTAGGCCCGGGAAAGGCCGTCTAGGGGGTCCAGGGTCTCGAATCCTTCAAAGACCCATGCACTGGTGTAGGTGTCGGCCACGAGGCAGGCTCGAAAAGAAGAAAAGAGTTCGGACAGATCCCGCATCTTGTACCAGATGGGGATATTGTCCCACAAGAGGCGGAATCTCTCCTGCGGCACGGCGCTGATTCCCAGGGAGATCCGTTCCTGGAGCTCGGCTTTCATGTCCCGGTAGAAGCCGGTCACTTCCTTCGTTCCCCGCAGAGTGACAATGGGGGCCATGTTGATGAAAGCGTCAAAGCAGCTCATGGGTGAGGGGCGGTGGGTACAAAGGTCCAGCACCTCTTTCCAGAGAAGAGCCGATTCCCCCGAATTGCGCAGGACCTCCGTCAAGCGGTCCCGGTCGAATTTCTTTCTGGTGATGGACTCCAGGAAGCTGATCAACTCCTCAAATTGCTGGCGGACATAAATCAGGCTTTCCGGGACGACATGGTGATGGATAAAAGGGGTGTCCAGGAGAAAGAGGGGAACGTTGAAGATGCGGCTTAGGGACTGATACCATTTCATGACTGTCCCGCAGATATTGTTGCAGGCCAGAAGGAAGTCCGGCTTGGGCAGGCCTCCGGGGATGGGACTCTTCTTGGTCAGTGCCGATCCAATGTCGCCCCGGGCGTAGGAACAAAGGTCCCGGGAGTATCCCAGACCTTCGGCGACCTCGCAAAGCTCCACGGACATGCGGGATGCTCCCAGCATGGCCCCATGGTTTTCCGGGTAGACCGGGATGATGTCCGCCGCGATCAGGGGTTCCACCGGGCCTCCACTGGTGATCCAGGCGATCTTCTTGTCCGTCCCCTCGGCCGTTTTGGCCCCCATGTAATACCGGGTCATGAGTTCTTTCATCTTCTGAGAAGCGCGAAGACGGTTTTTATCCTTTTCTTTCGGGTCCCTCAATTCCTGGGCCATCTTATTCTCCCTTGCCGGCGATGCCGGGATAAGGCCGAAATTCAAATTTTGCCTCCCAGCTGCCCCGAAAATATTCATTCCCGGTCAGCGGCTCAAAGTCTCAACAAAGGCTCTGAGTCTCGTCTCCATGGCTCCCAGCGGCAATCCCCCCGGTTCGATCTCCAGGAGCAGGCTGGGGATCTTCTCCTTGCTCAGCCTCTCCTTCAGGTACGGGTAATCGAAGGCATGGGGGTCGCAGAATTTGAGAAGGAGGAAGACAATCCCCTGGGTTCCGGCCGCATTCACCCGCTCCAGAAGCCGATCCGCACGGTCGATCTCGGGATTGAATTTGCAAGGACAGGGGACTTTCCGGATCAATCGGTCGGCCAAAGCCTCGATGGGGTCGCCTTCGTTGGGAAGGTCTTCGGCGAAGTACCTCCAACCCGTGCAGAGGTCATCCCCCACGAGGGCCGCTCCGCAAGAGTCAATGAGGCCATAAATGGAAGACTGATCGCAGACGCTCCCCACCAAAAAAAGGCGGACTGAGCGAGGCGATGGCGCCTGCCCGTTGCCCCATTGGGAGAAAAGCTGCTTCATCCTTGCATTGTGCTCGTCTTTGGCCATGAAATTGGCCGTTTTGATAAGGGCGTGCGAGTCTGCCGCGGAAATCCAGCCAGGATAGCTGCTCTGGTAACGGGAGACCTCCCGCAGGTAAGAGCGGTTCTCATTGAACAGATGGAAAGTTCCGCAGAGGTCTGCATCGGAGATCGGATGACCGATGTACTCCGCCAGACCTCCGCGAAAGCGGCGTAGCTCCTGGATCAAATAATTGCGGGCGCTCTCGGTGTGCAGTTTCACCGGCAGGACCAAGTCCCAGTGGAAAGGGAAGCGAAGGTTCTCCGCCCAGATGTCGGACAGACGCTGGATGGAATCGCAGGTATGGGGAAATACGGTTCCGTCCAAATAGCTCAGTTCTCCCCGCAGGCCTGATTCCAGGCTGCTCTGGACCAGAGAGCAGCTGTAGCTCTGGAGGTGACGGGCGGCCAGGGAGATGGTGTCCCGGGAACTCAGAATCCGCACGGGAAGGAAACCAGCGGCCTGAATCATTTCCTCTGGGGTGTTCGTACAGAAATAGCCGAGGATTTTCTTTCCGGTCTTGTCTTTCCAATTCTTGAGGTAAGCAGAGGGGTCTGCTGCATATCCTTTTAGCGCCCCCAAGGCTTTTTGTTTTTCCATAATCCTTCCCATGAAATTTTGCCTGATTCTACAAAAAAATGATGTTTTCGTCCATGATAAAAAGCGGAGAAGTCAGAGGTTTATGCAGGGGATGATGAGAATCATCCTCCTTTTTGATGATGTAGGGTTCAATGAACAAAAGAAGCAATCAGAATGGAGTACAGGCCATTCCGCAAGGGCGCAGGGTGCCGAGGGCACACCCAGGAGGAGGGGCGACCGGATGGGCGCACGTTCGTAGAGGCACGCGGCTTGGTA
>Ga0335070_10005641_pt1 | contig 14727 bp, 17 predicted proteins | sample Lox_Sample_13_FD_206722 | JGI IMG/M metagenome (GOLD analysis project Ga0335070, IMG submission 206722) | Soil microbial communities from Loxahatchee National Wildlife Refuge, Florida, United States - Lox_Sample_1.3 | ecosystem: Environmental > Terrestrial > Soil > Wetlands | place: USA... | reverse complement strand
AGCTTCCAGCTCTTGAGGAGGCCGCCCTTGCTCGTCCAGACGGCCCGGTACAGGGACGTCTCGACGGCGACCTCGGTCTCGGGCCGGGCCGCGGTCGCCTTGAGGTCCGGAGCCGGACCCGGCTGCGGGGTGGACCTCGCGGGCGTAGCGGCCGGGGACGCGGCCTGGCCGGGGGGGGCGGCGACCGTTCCGGAAACCGTCGGGGGCGCTGCGGCCGGGGTCTCCGCAATCTGCGGCTTAGGCTTGACGAACAGGAGCTGGTAGCCGATGAGCACGAGGAACGATAGGACGATGGCCAGTATCAGTCGTTTTTCCATTCGCTGTCCTCTCAGGGCACGGGGTCGCTCCCGCCCTCGTGGAACGGGTGGCAGCGGAGCAGCCGGCGGATCCCCAGCCCCACTCCGCGGAAGAAGCCGTATCTGTCGACGGCCTCATAGGTGTAGGCCGAGCAGGTCGGCTCGAAGCGGCAGTGCCGCCCGAGCAGGGGGGAGAGGAGGACCTGGTAGCCGCGGATGAGAAGGAGGGCGACGGTTCTCATGATGCAGCCCGTTTTTTCCGGATCGACTCCAACGCCTGAAAATAGCCGTCCCTGAGGTCCGCGGCGCCCAGGGCCAGAACCTCTTTCCGGACGACGACGATGAGGTCCGTGGGCCCCGGCAGGAGGCCCTTATTCCGGCGGAAGAGAGCTCTCAACCGCCGCTTGACCCTATTGCGCGCGACCGCGGGCCCGACTTTCTTGCTGACGACAACGGCCAGCCTCGAGGCGCCCGCCGGGTTGGGACGATGAACCAGGGTGAAATAGCGCCCCCGATAACGGCTGCCGTTCTTATAAAGACTATCGAAGTCTCGTTGCTTGCGGACCCTCTCCTGAGGGGTGAGCCGCTCATTCATCAGACAGAAACGCGTTTCCTGCCCTTCCGACGCCTGCTCTTGAGGACTTCCTGGCCGCCTTTGCTCTTCATCCGGACGCGGAAGCCGTGTGTTTTCTTCCGTCTTCGGTTGTTCGGCTGGAACGTTCTTTTCATTATCTTTCGGCACCTTGAAGTGAGTATGGTACCCGAACCCCCCAGACCTGTCAAGCCCGGAGGGGAGGCGCCCCGCCGGGTGCGTTCCATTGACTCTTGCCCCTATTTTTCGGTATAATAGATACTTATGAACTCCATCAAGATCGGCGACAAGATCATCTACCCCAACCAGGGGCTCGGTGTCATCGAGGCCATCCGCGAAGAATCCTACGCCGGCGAGTCCTCCAAGATCTTCCATCTCCGGATCATCGCCAACAACACCCTGGTCCAGATCTCCAGTTCGACGGCGACCGAGATCGGCATCCGTCGGCCCGTCTCCGAGGCCTCCATCCGGAAGATCTTCGATTACCTGAAGAAGGGGCCGGTCGACGTGACCATGGACTGGAAGGGGCGCTACAAGGAGTACGTCGGGCTGATGAAGTCGGGCAGCCTTCTCGACGTGGCCACGGTCCTCAAGAGTCTCCACTACCTCAGCCTGATCAAGCCCCTCTCGTTCCGCGAAAAGAAGATGCTCGAGAAGGCCAAGGAGCTCCTCGTCTGCGAGATCTCCGAGGCCGCCGACACGCCCGGCCCGAAGATCGAGCAGCGGCTCCTCGATGCCCTGGCGCGCTGCTTCAAGGACGCCAGGCCCCGCGTCGCTGCCTGAACGGACGCGCATGTTCCTGCCGGCGATCGTCCTGTTCGTGACCTGTCTCGTCCTCTATGCCTTCTTCTCGGCCGCGGAAACGTCCGTCATCGCGGTGAACCCATACGCCCTCCAGTACCGCGAGTCGGCCGGCTCGAGGCGGGCCGTCCTCGTCCGGAGGATGCGGGCCCGGATGAACGATTTCCTGGCCACGGTCCAGATCGGCAACACGCTCGTCAACGTGGCCGCCTCGGCCATCGCCACTTCCGTCGCCCTGGCTGTGATCCCCGACCGCAGCCAAGCCGTCTTGGTGGCCATGGTCGCCACGACCGTCCTCATCCTCGTTTTCGCCGAGACGGCGCCGAAGACCGTCGCCGCCCATTCCCCCCTGCGCACCGCCCTCCGGCTCAGCTATCCGGTCCGAGGGTTCATGATCCTCCTCTTCCCGTTCGTCAAGGCGCTGTCGTTCCTGACCGGACTCCTGGTGCCGTCATCGAGGCGGCCGGACGGGGCCGCGGCCGCCCCGCTCAACGAGGAGGAAGTCCGCATCGCCCTCCACGCCGGGGCCCGGGGCCTGTCCGTCCTCCGGCGGCGGATCGTCTCGGGCGCCCTCGATATCGGCTCCCGGCCGGTCAAGGAGGTCATGGTCCCCCGGCCCGAGATGCGGGCCATCGAGGTCGGCGCCGGCCGCGACGACATCCTGGCTACGCTCCGCTCGTCCGGCTACTCGCGGTACCCGGTCTTCCGGGGGGGCCTGGACAATATCGAGGGCATCGTCCACAGCAAGGACATCGCTTCGTATATAATTGATAATAAAGAACTTAAAATAGAAGAGCTGATGCGCAAGCCGCTCTTCGTCCCGGAATTCGCCCCGCTCGAGAAGGTCCTTCTCCAGATGCAGGAGAAGGCCGTCCACATGGCCCTCGTCGTCGACGAGTTCGGGAACGTCGACGGCCTGGTGACGCTCGAGGACATCCTCGAGGAGCTCGTCGGCGACATCCAGGACGAGCACGACGGGCGGACCGAGGACTGGTACGCCCGCCTCGACGGCGGGGGCTTCCGGATCGCGGGCGCCGCGCCGGTCAAGGCGGTCAACGCGCTCCTTCCCCTGGGCATCCCCGAGAAGGGCGGCTACACGACCCTGGCCGGCTTCTTCCTCGATCAGTTCGGCCGGCTGCCGCGGGAAGGAGACCGGCTCGTGTTCCACGGCTTCCGGCTGACCGTGGAGAAGATGACCAAGCGCCACATCAGCCTCATCCTGGCCGAGCCGGCCGCGGCCGAGGGGGCCGCCGCGCCGTGAAGTCAGCCGCCCGGACCGTGGCCGTCAACAAGCACGTCTCCCACGACTACGCCATCCTCGAGAGGTTCGAGGCAGGCCTGGCCCTTCTCGGGAGCGAGGTCAAGAGCGTTCGCGAAGGCCGGGTCAGCCTGAAGGAAAGTTACGCCGAGGTCCGCAACGGCGAGGTCTTCCTCGTCAAGTGCCACATCAGCCCCTACGAGGCGGCCAACATCTTCAACCACGAGCCCCTCCGGAACCGCAAGCTCCTCCTCCACCGGCGCGAGATCAAGCGCCTTTCCGGCAAGGTCCAGGAGCGGGGGCTGACGCTCGTGCCGACGCGGGTCCTCATCAGCGACCGGGGCAAGGTGAAACTTGAGCTGGCCCTCGTCCGGGGCAAGCGCGAGTACGAGAAGCGGGAGGCCCTGAAGAAGCGGGACGCCGACCGGGAGATCCGGGCCGAGATCAAGAGGCGCTTGCGGTGAGCCGGGCGGCCAGACGAACGGCCTCGGCCATGCTGCGGGGGTCGGCCAGGCCACGGCCGGCGATGTCGAAGGCCGTGCCATGGTCGGGGGAGGTCCGGACGAAGGGCAGGCCCAGCGTGACGTTGACCCCGGCCTCGAACGACTCCAGCTTGAAGGCGATCAGCCCTTGATCATGGTAGAGGGCAGCGACCATCCTCTCCCGACGGCCCAGCGCCTGGCGAAAGACCGTATCGGGCGGGAAGGGGCCGCGGACGTCGATGCCCTCCTCCCGGGCCGCGACGACGGCCGGCCGGATTTCCCCCTCCTCCTCCCCGCCGAGAAGCCCGTCCTCGCCCGCGTGGGGGTTGAGGCCGGGGACGAGGAACTCCCGGGGGCCGTCGGCGAGGCCCTGGACCCCGCGATTGAGGGCCCGGAAATAAGCCACGAGCGCCTCCTTGCGGACCCTGCCCAGGGCCTCTTTCAACGGCACATGATGGCTCAGCAGGGCGACGCGGAGCCGGTCCGACCAGAAGGACATGACGGCCCCCGGATGGAGGTGCTCGAGATACTCGGTGTGGCCGCGCCACGGTACTCCGGCCAGGTTCCAGGCCGCCTTCGAGACGGGCGCGGTGACCAGGGCGTCGACGGCCCCCTCGCGGACGGCGGCCAAGGCCGCCTCGAAGGATCGAAAGGAGGCCGCGCCGTTGGCGGCGTCCGGCCCGGGACGGCGGCCGGCGCCGGGCGGGGCGGGGACTTCGGCCAGGGACAGGCCGGGGTGGCGGTCGTCGCCCCTGCGCCACGGACCGATCCGCGGCGCCAGGCCGAGGGCGCGGGCCTCGTCGGCCAGGATGCGGGGGTCCCCGAAAAGAACGTAGGAGGCCGGGGCCGGAGGGCCGTCCCGGACGAGGACCTTCAGGACGACCTCGGGCCCGACCCCGCCGGGATCGCCGAGGGTCACCCCGATCCTGGGAACGGTCATCTTTTTTTCTTGGCTTCGTCCCCCGGCGGCTCGGGCGCCTCGCCGACCTTGTAGAGGCAGCGGATACTCGCCTTGTAGATGAGGAGGTTCGGGGCGTTGTCGCGGTTGAGCTTGATGCAGTTGCGGTCGTACCACTCGATGACCCCCTCGACCGTCTGGCCGTCCGTGAAGACGACGGCCATGGGGGTCTTCTTGTTCATCTGCTTGAGGTAGTAATAGTTCTCGGCGAAGGTATCGCTCGGCGGGTGCATCTTCCGCCGGTCGCCGCCGTGCTCGGCATGCTTCTCCCGCTCCCTTTCCTGGGTCATTTGCTCTTTGATCTCGGTGAGATTGGGCCGGATGAGCTTTCTGTTCATCGGGTCTTCTCCGATCGTGACGATGGAAGGAAGGACATTCCCCTTGTCACGCATGATAGCATGCCCCGCCGGTGAATGCAAGCGCCCGGCGGCCCGGCCTCACTGCTTGAAGAAGTCCGACAGCTGGACGTTCCGGTTCCGCAGGCTCGTGCCCATGGAATGATCGAGGGCGGCCAGCGAAACGCTGTAGGCGACGATGGCGTTGAGCTCGGAGACGCGGGCGTCGGCCAAGTCCCTCTGGTAGGTCAGGACCACATAGTTCGTGCTCTGCCCGAGGCTCAGCTTCTCCTCCTCGGCAGCCAGCTTCTGCTCGGCCAGCTCGCGCGCCACCCGGTAGGCGTTGATCCTCTTGAAATTGGACTCGACGGCCCGCACGGCGTTCTTGATCTCGAGATACAACTGCTGCTTCTGGTTCTCGAAGGCGAGCATCTGCTGGCGCAGGCCGACCTTGGCCTGGAGGTAGTTGGCCTGGGAGACGATGTTCGCGATCGGGATGTTCAGCGTCAGGCCCAGGGACCAGTTCGGGTACTTGAAGCGGAGGGAATCCTTGAGCGCCCCGGAGACGCCGCCGGGGATGGTCGCGATGACGATGCCCGTCAGGGGGTTGTCGTCCTGGTAGATGAGCTGCGTTCCCGAGAGGCCGGAGCCTGAGAACGAGGCCGAGAGGTTGAGGTCGGGCAGCACCTGGTTCCTCTGGTACCGCACCGCGAGGGCCTGGATGTCGACGCCGATCTTCGTCGCGGCCAGGTCGGGCCGGAGCTGGAGGGCCGTGGCCAGGGCATCGTCGAGGTCGACCTTGCGCTCCTCGGAGGGCGGCGCGTCGAGGGGCTTGACCGATTCGATGGCCCGGGCCTCGTCCTCGGGCAGGTTGAGGAGGACCTTGAGCTGGTCCTCGGCATTCTTGACCTGGGTCTCGGCCTGGATGAGGTCGGCCTCGCGCGTCGCGACCTCGGCCTGGGCGCTGAGGATCTCCAAGGGCGCGAGGGTCCCGATCTCGACCGACCGCTGGTTCTTGTCGAGGAGGTCCTTGGCGAGCTGCACCGACTGCTGCCGGACGCGGAGGTTATCGATGGTGTAGACGAGGCTCCAGTAGGCGCTCTCGACGGAATAGATGGTGTCCGCGATCGACTGCTTGAGCTGGTCGTCGCTGGCCGTCAGGTTGCCCTTGGCGACGAGGATGTTGTAGCGGCTGATGTCATAGCCGAAGTTGCGGAGCAGGGGCTGGGTGAAGTTGAAGGCGAGGGTCGTGCCGAAGCGGGGATTGACCGACTGGTACAGGGCGCTGCTGTTCGTCTTGTATGCGGTCGCGGACAGCGACAGCGTGCCGCCGAAGGGCAGCGATTCACTGCCGCGGAAAGTGTAGTTATCCGTCTTGTTGACGACGCTCCCCGACGACTCGAGGAAGGAATACGAAGGCGAATTCGTGTACTGGTGGCTGGCCCCGAGGCTGAAGGTCGGCAGGAACTTCTCCTGGGCCGAGGCCACGGACGTCTCCGACAGCTGGGGGTTGAGGACCTGGATGGCCACGCCGAGGTTGTGCTGGAGGGTCTGGGCGATCGCGTCCTCGAGCGACAGGGACAGGACCTTGGGCTTATCCTGGGCGCCGCCCAGAGCGGCCAGCGTGAGGATGAGGATGAGCCCGACGGTCCAGCGGTTGCGCGTTTTCATGGTCGACCTCCTCATGGTCTGTTGATTCTTCGATGGATGTCTGTGCGCCCGGGCGCGGGCGGCGTTATTCGTACCTCAGGGCTTCGATCGGGTCGAGCTTGGAGGCCTTGCGGGCCGGGTAGAACCCGAAGAAGATGCCGACCGAGGCGGCGAAGAGGAAGGCCAGCAGGACCGAGCCCGGCGAGACGACGGTCTGGAACTGGGAGAAGACCTTGATCTTGCCCAGGACCTTGGACACGCCATAGCCGAATATGATGCCGATCGTCCCGCCGAGAAGGCTCAGGACGACGGCCTCGGCCAGGAACTGGAGCAGGATGTCCCGCTCGCGGGCCCCGACGGCCATGCGGATGCCGATCTCCCGGATCCGCTCCGTGACCGAGACGAGCATGATGTTCATGATGCCGATGCCGCCGACGAGGAGCGAGATGCCGGCGATGCTGCCGAGCAGGATGGTCATGATCTGCGTGGACTCGGCGGCGCTCTCGGCGACGTCCGACATGTTCCGGACCGTGAAGTCGTCGTCGCTCCCGGGCATGATCTTGTGCCGGTCGCGCAGGAGGACCTCGATCTCCCTCTTGGCCTCGGCCATCATGTCGCTGCTGACGGCGGAGACGTCGATGGAATTGACGTAATCGATGCCGGCGAACCGCCTCATGCAGGTCGTGTAGGGCACGGCGATCATGTCGTCGCGGTTGAAGAAGCCGCCCGACTCGCCCTTCGACTTGAGGACGCCCAGGACCCGGAAGGGGATGCTCCGGATGCGGATGACCTGGCCGACGGGGTCCTGCCCCTGGTCGAAGAGGTTCTTGGCGACCTCGCTGCCCAGGACGCAGACCTTGCCCGCGGCCCGGACCTGGGCGTCGTCGAAGTACGTGCCGTCCTCGACGGGCCAGCTGCGGATGTCGGGATAATCGGCCCCGGTGCCGGAGATCTGCGTGTTCCAGTTCTTGTTGGCGTAGACGACCTGGCCGCGCGAGTTGACCGAGGGCGAGATGGCCCGGACGGCGTCGCAATACTGGAGGATGGCCTTGGCGTCGTCCTCCTTCAGGCTTGTCCGGCTCCCGGCCTGGCTGCGCACGCCCTGGACGTTCTGGTTCCCCGGGTAAACGAAGAGCAGGTTCGTCCCCATGGAGTTGAAGCGGTCCTGGATGCCGCGCTTAGCGCCCTCGCCGATGCTGACCATGGCGATGACGGCGCCGACGCCGATGATAATGCCCAGCGCGGTCAGGAACGTGCGCATCTTGTTCTTGGTCAGGGCCCGGATGGAGACTTTCATGATCTGCAGGAAATGCAGGAAAGAGCTTTTCATGTTCAATCCTCCCGGACGATCAGTCCGTCCTTGAGGTAGATCCGGTGCTTCGCCCAAGCGGAGATGTCGGGCTCGTGGGTGACCATGACGACAGTCATCTTTTTCGCCTCGTTGAGGTTCTTGAAGATGCTCATGACCTCGTAGCTCGTCTTGCTGTCGAGGTTGCCCGTCGGCTCGTCGGCCAGGATGAGCGTCGGATTGTTCAGGAGGGCCCGGGCGATGGCCACCCGCTGCTGCTCGCCGCCCGAGAGCTGGTTCGTCTTGTGATGGGCCCGGTCCCGGAGCCCGACCGAGGCCAGGGCCTCGAGGGCCATCTCCTGCATGTTCCGGCCGTTGGTGTGCGAGTAGAGGAGGGGGAGCTCCGTGTTCTCCAGGGCCGTCGTCCGGGGCAGGAGGTTGAAGCTCTGGAAGACGAAGCCGAGCTTCTGGTTGCGGATGCGGGCCAGCGTGTTCTTGTCGAGCTTGGAGACCTCCTCCCCGTCCAGGATGTATTGCCCGGAGGTCGGCTTGTCCAGGCAGCCCAGGATGTTCATCAGGGTCGACTTGCCCGACCCGGACGCCCCCATGATAGCCAGGAAGTCGCCGTCCTCGATCGTATAGGAAACGCCCTTGAGGGCCTCGACTTCGGTCTCGCCGATCTGGTAGATCTTGACGAGGTCACGGAGTTCGATGATCTTCTTTGACATGGTCCGCTCCTTCGGCGACCCGGAGGGCCTTAACGCATGAACATCATCGGCGGTCCGCCCGGACCCCGGTTCTGGCCGGTCGTCGTCGTTGCCGCTGACGTCCCGCTCTTGCCGATGATGACCTCGTCCCCCTCCTTGAGGTCGGAGCGCAGGATTTCGGTGTAAGTGTTGTCGGTGATGCCGGGCCTGATGAAGACGACCCGGAGCTTCCCGTCCTTGTCCTGGACCCAGACGCGGCTGATCTGCTGGCGGCGCTGGCCGGCGCCGCTCCGCATGCCTCCGGCGAAGCCCTGGCCCTGAGGTCGCTGGCCCTCGCCCGTCCGAACCTGGCCCTGGGTCGGGTCCGCCGGCCCGCCGGCGACGGCCGGCGCGGCCTGCCCGGGCTGCCCGGCCGACGCGCCCTGTTGCTGGCGCTGGGCCATCATCCGTTCCCCCGCCTCCTTCATGTATTTCGCGAGCTCGTCCTGGGTCATGTCCGGGGTGAAGCGCAGGGCGGCGTTGGCCACGCGGAGGACGTTCTTGGCCTCGTTGGCGATGACGGACACGGTCGCCGTCATGCCCGGCCGCAGCTTCTTTTCCGGGTTGTCGACGTTGATGACGACGGAATAGGTCACCACGTTCGAGGTCGTCGTCGCGGCGTAGCGGACCTGTTGGACGACGCCGTTGAAGGTGTCGTTCGGGAAGGCCTCGACGGTGAACTGGGCCTTCTGCCCTTCCTTGACGCGGCCGATGTCGGCCTCGTCGACGTTGCACTCGACCTTCATCTTGGTCAGGTCCGTGGCGATCTGGAAGAGGACCGGGACGGTCATCCCGGCCTGGAGGGTCTGCCCGGCGCTGACCTTGCGGGTGATGACGATGCCGTCGACCGGCGCCTGGATGATGGCGTGGCTCAGATCGACCTTGCTCAGGTCGAGCGTGATCTTGGCCTGGGCCAGGTTGGCCTCGGCCGCTGTGACGTCGGCTTTGGCGGACAGATAGCTGGCCTCGGCCGCCTCCTTGTCCTCGATGGACACGAGCTTCTTGTCGAACAGGCTCATGGCCCGGTCGTACTTGTTCTTGAGGTTGGTCAGGTTGACCTTGGCCTGTTCGAGGGCGGCGACCCGGCTCCGGTAGTTCGCCTCGTTCTGCTGGATCTTCATCTGCAGCGGCTGGAGCTCGATCTCGGCCACGACCTGGCCCTTCTTGACCAGGGAATTGTAATCGGCGTAGAGGGCCGTGACCTTGCCGGAGACCTGGCTCCCGACGTCGACGAGGTCGATCGTGTTCAGGGTCCCCGAGGTGACGACGAGGGCCTGGATGTCCCCGCGCCCGACGGCTTCCTTGCGGTACTTGACCGCGCTGTTCTTGCCCTTCCGAACCAGGGTCACGCCGAGGACGGACCCCGCGATGATGACGAGGATGACGGTCATCCAGATCAGCTTTTTCTTCACTGGCCTTCTCCTTTTATCCTTGGGCTGTTATCTCTTGTCCGGGGGGGGATTGGTCTGCCCCGCTGGAGGTGCGTTATCGGTTCTCTTCGCCTGGTGACGGGCCCGCTCTTTCTGGATCATGTCCTCGAGCTTGGCCCTCTGCTCCGGGGTGAGGATGGCATCGACCTCGCTCTTGAGCTCGGCCCGCATCTCGCGGAGCCGGGCATGGATCTCCGTGTCGAGCGTCTTCATCCGCTCGTCGCTCCGCTTGAAGATGTCGCGGATCGAGGCCTGCTCGTCCGCCGTCAGGCCGAGGGCCTTGACCACGGGGTCGAGCAGGACGTAGGGCGTGCGCGGTTGCGACGGCCGGCGGTCCCGGCGGTGCATGAGATAGCGCTCGCCGAAAACCCCCGCCGCGGCGCCGAGGCCGAAGACGACGAGGAGGGTCAGGGCGACCCAGAGCCTGTATTTCTTGAGCATGGCGGTCATCTCCTCACCTGCGGCTTCTCGTCGAGGGAGGCGAAGATGAGCATGAGGCTCTTCTCCTCGGGGTGCTTCGCCTCGAACAGGGTCTTCGTCTCCGAGAACGGATTGGTGTTTTCGATGAGCAGGGCTTCCGACTGGCTCATCTCCCGGGCCGGCGGGGTGAAGAGGAAGAGACCCGCGGCGAGGGCGACGAGGGCCGCGAAGGCCGGGATGGCCCGCAGGGCCCACCTTTCCCAGAGGACGTAGGGCACGATCTTCTGCTCTTCCCTGAGGCGCGGCTCGAGCCGCTCCCAGAACCCGGCCGGGGGCGTCTCCTCCCGCTCCGACCGGAGGAGGGCCAGCATCGACCGGTACTCGGCCGCGGCCTTGCGGCACGACGGGCAGCCCGCGAAGTGCTCCTCGAGGAGCCCCCGGGCGCGGCCGTCGAGCCGGCCGTCGAGCGACCTCAAGACCAGCTGCTCGGCCTTCTTACAGTTCATGGGAGCCTCCTTCTTGCACCAGCGCGGGGGCCAGCCTGCGGCGGAGCATCTTCCGGCCCCGATGGAGCCGGGAATCCACGGTCCCGAGTGAGAGATGCAGGACCTGGGCGATCTCCTCGTAGGGGAGGCCTTGAATGTCCCGGAGCGTCACGATGACCCGGTACTTTTCCGGCAGGGCCTGGACGGAGCTGCGGACGAGGGCGCGCCGGGTTTCGACCTCGCGCTCCCCCTCGGCCTTTTCCAGAGTGTTCTCGTCGGCCACGGAGACTTCCGCGACATCGTCGAGCGGGACTTCCTTGGCCCGGCCCCTCTTGCGGAGGACGTCCTTGACGTGGTTGACGGCGATCCGGTACAGCCAGGTGCCGAACTCGGACTTCATGTGGAACTTGGGCAGGGCCAGGTAGGCCTTCAGGAAGACTTCCTGGGCGGCGTCGTCGGCCGCTTCCCTGTTCCGGATGAAAGTCATCGCCATGCTGAACACCTTGGACTGGTACTTCGCAACCAGCTCGGCGAAAGCATCGCGGCTTCCGTCCTTGGCCAGTCTGACCAGTTCTCTCTCGTCCATGCGGTTCTGCTCACTTGTCCTCCGCGCTGATTTAGACGGGAGGACGGGGAAAATCTTCCAAACGCCGGCCCTCTTTCCAGGGGCGGGACGGACCGGCCGCACGGGGCGACCCGAAACCAGGGCCTCTCGGACCCCCCACCGTGCTTATGACGGAATATTATAGCGGATTTCCCCCGGGCGCGGAAGGGCACGGTGCCGGAGGATCGGGCAAGGCGAAAAAAAAGCCGGACCCTCGGGGTCCGGCTTCGTCGCTGGTTTGATGAAGTGCCTCCCCAGCCTCGCCGCGGCGAGCGCCGAGGAGAATCCCGCGAGCGGCTTACTTCGCCTTCCTGACGGCGGTCCACTCCATGGGCTGGCCTCTCATCTCGAAGGTCCCGGTGATCTTGTCGCCTTCGATCTTGCCCTTGTAGACCATCTTCATCTCGGACCCGTCGGGCGCCGTTCGGACGACCGTCCACTCGATGTCATTTCCCTTGACGGTGCCCTCCGAGACCATTTCCTGCCCGTTTCTGCCGGTCGACTTGACCGTCAGCTTTTCCCCATCCTGAGTGAAAGTGATGGGCCGGACCCGGTCGCCTTGAGGCGTCTTCACCGTCATTTCCCATTCGCCGGTGATGTTGACGGCGGCCAGGACGACGGCGGAGGCCAGGAACCCAACGAGAGCCAGAGAAAACAGCTTCTTCATATAGTCATACTCCTTTCTTATATTCTAGACGAAACACGCCGTGAATTCTTCCCTCTCCGTCTAAATCGTTTGTTATCATTTAGCTGGACGGCCGGGCGCGGCCCGCGGGAATCCCCCCCGTCCCCCGAGGATGCGCGTGACCCCCGATTCGACACCGTCCGCCGTGGGCTGCACGCTGCGGCAGTCTCCCTCAGAGGATCTTGACCGTCCGGCGGACGACGCCGCCGCGGGTCGAGGAGAGCGTCACCTCGGCCGTGGCGCCCTCCGCGCCGGCCTTGACGCGCCACCTGACCTCCCGCCGCTCGCCGGACTTGAGCGAGCCGAGCTCCTGGCGGGCCAGGGCGCCCGTCCCCAGCTCGGCCCCCTGGCCCGTGAGCCGGAGGATGGCCGCGTCCGGCCGGACGATCTTGACCCGCTTGGCCATCTCGAGCGCCGTCGGCAGGAAGCCGTCGTTCATAACGACGGCGACGACGTCGAAAAAGCCCGGCTGCTTCTTGACGGGTTTCGCCTCGAGGGAGACGACCCGGACCTGGGGCAGGGACTCGGCCAGCAGGAGGTTGAAGCGCGCCTCCTTGGCCGCCCACTCCTCGAGGATCTCGGGCGGGGGGTTCTGCCGGAAGAATTTCGGGTTGAAGCCGCCGATCTCGACCTCGCCGAGCTGGGGATGGGCGAACTTCGTCCAGGGCTTGAAATACTTGCCGGGGAAATTCTCGTCGAGCCAGCGCAGGCACTCGAGGTCGGTGACGCGGCCGTCGCCGTCGTAGTCCTTCATCCGGCCGCCGTTCCAGAGCTCGTCGCCGTACCACACGGCGCCGAACTGGAAATAGCCGAAATCGGGCGAGTGGCCAAAGAGCGGGACACCCTGGGGCTCGCGGGGAGCCTCGAAGCCGGGCTCCGCGGCCATGGCCCTCGCCTCCCGGCTGTCGCGGCCGGCGTTGGCGTAGTCCCAGTAGACGTCGCCCGCATAGGGATAGCCGGTGATCTTCTTCCCCTCGCGGTCGAAGTGCTGGTAGATCTTGAGGTCCTCGGGGAACATGGACTCCGCGCCCCGGGACGTGGACGGCGGCCGGAGGTGCATCGGCACGCTCGTGTCCATGGTCTGGACGACGGAGACGTTGGGGTGGTCGAGGAGGAAGAGGACGACAGCCCGCGTCTCGGTCTCGGAGAGGGGGAACTCGCCCGCCCCGCCCTGGGTCCAGCCGCGGCCGGTCGCGTCCTGGCCCGGTTCGGGGCGCCAGTTCTCGGGATAGTTGCGGTGGAGGTCGATGCCGCCGATGCCGTCCTCGTTGAAGCGGCCGTCGCCGTCGTTGTCGATGCCCTCGCTGAAGATCCTATAATTCCCCTTGCCCGGACCGACGCGCTTCATCAGCCGGGCGGAGGAGTCGTTGGGGTCGATAGCCCATTCGCCCTTTCCGTCGCCGACCTTCTGCCTCATCTGGAGGATGAGGCCGTCGCCGTCGAGGTCCTCGGGCGGGTCCTCGTCGAGCAGCCCGTCCCCATCATCGTCATGGGGGCGGACCGTGCTGCGATTCGACTGGGCCGTGTTCAGGTAGAGCTCGGACCCGTCGGGATTGTTCTTGACCCGGACGTAGAGCGCCTTGGTATCGACGACCGCGGTGACGGCGGCCTCCTTGCCATAATGGGTCAGGACATACCAGGCAAAGTAGAGGGCCGATTCGGCCGCGGTGACCTCTCCCGAATGCCGGTTACCTTCGATATAGAAGGCGGGCTTCTCGGTGTCCGGGCCCGTGGCCTTGTTGGTGATGGTGACCTGCCAGATGTCGCGCCCCTCGAAGCTCCGGCCCACGGAATAGAGGGCGACGAGGTCCGGGTAGTCCTTCGCCCACTGCTGGAGAAATTCGACGACCTCCCCGTACGTATGGTAGTGGGCGAAGTCCATCTGGCCTCGGACCTTCGGGCGCGTCGCCTCATAATCGACGCGGGGGAAGAAGCTCACGCCGTGCCGCTCGCCCGCCACGGTGTAGAGCCGGGTCGGCTTTTTCTCGTCGGCGGCGGCCGAGAAGATGAGCAGGGCCGCGGCAACGGCGGCCGGAACGAAGCGCGTCGCGGGCTTTCTCATGGCGCCTCCTCAGGGGATATCGGGGGAAGGATAAGCACAACGGCGGGCCAAGTCAACACGGCCCGGCGAAAAAAGCGGAACCTTTTCGTCTGGTGCAACGTCTAAGAGGGTGTAAGACATGAGGGACGAACAAAGAAAAGAAGGAGAGATCCATGAACGCTAAAAGCAAGATCGCGATCTTCCTGGTGGCCGTGCTGATCAGCCTGGTCGGCTTCAACCTGATCGCTTCGCCGTCGGCCGTGAGCCTCGCCAAGGCGGGGCAGCTCAACGGCTACAGCATCGACGTCGTCGCCTCGGCCAAAGCCGCCCCGGCCGCTCCCGCCGTCGTTCGCATCAACGGCTGAGGCTCGTCGCGGACGCACGGGGCGCGAGCAAACGACCCGGGCCGGGCCAGCCGATTCTTTCCATCTGAGAGGCCGCAGCGCATCTCGAAGGGGACGGGCTTCCCGGGCTAAACCGCTCTATCACGTTCCGGCCATCCCCTTCGGAGGGAGCGAGGCCCTGCGAGCGACTTTCAGAAGTGAGGCGGAGTGGCTCGGAGCCGAACTCCTGGGAAATCTCTGGAACGAGTCTTGGCCTGTTCCTCCGGTCTTCTCATCTTATTCCGGATATCTCCCAGAAGCGCGACCTCGAGT
>Ga0335070_10005640_pt1 | contig 14728 bp, 19 predicted proteins | sample Lox_Sample_13_FD_206722 | JGI IMG/M metagenome (GOLD analysis project Ga0335070, IMG submission 206722) | Soil microbial communities from Loxahatchee National Wildlife Refuge, Florida, United States - Lox_Sample_1.3 | ecosystem: Environmental > Terrestrial > Soil > Wetlands | place: USA... | reverse complement strand
CCCCAATGGTGAATCATCTCGGGAGTGGCCCCATTCATCACTTCAAATGGACCGTACATGTTCAACTTTCCTGCATTCTTCCGATACTGGAGCGCGAAGCCGGAGTATCAGTCCGACTGTCCTCATCCAAACTCGGCCTCTTGCTTGGGCTGACTGGCGGCTCTCTAAACTCACATCTTGTGCAGCGTCAGCGCCATAGCGATCCAAGCCGAACCGTAGAAGATCAAATCGATCCCGACGAAAAGGCCGACCACCCAAAGCCCAGAGACTGGCCATTGCATCAGTAGCAAAATTCCTAAGATGCTCGAAATGGCTCCATTCGCGGCTGCCCATCCCCAACCCGCTGCATGACTCCATATGGAGGCAAACAGCAGATAGAGGCCGCCAACCAGGAAGAATATCGACATAACGAAGGTTACAGCCTCAGCACTGATGACCGGCTTGAACGCCATGAGGGCACCGGCTATTCCGAACAAGAGCGCCACCAGCAGGTGCAGGAAGAAACCTGCCCACTTTCCCACCATAAAGGCGTGCACGAACTCAATGATGCCGGAAAATATCAGTATCCAGCCAAAGAACACCATCGAGACTACAGTGGCTTTGAAGGCTCGCACTACCGCGGCGATGCCCAGCAGCACCAAGATGATTCCAAATGCAAGGAACCATCCCCAGTTGTGAATCATCTCCGGGGTGACCCCAAGTATCACTTCGATCGGGCCATGCATACTCATCTCTCCTTTCGATTTCGATCCCGATATGTGACGGAGCGAATGCCGACCGTAAGAGTTATGCGAGTGACCCGTGTTTCTTGGCAAATGCCTCAAGGCTCTTGTAGGTGGCTAGCGAATACATCAGCCGACTCACTCCGCTTATGACGAACTTTGTGCCAATAATCCCGCCGATTAATCGCATCGAACTGACCGCCCACAAGCCGCATATGATCAGCACGAGAAGAGTCGTGGCAATCGCACCGGCAGCAATCCATCCGGAACCTTTGTGCCCCCGCAGCCGGTAAAAGATGAGGGATTCCATCATGCTTTCAATCAGCACAATGACTCCCACCACCACCATGACATTCCTCATCTGAAGCCCAGGGGAAAAGAACAGGAGAAGATAGAAGCCCGCGAAGGTGTATAGGAAGCTCGTCAGTATTCGCCACGCAGCCTCTCCATCGTTCCGTGTGGCAAACGCGTAGATGAAGTACGCGAAGCCGCATGCGACAAAAATCCGGCCGGACAAGAGCGTAGGGTTTATGCCTAGGGCGATTGATAGGAAAATACCCAGCAATCCAAGGGCGATCAGGAGGATCGCACCCATAATGGCCAGTTCACTTGATCTGATAAGTTTCGAAACGCTTTGCGCGCTCATCTTCTTAGACTCCGCGTCACCGCTGATGACGAGTGCCCCCTTTAACGGCATATCGGGAGATCGCCTGCGGAAACGCCGGGAGACCTCCCGCATCCGATTGGCGCTTATCGTCCACAAGCAACTCGTGCGCACTCTTGTTGTAAACGGCTTCGTTCAGATCGTCTTCAGGCTCGATAACAACACCCTTTAAATTGACTCCGGCAAACAGCCCTCGACTTCGCGAGTAGGAAAGAATCTCCGCGTGCATGAGCGCGTCGGTACCGGCCCCGGCCTCGCGTCCAACCGGACCGCCCGCCACCGCCGCGTCTGCTCCCAGTTCGAACCTGTCCTTCATCAAATGGGCAATCGCGTCGTCGTTCATGAGTACAAGAACGATGTCAGTGGCGGACGCTCCAATCTGCGGGCCAACGCTCGGCCCCCCAGCTCGGAAGAAGACGGGGTCGCTCCATCCCGCATTCGTGCGGCGGCTCACAACCCCGCGGCCTCCCTCGGCACCGACAACAAACGCCGCCTTGACCACGTGTGGGAATACGGCGACCGCTTTCGCACGCCGGAGCAAATCGCGAGGAATGGCCTTGTCGGGGGTCTGCATGATCTCGTCGAACACTTTTGCAGCTTTGACAGACTGCTCGGCCGCTTCTTTCACTTTTGCGTCGTGATCGTCGCCCGAGCGCGCCCGTGGCGTGACTGATAGCAAGCAAACGAATACGACTCCAACCACAAGTATTCGTATTCGGTTTTCAATGTTCACAAAAAAGCTCCTTTGTTCCTCACGCAGCCTTGCGCTGTGCGGGCAGGCCCGGCAGGCTGTGGATTGCAGCTGCAAAACCCACCAGAGACGCGCCATCAAAAATCAGGTCGATACCGATGATCATCCCGATAAAGAAGGTACTTGCCGTCCGCCAGATGACCATCAGATAGACACCGAGAGCGACCGAGACCAACCCAGCAAACACCATCCAACCCCATCGCGGAAACTGAATGACACCGGCGCCGATCACTCGGAACAAACCTCCGACGATAAAGAGTGCTGCGAGCAGCATCGTGACACCCTCTGCCCCAGCATTCGGGTGACGAATCAGGAGGTATCCAGTCACTCCACGGATGATCGCGTTTAGCAGATACAGGAAGAACCCGTGCCAGCTAAAGGCGTAAAACGAGTTGACGAGCCACAGCACCCCGCTGACGAGAAGCACCCAGCCCAACGCAAGAATGGAAAAGGTGGTGGCCGTTTGCGCTTTGACGATACATACAGCACCAAGTGTCATCAGCAGAATGCCGAACAGTAAGAACCAGCCCCAGGACTTTCTAACCTGCTCTAGGCCGGCAAGGAAAACTTCGGATAAGCTGCTCATTGTTTTTCTCCTTTTGTACGCTGCCTTCTGGGCAGCAAAACATCCAATCGATCTACCGCAAGAAGACCTCAGGAGCTTTGGCCATAACGGTAAGTCCCGTGGCCGATTTCGCATCCGGGTTAAACTTGTTGAACACCGAGGGGTTCTTTCGGAAATGCCGCTCCAACGCGTCGATTCGATTTTGATCATTAGGGTGATCGGACAAGAGCTGAGGCAGTTCTTCCGGCCTGGCGTTCTTGAAATCCTGGAACAGCCATACCAGTCCCCAAGGGTTATATCCGGCGGCGGCACACACGTCCGAACCCGTGATATCTGCACTCGATTCGGCATCCCGGGAATAACTCAAGGAGTGCAGCTTGCCGAGGAGCGCCACCGCCAACACATGGCCTGCTGAGGGACCCAGAAGAATGGTCGCGCCGATCTCTCGCCTCGCCAGTCGCTCTTGCTCTTCAATCAGTTTCATGGTGTCGTGGTGGATGGTGTGCGAGACCTCGTGACATAAAGTGCCGGCGAGTTCGTCAGTGTTTTTAGCGAAATAAAGAAGCGAATCGACCACATATACGTTTCCACCCGGCGTGGCGAACGCATTCGGCTGAGCTTCGTGGACCAGATAGAACTTAATGGGGTGGTTATATCGTGATTGAGCGGCCTTTGTTATGGCTTCAGCGATCGGTTTCAGGGTATCGTACAGAGGCGATGATTCGATGATTTCGGCTTTGGCCTTGAGTTCGTTGAAAACTTCCTGCCCAAGCTGCAACTCTTCGTCCTGGTTCTGCGATTGGGCCGCTAATGGGATTCCACCTGCGACATACACGAGACACACAGCTGTCACGCAAAGAACGATATTTCGTGATGTGCCATTCGCTTTCATTGATTCCTTTCCTCGCCGCCCATCCTAGTAACTCAATCGAGCATGCGTTCAGTCCGATTTGCATGAACCGTGGCCGCAGCTGCATTTGAGCTTGGGCTGTGCTTTCTGTTCAGCGCCCGAGCAGTAATCACTGCAGTATTCGGCCGGAGGGCCGACCTGGCACTCACATGAAACATGAGCGCATTTCCTTTTGCTCTCCACCTTCTTGCGCTTCATATTCAAATCTTCCTTTCTGCTCAGTCTTCAGCAGTCATATGAACCGTTTGCTCGATGCCGGGTATGCCGGTACACCTTCGAACGAGCTGTCGCCCGATGTTCTGCCGAGTCTGGCTTCGGCGAATAAGATAAAGTGATTTGAATCACGGCCAGTACGAACACAATCCAACCCACCGCTAAGCTTGCCGCGGGCCGCGTCAGAAGAAGAGCAAGAGCCGTCAACCCCAGCAGCGCAATCACTTTGCTCACGACAGCGAATACCTTTTGACGTTTTGGAATCCATTCATTCACGATCCATGGTTTGGGCACGAATACCTCCTGGATGCACCCTAAGCATGAGTTTCCGTGGGTGTTGCCGCAGATGCTTTTGCCTTGAGCATATCGGCCTTAGCTTTTGCTCGGCGCTCCGCTTCCTCACGGCGCTTCTTTTCGTTCTCCAGGTGTTGCTGAATCTTTGTGTCGAGCTGATTGATTTTGTCGTACAACTTTGTTTTCCGGTCGGCTCTTGCCTGCCCGTGTTCCGCTTTCAGCGCGGCGAGATTGGCCTTCATGGAGGCGATCTCGGCTTGGTGCGACGAATGCTTCACGTCAGACGGTGCATAGCGGTACACCACTCCACCCAGTTCGGTCATGCGCAGGTCAAGCCAGCTTGTCCAGTCCTCGTCAACCTCTGCCACCAATGCGAACTTACCCGGTGTTAATTCGCGCGAAACATCATCTACAAATTCAGTACTGACTCCCGCATTGTCCAAGTCTGCGATGAGCCCAGTCAGGAATCCCGCCACCGCACCGACGCCAAAACCAACAGGACCGCCGAAAAGTCCGATGAGGCTCCCCAGAGAAGTTCCGGCAACTGTCTTAAGCCCCACGCGATCTTTTTCCTCATTGACAACTACCTTCCCTTCAGGTGTTTTTGTGATAACTGCGTACGCGTAAAGCGTCAGAAGGTCCTCCTGGTCAAGGTCCTTTAATGCATCTCGCCCCTCGAAAGTCTTGCTGGCTTCGCTAAAGACCACTACTAATATGCGATCCATGGCTTTTCTCCTATACGTCGCCGTTCTTTTGCGGCCGCTTTGTGCCTCTACTCCGCGTGTCCCCAGGACGCAAACGTCCTTTGTGGAACAGAGACTTGCGAATAATCACGACAAGGAAGCGAGTGCACCCGGATTTCCAAACTGGAATTTGAAAGCTCCGGTTGAACAACCGCTGAAACGGAAGGGTTAGATAAAATCCAGGAGATCTCAACAGACGGTGGAAGGGGCAATCCGGCGACATTCCGTCACTGTGGCGAAACATCTCGCGGCCGAGTCGTTAATTCCAGAACTTTCCTGACCCGCTGGGTTGTGAAAACGTACTGCAATCAGAATTGGAGACTAACCGGAACCTCACGTGCAGCCCGAACCAATGAGATTTGGGGGCTTTGGTCCCGACAAGGAACGGCAGTAAATGTGCTGAACCGAATGGCTCAATCGAAGAGGAGGAATATGGCACTACTCACTGCGTCAGCAGCGGTCGCTTTGAAGAACATCTTAGTTCCAACTGATTTTTCTGCCGCTTCCGTTTCTGCCCTGGCCTACGTCATCCCGATTGCACGAGAATCCCACTCCGTCGTTCATATTCTGCACGTAGTTCGGCCCTCAGAGATTGATCTCGCTTTAACGGAGGACGAAGGCGACATGTCTCAGGAAATCCAAGTCGATGCTCAACATCGACTCACTTCGCTCGAGGATGTGCTTGGTACAATTCCGCACAAAATATGGTTGCGGGAAGGCAACGTTGCTCGTGTGATCGGGGATCTTGCTCGTTCGGAGCACATTGACTTGATCGCGATCGGGGCGAGCGCAGAATCGGATTTCAAGAAGTTCGTTGTGGGATCGGTTGCGGAAGAAGTTATCCGTAATGCCGCGTGTCCAGTGCTGAGCTTTGGGCCACATGCGCTCGGCAACCGCGATGCCGCACATCTCACTGACATCCTTTACGTCACAAGTCTATGGGAAAAGTCGCATGATGGACTTCGCTATGCGATCCGATTGGCGACTGAACAGCAATCTCGGCTCACGCTTTTGCATGTCATTGAACAGGAGGAACCTAATACGCCTGATCGCGAATGTCTTAGCGCGTTTCGTCACATTTTGCAAAATCTTTTGCCCGATAGTGCGGCAAATCTCCGCAAAGCACCAGAACTGAGAGTTGAAATGGCGAAGAATGCAACAGCTCGCATTCTGGAGGTGGCAGACAAGATGAGGGCAAGCCTCATTGTCATGGACTTACAGCCCAAACCCGGTTTGGCCACGCATCTTCGTGACAAACTCTATCCCATTGTCTCCTGGGCGAACTGTCCTGTACTCACCGTGCGGCCCAAATGAAGCAGGGCAAATCGCACCAATAGGCGGCGTATGCAACCGGTTCCATTACGTTTGAGCACGTCTTCTCTTGGATTGTGACTTTGTTCCCGCCACCACGGCGGGCTCTTTGTCTTCTCTCTTCAGGTTCGCTTTCACTTTCCTTGCGAGCGTCTTCGACTCGCGGACTATCTCGGCTTCATTCGCACTCGCACGATCCTTTATCTCTCGAGCCTCTCCGGTGTTGGTTGGCATTTCAAACCGCCTCCTCGATTTCTAACGTTCGAGCAAGAAGTACGCCAAATCGCGAATTCCTTCAGGGGATCTGATGCGTTTCCCACGCTGATGAACGATGAAGTTAATCGTCTCCCACAGTTATGGAAGTCCATTTGCATGCAAAGGGTCGGACCGTCGCTTGATCGCGAAAGCACATCACAGGAGCAATCTCATGGACAGAATGTTGGTTGTCGTGTTCGACAATGAAACCAAAGCTTATGAAGGGAAGAAGGCGCTCATGCAGCTTGATGCCGAGGGCAGCATCGGCGTCTGGGCCGATGCCGTAGTGGCGAAGGAGGCCGATGGAACCCTGAAGGTGAAAGAAAAGGACGAATACGAACCGATTGGAACTCTGCTCGGCACCGCCCTGGGAAGCCTGATCGGGTTGTTGGGTGGTCCTGCAGGTTTCGCGATCGGTCTCGTCGCCGGAGCAGCGGTTGGTGCCGTGGGTGACATCAGCACCGCTCGCATGGGTGGAGATTTCATTCAAGATGTAAACAAGACTTTGACGGAAAACAAATTTGCATTAGTTGCTGAGGTGGAAGAGAACTGGACCATGCCCGTCGACACCCGTATGGAGGCAATCGGCGGGACCGTATTCCGTCGCGCTCTTTCCGATGTGAAACACACTCTCCATGAAGAACACATTGCTGCCATGCAGGCCGATCTCGCGCAGATGAAGGCAGAGCAGGCTGAGGCTAATGCCAACCGCAAAGCAAAGCTGCAAGAGAAGATTAACCAACTCGACTCTAAGATCCAGGAGCAATTGCAGAAAGCCAAAGAAAGACGTGAGGCTGCCGAGCGTGAGGCGCAGGCAAAGGTCAAGGTCCTCAAGGCAAAAGCAGCGGCTTTGAAGGCCAAGGCCTCATGAATGCCGGCCTGATACAGATCAAAAACGAAACAGGACCCAAAAACAAGGAGGATATGCCATGGACAGAATGCTAGTGGTGGTTTTTGACACTGAAACCAAAGCCTATGAGGGAAAAAAGGCTCTCATGCAGCTCGATGCTGAGGGCAGCATAAACGTCTACGCCTACGCGGTGCTCTCGAAGCATGCGGATGGCACCGCAACGGTAAAACAGGAAGACGACTACGGACCGATTGGAACCGCGCTCGGCACCTCATTTGGAGCCTTGATTGGTTTGCTGGGCGGACCAGTAGGTTTCGCCGTTGGGCTCGCCACCGGGGCGGTGGCTGGTGCGGCGGTTGACCTGCACAACGTTGGCATCGGGGGAGATTTCATCGACGACGTCAACAAGGTCTTGACACCGAACAAGTTTGCAGTCATCGCCGAAATTGACGAGGACTGGACCACGCCTGTGGACACGCGCATGGAGGCGATCGGCGGGACCGTATTCCGCCGCGCTCTTTCGGAGGTAAAACAGACTCTCCATGAAGAGCACGTCGCTGCCATGAAGGCGGATCTCGCGCAGATGAAAGCGGAGCAGGCTCAAGCTAATGCCAATCGCAAAGCGAAGCTCCAGGAAAAGATCAACAAACTCGATTCCAAGATCAAGGAGCAGTTGCAGAAAGGCAAAGAAAAACGTGAGGCTGCCGAGCGTGAGGCGCAGGCAAAAGTGCAGTTGCTCAAGAAAAAAGCGGCAGCTGCGAAGGCGGCCGCGAAGGCCAAGGCCTCGTAACATCCAGACCTTCGGTACGGGTTCGGAACCTGCCCCAAGGGAGGTCGAAGGGCCTCCCTACTTTGAAGGTAGGTCTGCAACATTTGGAGGATGGAATGTCGGCACAGAGCTTTATTGAAGAAACGAAGAGGCATGCTGCCTGGAGCATCCTTATGGGCGTTCTTACCTCAGCCTTGGGGGTATTCCTAATCGCGTACCCACTGGTCACGGCGAAAATGACCACTGTTCTGCTCGGTTGGGTCCTCATCTTCGTGGGAATCGGTGAATTCGTGTTTGCACTTCAGTCTCGGAAGCCGGGCGGTTTCTTTCCGAAGCTGCTCGCTGCCGCACTCTTTGCTGTCACGGGGGCTGCGTTGGCATTTGCACCCGTGGCAGGCGTGCAAGCGCTGACGGGTCTGCTGGGCACTCTGCTTTTGGTCCAAGCGGGCCTGGCCGCCGTGACAGCATTTCAGATTCGGCCGTTCTCGGGCTGGCAATGGTATCTGGTCGGGGCTGGCACCAGCTTCGCGCTCGGCCTGTTGATTCTTATGAAGTGGCCGTCCAGTTCGGTTTGGGCAATCGGAACGCTGGTTGGTGCGGCAGTCCTTGTGGGCGGCGTTGTCAGGATTGTCATTGCGGCGAAGATTCAATCTGAGGCGATCAGTCTCGAACATCTCCCTCCTTCCCGGGCAGAGGTGAGCAACGAACCGCCGGATGCGCAACATTTGGTTTCATGACCCGGTCTAAGGAAGGCCTCGCATGCGCTCCACCATCAAACTCGGAAAGGTCTCAGGAATCGAGATAGGTCTGCATTACAGCTGGTTCATCATCGCAGCCCTCATTGTTTTCTCTCTAGGCCAACACTTCCACCAGGTAAACCCCAGTTGGAGCATGTGGGAAGTCTGGATTGTCGCGCTGATTACCGCCGTTTTGTTTTTCGTCACATTGTTGCTGCATGAACTTGCCCATTCACTGGTGGCCCAGAAGCGAGGGCTGAAAGTGAAAGCGATTACGTTGTTCGCATTGGGCGGCGTCTCCCAAACCGAAGACGATGCCAGCGATGCAAAGACAGAATTCTGGGTCGCGATTGCCGGCCCCATTACCAGCCTGGTTATTGGTTTCGGCTGTCTGGGCACAGCCATGGCCTTTGGATGGCAGCGGTCGGCGGAACCCCAGAAAGCTGTAACGGCTGTCGCAGTGTGGCTGGGGTACATCAACATTGGCCTGGCTCTCTTTAACATGATCCCCGGCTTTCCGCTCGACGGTGGCCGAGTGCTGCGCTCGATTATCTGGGGAATCAGCAAGAACGTGGATCGCTCTACGCGGATCGCCGCTCGTGTCGGCCAACTTGTGGCGCTCCTTTTCATTCTCGATGGGATTTGGCAATTCTTTCATGGCGGGGGCTTTGGGGGGCTATGGATTGCATTCATCGGCTGGTTCCTGATGGACGCAGCCAAGGCAAGTTATACGGAGGTTGAGACTGAATCAGCACTTCGAGATCTGCGGGTTTCCGACATCATGGCGACGGAGTGCGTCGTCGTGAACCGCGGGATGAGCCTGCAAGAGTTTGTTGACATTCACCTGCTGACGACCGGTCAGCGATGCTTTGCTGTTGAGGACCAGGGTCGGCTCATTGGGCTCATTACTCTGCGCGATGTAAGCAGGATTCCGCGTGATCGTTGGGGGCAGGCGACGGTGAGCGAAGCAATGCGCCCCGGAACGGAATTGCGTACGGTGAGCCCCGATACTCCCGTGCTGGATGCGCTCAAAATCATGGTTCGCAATGACATTAATCAGTTGCCAGTGGTCAGCCACGGGTCCCTGCAGGGAATCGTGTCACGCTCCCAGATCATGCAGTTGCTCCGGACTCGTGATGCGTTGCGCTTACCGGCCGATTACCGTCCTCCCGCTGAACTCAGTGGGAGGAACGAGGTGGATGTACGTAGCATGTCGCGGATGTTGTCGCGCCATTCTCGAGTTTAGTGGTCGCAAATATAAGGCAGGTTTTGTCATGGCAGAAATCTTGGATCTGGCGGCTCAACACAAGTGCGCGTACTCACCCTGCAAGTGCCAAGTCTCCTCGACGGAGAAATATTGCAGCGAGTACTGTTCGGATGCGGATGAGGAGCACGAGGTGGAAATTCAATGTGATTGTAAACACAGCTCTTGCATGCTCGATTGAACGCGGCGCATTCGGCCAATCCCGGCTGTCTCATCGGAATGCGAGGTAACGGTATGTTCGTAGATGTCCACTTAGTGGGTCCCGATCATGTCCGCTCCCATGTACTCATCAGTGACGATGTCACGGTGCGGGATGTCGCGACGTCGAGGTACAGCCTTTTTTTCCGGATACTGAACAAGAACGGATCGATCGTTCCCCTGACGGAAAGGGTGTTGCCCGGCGATACCGTCCTGGTAGAGGACGAGGCTGTTCATGAATACTAGGGGCGTCAGGTCCCGCTGCGGCACATGCTCTCGCCTCCTGGGGGGTATTGCTGCCGTTTTGCTCATCGTTGCCGGCTTCTGCGTTGAGTTGTTCGCTTCCGATAAGTGCAGTCCTGGCGTTACCTCGATCCAGCAGGCAGCAACGCAATTTCAAGAATATACGACACCTGGGCGCACAAAAGTGGCTGAGGGAGAATACAGAGTGCTTGGTGACTCCGGCATCGGGTGGTTCGATCCGGCGGTCTACGACTTCAAGGAATCGTGGACGCTTTCCCGGCTCGAGGATGGAACGTTCGAAGTCGACGGCACAAGAGAATACCGCTCGCCTGCAGATGAACCTCACAGCGACAACTTCGAGGTCCATTTGTCAGACACTTTTCGGGTCCTGAAGCTAACAGAATTTCGAAAATTACGGTGGAGGCCACATTCAGGACCGCTTAGCTGTGATTTTCTGCCAGGAAAGGTTGCGTGCACGGCAAACTCAAAGGACGAAAGCCAAGGTTTGAGTCTGGACCTGCAGGTGCAATGCTCTGCCGGTCTATTGTGGCCAATTTCTGCGTTCTCGCTAAGTAGCATCACGCGCGGCGCTAGTCATGATGCGAAGACGGTGACACCGGTCGAACTTTTCACATTCGACGAGACCGGTGGTCCCGACCCGGTATTCGCGATGACGCTGGTCGGACGCCTGAAGTATTTAGGTCAGGAGAAGCTTCTTTCGGCGGGTCGCAAGTGGCTGGCGGACAAGTTCGAACTGAAGGTAGCGATGCACCTGCCTTTCCTGCTCTGGACTTCGCCCCAAGGTCTGCTTCTGGCGGTTGCTTACGAAACGAAGAGCAACCAGATGGACGAAGCAATGGTCTTAGCGGTTTTCCATCAATGGCAGGACTTCTGACGCGATGATCTCTCAGTCCCAGGTTTAAAGGAACCGGAATTTTGCCGCAGCATTTTCGGCGAACGCACGCTTACCCAAGAGCGCAGAATGCCTTTAGCATCTGGGACGATTTAGGATTGGTCCATCACGCTTCCTTCGGGTGAGCCCGGTACCGTCACTAAAGCTCCTCCTGCCGGCACGGTCGCAAGCTTAGCGGTCGAGAGCTTTTCCATCCCGAAGTAATCCAGCCAGACGGTTCGTAGCACGGCGACGATGGGCACCGAAAGAAAGATGCCTGCAATGCCTCCCACCTGGCCGCCTATCATCAAGGCAACCAGTACTACGAAGGGAGGCAGTTGCAAATTGTGCCCCATGATGTGCGGGGAGTTTACATAATCCTGAACTACCCGCCAGACAACAAGCAGGCTCGCCATCCAGATCCAGTGTGCGTGGACCAAGGCGCCGATGATGAGGATAAATGCCGCGGAAACGACCCAGCCCGCTGCCGGGAGAAATTCCAAAACGCCTCCGACGATGCCTAGAGGCACAGCATAGGGGAATCTCAGGACCAGCAAGGCGGTAGTGTAGAAAGCGAACGAGAGAGAAGCCAGGATGAGCTGTGCGCGAACGTAATTGGCTAGTGTCGCATTCACGTGCCTCAGAGTCTGTCCGAACCTTGTTGGCTGGCCGCGTCGTTCAACGGCTTTGATGATTGCGCTACCCATCTGACGTCCGTCGAGCAAAATAAAGACCCCGAAAACAGGAATGAGCAGAAGCCATGCCCCGTTTGCAGCCACGTGTGCTGCCGATGCCGCTCCGCGCTTGAACGCTTCAGCAATGAGTTCCTGATGATGAGCTAACCAGTCGTGCAGTTGCAGCTGCTGAACCGCGCTCAAGCCATGCTCGACTTGTAGACGGGGGCTAACCTCGCCACTGACAAGCCCGTGCAATATTTCGGGCAGAGCCGAGTTGAAGGTTTTCAATTGAGCGGCGACGCGGGAACCGAATTCATATCCGAGCGCTCCAAATAGCAGCGTTCCAACCAAGTACACCTGAGCAATCGCCGACTTGCGATTACCTCGGCCCAGACGTGAGTGGGTTTGTACAACCCTCACGGCAGGCTCCAGTAGATGCGCGAACAGAATTGAGGCCAGCAGAATGAGAAACGTGACCCGGGCCAGGTAGAGGATAGCTGCCGCGATCAGGAACAGAATTATGGTCGTGACCACATTTCCGGTTCGATCGTCAATTGAGAACATCTTGGTCACTCTCGCTATCGGTGAGCAGCGTTTGTCTTGCCTGTGCTCGCGACTCCGTCTATCGCCTGCTGGATTTGTGCAGGATCTCCCAGAAAATAGTGGCGAACCGACTTGAGGTTATCATCAAGTTCTTCGACCAGAGGCACTCCAGTGGGAATGTTGAGATCCACGATTTCTTTCTCGGACACGTCTTGCAAGTACTTCACCAGGGCTCGCAAGCTATTCCCGTGGGCCGCAATCAGGATTTGCTTCCCCGAACGAACGCTGGGAGCGATCAGTTCATGCCAGCAGGGGAGGAATCGCTCCACGGTGTCTTTCAGGCACTCGGTCAGAGGAAGTTGTTGTTTTGTCAGGTCCTTGTAGCGGGGATCATTGCCCGGAAAGCGCGGGTCTGTTTCTTCCAGCGCTGGCGGACGAATGTCATAACTGCGCCGCCAGAGTTTTACTTGCGCATCCCCATATTTCGCTGCTGTTTGGGCCTTGTTAAGTCCCTGCAATGCCCCGTAATGCCTTTCGTTGAGTCGCCAATCGAGCTTTATGGAAATCCACATGAGGTCCATCTGATCCAGGACGATCCACGCGGTGCGGATTGCCCGCTTCAGAACGGAAGTAAAAACCAGATCGAAACCGAATCCCCCCTGCTTGAGCGTGACGCCGGCTTCTTTGGCCTCCTCTGTCCCTTTCGTTGAAAGATCGACGTCCGTCCAACCGGTGAAAAGGTTTTCTTTGTTCCAAATACTTTCTCCGTGGCGAAGTAATACGAGCTTGTGCATATCAGGCGCTTCCGTGGTTATGCCTTAGAGATTACAGCCAAGTGGGCAATCTCCTCCGGAGAATTCTCGCCAGGGTTCTGCGCCAGGGCTTCTTGCACATCATTGCCAGTCACTGTTTCCTGCTTTAGCAACTGCTGAGCCAGGGTTGCATGCGCGGCGTGATGTTTTTTCAACAATGATCGAGCACGATCATACTGCTCCATCACAAACCGCTGAATCTCTCCATCAATCGTGTATCGCGTCTCCGGGCTGATCTGGCTGTTGTCTTGGACCGAGCCGCCCAGATACTGCAGTTGTTGGCCTGCGTAGCGTACGGATCCGAGTTTCTCGCTCATCCCGAACTCGGTAACCATACGGCGGGCCAAGTCCGTCGCCCGCATGATATCGTCACTGGCCCCAGTGCTGATCGTGCCGAACTCCACCATTTCGCCGGCGCGCCCACCCAACATGGTGGCGATTCTGTCGCGCAGTTCGTCAATTGTGAGCAAATACCGATCTTCGGTTGGCATTTGCATCGTGTAGCCTAGGGCTCCGCGGCTATGTGGAACGATGCTGATCTTGCTCACGGGTTCACCATGAGGCACCAGTTCAGCAACCAGCGCGTGCCCGGCTTCGTGGTAGGCAACGGTAGTGCGCTCCTGCTCGTTCATCACCCGACTCTTTTTTTCGGAGCCAGCGATGACTCGCTCGATCGCGGCCTCGAAATCATCCATCGTGACACCAGCGGCATTGCGCCGGGCAGCAACTAAAGCTGCCTCATTGACGGCATTCTCAAGATCCGCTCCGCTGAAACCGGCCGTGATTCGAGCAGCCCGGTCAATATCAAACGCTGGATCCAGCTTTACCTTTTTGGTATGAATCTTCAGAATCTGAGCCCGGCCAATGAGATCGGGATTGCCGATGGCGATCTGGCGATCAAAGCGCCCCGCGCGCAGAAGCGCCGGATCGAGTACTTCCGGGCGATTTGTAGCTGCCATAATGATGACCGGCGCGTTGGCATCGCTTTTGAATCCATCGATCTCCGCCAGCAACTGATTGAGTGTCTGCTCGCGCTCGTCATTGGTTCCCATCTGCGTTATGCCACCGCGGCTCTGGCCAATGGCATCAATCTCATCGATGAAAATCATCGCAGGCGCAGCTTTGCGTGCCTGGTCGAAAAGATCCCGAACCCTTGCTGCGCCGACGCCTACGAACATTTCAACGAATTCAGAGCCAGTCGTCTCAAAGAATGAGACTTGAGCCTCGCCAGCTGTGGCTTTGGCCAGCAAAGTTTTCCCGGTGCCTGGAGGTCCGACTAGCAATACGCCCTTCGGAATGTGGCCGCCGAGTTTTG
>Ga0335070_10005637_pt1 | contig 14732 bp, 14 predicted proteins | sample Lox_Sample_13_FD_206722 | JGI IMG/M metagenome (GOLD analysis project Ga0335070, IMG submission 206722) | Soil microbial communities from Loxahatchee National Wildlife Refuge, Florida, United States - Lox_Sample_1.3 | ecosystem: Environmental > Terrestrial > Soil > Wetlands | place: USA... | reverse complement strand
CATATTCGCAATGCCAAGAGCCAACAACCCTTCAGTTCCCGGCTGGATTGGAAGCCACTCGTCAGCTTTGATGCCGGTGACGGAGAGACGCGGTTCAATCTGGACCAATTTACCACGGCGTTCCGAGTTTCCCCTCCTGAATTGCCCATAGGCACTTAGGGCCTGCACGGGAGACCAGTACGATTCGAGGAGGTCCGAACCAAAAGAGAGTATGTATCGTGCATTTTCGAAGTCATAAGCGGGCAGGGAATAGATTCCCTGAGTGAGATAGAGGCCCTCCATGGTGGGGCCTTCCCATTGAAACTGATTATCGATATAATTGGGCGATCCAAAGGTCTCGAGAAAACGTTCCCAAAGACTTCTCATCAACCCCCGGTATCTTCCTCCCAGAAGCACAAGGCGATGAGGCTCTCCATTTTTCCGGAGTTTTCTTAGTGATTCGGTAACAGTGGAAAGCGCCTCGTCCCATGAGATCGGTTGCCATCGACCTTCGCCTCTCCTGCCCGACCTCTTTAAGGGAGTGCGAATGCGGTCCGGATCATAGAGACCTTGGAGGCCTGCAATCCCTTTGGGACAGAGGGTCCCACGGTTGACAGGATGGAGGGGGTTTCCAGCGATGTTGACGGCCCATCCGTCAATAATTCTAGCCAGTATTCCGCAGCCCCCCGTGCATTGCCCGCAAACGGTAGGGATCCACCTTTCGACACCGGGAGGATTTAGATTCTTGGCAACTGGGAATTGGGACCATTTCCAGAAACCGCCCCCCAGGGCAATAGCGGTGCCGGCCCCTGCACCCATCTTCAAAAGATCTCTTCGGCTGAGTTTCATCTCAAAACCTTCGCATTATAAGGGTTCGAGGATTCGAGGGTTCAAGGGTTAACTTCTTTCTTTAAAGTGAGTTGGACCCTTGGCCACTTGACCCCTTGAATCCTTTTCATTTCAGACATGGCATTCTAAACAATCATTCGTTACTTTGTTTTTGGAATGGCAGTTCATGCACCAATCCATCGTCATGTTCACCCATGGCCTGGAGGGTGGTCGCTCGCTTTCGGCAATATTTCCATGGCAGGTCTGACATGGTAGTTTCCCCAAAACCACATGCCGACGATGGGAAAAGAAGACGTGATCGGGTTCTCCGTATATTCGTCTCCAGGGAATTTCTCGTCCCTTTTTTTGATATTGTCTGATCTTTTCTTCTTCTGAGGATTTGGTAACCGGTTCTTTATGGCATTCAAGGCAGGTGGTTAGGTCAGGCATTCCGGAAAAGTTCTGGGTTTCAAAATAACGGTGACAGGAATCACACTCTAACCCTTGTTCGAGATGTTTCTTATGGTTGAAGGAGATCGGTTGTTCAGTCCGGGAGCCAATACCCAAACGGATGAAGAGGAAGAGTATGAGGAACCCTGCCGCCAATCCAATAAGGAAGAATTTCATGCTGTGAGCCATTTGGTCACTGCCGGGCTATCCAAAGGATCGCCGGGCTCCAATAGATCGAATCATAAACAACGATCATTATTGCAATGAATCTTAAGGGGAAGGGTCTTACAAATCAATACAATTAATAACGTATTTTTAAACGAAAAAAACTGTATTTTCAAAAGGCACCTAAATTCTCTTGAAAGTGCCTTTTCTCCAGCCTTGATCTTCTTCTTCGCGCCTGAAGCTGCGTTCAATATAGCTAACGTGGCTGAATTCTCCTGCCTCAATGGGGATGGCCACCTTCATCAAAAGGGTGAAGATGAGGAGCCCAGTTGCCCAGATGCCGAAAGACACCATGAGCTCTAAGTGATTGGGAAAATATTCGAAGATTTCGCCAAGAGGATCCGGGACAAACCCAGGTATCACAAAACCGGGTCCTTTCTCAATCCACACCCCGATGATAATGAGCAAACAGCCCAAATTTAGCGTGGCTAATCGTTTCCGGGTTTGGGGGATCAGAAAGATGATGAATGCGATGACATTCATCGTCATCGCCGACCATATCCAAGGCACGAGCTCCTTGTGGCCGTGGAGGCCTTCGAACAGGTATTTAAAGGCTGCAATATGAACCGTTTGAGAATAATACTCTTTAAATATCTCGGCAGACAGAAGAAACAGGTTGAGAAACATGGCGTAGGCGATCAGTTCTGATATCTTGAAGAGGGCATTATCCTCTATCTCTATATGGTGTACGGATACCTTCCGGATGATCTGAAAAATAATGATGATGATGGCAGGCCCTGAGCAGAAGGCACTGGCCAGAAACCTCGGCGCAAGGATCGATGCATTCCAGAAGGGACGGGCAGGAAGGCCATTATACAGGAAGGCCGTGACGGTGTGAATGGCCACCGCCATAGGGATGGAGACTAAGATAAAAGGAAGAATAAACCTCCAGTTGGGCTCTTTCCGGTAGTAGAATTTGACTAAGAGATAAATCGGGATAAGAAGATTCAGGAATAGATAACCGTTGAGAGCAAGGACATCCCAGGCCAAAAGTGATTCGGGAAAGTTCATCAGTCCAATAAAAGGAATCATGTGCCAGAACCGGTCGAGCCTCCCCAGGTCGACCATCACAAAGAGAATGGCCATGACGATGGAGGAAGCGGCGAAGAGTTCGCCGAGCACGACGATCTCTTTGATCGGTTTGAAATGGTAGACATAAGACGGAATGACCAGAAGAACCGCGGCTGCAGCCGCTCCGACCAGGTAGGTAAAATTGGCAATGTAGAGGCCCCAGGAGACCTGGTCATTCATGTTTGTTGCGATTAACCCGACCTCATGCTGCTTCAAATAGGATAGGAAGCCCACGGCGATGATCGCCATGAGGAAGAGACACCAGGCATAGTACAGGTTGCTCCCTGTGACCACAAGGGTCAAGGTCCTCTTGTAAAAATGCCATGTTTCATTCAATATTTCCTGCAACTTTTCCATATGCTTTTCTATGCTTCAAAGAAGTAGTAAAACTTCGGTTCTGTACCTAAATCTTCCTTGAGCCTGAAGACCCGCTTTCGATCGATGATATATCGCATTTCGCTATCCGGGTCGAGGAGGTTGCCAAATTTCCTTGTTCCTGTAGGGCAAGCTTCCACGCAGGCGGGATATCTTCCTTGCCTTACGCGCTGGATACAAAAGGTGCATTTTTCCACAGCACACTTCATTCTTGGTCGGTTTCCCAGGTAATGGACGGAAGGGTTGATCTCCTCTCTTGGAATGTTTGGCTCCGCCCAGTTGAAAACCCTCCCTTTATACGGACAGGCTGCGATGCAGTATCTGCAGCCGATGCACCAGTTGTAATCAACCACGACGATACCGTCCGGTTCTTGCCAAGTGGCGTGGACAGGACACACCTTCACACAAGGAGGGTCCTGACATTGCTGACACTGAACGGGAAGATAGATAAATCCCTTTTCCGGAACGAGATCAGGATTGTAATAATGTTCTGAGTTTTCAAGATTGATCAGGTTTCCTCTTTTGAGCCTGAGAACCCTAATCCACTGAAGTTGAGGGTCATGCCGCGATTGATTATTTTCTTTTACACAGGCATAGACGCATCTTCGGCAGCCAATACATCGGGAAAGCTCCAGGCCATATGCCCAAAGCGTGTCGGGAACTGCCTCCCGGGTGCTAATTTGAAATTTCCTTCCATACTTTTGCAAGTACCTCTCTTCCAGCTTGGCAATGACACGCCTCTTCTCTTCCGGTGTCATTTCCCGAAAATGCTTCTGTAAAAAATCCTCAGCCTCCTCTTTTGTGCAGGAGGAGAAGAGGGGGATGGTAAGACCTCCCAGGGCAGTCAACGAAGCATTACGAAGAAACTCTCTTCGGGTGTAACGTTTATTTTCCATTACGAATCCTTTGGTTTTATTGGTGGAGGCTCGGGTTTTATCTGCTTAAATTTTGGCTCATGAGGATCGTGGCAGTGGGCACAGAGATAATAAGTCCTCTTCCCCGGGCCGGTAAAGTATCCCACCCGTTTTCCGTGAATGCCTGCCCTCCAGTCCTTATACTGAGGGCCATGGCATTCGCCGCAGAGTCGGTAGCTCTCTGTGAAGTTTATGAGCTCCCCGTTATAAAGTCTCAATTTATCACGGTTTTTCGCATCGTGACAGTCGAGGCACCATCGCATCGTCTCGGCATGATGCAGCCTGATCTGGGAGTGTTCCTCTTTCAGCTCCCGTTTTTTTCGATTTACCTCCATGGTGGCATGGCAGTTGCTGCAAGGGAACATTCCTTCAGTCATCGGGGGAGGAGTGACAGGAAACTCTTCGCCCGCCGCGTTTGCAAACGACGTAAAACAAGCCCCTGATAGGAGTATTCCCCAAAAGATGGTCTTGACTGTTTTCTTCATTCGTGAACGGGAGATGGGCAGGAGAGAAGGAGTTTAGTTATTGACCCAGAAAACTCGTGGCACTAAAAACCTTCCCAATAAATCTGACAAAAAAAATCTAATATAGTTTGTTAACATCTTCAACGACAAAAAGCAAATACTTTGGAATCTCTCCTCTCCCCGCATAACAGCTTGCAATAGCGCTGCCTGTATGATAATTTTTCTCCATGGAGATCGATATTCAACTGGTTCCATCTCCGCCGAATTCAGACGCCCTTTTAGATCGAACAGTCGTTGTCATCGATGTTCTCAGGGCGACTTCTGTCATGGTCAATGCGATATCCCAGGGAGCCTTGGAGATCCTCCCTTTGGCCAGTGTGGAGGAGGCTCTTCAGATGGCTAAGGTTTTTCCCAAGGACTCCGTGCTTTTAGGGGGGGAGAGGGAAAGTAAGAGTATCCATGGATTTCATTTAGGAAATTCTCCCGAAGAGTATGTGGCCGAAAGTGTGAAAGGGAAGGAATTGATCCTGACGACCACCAACGGAACAAAGGCGTTTCATTTGGTTTCTTCCGGAAAAGAAATTTTGGTGGGAAGTTTTCTTAATATTGGAACCGTGGCACGGAGATGTCTTGAGTCAGGGAGGGACCTGCTTATTTTCCCTTCAGGGGATGAGGGAAATTTTTCTCTGGAAGACACAATATGCGGAGGAATGTTGATCGAACTGATCACAAAGAAGAGGAAGAAATCTATTTCCCTGACCGATGCCTCCCAATGCGCCCAGATTCTTTATCAAAGATTCAAAGATAATTTATTAGAGGCTTTTCACCTCTCCCATCACGGAAAAGAGCTGATTAACCGTGGTTTTGAGGATGACCTTGACTATTGTGCTCAAATCGATATTACCTCCCTTGTCCCGGTATTCAGAGGAGGGGTGATCAGGGCCCCCTCACCCCCACCGTCTCCCCCGCGGGGAGAGGGGAAGGGTGAGGGGCTTTATGCGATGCAAATTGAGGAGAACGAGTGATGCGACGCCGAGATCGGGAATTAAGGAATAAAGAAACCATCTTAGCCATTTTAGAGCAGTCTGAGGTAGGGAGGATGGCCACCGTCAATCGTAAGGGCCTTCCGGTCATCAAACCTGTCAACTTTATTTATTGGAACGGAAAGATCTATCTCCACTCTTCGACGAAGGGGGAGAAGATCAGCGACATTCGTCGAGGCAGTCCCGTCTGTTTTGAAGTGGACGAGCCCATTGCCTACGCGGCGGCGGTAGAACCCACCTGCAAGAGCACCTACTACTATCGAAGCGTTATCGTCAAGGGAAGCGCTATCATTGTGAGTCAGGTTGACAGAAAATTGGAAATTCTCGAAAGACTGATGGAAAAATACCAGCCAGAGGGGGGCTACCAAGGAGTGACCCAAGAGATTCTGAAGAAAACAGCGGTGATCGAAATCTCTATTCGTGAAATGACCGGAAAGGAACATATGGGTTAGATGGAATCTTCTGTCTCTATTGTCAAGTGCAAAGAATATGATGAAGAAAAGGTCTTGAGTGCACTTCGGCAGGCCATCGACCTAATTGGAGGGATTCAGGCTTTTGTAAGTAAGGGCAGTCGCGTTCTCCTAAAGCCGAATCTCCTTTACGGAAAATCCCCGGAAAAAGTTGTAACCACTCATCCCTCTGTCGTGAGGGGAATGATCCAGATCGTCGGAGAGGCGGGAGGCGTCCCTTTCATCGGGGATAGTCCCTCGGTCGGAGGTCTCATGAGGACTGCCGAGAAAGCTGGCATCAAGGCAGTCGCCGATGAGATGAAATGCCCCCTTGTGGAATTCAACAGACCTGTCCTCCCTCCGAAAAGGGAAGGAAAGATATTTAAGCAGTTGGAAATTGACCAGGCGGTTCTTGATGCGGATGTCATCATCAATCTTCCGAAATGGAAAACCCACGCCCAGATGGTTCTCACTTTGGGTGTGAAGAATCTTTTCGGATGTGTTCCCGGGCCGAGGAAACCATTGTGGCATCTCAGGGCTGGAGAAAACCGGAAGACTTTTGCCCAGATTCTTTTGGATATATACAGGGTCGTCCAACCCGCCTTAACGATTCTTGACGGTGTCGTGGGCATGGAAGGAAATGGGCCCGGAAGTGGAGATCCGGTTCCTTTGGGATTGATTTTGGCGAGTCAAGACGCACTGAGCATTGACCTCGTCGTGTGCGACCTCTTAGGAATCCCGAGGAAGTCGACCTCTACAAATCAAGTGGCTCTTGAGGATGGGATGGGAGGAGAGCCGATCGAAGTTGTGGGAGAATCGATCGAGGCGTCAAGGATTTCTAGCTTCAAACTTGCTCCGCCCTTTGCGGTCACCTGGAATCTTCCCGGGTTTATGAGAAAGGCGTTAAAGAATGCATTGACCTCCAGGCCCTGGATTGACGATCAGTTGTGTGAAGATTGTGAACGCTGTGCCGAGATCTGTCCTGCAAAGGCTTTGAAGAAGACGGGTGAAGGTCTTGCCTTCGATTACGGCGAGTGTATTCGTTGTTTCTGCTGCCAGGAAGTCTGCTCGTCAGGAGCGATATCCATTAAACCAGGATGGGCTCTAAGACTTAAATCCAAATTCCAAAATCCAAATGTCAAATGAATGCCAAAGTTCAAATAAATTTTACATGACGGGTTCGTCACCCCTGCCTACCGGCAGGCAGGCGCGAACCATCGAAATTACCCAACGCTACCCTCCCCCTCTGATGGGGGAGGGCGAGGGTGGGGGTGAACAATTGAGCTCATTTCCCCCTCACCTCAATCCTCTCCCACCAGGGGAGAGGAGGCATTTTCTACGCAATTTCGAATACCAAAGTTTTACTACTGACTATTTGACATTGAATCGTTTTTCATTCCTTTGGCATTTGCCATTCGAAATTTGAACTTTCTCAGTAATGTCGATGCGCAATATCAAGCTTATCATTGAATACGACGGAACGAATTATCTGGGATGGCAGGTTCAGCCAGGAGGTCCGACCATCCAGGGGACGCTTGAAGAGAAGCTGTCTCGCCTCACAGGCGAAAGAATCCGTTTGATCGGTTCCGGAAGAACGGATTCGGGGGTCCATGCCTTAGGCCAAGTAGCTCACTTCAGGACCCAGAGCCAGATGGATATCCGTACAATCCAGAGGGCCCTCAACAGCCTCCTTCCTCCCGATATTGTGATTCAAAAGGTAGACGAGATTGACGAAGGTTTTCATGCACGCAAGCATTCGAAAAGTAAAGTCTATGAGTACCGAATTCTCAACCGGAATCTTCGGTCAGTTTTTCACCGTGGGTACGTATGGCACATTCCTCAAAAGCTGAATCTGACTGAGATGAACAAAGCGACTCAGAGTTTGATTGGAGAGCATGACTTCTCTGCATTCCGCACGGTTGGCTCTCCCACCCGCACAGCCACCCGGAGTGTGATCCGGGCGGAGTGGAAGAGAGGACGAGACGGCCTCATCCGTTTTGAGATTGAGGCCAACGGTTTTCTAAAACAGATGGTGAGGTCCATCGTTGGGACATTAGTCGAGATTGGAAGAGGAAAGAGAAAGGCATCGGATCTTCGAAGGGTTCTAAATTCCAAAGACAGAAAAGAAGCAGGTCCCACCGCCCCAGCTCAGGGATTATTTTTGAAAGAAGTGAAGTATTAATTGTGGCGTTTGGTTGACGGCAGATAGCTAATAGATCTGTATGGCAAGGCTTTAGCCTTGCTCAAAAACTTTACCGCGTAATACATGGAAATTATCCGCAAGAAACGCGTCCGGTTGAAAGCTTTCGACTATAGAGGCTTCTTTCGGTATTTCGTCACAATTTGCACTTACAATAAAGAGTGGGTTTTTAGGAATGACCTTCTTCTTGTTGGCTGGCTTACTGACACTTTGCGAGAAAAGTCAAGTTCTTTAAGGTTTAAAGTCTGGGCATACTGCTTTATGCCGGACCATCTTCATCTTTTGATAGAGGGCAAAGATGACAATTCGGACTCGAGGAGATTCATCTCCTCATATAAGCAGTCCACGGGCTTTTATTATAAAAAGAAAACGGGCCAGCCACTTTGGCAAGTTAATTATTATGAGCATGTACTGAGAAGAGAAGAAGATACAATGAGTGTTGCACGCTATATTCTTAATAATCCAGTTAGAAAGGAACTAGTGGACGACTTCAGGAAATACAAATCTCTCGGCTCCTTTGAATTTGATACTTCGGCGGCGCCAAACCCCATCCTTTAGGATGGGGTGAAAAGCGCCGCTCAGTATCAACCCTGAGCAAACCCCTGGCTTTAGACCGGGGAAAGTCGAAGGGTTGATTTATTCACGCTATAAATTGAGTATGCATTGTTTAGGAGCAACCCTGAAGGGTTGCCCTACATCCCAGGATATTGCATTAAATTTTAATCAATTCATATTCCCTTGTGCCCATCCCGATTTCTTTGGCATAGGCAAGCTGAATGTTCCAATCCACCTGCGGATAAATCGCTTTAAATTTATCTTCTCCGGGTTTCCAGGCCCCGGGGAGTTTGGAAGATCGGTTTCCTTCTTGTCCATTCACCAAATCCACCGAAGCCTGATCGATCGCGATCGGATCCTCAGAAGAAAGGATTCCGATATCGTTGACAATCGGCGTATCGGAATACCCGTAGCAGTCGCAGGCGGGAGAGATCTGAGTGAGAAAGTTGACGTATAGGGTTTTATTTTTTTTCTTCTGGATAGCTCCATAAGCATACTCCACCATTTTCTTTTGAAAAATAGGGACGCTCTCGTTCCATTGGATTTGAATAGCCCCTGAAGAACAGGTGAGGATGCATTCTCCGCATCCAACGCATTTTTTCGGATCGATAAAGGCAATGCTGTGTTTGCTTTCGATTCCCGAATGGGGTGGCCGCATCGAAATGGCTTCCTGTGCACACCAACTGAGACAGGATTTACATCCTTTGCAGGCTTTCCCATTGACTTGGGGTGAGATATTTGAATGTTGACTCAACTTTCCCTCACGGCTGGCGCACCCCATTCCCAGATTCTTCAAGGCTCCGCCGAACCCGGACAGTTCATGACCTTTGAAATGGGTGACGGTGATCAGTCCATCCGCCATATAGATCTCTCGAGCGATGGAAACTGTTTTGAAAATGGGTTTGTCAATCCGAACCTTGACGGCACTATTGCCTCTCAAACCATCGGCAATCAGGATAGGGGCATTCACGACAGACTCTGTGAACCCGTTTTCAAAAGCGGTGATTAGATGGGAGACCGCTTCACTGCGAGTTCCAACGTAGAGGGTGTTGGCATCGGTTAAGAAAGGCTTTCCTTTATATTGTTTGACTCGATCCACCACCCTTCGTAAAAAGATGGGTCGAACATAGGCCGTATTTCCTTTCTCCCCAAAATGGAGTTTAATCGCCACCAAATCCTTCTCCCGGATCTTTCCCTTGAGATCAGCCCGATCCAGAAGGATGTCCAATTTGTCCAGGAGGGTTTTCCCGGATTCAACCTTCAGATCCGAAAAAAAGACAGAACTCTTCATATCAGAACCTCTTTACTTCGGCAGCAGAAAGCCACGGCCTTTGGCCGTGGATGAATGCGCCAGCTCTTGGCCGGGATGTCGCCCCGATTGGGCGTTCGTTAGGTGCCACGGGCTTTGCCCGTGGGGCTCCACAAAACATTCTAAGAAAATCGCACTCCTATGTCAACGATGACCGGAGGGCCTGCGATATAAAAGTGGGGTAAATTATAGCGCGCGTGACTCCCAGTAGTCTTCGAAGCGGCCAGACGGAAGGGTACATCGCAGAGAGATAATGGCGTTGGGAGGGTTGACTTTTTATTGAGAAAAAAGGTAATTTAATATATTGTTCTGACGGAAAGGAGAAGAGATGAAGCGAGGCGAACCAACCACCATTCGAAACATAGGAACCTTCGGCCACGGCGGTGAAGGGAAGACCTCCTTGGTCGAGGCCGTCCTCTTTGATGCGGGCGAAAATACTCGTCTTGGCCGCGTGGATGATGGTTCCTCTTTGATGGATTTTGAACCCGAAGAGATTAACCGGAAGATTAGCATCAGCGCCTCTCTTTCGCATTTTGAGTGGGATAAACATTCGTTTCATGTGATTGATACGCCGGGGTACGCCAATTTCATCGCCGAGGCAAAGGCCTCGATGAGGGTGGTGGATGGAGCCATCATCGTCGTCAGCGGAAATTCGGGGGTCAAGGTGCAAACAGAGACGGTGTGGGAATACGCCAATGAATTTCAAGTCCCGCGAATTCTGTATGTCAGCAAAATGGATACCGAACGGGCCAATTTTCTCAAAGTGGTCGATGAAGTGAAAAAGACGTTTCCTTCTCAACCGGCTGTCCCAGTCCAACTTCCTATTGGAGGAGACGGAAATTTTAAGGGAGTGGTGGATCTGATTCAGAGGAAAGCTTATTTCTATCGTGAGGACGGGAGTGGGCAATTTGAGTTCAAGGATGTCTCTCCGGAAATGAAAGAGGAGGTGGAACGGCTTCGCGAGAAGCTGGTCGAGACCGTGGTGGAAATGGACGATCAATTAATGGAAAAATATTTGGAGTCGGGAGAGGTTTCCATACAGGAGATTACTCGGTGTCTTCGAAAAGGAACGATGGAAAGAAAATTAGTTCCGGCCGTTTGCGGCTCCTCCAGCCAAAACATAGGGATTCAAGCTCTTCTGGATCTGGCGATCTCCTGCTTTCCTTCACCCTTAGAAAGGGGGCCGATTCAGGGAAAGAATCCCAGGACAGGAGAACCTGAAACCCGTGAACCCAAAGAAGATGCGCCTTTCTCCGCCTTTGTCTTTAAGACGATCGCCGACCCCTTTGCTGGAAAACTGAGTCTCTTCAGGGTTTACTCCGGGACGGCGAACGCAGATTCTACTCTCTATAATTCCAAAAAGGATGTGAAGGAGAGGATCGGCCAAATTTTCTTGTTGGAAGGGAAGAAGCAGAAGCCGGTTGGCTTCGCCGGCGTAGGCGATATTGTGGCGGTTGCGAAATTGAAAGAAACCACGACGGGTGACACCTTCTCCGATGAGAAAAAGCCCATTGTATTCGAAGAAACGAAACTCCCCCTTCCTGTGATCTCGTACGCGCTGACCCCAAAGAGCAAAGGGGATGAGGACAAGATCACCGCTTCCTTGGCGCGCATCCACGAAGAAGATCCGACGATGATGTTGGGCCGTGACGAACAAACCGGTGAGATCATTCTCTCCGGTGTGGGGCAGACCCATGTGGAAGTCATCGTTGAAAAATTAAAAAGGAAATTCGGGGTGGAGGTCAACCTCAGTGTCCCGAAAGTTCCGTATAAAGAGACGATCCGTGGATCGAAGACTGGAGTGATCTATCGCCATAAAAAACAGACCGGGGGCCGGGGGCAGTTTGCTGAAGTCCATTTCGATGTTTCTTCCCTTCCGCGGGGATCGGGCTTCGAATTCGAAAACGCCCTCACGGGAATGAACGTTCCAAGGAATTTTGTTCCGGCGGTTGAGAAGGGAATCGCTGAAGCGATGCAAAGCGGCGTCCTGGCTGGCTACCCAGTCGTGGACGTGAAAGTCCGATTCTACGACGGGAAATCTCATGAGGTCGACTCCTCGGAAATGGCATTCAAGATCGCTGCGATCATGGCTTTTAAGAAAGGGGTTCAGGACGCCAATCCAGTGCTTCTTGAGCCCATCATGAAGGTGGTGGTGACGGCGCCGGACGAGAACATCGGTGATGTGATCGGCGACCTCAACAGCCGCCGGGGAAGAGTTCTAAGAGTCGATTCCAAGGGGAATTATCAAATGATCGAAGCCAATGTCCCGATGTCGGAGATGTTGAAATATGCTCCGGACCTCAATTCCAAAACAGGGGGTCGCGGAACCTTTACCATGGAGTTCTCCCACTATGAGGAAGTTCCTGCCCAACTGGCCGAGAAGGTGATTGTTCAGGCCAAGAAGGAAAAGGAGAAAGAAGACTAATCTGCAAGAAGGGCAAATTTCAAATGTCAAAGCCCAAATACCAAAGGAATGCCCAAATGTCTTAATGCGAAAATGTTCTTTCGACATTTAGATTTTGAGCTTTATTTGAACCTTGAACTTTGAACTTTGACATTTGGAATTTTCGGTTTAGCATGCGTGCTGTCATCCAAAGGGTAAAATCTGCCCGGGTTTGTGTGGATGGCCGAGTCTCTGGAGAGATTGGGAGAGGCCTTCTGGTGCTCCTCGGTGTGGGAAAGGGAGACGGAGAGAGTGACCTCTCTTTTCTGACCTCCAAGATACCTGAACTCAGAATCTTCGAAGATAACTCCGGGAAGTTCAATCTTTCCTTAAAAGAGATAGGCGGAGAGATATTGGTCGTCTCCCAGTTTACTCTTTTCGGCGATTGCCGGAGAGGAAGGAGACCCTCGTTCTCGGAGGCGGAAGAGCCTTCCGCGGCGAAGCATCTTTATGAACAATTTATTCTAAAATTGAAGGAAGAAGGCGTTCCGGTCCAGACAGGGGAATTTCAGGCGAAAATGGAGGTTCATCTTATTAACGATGGGCCGGTAACGCTTCTGCTGGACAGCAAACAGGGAAGGGGAGATGAATCATGAGAAGGTCTATTTCTGTCACTTTCTTAATCGGTTTTTTCCTCCTCATGGCTTCGGCAGCGATTGCCCAGACTTCTGGGAAAGGTAAGGAGACGGGGATGAAAGAAATCAGAGAGCCGGCGGTCGCAGGGGCATTCTATCCGGACAACCCGGAAGTCCTTTCGCGGGACGTGAAGCGTTATCTTGAAAACGCAAAGATGGAAAAGGTAGAAGGTGAAATTGTTGCTCTGGTCTCGCCGCACGCCGGATATATGTATTCCGGCCAGGTGGCAGCCTACGCCTACAAACTCATCGAAGGAAAAGTGTTTGATTCTGTTGTGGTGGTCGCGCCAAGCCATAGAGCGCTTTTTAAAGGAGCATCCGTTTATGATCGGGGAGGGTATCGAACTCCTCTCGGCATCGTCCCGGTAGACGTAGATCTCTCAAGAAAGATCATGGGGAGATGGAAAGAGATCCAATATCTTCCAGAGGCTCATTCCCAGGAGCATTCCCTGGAGGTTCAGATTCCGTTTCTGCAGGTTGTCTTAAAATCATTTAAATTGGTTCCCATTGTGATGGAGCCTTACTGGAACTGGGAGACCTGTCAATATCTTGCCTCGGCTATTGGCGAGGCGGTTAAGGGGAAGAAGGTCTTACTGATTGCGAGCTCAGACCTTTCCCACTTTCATTCTTATGATGAGGCGGTTAAACTTGACAAAATTTTTCTGAGCGATATCGATCGATTCGATCCAGAAGGATTGAATCGAGACCTAAAGAGCGAGCGTTGCGAGGCCTGCGGGGGGGGGCCCGTGGTTGCGGTCATGTTAGCTGCGAAAATGCAGGGCGCCAATCGTGGGAAGGTCTTAAACTATGCGAATTCCGGGGATGTGACCGGGGATCGTAGTCGTGTCGTGGGGTATGGGGCTGGAGTGATTTATAAGGCAGCCGGGGGAAAAGAGAAGATGAAAGATGAAAAGAAGGTTGGTGTCGATTTGGGGTTGAATCAAGAAGAGAAGAAAACCCTCCATCATATTGCGAAGACGGTGGTCGAGAATAAGGCGAGAGGGAAGGCCGTCCCAGAATTCAAGATTGAATCGCCGATTCTGAAGGAAAACAGGGGGGCATTCGTGACCCTTCACAAGAGAGGACAACTGAGGGGTTGCATTGGATACATTGAGGGGCATGGGCCGCTTCACAAGACCATTGAAGATATGGCCGAAGCTGCCGCATTCCGCGACCCTCGGTTCGGTCCCGTAAGAGAGAGTGAACTTTCAGAGTTGGAGTTTGAGATATCTGTTCTGACCCCTCTTAAAAAAATTAAGGATGTGAATGAGATTCAGGTCGGGAAGCATGGCATCTATATGAAGAAGGGGTGGTTTTCCGGCCTGCTCCTGCCCCAGGTGGCGACGGAATACGGCTGGGACCGCCAGACCTTTTTGGAGCACACCTGCCAGAAGGCAGGCCTTCCTTCCAATGCCTGGAAAGAAAAAGATACTGAAATCTATATTTTTTCAGCCGATATCTTTTGATCTGCTAACCATCGCATTTTATCAACCGAATATCCCGATGCCTGTTCGAGGCGCAGAAATTTTTTTGAATTTATGATGCTTTGGCGCCGCAACGCCTACGTGGGCGAAAGCGTTTCGTTGGTGGTACACGATTCAGTGTTCAAACACCACTAAGGCCGTCGCTGGGAAAACGGTGTCACGCCTTAACGTCGTTGATTAGGAGCCAGGTTCTCTGCCCGCAGGCTCCACCATTCAAAAATGATTGACAAGGATTGGTAGGTTATATATATTTTTTAATAATATACTGGCCGAATTAGAATAAGCGGGGGAACCGATTTTTTGGGGTG
>Ga0335070_10005636_pt1 | contig 14733 bp, 7 predicted proteins | sample Lox_Sample_13_FD_206722 | JGI IMG/M metagenome (GOLD analysis project Ga0335070, IMG submission 206722) | Soil microbial communities from Loxahatchee National Wildlife Refuge, Florida, United States - Lox_Sample_1.3 | ecosystem: Environmental > Terrestrial > Soil > Wetlands | place: USA: Florida... | reverse complement strand
CGGCTGCCGGACAAGTCGTTCCGGCGGCACCGCTTCGCGGATTTCCACCGTCGCACGCGCCGCCTGGGCGCGGCGCTGCGGGCGGCCGGCCTGAAGAAGGGCGATCGCGTCGCCACGCTGTGCTGGAATCATTACGCACACCTTGAGTGCTACTTCGGCATTCCCGCTGCGGGCGGGGTGATGCACACGCTGAACCTGCGCCTTGCTCCGGAGGAGATCGGCTGGATCGCCAGCCACGCCGAGGACCGCTTCCTCGTCCTCGACGACATCCTGCTGCCGCTCTACGAGCAGTTCCGGTCGAAGGCGAATTTCGAGAAGGTGATCGTCTTCCCGTTCAGCGGCGCGAAGGTCGCCGCGCCGTTCGTGGACTACGAGGCTTTCCTCGAGAGCGCGCCGGAGAGCTTCGAGTACGTTCTGCACGAGGAGGACGATCCGATCTCGATGTGCTACACCTCGGGCACCACGGGCCGGCCGAAAGGCGTGGTGTATTCGCACCGCTCGACCCTCCTGCACACGCTGATGGCGAACCAGCCCGACCATTGGGGGCTGCGCTCGGGCGACAGCGTCTGCCCGGTGACGCCGATGTTCCACGCCAACTGCTGGGGCATTCCCTACGGCTGCGTGATGATGGGCATCAAGCTCGTCTTCCCGGGGCCGCATCTGCATCCCGAGGACCTGCTCGCGCTATTCCAGGCGGAGAAGCCCAGCTTCGTGCTGGGCGTGCCGACCATCTGGCTCGCGATGCTGCAGCTCATCGAAAGCGATCCGGTGAAGCACGCGCTGCCGCCCGGCATGAAGATGCTGGTGGGCGGTGCCGCGGTTCCCGAGTCGCTGATCCGCGCGTTCGCGAAGCACGGCGCCGAGATCCGCCAGGGCTGGGGCATGACCGAGACGAGCCCGGTGGGCTCGATCGCGTACCTGAAGCCCGAGCTGCGCGACGTCGCGGAGACCGAGCGCTATCGGTGCTTTGCCTCCGCGGGCGTGCCGGTGCCGCTCATGGACATCCGCCTGCGCGGAGACGACGGCGCCGACCAGCCCTGGGACGGCAAGGCGGTGGGCGAGCTGCAGGTGCGCGGGCCCTTCATCACGGGCAGCTACCACAAGGTGCCGCAGGCGCCCGACCGCTTCACCGAAGATGGCTGGCTGCGCACGGGCGACGTCGCATCGATCGACGAGCATGGCTACATCCGCATCACCGACCGGACCAAGGACCTCATCAAGTCGGGCGGCGAGTGGATCAGCTCGGTGGACATGGAGAACCTGCTCATGGCGCACCCCGCGGTGATGGAGGCGGCGGTGATCGCCATTCCGGACCCGAAATGGAGCGAGCGGCCGCTCGCCTGCGTGGTGCTGAAGAAGGATCGCGGCGCGACGCCGGAAGAGCTGCGCGCGCACCTCGCGCAGTCCTTCGCGAAGTGGCAGCTGCCCGAGCGGTTCGAGTTCCTCGACGCGATCCCTCGCACCTCTACCGGCAAGTTCTGGAAAGTGAAGCTGCGCGAGCGCTTCCGCCCGGTGGCGCCGCCGCAGCCGCAGAAGGCCTAGTCGTCGTCGCTTGTGTCGGCGCCCGCCGCGCGGCTTTCGGCCTGCTTCGCCGCCGCATGCGCCTCGGCCGAGAGCAGGGTGCCCGACTCGACTGGCCGAACGAGGTAATACACCTGCCGGTCGGTGCCGGGCACCAGCTCGCGCATCAGCGTGCCCATCAGGCCCTCGTACATGCCGGAGACGAGAAGCTCGGAGCGCGCCGCTGGACTGGGCGCCTGGCCGAGCAGCTCCAGAACCTTCAGACGGCGCACGCCTACGAGCGTGTAGCGCTCCACGCCTACCGTAATCGTGTTTCCCGCCGTGTGCGGGCGCGCCGCCGCGGGAAACGCGCGCAGCAGCGCGTAGCGGCTCGCGCCAGCCTGCTCGAGCAGCACCGGTCCTCCCGCCTCGTCGGTGAGCAGATAGCGGAACGTCGACTGGCCGCTCGCACCCTCGAGCAGCATGCGGCCGGCGACGCGCATCGGCTTGTCGCGGAACACGACCTGCGCGTCGAGCCCGAAAACCGGGTTGTCGGCCATCAGGCGGACTCCACGAGCACCGGCTCGCCGCCCGGGTCGAGCGCGACCACCTGGTCGCGCCCGGCGGCCTTGGCGTAAGCGAGGCCGGCCTCGGCGCGGCCGATGAGCAGGCGCGGGTTCTCGCCCTTGCGATGCTCGGCGACGCCGAGCGAGCAGCTCAGGTGGCGCCGCCCTTCCACTTCGGGGGCCGGCTCGCGCGCGACCGCGGCGCGCACGCGCTCGGCGGCGACGATCGCGCCCTTCAGGGCCGTGTCGGGCAGGATCGCGAGGAATTCTTTGCCGCCATGGCGCCCGAACACATCGACGTCGCGCAGCGCGCCCGTGGCGGCCGCGGCGAACACGCGCAGCGCAACGTCGCCCGCGATCTGGCCGTGGGCCGCGTTCAGCGCGCCGAGCCGGTCCAGGTCGATGCGCGCGATGGACAGCGGCTTGCCGAGGCGCTCGGCGCGCGCGATCTCGCGCTCGAGCGCCTCGGTCAGGTGGCGCTGATGATAGACGCCGGTGAGCGCGTCGCGGCTCGCGCGCTCGTTGGCCTCGCGCTCGAACTCATGCAGGCGGCTGCGAGCGGCGGCCAGCCGCGCGCGCAGGCGCAGCACGGTTCCGGACGCGAAGATGAGCCAGGCGAAGGCGAGCAGCAGCGCGCCGAGCTGGAGGCCGGCCTCCGCGAGCGGCGGCCGGCCGGCGTGATCGATGCGCATGAAGAGCGCCGTGCCGTGCGTGACTAGCGCAAACGCCGCGAGCACGACCAGGCGCGTGCGGTCGAGCTGCAGCACCGCGAAGGCCATCGCGATGACGTAGAGCAGCGGAATCAGCGGCTGCGCTTCGCCGGCGAGGAACGTGAGCCATGCGAGCACGGCGAACGCCGCCACGAGCTGGCCGGATACGAACGCCGCGTCGGACCAGCGCTCGCTCAGTCCGGATTCGACGGCGGCGTAGGCGAGCGCTGCGAGCAGGGCGAACGCGAGGATGCCGTCGATCGCGACCCCGGCCGGCGTCCGGCCGAGGACCGCCGCGAGCACGAGCGCGAGCGCCGCAGCGGCGAGCGCGCCAAGCGCGATTCTGGAGCGGCGCGCATGGCGCGCCTGCGGCCGCGGGCGGTCAGGCATGCCCGGATTCTAGCGGCGCGCCTAGCTTGGCTTCTTGCCCGACAGCGTGTCCAGCAGGTCCGCCATCGTCTGGTCGGCCCAGTAGTCCGGATCCTTGTCGATCACCGCCTCGCCCTTGGCGACGAGTTCCGCGCTGATCTTGCGCCGCTGGCAGAAACCGCGCCAGAACTGCTTCACTTCTTCTGCGCTCATTTCCATGCCGGCGATCCTCCGTGGGCGGGTGGCTCCTCGACCTGGACTCGAACCAGGGACCTGCGGATTAACAGTCCGACGCTCTACCAACTGAGCTATCGAGGAATCGTGCGAAGGGCCAGAATTGTAGCGATTTTGCCGCGGCCCAGCAACGGCAATAGAGGGGGAAAACCCTTCTATTTGATGACCTTGGCGATGGCGTCGGCCACGTAGTCGATGTTTTTCGTGGTCAGCGCCGCGACGCAGATGCGGCCGGTCTCGATGGTGTAAATCGAGAACTCCGCGCGCAGGCGCAGCACCTGCTCGCGCGTGAGCCCCGAGTAGGAGAACATGCCGCGCTGCTGGAGCACGAACGTGAAATCGGCGCCCGGCACGCGCATGTGAATGCCGTCCACGAGCGCCTTGCGCATCGCCTTGATCCGGTCGCGCATTCCGGCGACTTCCTGATCCCACTGCTTGCGCAGCTCGGGCGTGGACAGGATGCGCGCCACGAGGTCGGCGCCCGTCGTCGGCGGGTTGGAGTAGTTGGCGCGAACCACGCGCTTGAGCTGCGACAGGACGCGGGCCGCCTCGTCGGCGCTGCCGGCGACGACGCTCGTCGCGCCGATGCGCTCGCCGTAGAGCGAGACCGACTTGGAGAACGAGCTCGACAGGAACACCGTGTCGAGCGCCTCGGCGAAGAGCCGCGGCGCGTAGGCGTCCGCGTCGATGCCGTCGGCGAAACCCTGATAGGCAAGATCCAGGAACGGCAGGATGCCGCGCGCGCGCACGACTTCGAGCACCTGGCGCCATTGCTCCTGCGTGAGGTCCACGCCGGTGGGGTTGTGGCAGCAGGAATGCAGCACGGCGATGTCGCCCGCCGGCAGCCTCTTCAGCGCGCCCAGCATGCCCGCGAAGTCCAGGCCGTGGCTCTTCGCCTCGTAGTAGGGATAGGCCTTGACCGCGAAGCCGGCGCCTTCGAACAGCGCGCGGTGGTTTTCCCAGCTTGGATCGCTGATCCACACCGTGGCCCGCGGGTTCAGGATCCGCAGGAAGTCCGCGCCGATCTTCAGGCCGCCCGTGCCGCCCAGCGCCTGGACGGTCACGATGCGCCCGTTCTCCATCGCCTTGCTGTCGCTGCCGAACACCAGCGCCTGGACGGCCGCGTCGTAGGCCTTCAAACCGTCGATCGGCAGGTATGCCTTCGGTGCGGCCGCCTTCGCGCGCTCGGCTTCGGCGCGCTTCACGCACTCGAGCACCGGCACCTTGCCGTTATCGTCGGTGTACACGCCCACCCCGAGGTTGACCTTCTTCGGGTTCTGGTCGGCGACGTAGGCTTCCGTGACGCCGAGGATCGGGTCCTTCGGCGCCATTTCGACCGCGGCAAGGGGGGACGGGGAGTGCGGAGCGTTCATCTGTTAGACTGGAAAGTTGATTTTTGCGCTGCAATAGTCTACCCGTGGGCCGCGCTTTTCCCAAGAGTCCCTTCAAGCTGCACCAGCCCTACGCGCCGGCCGGCGATCAGCCCGAGGCGATCGCCAGGCTGGTCGAGGGCATCCAGGACGGCCTCGCGTTCCAGACGCTGCTCGGGGTGACCGGCTCGGGCAAGACCTTCACGATGGCGAACGTGGTCGCGCAGCTCGGCCGGCCGGCGCTGGTGCTGGCGCCGAACAAGACGCTGGCGGCGCAGCTGTACGCGGAGTTCCGCGAGTTCTTTCCCGAGAACGCGGTCGAGTACTTCGTCTCGTACTACGACTACTACCAGCCCGAGGCCTACGTCCCTTCGCGCGACCTCTACATCGAGAAGGACTCCTCGATCAACGAGCACATCGAGCAGATGCGCCTGTCGGCGACCAAGTCGCTCATGGAGCGGCGCGACGTGGTGATCGTCGCCACCGTCTCGGCCATCTACGGCATCGGCGACCCGTCCGAGTACCACGGCATGATCCTGCACCTGCGCCAGGGCGAGAAGCTGTCGCAGCGCGACGTGATCGCGCGCCTGGTGGCGATGCAGTACGAGCGCAACGAGCTCGACTTCCGGCGCGGCACATTCCGCGTGCGCGGCGAGGTGATCGACGTGTTTCCCGCCGAGCACGCGGAGCACGCGGTGCGGATCGTCCTGAATGATCTCGAAATCGAGAGCATTCAGGTATTCGACCCCTTGACCGGGCGCGTCCTGCACCCGATGGCGCGCTTCACGGTGTATCCCTCGAGCCACTATGTGACCCCGCGCGCGACCACGCTGCGCGCGGTCGAGGCGATCAAGGCCGAGCTGCGCGAGCGCATCGAGTTCTTCCAGAAGGCGGGGCGCGCGGTCGAGGCGCAGCGCATCGAGCAGCGCACGCGCTTCGACCTGGAGATGCTCGTCGAGCTCGGCTTCTGCAAGGGCATCGAGAACTACTCGCGCCACCTGTCGGGCCGCAAGGCGGGCGAGCCGCCGCCCACGCTGATCGACTACCTGCCGCCCGACGCGCTGATGATCATCGACGAGAGCCACGTCACGATCGGCCAGCTCGGCGGCATGTTCAAGGGCGACCACTCGCGCAAGCAGAACCTGGTCGAGTACGGCTTCCGGCTGCCGTCGGCGCTCGACAACCGGCCGCTGCGCTTCGAGGAGTTCGAGGCGGTGGTGCGGCAGACCATCTTCGTCTCCGCGACGCCCGCCGATTACGAGGCCCGCAAATCGGCGCAGGTGGTGGAGCAGGTGGTGCGGCCCACGGGCCTCGTGGACCCCGAGGTGGCCGTGCTGCCCGCGTCGACGCAGGTGGACGACCTGCTGTCGCAGATCAGCGCCAGAGTGAAGCTCAACGAGCGCGTGCTGGTCACGACGCTGACCAAGCGCATGGCCGAGGAGCTTACCGAGTACCTGGACGAGCACGGCGTCAAGGTGCGCTATCTGCACTCCGAGGTCGAGACGGTGGAGCGCGTGGAGATCATCCGCGACCTGCGGCTGGGCGAATTCGACGTGCTCGTGGGCATCAATCTGCTGCGCGAGGGCCTCGATCTGCCGGAAGTCTCGCTGGTGGCGATCCTGGACGCCGACAAGGAAGGCTTCCTGCGCTCCGAGCGCTCGCTGATCCAGACCGTCGGCCGCGCCGCGCGCCACCTGCACGGCAAGGCGATCCTGTATGCCGACCGCGTCACCGACTCGATGCAGCGCGCCATCGCCGAGACCGACCGGCGGCGCCGCAAGCAGATCGCCTACAACGAGCGCCACCGGATCACGCCGACGGGCGTGCAGAAGCGCATCAAGGACCTCATCGACGGCGTGTACGACGCCGACGACTCGGTGCGGCTGCTGAAAGCGGCCGAGGACGGCGCGCGCTACGAAGCGATGAGCGAGAAGCAGCTCGCGCGCGAGATTCGCGCGCTCGAGAAGCAGATGCTCGATCTCGCGCACAACCTGGAGTTCGAGAAGGCGGCCAAGGCGCGCGATCGCCTCGCCGAGCTCAAGAAGCGCGCCTTCGGCGTAGAACTGTCCCCGGAATAGGCGGTCCAACCGCCTTTACCCGACGCAGGGGGGCGCAGTTGCTCGCACCGCGCGCCGTCTGGCGCAACCGCCTATTGGATGCGTTGCCGGCTGACGAACTTGCAAGGCTCGCACCCAGCCTGGAGCAGGTCTCGATGCCGCTCGGCAAGGTGCTCTACGAAACCGGCGAGCAAAGGCGATACATCTACTTTCCGAGCACGTCGATCGTGTCGCTGCTCTGTGTTACGACGGACGGCGCGTCGACGGAGGTCGCGGTCGTCGGACGCGTAGGCTTTCTCGGCGTTTCGCTGCTCACCGACGGGAAATCCATGCCGAATAGCGCGGTCGTGCACAGCGCGGGGCTCGGCTACCGACTGAGCTACCGCGCGCTGCGGGAGGAATTCGACCGGGACGGGACGCTGACACGCCTGCTGCTGCGCTTCACGCAGGCGCTCATCACGCAGATGATGCAGACCGCCGTATGCAACCGCCACCATTCGCTGGACCAGCAGCTCTGCCGCTGGCTGCTGCTGAGCCTGGACCGTCAGGACGGCAACCAGCTGGCGATGACGCAGGAGCTGATCGCGACCATGCTCGGCGTGCGCCGCGCCGGCGTCACGCGCTCGGCGAGCAATCTTCAGCGCGCGGGCATCATCCGCTACCGCCGCGGGCAGATCAGCGTGCTCGATCGCACACGAGTGGAGCGCGCGGCCTGCGAATGTTACGCAGTCGTCAGGAAGGAATACGCGCGCCTGCTGGCTTGACTGAGAAGTAATGCCTGCCGCACAGCAGGTATCGGCGCGCTATGTACGCCAGCGCACAGACCGCCTTTGCTCGCGCCGGGCATTCTCGGCTCAGTGCGGCGCCCGCCGTCCAGGAGTGTCCTTCGTTCCCTTAATGCCCGGAGTCTTCCATGAAGAAAATCAACCAAGGCTTCACCCTCATCGAGCTGATGATCGTCGTCGCGATCATCGGCATCCTGGCCGCCGTCGCGATTCCCGCCTACCAGGACTACATTGCTCGCGCGCAGGTTTCCGAGGCAGTGGAACTGACCGCAGGCGGCAAGACGCCGCTGGCCGAGTACTTCAACGACAAGGGCATCTGGCCCGGCGCCGCGAGCGACGTGATGGGCAACCTGGCGGGCAAATATGTCTGCACGATCACGCTCAGCGGCTCGGCGGTGGGCACCACCGGGACCATCAGCGTCGAGGCGCGCATGAAGGATACGGGCGTCAACAGCGCCATCACTCAGGGCACGCTGATCATGACTTCCAGCGACGCCAAGCAGTGGTCCTGCACCAGCGGCAACCTGGCGGGGAAGTACCGCTCGGCAGCTTGCCGCTAGTCCGCTACTTGTTGCGCGTCTCGACCTGCACGGCACTTCGTGCCGGCGCCGGTGAAGCCCGTTCAACTGCCCGGCGCCGCACAAAGGCCGCCAACCGGCCGCGGCAGACTTACTTCGACCTGATGGTCGCGGCGGTCGTCGACAAGCGGTATCGCCAGGTCTGACTGCGGAACGCCGTCGATCGTGACGGTCGCAGCGGACGTGGCGTCTTGACGGATAGCGATGTGGTACGCGGTTTCGAGGTGCCGGTAGCGCAACGTGAAGCCCGGCCAATCGGGCCGCAGGCAGGGCGCGAGATGCAGACGGGATGAGTTCGAATCGGCCGTCAATCGCAACCCGAGCAGTGATTCCAGGATCAGCCGGTACATCCAACCGGCCGATCCGGTGTACCAGGTCCAGCCGCCGCGGCCGGTGTGCGGCGCCACTGCATAGACATCGGCGGCGACGACGTAGGGTTCCACCTTGTAGACGGCGGCGCCCGCCGCAGAGTCGCCGTGGTGCAGGGGATTGATCATGTCGAGCAGCTCCCAGGCCCGCGCCGCATCGCCCTGCGCGGCGAAAGCCATCGCCGCCCAGATCGCCGCGTGGGTGTACTGGCCGCCGTTCTCCCGCACGCCGGGCACATAGCCGCGGATGTAGCCCGGGTTCAGCTCGGAGCGATCGAACGGCGGATCGAGCAGCTGCACGAGCCCGTGGTCGCGGCGCACCAGGCGCCGGTCCAGCGCGTTCATCGCCAGCTTCGAGCGCTCGGGGGTACCCGCGCCGGACAGCACGGACCAGCTTTGCGCGATGGAATCGATCTGGCACTCGGCGTTGGCCGCGGATCCCAGCGGCGTGCCGTCGTCGAAGTAGGCGCGGCGATACCAGCCGCCGTCCCAGGCGTGCGCCTCGATGTTGCCGCGCAGGCGGGCAGCCTCGGTCTCGCAGCGTTCGGCGAACGGCGCATCGTTCTCGCTCCTTGCGAGCACGGCGAACTGCGTGAGCACCTGGTGCAGGAAGAAGCCGAGCCACACGCTTTCGCCCTTGCCCTGCGCGCCCACCAGGTTCATGCCGTCGTTCCAGTCGCCGGAGCCCATCAGCGGCAGGCCGTGGGTGCCCATGTGCAACCCCTTCTCGATAGCCCGTACGCAATGCTGGTACAGGCTCGCCGCTTCCAGCGAGCGCAGCGGCAGGTCGTAATAGGAGTCCTCGTCGGGATTGACGGCGCGGCCGTCGAGAAACGGGACCTGCTCCTTCAGGACTGCGCTGTCCCCGGTGCAGGAAACGTAGCGGCACGCCGCCAGCGGCAGCCACAGGCAATCGTCGGCGCAATGGGTGCGCACGCCGCGCCCGGAAGGCGGGTGCCACCAGTGCTGGACGTCGCCCTCCAGGAACTGGCGGGATGCGCACAGCAGCAGGTGCTCGCGCACCAGTTGCGGAGACGCGTGGACCAGCGCCATGACGTCCTGCAGCTGGTCGCGGAAGCCGAACGCGCCGCCGGACTGGTAATGGCCGCTGCGCCCCCACAGGCGGGATGCCATGGTCTGGTAAAGCAGCCAGCCGTTGCAGAGCAAGTTGAGCGACGGGTCGGGTGTCTCGATCTGCACGGTACCAAGGGTGGTCTTCCAGTACTGGCGGACCGCTTCGAGCGCCAGGCTCGCGGTGCTGGACTTGCGCAGGCGCTGCACCAGGCGGCTCGCGTCGTCGGCGCCGTGACCGACGCCCAGGCGGAAGATGATCTCGCGCGACGATCCGTCGGCGAGGTCGAACGGGACCTGGATCGCGGCGCAGGGGTCCATGGCTGCACCCACCTTGCCGGAAAGCCGCGCGCGCTCGAGGGCCGCCGGATTGCGCAAGGTGCCATTGCGTCCGATGAATTCGGTGCGATCGCCGCTGAGCGTCCGCGTCACGTCGTCCACGTCGAAGAAGGCGACCTGCTCGCCGAACTCGGGGTTGTAGGCATTGCGCGCGAACAGCGCACCGCTGCCGGAATCGATCTCGGTGACCACGTGCATGCTCGATTTCGCCCGCAATGCGCCCAGCACCCACTCGACGTAGCCGGTCGCGGATAGCCGGCGCGTCCGGCCCGAGCCGTTGCGCACCCTGAGCACCGCGAACTTGACCGGCAGGTCCAGGGCCACGTACACCGTCAGTTCGCTGGCGATGCCGTCCTCGCTGTGCTCGAAGACGCTGTAGCCGAAGCCGTGCCGGCAGACGTAGGCTCCCGTTCCGGGGCAGGGCAGCGCGGTCGGCGACCAGACCTGGCCGGTCTCTTCATCGCGCAAGTAGAAGGCCTCGCCGCTTGCATCGCCGACCGCGTCGTTGTGCCAGGGGGTCAGGCGGAACTCGTGGGCGTTCTCATGCCAGGTGTAGGCCGCGCCGCTTTCGGAAATAACGCAGCCGAAGTGCGGATTGGCCAGCACGTTGACCCAGGGTGCCGGCGTTGCCTGCGCAGCCGTCGTCGTGACCACGTATTCGCGCCCGTCGGACGTGAACCCTCCCAGCCCGTTGGACAGGATCAGATCGCGCGGCGGCGCCGTGGATTCCTCCATCTGCGCAGTGCCGCGCGCCGTTTCTGCTGCGCGCGGGCGGGTGGCGGCAAATGGCGGCATGGGGGCGTCGACGTCGGGGCGCTGCTTGACCTGCTCCTTGAGGGTCCCCTGGCTGTCGGTGAACACGGCGCGGGCGACCGACTGCAGCAGGAGACGGTCTTCGTTCGAGATCTGCTCGGCGGAGCGCACGAAGATTCCGCCCGGCCGGTCGATGACGTGCGCTTCCACGCCGGCGGCGATCAGCCCCATGATCTGGTCGTGCAGCTGCTGGCGGTAGCCGCCGCGCTCCTCGTTCCAGATCACCAGGTCCACCGCCAGTCCTTTGAGGCGCCAGTAGGCATGGGCCTGCACCAGCTGGCGTACCAGCTCGATGTTGGCCGGGTCCCTCAGCTGCACCAGCACGATCGGCAGGTCCCCCGAGATCGCGTAGCCCCACAATCCGGATTGGCCGCGGCGGTTCTTCGCGATCACGCCCGCCTCTGCGCGCAGCGTCGCATTGGCGTAGATGATCGAGCTGGCCAGGCGCCCGTAGAGCTGCGCCTCGGCCTCGGTCACGTTGATCTGCCGCAGCGCGACCTGGCTGTGCGTCCATGCCATTTCGAATGCCCGGTCGGCAAGGCGCCGGTCCTGGTATTTCTCCGCCAGCTGGAGGCAGCCGGCGCGGCTGTCGCCGATGCCGGTGACAAGGTCCAGCGTGGCGGTCTGCGCCGGCTCGAGGGTGATGCGCTTGCGGATGGCGACGATCGGGTCGAGCACCGCGCCCTCGCTGCCCGAGAGCGGGCCCGGATCGCGCAGGGCCTGCGGGGCGACGACGCTGTTGCCGCGCCCGACGAATCGGGCGCGGTCCGTTTCGTACGAGACGGCCTCCGCCTCCGCGCCATGCAGCGCCATCAGGTGCACCATCCACGGCGTCGGCTCGTCGTGCGAGCGCGGCCGCCGCGTGCACAGGATCGCCTGGCGCGCGGGCACGACCTCCGTCTGCACGAACAGGTTGCTGAACGCGGGATGGAGGGCGTCCGCGGAGGCGGCGGCGAGCACCACCTCCGCGTAGCTGGTTACTTCGATCGCACGGCGCGAGCGGGAGCGGTTGGTGACGCGTACCCGGCGCAGCTCGATGTCATCCTCCGGCGACACCACGATCTCGGTATGCGTATCGAAATTCGCGTCGTGGCGGCGGAATTCCACGCGTTGCTCGGTGAAGATCGCCTCGTAGGATGCCGTGCGCTTCAGCGCCGGCTGCAGCGCCGATGACCAGACCTGGTCGCTCGTCGCGTCGCGCAGGTAGCAGAACGAGCCCCAGTGGTCGCCGGTGGCGTCTTCGCGCCAGCGGGTGACGGCGAGGTCCTTCCAGCGGCTGTAGCCGCCGCCGGCGTTGGTGACCATCACGTTGTAGCGGCCGTTGGAGAGCAGCTGTACGCCCGGGATCCTCGTATCGGGCGTCTTGAAGACGCGCATCGGCATCTCGGCAATTTCCGCGACGGCGCGGAAGTCGATCCACTCGGGGATCGTCGAATACGACGCCGTGGCCTTCGGCACCCGCTCCTGCAGCAGCAGCGCGGTCGCCTGGAAAAGCGGATCCGAGGCGAAGCGCCGCTGCATTGGCCGGTCGAGCAGGAGGTGGGACAGCGCGAGAAGGCTCATGCCCTGGTGGTGGGCCATGAACGAGCGCACGACCGCGCCGGTCTCCCCGCGGCGCAGGCGCGCAGGCGTGTAGTCGATCGCCTCGTAGAAGCCGAAGCGGCCGAGCAGGCCGTCGGCCGCGAGCCGCTGAAGGTTGGCGCAGGCCTCCTTGGGCGCGACCATCAGCGCGAGCGCCGTGGCGTACGGCGCGATCACCAGGTCTTCGCTCAGGCCGCGCTTCAGGCCGAGGCCCGGAACGCCGAAGGCCCGGTACTGGTAATTGAGCGCCGCGTCGACCGTGCTGTACCCGCACTCGGACATGCCCCAGGGCACGCCGCGCTGCGCACCGTACTGGATCTGGCGCCTGACTGCGGCGCGGCAGCTCTCGTCGATCAGGGTGTTCTCGTAGCTGGGCATCACCAGCAGCGGCATCAGGTACTCGAACATCGAGCCGCTCCAGGAAAGCAGGGTGGGCCCGCTCCCGGCGTTGGTGAGCAGCCGTCCGAGCGAGAACCAGCTCTGTTGCGGCAACTGCCCCTGGGCGATGGCGACGAAATTCGTCAGCCGCGCTTCTGAAGCGAGCAGGTCGTAGTAGCTGGCGTCGCGCGGGCGCTCGGTCACGTGGTGCCCGCGCCGGCGCTCGGTCACGTTGTGCCCGATCATCAGCAGGTGCCGCACCTCGTCGTACAGGAAGTCGTAATCCATGCGCGCCAATTCGCCCGCCTGCGCTGCGAGCTGCGCGATTTCCTCCATGCGCGCGCGCGCCGGCGCGACACCCTGCACGGCGAGCTCGCGCAGGGTCGGAATGGCATCGCCGCCCGGCATGGCGGACGCCGGCGCCAGCAGGTTGAGTTCGTCCAGGGCGTCCCGGCACTGGGCATCGAGCGCGCGTGCCCATGCAGAGTGCTCCGAAGCCGTTCCTGCTCCCGGCGTCTCCAGGACCTGTGCGGCGCTCGTCGCCAGCGCTTCGAGGCTCCGGCGCGAGGCTGCGAGCGTAGCTGGCCGGTCCGCCAGCGCTGATTCGAGCTGGTGCCGGAAGCTGCGCAGCGCATTCGTGGAGTCCGCCGGCGCGCAAGCGTGCAGCGCCTGCAGCGTGTCCTTCAGGCCTTCAAGGCAGCGCGGCGCGAGAATGGGCTGGTCGGCCAGCGCGGCGATGCCCGGTCGCAGCGTCAGCAGGTGGCCCGCGAGATTGCCGCTGTCGACCGTGGAGACGTACATCGGCAGCAGCGGCTGCAGCGATCCGGTGTCGTACCAGTTGTAGAAGTGGCCGCGGTACCGTTCCAGCTTGTGCATCGTCGCGAATGCGTTGCGCGTGCGCTCGACGAGCCTGCCTGCGGACACATAGCCGAAGTCGTATGCCGCCAGGTTCGCCAGCAGCGACAGCCCCATATTCGTCGGCGAGGTGCGGCGGGCAAGCGCCGTGGCGGGGACCTCCTGGAAGTTGTCCGGCGGCAGCCAGTGGTCCGCCGGCCCTACAAAGGTCTCGAAGTACGCCCAGGTCTTGCGAGCAACCAGGCGCAGGAACGCGGTCTGCTGCGGCGGGAGCGACGCCTGCGGGCGCGCCAGCGGCCGGCCGAGCCACCACGTGAGCAGCGGCGACACGAGCCACAGGAGCAGGATCGGCGCGGCCACCGCCAGCGCGCCCGGGCGCACGTGCAGGAGATACAGCGCCGTGGTGATCGCCAGGAACGGCGCGATCCACTTGCGGCTCAGCGAATCCAGGAAGCGGCTGCCGCCATCGAGCTCGCTCGAGGCGGTCCACTCGAGAAGGCGCCGCCGCGTGATCAGGACGCGCACCAATGTGCGCAGGATCGCGTCCAGGCTGGTGCAAGCCTCGAAGGGCAGGCAGGCGAGCGAGAAAACGGCCTGCGCGGCGCGGCCGCCGGCAGCCCGCAAGGCGCTCGCCAGATGCTGGCGCACCACGGCATCCTCCGGCTTGCGAAACAGCTCCACCAGCCAGGCGCACGACGCGGGAATCACGTAGACCGCCAATACGGCCAGGGTCCAGAGCCAGGCCGGCGACAGGAGGGTCCAGCCGAGCATCAGCAGCAGGGTGAGGGCCGGGGCGACCAGGCTGCGGCGCAGGTTGTCGAAGATCTTCCACTGCGACAGGCCGGAGAGCGGATTCCGCTCCGAGCTGCCATCACCGGCGGGAACGCGGCGGCGCAGCCAGGCAAGCAGCTGCCAGTCGCCGCGCATCCAGCGGTGGCGGCGGGCGACATCGGCGCTGTAGCGGGCGGGATACTGCTCGTAGAGTTGCACGTCGCTCACGAGGCCGGAGCGCGCATAGCAGCCCTCCAGCAGATCGTGGCTGAGGATGCGGTTTTCGGGGAAACGGCCTTTCAGCGCGCGCTCAAACGCGTCGACGTCGTAGATGCCCTTGCCGATGAACGAGCCTTCGCCGAACAGGTCCTGGTAGACATCGGAAACC
>Ga0335070_10005635_pt1 | contig 14733 bp, 12 predicted proteins | sample Lox_Sample_13_FD_206722 | JGI IMG/M metagenome (GOLD analysis project Ga0335070, IMG submission 206722) | Soil microbial communities from Loxahatchee National Wildlife Refuge, Florida, United States - Lox_Sample_1.3 | ecosystem: Environmental > Terrestrial > Soil > Wetlands | place: USA... | reverse complement strand
CTGGCGGAGGAAAACTTCTAAGACCGCTGGCAACGGAGTCCTCATGTTGGGGGCAACGTCTTGATCGTTTGATTATGGGCCACCATGGGGGCGAGTCGCGAACCCGCCCCCATCATGGTTCATTTGCGGCTCTGAGCCTGACCCGCCCAGTGCGGATCCAGGTCTCAGCCAAGGATAAGAATCATGCATATCTCTGAAGGTGTTTTGTCCGGCCCGGTGCTTGTTTCTGGCGCGGCCCTGGCCGCTGTCGGCACGGCGATCGGGCTAAAAAAAATTGACTACGATAGGATCGCCCGGGTTGGTATGCTCTCCGGGGCCTTTTTCGTAGCTTCTTTGATTCATGTACCCCTGGGACCCACAAACGTCCACTTGATCCTGAACGGCGTCGTCGGCCTGATCCTGGGATGGGCAGCCTTTCCCGCCATACTTGTCGCGCTGGCGCTGCAAGCAGTGTTATTCCAGTTCGGGGGCATCACGGCGCTCGGGGTCAATACCGTCAGCATGGCCCTACCGGCGGTTCTTTGCTACCTCGCATTCGGTCGGCTGATTCACCGGCGGCCCGTGGTCGCCCTTGCTGCCGCGTTTGCCTGCGGGTTTCTCGCGGTGTTCATCAGCGGGATCCTCGTCGGCGTGGCCTTGATGTTCACCGAGGAGAGATTTCTTCAGGTGGTCGTGGCGATTCTGGCGGCCCACCTGCCCGTGATGATCATCGAAGGAATCGTGACGGCCCTCTGCGTGGCCTTCCTGAGAAGGGTCCAGCCTTCGATGCTCCCGGGATATGGTCAACGGGAGGCTCGCGGTACTTGAGTCGGCCGTTGTATGGGATGGAGAAATCGCCTCACGTAGGTCTTTCGAGGTCACAAGGAAGGAATATATGGAGAGCAGATTCAAAAAAACAAAGGAACTGGTGTCGATTCTTCTATGGGCTGGGATTCTACTGAGCCTGTCGGGGCTTTTTCCCGGCGACGTCGCCGCCCACCGGGTGAATCTATTTGCCTGGGTGGAAGGGAACACGGTTTTCGTGGAGTGCAAATGGCCTGACGGGAAGAGGGTGAATGAAGGAACCATCCGGGTTCTGGATGCCACGGGAGCCGAGCTTCTCACCGGGAAGACCGACCAGGAGGGGAATTTTTCGTTCAAGATTCCGAAGCAGGAAGACCTAAAGATCGTGCTGGAGGCAGGCATGGGGCACCGGGCGGATTGGACGGTTCGGAAGGAAGACCTCGCGGCGGCCGCGAAGACCGAAAGCAAGGCGCCAACGACCTCGCCGGGGCAGCCTCCCAAGTCCGAGCCTCCACCCACGACCGTCAAGGAGGCTGTGCCAGGGGCCGCACCGCGGATAGAGCCTGCGGCCGCGGAAAAGACCGTGACCAAGGCACCGGCCGCCTCCAGTGCCCAGCCGCAAGTGAAGCCTGCGGGTGCAGGGAAGACTGTGGCCAAGGCACCGGTTCCCGTGAGCCGGGAAGCCTCCAAACCCGAACCTGCACCTGCGGTCTCCGTAGACGCGGCCCCTGGCTCCCAGCCTCTGGCCGCCGACATCGAGCAAACCCTGGAAAGAGCGCTGGACAAGAAACTCTCACCCATTTTGAGAATGCTCGCTGAGTCGCGCGACCAGGGGCCGAAGTTGACCGATGTGCTCGGTGGGATTGGGTACATCATCGGGCTGGTCGGGATCGCCGCGTATTTCAAGGGGAAGTCGAAGGGGTCTTGACCAAGTGCAAGAAACCCGGATGTCCAGAGTGGCTCCGGCGGCTCATGCGCTCTGTTCGCCCCAGTGGCGCCCTGTTTGCTGCTAAGGTGGGGCGGCCATCAGTTCGCTGAAAGACGAGAGGAATCCACCTCTTGAGACGCGTTTGTGTCATCGACGGATACGGCGGCGGCATCGGTGCTGCGGTTGTACGATACCTGAAAGAAGCCTACGGCGAGTCTATCCAGTTGATTGGATTGGGTACCAACGCGATTGCCACAGCCCAGATGCTCAAAGCAGGCGCCAATCGCGGGGCATCCGGTGAGCAAGCCATTGTCCGAACCGTCGGCATTGCTGATGTGATTATCGCGCCGATTGCAATCAGCTGGGCCAATGCGATGCTTGGGGAGGTTACGCCTGGAATTGCTGAGGCGGTCACGTCCAGCCCCGCTCCCAAAATCTATTTGCCACTTTTCCAGGAATCTGTAATTCTTATCGGGCTCGCGACTGAGCCTCTGCCCCATTTGGTTCAACAGTTGGGCAATCCGGTAATTAAGGAGGTGTTGCTCAATGTGTGAGGCAAATGCCTATATCTATCGTAGCGGCCGGGAAGAAATCGTCCTCGAATCCGTGGATATTGTCGAACCGAAGGAAGACGGGGTCTTCTTGCTTGCCGACATTTTCGGCAACCAAAAGACAATCAAGGGTAAACTAAAGGTAATGAATCTTGTGAATCATAAAATAGTCTTCGAACCATAGATGTTCGGTCGGAATTGAAACAGACTCGATCGGCGTGGCCACATGTTTGAGACGGCCCAGTAACTCACGACCCCATGATCGACGAACCCTTTGCCGCAGGGGATTCACTCATTCATCGTCTAGACCCGAGAATCCGTCTGGTCTCGGCTGCGGCGTATTCCTGTGTGGTAGCGGTGTGCCGGGAATTCCCGGTGCTTATTGCCGCGCTGCTCCTGTCCATCGCTCTAGTGAGCCTTGCACGACTGAGGATCTCGGAGGTTATCAAGCGTCTGGTGGTCGTCAACGGGTTGGTATTCTTTCTGTGGTTGGTGATCCCGTTCACCTTTCCGGGAGATCCGTTACTCCGCATCGGACCGCTTAGCGCTTCCCGGGAGGGGATCGCGTTGGCAGGTCAGATTACTCTCAAGTCCAATGCCATTATCCTCGCGTTCATGGCCCTCGTGACCACCATGCCGCTTTCAACCTTGGGGCATGCCCTGAACCGCCTGCAAATTGCGGACAAGATCGTCCACCTACTGCTCATGACCTATCGTTACATCTTCGTGCTTGAGCAGGAGTACCAGCGACTCATGCGGGCCACCAGGGTAAGAGGGTTTCAGCCGGGGACGAACCTCCACACCTACCGGACCTATGCCTATGTGGTCGGGATGCTGTTCGTCAGGGCCGGAGAGCGGGCGGAACGCGTTCATCAGGCCATGCTTTGCCGGGGGTTCAAGCAGAAGTTCTACTCTCTGCACGAGTTCAGGGCCGGCCGCTCAGGCTGGATTTTCGCTCTCCTGATGACGGTGGTCCTCGTTCTTCTCGTCGCCCTGGAACGGGGGGCGCTCCTATGAGTACTAAAGAGCCTCTCATCGATATCGCTGGCATCTACTTCAGTTATTCCGGAGGACCGCCGGTTCTCCGCGACCTCGACTTTCGTCTCTACGCCGGTGATCGCGTTGGGGTCATTGCACCCAACGGCAGCGGTAAGACCACTCTCTTTCACCTCATCGTGGGGCTGATAAAACCTCTCTCCGGCCGGATGAAGATATTCGGCAAGGAGGTCCGCGAAGAAAAGGACTTCACCGAGGTGCGCGGGAGGATCGGACTCCTGTTTCAGGATGCAGATGATCAGCTCTTCAGCCCGACGGTGCTGGAGGATGTCGCCTTCGGACCCCTGAATCTGGGAAAATCCAAGGAGGAAGCTGCTGCGATCGCCAGCAGAACGCTGGCATCTCTGGGTCTGAACGGGTTCGAAGACCGCATTACCTTCAAACTCTCGGGCGGCGAAAAGCGTCTGGTTTCGCTGGCAACGGTTCTTGCCATGGAACCAGAGGTGCTGCTCCTGGATGAGCCCGCCAACGGCCTCGACGTCAAGACACGGGCCGCCCTCATCACAATTCTCCGCGGCCTGAATCTCTCGTACATCTTAATCTCCCACGAGATGGATTTCCTGTCAGCCACCACGACTACTATCTATACCATGGAAGAGGGAAGGATACTCCTGGACCAGGAGGCCCACATCCATCAGCACCTGCACGCCCATCCCCTTGGACTCTGTCCCCACGAGCACTGCCCGCTGGAGCAACGCAAGTCCTGAAGAAAAACGCGACAAAGTCGTCGACTGGAATTCCCGCGGCCGAAGTGAAGCCAGCGCCGAATACCTGTGGCAGGCACCGACCCGGACGGCCCCGGTCATGCGGGAAGCGCAGGTGCGGTCGCTTGCTGACTATGGGCGAAGCGCCTGAACATCACCGTCTCGATAACACCTCTTACCTGCACGGCAGCGACAGGTTCGTAGCCAAAGCGCCGCTCATACCAACAGGCTGCCCCATGAGTGACGAGCCAGAGGCCGGCCGTTCCGCGCCCCTGCCCAGAGCGCCACTCCTACCTCAGCCTGAGAGGGGCGCTCCAATGTCAACCATGCCAGAGTGATAGCCAGATTAGTCTTGGCCGCCAAGGCCTATCCGTGAGGGTATGAGAACTTGATGACATGCTGCTTGTCATCGGCCTTGATGACGCAGGTGATCTCGTACTTCCCCTTCTCCGGGAAGCTGAAGTTGGCGGCATACATGCCGCTATAATCTTTGAGCGTCTCCACCTGCTCCTTGCCGGAGGGGCTCACAACCCTGATCTTACCCATGATGTTACGGATCTGCTCATTGTTGCCCTCACGAACGAACTTCACCATGATGTGATGGGTCGCCCCATCGGCATCTTTCATGTTCATGCTCGCCAGGCTCATGATCTCGAATTCAACGCGCACACCCTGATCCACGACCTGGTGCGTGTACATTCCCGATGACTGGGCAGGTCCCATGCCTCCCGCCCCGTGGGAAGACATGTCATGTCCCTGATGCTGGGCACCGGTGAGTGACGGGACCGCCAGAGCCCAGACCACTCCCCCAAGAAGCAACAAACGCATCTTCCATGTGTTCATGATACCATCCCTCCATTGGCCTGCCGCGTTTCCGTGGCAGGCAATCTCCCGTTTCTCAGCTCCCCGAGCACCAGCTCTCGGGCCGAGAAGTAACCATCGCGGTCCAGGAAAGCAAGCCGGGGTTACCCTGGCGCCGGTTCAACCGTTCCGATTCGCGCTTCCTTCCGCACGTAGAAGTACCAGCGCCAGACCTCATAAATGGCTGGATAGACGACAAGCTCCATGATGAACGAGGTGAAGATCCCACCGACCATGGGGGCGGCGATGCGCTTCATCACATCGGCCCCTGTGCCGGTAGACCACATGATGGGAACGAGCGCCATGAACATCACCGCGACCGTCATGAACTTGGGGCGGAGCCGCTTCACCGCTCCGTGGACGATGGCTTCCCGGAGCTGCGCCTTGCTCTTCATCATGCCCTTGTCCCGCATCTCGTAGTACGCGAGATCAAGGTACAAAAGCATGAAAACCCCCGTCTCCGCATCGACTCCGAGAAGGGCGATGAGGCCGACCCAGACGGCGATGCTCATGTTGTAGCCCAGGCAGTGGAGGAACCAGACGGCACCCACGGCGGAAAACGGGACAGCGAGAACGATGATGAGCGTCTTGGCCACGGAACCGGTGTTGAGGTAGAGGAGCAGGAAGATGAGAGCGAGGGTGATGGGGACCACCACCCAGAGCCTCGCCTCCACCCGCTGCATGAACTCGTACTGGCCGCTCCAGACAAGGGTGTAGCCGGGAGGCAGCTCGACCTTCTCCCGTACCATCCGCTTCGCCTCGGTTACGTAACTTCCAATGTCCCGCCCGGAGACGTCCACATACACATAGCCGGTCAGGCGGCCGTTCTCGTCGCGGATCATGCCGGGGCCGGAGAGAAGCTTGATGTCGGCGATCTGGGCCATGGGAATCTGGGCGCCCGTCATGGTGGGTACCAGGGTCCGGCCGAGTCGGTCCAGGGTGTTCCGGAAGTCGCGGAGGTACCGAACGTTGATGGGGTAGCGTTCCCGGCCCTCCACAGTGGTGCTAATGTTCTCGCCGCCGACGGCGGAGAGGACCACCATCTGCGCCTGAGCCATGGTGAGGCCGTAGCGCGCCATCTCGTCCCGCTTGAAATCGAAATCGACGAAATAGCCTGCCGCGGTTCGTTCGGCAAAGACGCTCGTCGTTCCCCGCACCTCCCTCAGCACCGTCTCGATGTGCTGTCCGATCTCCTGGATCGTGTTCAGGTCTGCGCCCATGACCTTGATCCCCACCGGCGTCCTCACCCCGGTGCTGAGCATGTCCACCCTGGCCTTGATGGGCATGGTCCAGGCGTTGACCACCCCGGGAAGGGTCATGGCCTCGTTGAGACCGCCGGGCCCGTAAATGAGTTCCTCCGTACTCTTGTGATCGGGCCAGGCGCGGCGGAACATCCCCTGAAGCCAATCGGGGGCCCAGCTGGAGTACCAGCGCGGCACCTTCGGCCACTCGTTCGGCGGCTTGAGGATGATGGTCGTCTCCATCATAGAGAACGGCGCCGGATCGGTTGCGGTCTCCGCTCTACCTGCCTTACCGAACACCCGCTCCACCTCCGGGAAGTGCCTGAGGATCTTGTCCTGCACCTGAAGAAGGCCCTGGGCCTCGGTGACGGAGATGCCGGGGACAGTGGTAGGCATGTAGAGGAGGGCCCCTTCATCGAGGGGCGGCATGAATTCAGAGCCGAGCCTGAAGAACACCGGGACGGTGAGGGCGACGACGAGCACGGCCCCCGTGATGGTAGCCCACTGATGCCGCAGCACGAACTCGACGACCGGCTGGTAAAGCCTCATGAGGGGCCGGCTGATGGGATGCTTCTCCTCGCTATGGATCTTCCCGACGAGGACGGCGTTCGTCAGCCAACAAAGCCAGCGGGGCCGGAAGCGGTACTCCTTCATGTGGGTGAAAAGGAGCCGAATCGCCGGGTCGAGCGTGATCGCCAGCACCGCAGCAATGGCCATGGCGAAGTTCTTGGTGAAGGCGAGGGGCTTGAACAGGCGGCCCTCCTGAGCCTCCAAGGTGAACACGGGAATGAAGGAGACGGCGATCACGAGGAGGGCGAAGAAACTCGGGCCCCCGACTTCTTTCACTGCGCCGATGACCACGTCCTTGAAGTCCCCGGGCCGGCCCTCGGCGTCCCAGTGTTCGAGCTTCTTGTGCGTCTGCTCCACGACGACGATGGCCGCGTCCACCATGGCGCCGATGGCGATGGCAATCCCGCCGAGTGACATGATGTTGGCGGTGAGCCTCATGGCGTACATGGGAATGAAGGCGATGATCACGGTGATGGGGATGGTGAGGATAGGGATGAGGGCGCTCGGTATGTGCCACAAAAAGATGAGGATCACGAGGCTCACGATGATCAACTCTTCGATGAGCGTTCCCTTGAGGGTATCGATGGCCCGCAGGATGAGCTCGGAGCGGTCATAGGTGGTGATGAGCTTCACGCCCTGAGGCAGGCTCGGCTCGATCTCGGCAAGCTTGGCCTTAACCCGGTCGATCACCTTGAGAGCGTTCTCACCGTAGCGCATGATGACGATCCCGCCGACCACCTCGCCGTCGCCGTCCAGCTCGGCGATCCCGCGGCGGATGTCGGGCCCGAGCGCCACATTGCCGAGGTCTTTGAGGAGGATAGGGGCACCGGTCTGCGGATTGACGGCAACGACGATTCCCTCGAGATCGGCGACGGACTTGATGTAACCCCGTCCTCTCACCATGTACTCCCGGCCGGTGAACTCCAGGAGCCGTCCGCCCACGTCGTTGTTCCCCTCGCGGATGACGTTCACCACCTTTTCCAGGGGGATGTTATAGGCGAGGAGCGACCTGGGGTCGAGATTCACCTGGTACTGGCGGACGAAGCCTCCGACCGGGGCCACCTCGGCGACGCCGGGCACCGCCTGGATATAGTAGCGAAGGTACCAGTCCTGGAGGGTGCGCAGCTGAGCCAGGTTATGTCTTCCGGTTGTGTCCACCAGGGCGTACTGGAACACCCAGCCCAGGGCGGTCTCATCTCGCGCCAGCTCGACCTGGACGCCCTGGGGGAGCCGCGGCATGATGTTGTTCAGGTACTCGAGCGTCCGCGACCGGGCCCAGTAGATGTCGGTGCCGTCCTCGAAGATGATGTAGACATAAGAGTAGCCGAAGTCGGAGAAGCCGCGGATGTCCTTGACCCGAGGGATCCCGAGCATGGCGCTGACGAGGGGGTAGGTGACTTGGTCCTCGATGATGTCCGGGCTTCGATCCCAGCGGCTGTAGATGATGACCTGGGTGTCGGAGAGATCGGGAATGGCGTCCAGGGTGATGTTCATTATGGCGTAGAGCCCGAAGAAAATCGCCACAATGACAAAGAAGAAGACGAGAAAGCGGTGATGGGCGCAATAGTCGATGATCCTGTTGATCATGAATTCCTACCTGCTTCTGGGCCGGATGGAGATAGGTGCGAGCTTTCCGCTCTTCTGTCCCCGCCCTTGCTACTGGCCGCGCGTGGTTTGATCCATCCCCGGCATCTCGGGCATCGGCGCTGACGGCGTCTGCTGTTGGGTAGGATTGGGGGGTTGGGTTTGTTCGCCCCCAGGTTTCGGAGCCTCCACGGCACCGCCTGAGGGCGCGCCGCCCCCTTGCCCCGTATTCCCCATGTTCATGCCGGCCATTCCGGTAAAGGCCGACTTGAGCTGACTCTCCGAGTCAATGAGGAAGTTGGCGGAGGTGACGACGCGCTCTCCGGCCTTGAGGCCGTCAAGAACGATGTAGAAATTCCCCGCCTTGGCTCCGAGCCTCACCTTACGAGGCTCGAAGTAGCCGTCCCCCCTGGCGATGAAGACGATCTGCTCGGTTCCCGAGTCCAGGACCGCAGCCTGAGGCACGGCCAGATGCTCGCCGTAGTCGATGCGTAGGTTGACGTTGGCATACATATCGGGTTTCAGCTGGTCCCCGGGATTCGCGAACTCGAGACGGACCTTGAGGGTACGAGTTGTGTTGTCGAGCTGGGGATAGATGTAGCTTACCCGACCCTGATAGGTTCTTCCGGGAAGGTAGGTGAGGGTCATGCTGGCGGCTTGGCCGAGCTTGATGAGAGGTACCTCGTACTCATACACATCCGCCAGCACCCAGATCGTGTCGAGATCAGCGATGGTGTAGAGCTCCGCCTCCGGAGTGACGCGCTGGCCGGGAAAGGCGTTCCGTGTGATAACGAAGCCGGTGGTGGGCGAGTAAAGGGTCATCGTCTTGGCAGGGGTGCCGCGTCTCTCCAGTTCCTGGATCTGCTCCTCGGTGATGTCCCAGAGGCGAAGCCGCTCCCGGGCCGAGTCGTAGAGCGACACGGCGTTGGCAGCAATCTCGCTGACGGGGCTTTTCACCAAGTGATCCCGAGCCCGGCTGGCGAGGAGGAACTCCTGCTGGGTAGAGACCAGCTCCGGGCTGTACAGGGTGAAGAGCGGCTGGCCTCGCTGCACCAATCTCCCGGTGAAGTCCACATAGACCTTGTCGATCCAGCCCGAGACCTTGCTCTGCACCCGGGTTACCCTCGTCTCGTCGTAGGTCACCTTGCCCACGGCCCGGATGGTCCGAGCGAGGGATTGACGGATCACTTGGCCATATTGCACGCCGATGAGCTGCTGCCTCTCCGCGCTGATCTTCACAGAACCCGGAGGCAGACCCGCTGATGATGCACCCTCGTCAGCATAGACCGGCACCAGATCCATGCCATCGGGAGCCTTACCAGGCTTGTCCGATTTGTAAGCCGGATTCATGGCGTCTTGCCAGTAAAGAATCTTGCGACCTGATGATGGACCTTCATCGGCATAGACCGGTACGAGGTCAAAGCCATCCGGGGTCTTGCCGGGTTTGTCCGATCGGTTTGACGGATTCAGGGGGTCCTCCCAGTAGAGGATCTTTCGCCCCGCGGTAGGCCCGGGTGTGGGGGCCGCGGGCGGGTGCTCGTGGGCGGTAGGCTGCCCCTGCGGTTCCAACTTCACCAAAGTCATGTTGCAGATGGGGCAAGTCCCCGGTTTGTCGGACTTGTAGTCCGGGTGCATAGGGCAGTAGTAGATATCCCGAGCTTTCGCCTCCTGTTTCGCGCCTAGGACTCTCGCCAACCGTGAATCCGGGAACACCTTCGGCAGAAGATAGGCGGCTCCCGCCAGAGCGACCATGAGCATCAAGAACACCATAACAGCTGGTCGCTTCCACCATCCTTTGCGGTCCGTGGGGTGCACGTTCAACTCCTTGTCACTTGACGAGCTCGAGGCCGGTGTAGGGTTCGAGCTGAGCCAATGCCTTGTGAAACTCGGCGAACACCTCGTAATATTTGATCTGGTAATCAAGAAGGGTGAAGAAACTGTCGAGCACGGCGAGGAAGTCGACGTTCCCGACTTGGTAGGCGGCGACAGCCGACTCCAGGGCGAGTTGCGCCTGAGGTATCACGCCGCTCCGGTAGAGCTCCGCGAGCCGCTCCGAGGTGGTCGCCGTGAGATAGAGGTCTCTCAGTTTGGCATTGAGCTGAGCCATGGTGTTGTCCCGCTGTTTCCGCGCACTGTCGAGACTCATGGAGGCACTGGACAACTCCGGTTGCTGCTTACGCCAAAAGTAGAGAGGCACTTTCGCGTTCACCATGATCCCGTACATCTCCGATAGACCGCTTCGCTCCACCGCGGATAACCCTAAGGCAAAGTCCGGATAGAATTCCCTCCGGGCGAGCTCGACGCGGTGTTGACTGCGCTGAATCTCCTGCTCTTGCACCTGGAGCAGAGGATAGTGCGAGCGCGCGAGCTCGTAGAGCTGGTTGTACGGATACGAGAACTCCGCCTTTGTCGCCTCCGCGGGTCTGCCCACAGGGGTTCCAGGCGGGCGGTAGACGAGGCTATTGATCTCCTCCTCGGTGGCGGCGCGACGCTGTTCGAGAACGGTTAATCGATCGATGAGCTTGGAGATCTCCACATGGGCTTTGAGCACGTCCTGCTGGATTCCCTGACCAACCCGATATCTGGTCTCGGCGGTCCGAGCGAACTGCTGGAGTAGCTTCTTGTTCTCCTCGAGAATAGTGATGGAGTGATCAACGAAATACAGGTTGAAGTACGCCACTTTGAGATCGGCAATCACTTGCAGGCGGGTCTGCTGCTGGTTCCACGTTTCGGCCTCGAACTCCGTCGCCGCAATCTTCCCCTTGAGGTCCAGCTTGCCAGGAAACGGGACCTCCTGGGTAACGCTGTAGGTCCGTCCCGAAGATGGATCCCCCCGCTGGAGGCCGGGAGGGTTGATGTCCCCCATTTGCTGGAACCCCAAGACAGGATCAGGGAGTGTCTGCGCCGACTCGATTGTCGCCTTCTTCGCTGCAGCCGCGTACTGGGCGGCCTGAATGGCAGGGTTCTTCTCCAGCGTCTCTCGAACGAGTTCGGCTAGGGTTACGGTTCCGCTCTCATCCGCTCTTGCTTGCCCTTGGAGAGCGGCATCGTCTCCGCCAGGCGTCTGTACCCCGCCCCGGACGTTCCCTGGGAAACAGAGAGCGAAAACGGCGAAGAGGAAGACAATCCGTCCTTTCGACCATCCCATGATGATCCCTCCTGTCCGGCTAATTTGACGCCGACCCCAAGGCGCCCTTCGTCTTGGGAAGGGTAATCACGACGTGTTACAGCCACAACTTCCGCGGGGTAAGATGCCGCGAGCCACACATGACGCGCCATGCTGCCGCCCAGTGCCGCCGGGAAAGGTGAATCTCTGGGCCCGAGGCTGCGAAATCAGGTGGATCGGGGAATATGTGCGACCAAAAACGAGGACACGCTCAGCTATAGATTACCTCTCTCCACCATTATTTTGAAGAGAGGGGCCACGGGTGTCGCCCATCTGACGATCCGCACCTTGGTGGGCTCACATTATCATTCATGGCCAGGCCGGGAACGTCCACGGCGCGCGGGATCCCGAAGGACGACGACAATCACCTCGCCTACACCGGTACTCTAGCGGCAGACGCCGGAGTCGTCAGCCTCACTTACAGGAGCCTGACGACGACGAGGGTAATATCGTCCTCCTGGGGGGCATCACCCCGGAAGGTGCGCAAGGTATCGATGATGACCTTCTGGATGGTTTCGGCGGACTCGGTACCGTGGCTGCGGATGATTTCGCGTAGACGTTCCCTCCCGAACATTTCGCGAGCCGGGTTACAGGTCTCGTAGAGACCGTCGGTGCCGACGACAACGACGCTGCCCGGAGCCCAGCCCTCGTGAGTGTATTCCTGGAAGCGGAAGTCTTCCACAACGCCTAGAGCCATTCCTTCCCCATTGAGTTCCAGGAAGGCGTCCTTGCCGGGATCATAGAGAAGGGCAGGATCGTGACCGGCGCGGACCCACTTGAGAGTCCTTGCCCGGAGGTCGATCTCCAGGAAGAACATGGTCACAAATCGTCCCGTTTCGACGCTGTCCCGGGTAAGAAACCTATTTACGCCGGTGAGAAGTTTGGCCGGCCCATCATTGTATTCACGAGCACCAGAGAGGAGAAACGCCCGGGCCGTAGTCATGTGAAGGGCGGAGCCTACACCGTGGTCGGCAGAGTCGGCAACCACTACACCGAGCCGACCGCGGGGCAGTTTGAGGTAGTCATAGTAGTCACCGCCGGTTTCGTCGCAGTAGACACTCGTTCCCGAGATTTGAAGGCCGGGATGATCAGGCGGGTTTTTTGGCAGAAAGCGCTGCTGGAGTTCCTCGGCGAGCCTCAGAGCGGTGATCATTTTGAGGCGGTGCCTGAGGCCGTGGATCATGAGGTTTGTATGGCCGGCGATGACTCCGAACTCATCATTCGTCGCCACGGGGACGAGCTTCGAGAGGTCTCCCCGGGTGACCCGTTCCAGCACATTAGTTTCATTGGAGAAGAGGAGTTTCAGGTTCTTGGAATAGGAGAAGACCAGATTGACGATCCAGGCCAGCAAGACGGCCATGACGAAGAAGACCTCCGACACTATAGACAGGCGCGCCTCGCCAGGAGATATGCCCTCCCGTTCGATCTTGGCCAGCCAGGAGACGTCGCCGGCAAGGATTAGGCCGATGACCCCGGCGACGGCGACGGTCGCGGTCAGGGCAAAAAGAGAGAACTTCCTGGTCATGGAATACAGACGTTGCGGCGGCCGGTGATCCCAAGTCGAGGCCATGGCGCTCCGGATGACCGTGCGCTCCCGAGTCAATGCCATGTCCAGAGCGATGAAGAAACCGGCGACGGCGCAGCCCAGGACCAGTTTGAGTCCGCTCGTAATGAGAGGGAAATCATAGATCAGGTGATTGTATGTCATGGCCGTTACCCCTGCAGCCGCGAGGAGGCAGAAATCGAGAGCGAGCTGGCGCTGGGGCTGCCCCGGTGGTGGGGCGGAGAGGACAAACGACCGCTCGAGGGAGCCGCGGACGAAGAAGGCTGCAGCAAAGGTGACGAAAATTATTACCCCCAGCGTCACGGGGGGCAGGCTGGCCAAGAACGGTCAAACCTGGCCGCCGTACACGGTCAGGACCAGAACCGCGAAGAGATAATGAGATGCAAGTCGCATAGCGCGACCTCCTTTCCAATCCAAGATAATGGGCATAATTGTAAAGCTTGAGACCATCTTGTTCAAGAAACCCCCCACCTCAGGGAAAAGAATGAGCCGTCGTGCTCACGAACTGACCTTGATGATCGTGTCGGTCGTTCCGGCGCGACTCTTCATGGCGGGGAAACGTGGTTGCAGCAAGACGGACAATGCGCCGGTGAACTCCCCTTCGGCCATGTCTTGACAGGATAGCAATTTTTCGACTGCTGTGGGATATTGAGACAACTATTTTCAACCACGCCAGTCAGTCGCTGGCCATGTCAGAACTCCTCTTAGCTACGCCGTTCTTCGGGCAGGAGTATATTGTCATGGAACGGACCGAACCCCTGGTGAGCAAGCGGCCGCTTTCCTCATGGATCCGCACGAGCGGTGTCAGGCTTCAGGTTCTTCTTCTCTTCATTATCCTGATCACAGTCTTCGTCAGGGTGCTGCCCCTTGAGATGCAGAAGCGGATCGTCAACGAGGCGATCAGGGCCGGGGCCGTCCACCTCCTCTTCGTTTACTGCGGCTTCTACCTCGGCGCCGTCCTTCTCGGCAGCGGCCTACGGTACCTTATCAACGTGCTCCAGAACATGATCGGCGAACGGGCCCTGGCTCAGATGCGCAAGGAGCTGTATCATTACATTCTGACCCTTCCGCTCGGCTTCTTCAGAAAGACCCAGCCCGGCATGGTGGTATCGGCGCTCGTCACCGAGCTTGCCTCTGTCGGTGACTTTGTCGGCATGGCCATTGCGGTACCGGTAACGAGCGTCCTCACGCTGTTTGCCTTCGCCGGCTATCTTCTCTGGCTGAACCCCCTTCTTGCGGTGATATCCCTGGGCGTCTATCCCATGGTTGCCGTGGTGCTACCCCCGCTCCAGAACCGCGCCAACGTGGCCAACAAGAGTCGGGTCGATGTGACGAGGACGCTCTCGAACCGGATCGGGGAGGCGATCACGGGGATCCATGAGATCCACGGTAACGGCTCGTACCGCGTCGAGAACCGGAGATTCGATGGCCTTGTGGATGGGCTCTTCCGAATCAGGATTACCTGGAATCTCTATCGCTTCGCGGTCAAGGTCTGCAACAACCTGTTCAACAACCTGAGTCCCTTCCTCGTGTTCATCGTGGGGGGATACCTGACCATCAAGGGACGGCTCGACCTCGGTGCCCTGGTGGCGTTCCTGTCAGCCCAGGAGAAGCTCTACGACCCCTGGCGAGACCTGGTTGACTTTTATCAGACCTATCAGGACGCCAAGGTACGCTACCGGCGGACCATGGAGTACTTTGACGCGGTTCCTGAGCACATCCTCG